>Ga0255204_1000495_pt1 | contig 11556 bp, 8 predicted proteins | sample Miss_Colum_RepC__2_FD_188418 | JGI IMG/M metagenome (GOLD analysis project Ga0255204, IMG submission 188418) | Freshwater microbial communities from Mississippi River, Louisiana, United States - Miss_Colum_RepC_8h | ecosystem: Environmental > Aquatic > Freshwater > River | place: USA: Louisiana... | reverse complement strand
ATATAGGAATTGCATTTTTGGGCGTGAGTTTTCCTCTGATTATTGGCACCATGATCGGAATTCTTCTCGCTCTCTCCAAAAATAAAGTTTTTGTTAGCGTAGTTCGTTCTGTCATTGACGGAATTAATTCGTTCCCACTTCTAATAATTGCCATCGCAATGGTCTCAGTATTGGGCCCTGGCTTATTCAATGTGGTCATAATTCTTACACTGCTCAACTGGGCGCGTTACGCGAGAATCGCGCGCACTAGAGCAGTAGTTGTTTTGAATGAGAACTATATTGAAGCAGCACGACTTCTTGGTTATTCACGCAAACGCATAGTACTTCGCCATGTTACCCCGAACGTAACTTCTGAGAGTTTGGCCTACGCACTCAGCGACTTCATTCTTGTCATTGTAATTGTCTCAGGACTTTCATTCTTAGGCCTAGCGGCAAGACCGCCCGCACCTGAATGGGGAGCGATGATTGCTGATGGAAGAATCTTCATAGGTGAAGCATGGTGGCTGACAGTCTTCCCGGGTCTTGCTCTTTGTTGGGCTGCAATAGCTCTATCTTTAATGGTTGAAGGCCTTTCGAGAAGAAATAGATTAACTTGAGCAAACAAAACCTTCTTGAGATTGATTCTGTACGCATCGACGTAAGAGTCACTCGCCGAAAGCGACTAAGGATCGTTGATACGGCTTCATTTAACTTACAACCAGGTCAGTTGCTCGGGTTGATTGGAGAATCTGGTTCAGGAAAGACAATGCTATGTCGCTCCTTGGTGGGAACGCTACTTCGAAGAGGTGCATATGTACATTCTGGGTCAATTAAATTTGATGGAGAGGAACTTGCTCACGCAACAAAGAGGCAATGGCAAAAGATTCGCGGACGGCAGATTGGTTACGTTCCACAGTCGGCTCTCGCCGGCCCAAATCCCGTCCTGAAAATTGGGGCTCAGCTAGCCGAGGCGATAAATCAAGGAGAGAAGAAGAGCGCTGCAGAAGTGAGAAGTCGTGCCATCGAGTTACTTGAGTTGGTACAGATTAGGCGCCCGGAAGTTGTCCTGAAACAGTACCCATATGAGTTATCTGGTGGAATGAAGCAACGAGTGATGATCGCATGCGCGATTGCTCAGAATCCAAAGTTGATTGTGGCTGATGAACCGACTACGGGTCTTGATGTCACTGTTCAAGCTGAAATACTTGATCTCTTGAAGAGGGTCAGGGAAGAATTCAAGACTTCTATCATTTTGGTTTCACATGACTTGCAGATGATTAATTCTGTTTGCGACGATATTGTGGTCATGCACGCAGGGGTCACAGTTGAACAATTGTCCGCAGGACAAGTCCAAAATTCACTGCACCCCTACACGAGGGCGCTGTACGAGTCGCGAATAGATCTAGTAGAGCCAAGGGGCAGATTAGCTACGATAAAAGGACAACCCCCGGCCGTCGGGGCATGGCCAAGCGGTTGTCGTTTTGCGGACCGATGCGATTATGTACAAGATCGCTGCCGAAACACCGATCCGATTCCATTCTTCAAGATTTCCGAAAGCCATATGTCTGCTTGCGTAAGACACGAAGAGATATTCGGTGGCAAAAAGTGACGAGGATTATCGATGCGACCAATCTCTCGGTCACTTTCAAGTCTTATGGATATGAGATTCCAGCCGTTAAGAATGTGGAATTCCATTTAAACGAAGGTGAAGTGGTGGGAGTTGTCGGTGAATCCGGAAGTGGAAAGTCCACACTGGCTCGCGTGCTAGCTGGCTTGCAAATTCCAACAACAGGGCAAGTCCTTTACATGGGTGAACCAATTCAACGAGGAAGTGTCACTTATCCTGGCGAGATGCGAAAAGCTGTTCAGATGGTTTTCCAAGATCCATATTCAAGTTTGAATCCCAGGATGAGAATATTAAATGCTGTAGTAGAGGCAATCATTCAACACCAGACAAGGGACCGAGCGGCGGCCGAAGAGATAGCGCTTAAGCTACTTAAACGAATGGGAATTAGTGAAACCGATGCGAGGAAGTATCCAAATTCACTTTCTGGTGGCCAACGGCAGCGCGCTTCGGTAGCACGCGCACTTTCCGCTCAGCCGAAGGTGCTGATTGCGGATGAGCCAACTTCCGCAATAGATCAATCAGCTCAATCTCAACTATTGGAGCTATTTACGGATCTTATGGCGGATGGGCTTTCTATAATCTTGATATCTCATGATCTCGGAGTCATTAGGTATCTTTCTGACCGCGTTTATGTAATGGAAAATGGAGTTTTCGTCGAATCTGGGAATACTCAAGATATATTCAATAAACCAGAAGAACGTTATACTCAGAAGTTAATCGCTTCAATTCCAAAATAGTCCACGTTTAGAAGGGGGAGAGTTGTGGAGATATTCACCACAAGTGTTAAGCGAAATTACAAGGCTGATGTTTTGGTATGCGGTCTCGGGCCTACTGGAATAGCTGCGGCTGTTGCCGCGGCCCGCAGTGGTTTGAGCGTTATGGGAGTTGAATCAGCAGCTTACGCTGGTGGAAATATCACGCGTGCAAATGTTATTGGAGTTTGTGGAGTATTCAATATGGACACCGGAGATGTCATCACGGGTGGAATCACTTGGGAAATGCTGAAAAGAACTGCGCTTGTTCGCGACCCAAAACATTTGAACGCTCATACGCCACTCTCTCAAATTGATGTTTCGAAAACGAGGCTTTACCAACCCATGAGCGTGGAACAAATGAAGACACATCCCAATGCAATTTCGATGATCATTGATGCCGAGGTATACAAACATCAAGCAGATCAGATTTTAATCGAAGCTGGAGTCAAGTTTCTTTACCACACTCAGGTTTGCGATTTAGTCATGGATGGGCAGAACATAACTAACGTTATTCTGGCCAACAAGGATGGGATTTCCGAAGTTTCAGCAAAAATCATTATCGACTGCACGGGAGATGCCGATATTGCTGCCTGGTCGGGTGCGCCATATGAGCTTCTCAGCGATACGTTACAAGCAGGAACGCTGATGTTTGTTATGGGTGGAGTCGAATATGAAGATTATGCAAAGCTCAAGGTGCGCGCTATCAATTGTTTTGCTGAAGCAGAGGCACGTGGAGAGATGCGCAGCTACCATGGACCATCGGTCGGAAGGCTCCACAAAGGAGTAATAAATTTCAATATGACCAGAGTGAAATACAACTGTGTCAATCCCGAAGAGACAACAAAGGCAGAGGTTAAGTCTCGGGAAGATGTATTTAAATATGCCAAAATCCTTATTGAAAATCTTCCTGAGTTTAAGAATTCTTATCTTTTGTACAGTGGACCACATTTAGGACCTAGAGAGTCTCGAAGAATTCAGGGTGAATACACGCTTACACTCAATGATGTCATTGCGAATCAGAAATTTGACGACGGTATTGCTCTTGGAGGTTGGCCGATTGATTATCACAATCCAAATGTTTCAGGAGGTTTCAACGATTTGAAGACTGTGGGTGTTTACGACATTCCATACAGAACTCTGCTACCCAAGAGCGTCGAAAACCTATTGGTTGCTGGACGTTGCCATTCAGCTGATCAAATGGCAGCTGCTTCCACGCGTGTATCCCAAACTGCATCTCTTATGGGAGAGGCTGCTGGTAGAGCTGCTGCGCTCTCATTGACAAGAAAATCTACCCCACATGAAATTGATGGGGCGCACGTAAGAAGAGAACTGCTCGCAAATGGAGCAATTCTGTAGAGATTTTCTAGGTATGTGTCAGTAAGACTAGGCAATCAAGAGTTATCTGTTTTCGGAAATACCACTTCATCCATAATTAATAAGACAGCTGCCGCAATCGGTACAGCAAGAAGGCCGCCAACAAGTCCAAGTAGTGAGGTTCCTAAGAGGGCAGCAACTATTGTTACCAACCCAGGTATCGAGAGATTTCGCTTCATGATTCGAGGCGTGATCAAGTAGTTTTCAATCTGAACATAAAGCGTATAGAGCAGAATTGCGAGTAGTCCTTTTGTTGGCGACTGGGTCAAGGCAACCAAAGTAACGATACTTCCGCCGATGAAGTGGCCAACTAAAGGGATCAAGGCGACGAAGAGAATCAACATTCCTAGCGCAGCGGCATAGGGAAGATCTAGCGCAAGGCCAAGGATGAATACGAAAGATGCGGCGAAAAATGCGATGAGAATCTGACTTCCAACAAAGGAGCCAACGCGTGCGATTATTGCATCTCCTATTTTTGACACTCGCTCTCGTCTAGATGCTGGCGCTAGGCGATAGAAAACTTTAGTAACAGAAGGAAGTGAGGATAAGAAATATAGAGTAAGAATTAGAACTGTTAGCGCCGAGAAGGCGCCAGATAAGACCGTGCGACCTACGCCAAGGACGCCACCGAATGCTCCGGTTAGCAATCTTCCATCAGCAAACCAACTTTGGAATTTACTCTCTAGTGTGCTGATGAATCCATACTCTTGATCAAGACGCAAAAAAGTTTTGTTGTTTCGTAGTGAATCTATTAGCTGGGGCGCGCCATCTACAAGTTCATTTACTTGAGTAAAGACGGGCGGTATTACGACGAGAGCGGCAAGGATTACTGCAAGTAGTACAAGTGCGACTACCGCAGAAACCGCAAGGCCCCTCTTCATAGCTCGTCTCTCTAGCGCACTGACAGCAGGGTTTAGACCCATAGCAAGAAAGAGTGAGATGACAATCAAGATGAAAACCTGGGATGCTGATTGGAGAGCTTGTAATAGTGCGAAAGCGACGAGCGCTCCCGTTGTTGCAAGAAACCCAAAGTAAAAAGGATGCTGAGTATTGAGCGGGTCACCTTTTGTGCCGAAGTCCTCGACCTTCGCCTTTGTTTCGGGAGATTTATCACTCGTTTTCTTGAAGACTCTTTTGATACCGGCCATGGCCTAAGTCTAGAGCCTGAAAGAATTAAGACCATGGCTGCATATAAGTCGCAACTAAGAATCACCGGACTTGGTGAGGAGATAGCGACACTTACTAATTTGCCCTGGGATATTCCACTTGAGCAGTGGCCTGAAGATCCTTCACTTGCAGCTCAGCGCGGTATTTCAAGACATATTGTCCGCTTAGTCCGCTCAACATCAGAGCCTGATAGCGAGATTTACGCTGTGAAAGAGACAGTTCCTGAGTTCGCGCATCGAGAGTATGAAGCGCTTCGCGAATTGGGATTAAGAGGTGCGCCTTCTGTCGCCCAAATTGCTGTAGTCGATGGAAGAAGGGCGCATGATGGAAGCGAATTGCCTTGTGCGATGGTGACAAGATTTCTTCCATTTTCCCTGCCGTACCGCGTTCTGTTAAGTGGCACAGTAACTCCGCATGAAGTTTTTAACATGGCTAATGCGCTCGCCTACCTTCTCGTGCGACTTCATCTTCTTGGATTCTGGTGGGGGGACTGCTCACTTTCCAATGCACTATTTAGAAGGGATGCAGAGGGATTTGTGGCCTACTTAGTTGATGCTGAGACAGGCGAATTTCAGAGAAGACTTAGCGATGGCCAGCGCGAACATGATCTCGAGATAGTGCGATTCAATGTTGCGGCCGAATTAGAAGATCTTAAGTTATCTGGTGTGCTCATCCCGGGGATGGATCCAGTTCGCGCAAGTGAATCGGTCATCAAGAGGTATCGAAGGGTATGGAGCGCCCTCAGTGAACCGCAGATTCTTCCTGCGAATGATCGACATGCTGTTGAGCGAGCTATGCGTTCTCTGCAAGACCTAGGTTTTGCAGTTGAAGAAGTAGACCTGCAGATCCAAGGTGATACTGGAACCTTGAAGTTCACACCAAAATTGGTTGCGCCCAATTATCACTCACAGCGCCTTCGAGAATTGATGGGGCTTGAAGTTGAAGAGCTTCAAGCAAAGCGAATCTTGGCCTCCTTTGATCGCTTCCGTTCCCGCGAAATGGCAAAGACGCCAGATAAACATGAAGCGGCTCATAGATGGCTAGATGAGGTCTTTTATAAGGTGATCAATTCAGTACCTGAAGCGCTAAAGGGTCGCATCGAGGATGCTCAGTTCTTCCATGAAGTGCTTGAACATCGCTGGTATTTAGGCGAGAAACAGGGTCATGATGTTGGCCTTGAACGGGCTACCGATAGCTATATCCAAGACGTGTTACCAAATCGACTTGATTCAGGCGCACCGCCTAGTCCATAAGTAATTCGAATATTTGAGAGAATCCACTAGTGAGCATGCCGCAATTACCCAAGAATTTTGGCCGAGCCTTCGACTTGAGTTCGCTATCTAAACCAAAGGCGAGCCAAGACGCCTCGCAAGCTTCATTTGACGAGGCGACCGTCGAGAATTTCATGACTGATTTCGTCCAAGCCTCTAAGGAGAAACCGGTCTTCTTAGTTGCCTATACAGAACGAGCTTCTGTAACTGTTGAAATCCGCGATCTGCTGGCCAAGATTGCAATAGAAGATAAAGGAAGCTGGAAGTTTGGTGCAATAAATGTTGATACCCAACCACAACTAATACAAGCTCTTCGCTTCCAATCGCTACCGGCGGCTGCAGTTTTCATCGATGAACAGCTCTTGCCAATTCCTGAACTCCCCGCTCGCGAGGATCAACTTCGCATGTTGCTTGCCCAAATCTTTAAGATTGCTAAAGAAAAGGGAATGAAAGTTGAAGTTCCCGATATTCCAGAACCGAAGTTGGAGCCTGAAGAGGCAGCAGCATTTTCAGCACTAGAAAAAGGTGACTTCTCTGGTGCGGCTATGGCCTATCGGAATTGGTTATCAAGAGTTCCGGATGAACCGATGGCAAAGATTGGCCTCGCGCAGTGCGAATTAAGGCTTCGCATCGAGGCTCTTGACTTTGATCGAACTATTAAAAGCGCCGATACAAAACCTAATTCACTTCAAGATCAATTAATGGCCGCCGATGTCGAGGTCGCGACCGGAAGACATAAGAGTGGTTTTGAAAGACTTCTTCGCTGTGTAAAGAGTATGAGTGGTGAAGAGCGAACTCGAGCCAAAGAGCATCTTTTGCTTCTCTTCCAGCTCGTGGATCCCAGCGATCCAGAGCTCATAAAAGCCCGTCAATCGCTAGCCAGCGCCCTCTTTTGATGCAGGCAACCCCAGGCAAGCCGATTCAAGGACAAGAGCGGCGAGATCTAAAAGCGCTCTTCTTTCTCTTTGGACTCGGAGTCATGTGCCTTGCGCCACGGCTTCCCGACATCAAGGCCAACTTAGATGTCTCAACTACTTTCTTCGGAATCTTAGTGAGCTCCGGAGCGATTGGCGCCCTCTCCTCTCAACTTGTAATGGGACACATAATTCATCGCGTTGGCATTTATAAAGTCATCTTGATTGCCTCAGTTGCCACTTATGCAACTATTGGATTGATGATTGAGATCACCAATCCTTGGATTTACCTTGCGGTTAACATTCTCTCTGGATTTTCTTGGGCGGCTTACCACATAGGAATTAACGCCCAGGCGCTACATCGCCAATCTGAAAGCGGCGAGCAAATCATCCCGATGCTTCATGGAATTTGGACAGCAGGAGCGGTCTTTACTGCGTTCATAGCTCTACTTATCTCATCTACAGTCTCGTTGAATTGGCATATTTTTCCGCTAATCAGTCTTGTACTTGTTATCAAGTTTGGCGCAATTAGACGTCTAAAACCTGTATTGCTAAAAGGTGCGGAAGTTACTGAGGATGATGAAGTTGTTACTTTCTCAAAGATGATGCGCTCATTTTCGATTGATTGGGTCGTAAGCCTTGGGTTCTTATGCTCACTCATGTTAGAGATGGTTATGGGTGATTGGTCAACAATCATCGCTCGCCAGGAGTTCGGTGTTTCCAAATCAATGGCGGTAATTCCTTACTTCTTCTTCATGACATCGATGATCGTAGGTCGTATCTATTACAGTAAATTTAAAGGCTCTAGAAGTGATAAGGAGATAGTCCAACCATTCGTAGTCTTGGGTGGCTCAATTTTCCTAATCAGCTTATTCCTCGGCCTTGAGCTGAAAGATTCAAATCTCTATCTTGGCTATGCGATCTTCTCACTGGGCGCGCTTCTATCGGGGCTTGGAATCTCCTTTGTCTCACCGCTCTTCTTCGGATATGCAGCGGCCCGCTCAGATAAGCCCAGCGGAGTTGTTGTTGCTGAGCTCGGCGCGGTAAATCAAGGGCTTACTTTCCTCGGCAGATTAGTGGTCTCGATCGTCGCAGGCATAGCAACTTTGCCGATTGCGATGATCATTCCGGGCGTAATGTTGATGATGGTGGCTTTTTTTGTTGCTGCAGCAAGTCAACCGCGAGGTCGACTTTGACTGTTGTTAAATTTAACTTAAATCGTATCTAAAAATGCGATGACCGAATTTTCTTTCGCCGACCCAGAGATATCCGTTTTCAACCCATAGCGATGCTGGCCAGCGAAGCTCCGTTTCACTCTGTCCAGGGCGAATATCGGAGGCGCTACTTCCAGTGCCAATAAATGCATCTGGGGATGAACCGCCCATAGCCGCCGAAATTGAACGCCAGAACAGAACTCGATGGAAGCTGGTGTCAGCCACAAAGAGCGAATCACCAATTGCCAAGGCATCTTGAGGTAAGTTCATCGAATAAGCAACTTTCCCAACGGGTTCCGCGCCTGATTTGAGAGTCGATACATTCCAGACCAATATGTGTGGCGAGTTATAAAGACTGGTTGCGATTAAGTACTTTCCTTCTGAACGAATGCGGTTAGCATCCGCGGAGAGAGTGAAATCTGGGTTGTCAGTCTTTCCAGCGGGCAGACCGAGCCATACATAAATCTTCTTTGCACCTCCATCGAGTAGATAGAAGTATTTATCATCTACCGCAACCCTAAGATGCATATCAAAATTGACATTCCCAATGGAATCTTTGATGTTTAGTATAGGAACGGAATTAATTGAAGTGGGAATTCCCTCCCAGACTACAAAGGTTTTCTCACCAGCGACAGCATAAATTGACTTACCGTCAAGCTTTCCAGTGTCAGAAGAATCAGGCTGGAAATCCATAGCAAGAAGTGGATTCGAGTCATTTTGATTCTGTGTTGTCCACACTAAATCTGGCTTTGCTCCACTTGTTGCTGGAATTTTTTTCCACACATATATGGCGCGATCGAAGTCGGAATTTATGGCCATTGCGCCATCAAGAGTTGCAACTTGAGGATTCGTAATCAAATAATTTGACTTTAATGTATTTTCAACGGGCTTTGATATTGTTGTAGAAGTCAATCCGAGATAAAAGTCTGGACTCGCAGTAGCACTTGGAATGCCCTTGAAAACCGAGACGCGATTACCGTTATATTCAGTTACATACATATACCCATTCACAACCTCAACATCGCCACCATCGCCACCTTCAAATTCTGAATTCGAGGCTATTTGAGTGCCGGTAGGTTTAGTGGCTGGAAAACTTGTAAATTCTTGTAAGGTTCTTGATAACAAATAAGCCTTTCCGCTATTGCGATCGAAACTTCCCATTGGCCATGCGTAATTGGCATCGGGAGGCACAATCATGTAATTCGGCTTAGCTGAACTCGAAGTTGGGTATGTGGTGTACACATGAATTCCTTTTTCTTCACCACACTTACCGTTGTGATCGCCAGTCATAAGCACCGTACCGTTGCTGACCAACCCTCGTGGAGTACCTATGCAGGTCGCAGCACTTCCATCAATACTGAATGTGGGAGCTTCATTGCCAGTTGTGGGAAAAGTATTCCAAAATGACAATCTACTTTTACCGGTCATAGAAGCAACAACTCGAGTTCCATCTGACCAAATTCCCCATGGCCATGCGTCAGCCCCCAAATCAATGGCATAACTCGCGCTCGCACCCGTGCTTGTTGGCATAGATGACCAAACCAATATCCGATTGTTGTCGCTATCAGCTACCAAGAGTTTTCCGTTAGAAGTAATGACAGCATCACTGGGCCAATTGCATTGACTTAATGAGCTTCCACTAGCGGTGCTTGTCGTATTTGGCTGGCAGAGAACAAAGTCTGGATTAGTTGTTGGGCTAGTAGGCGCGCTCTTCCAAACTAAAATTCTATTGTTTCCTCGATCGACTAGAACTAAATTATTTCCATCGCTTGCTAAACCGCTTGGGTGATCAAATAAAGTGGATCCAGAGGTACTTGCATATCCAGTTGCTGCAAGATATCCAGAAGGCTTCGCACTAGACGTAATCGATGTTCCACTTCGTGACTCAAGGCTTGAGTATGTGCTCAAAACTTCTTTTACCGACTTTGAAGTTGCCGTAGGTTGTGGACTTGGTTGAACCCCCGGTTGCTGCGGTTGTGGACTTGGTTGAACCCCCGGTTGCTGCGGTTGTGGACTTGGTTGAACCCCCGGTTGATTGTTATTGCCGGGTTGATCGACTCGCCATTGCCATGTCAATCTCCCTGCGCCATCAGAGCTACAAACTAAGTCTCTTCCACTTACAGTGAAGATATTGCCAACTCGATCGCAGATTGAACCCAAAGTTGGTAATTGCGGTAGGGACGATTGAGAGGGTTGTGGCTGTGGAATATTCGGAGTTGGCGTTGGAGAGGCAACCGGAGCAGCCACTTTAACCGATACTCCTTTATTCCAAAGGAGCTTCTTGCCACTCTTTATACATGTGTATTTCTTTGACCCAACAACCTTAACTAAACCTTGGTTCTTGCAACTAGTACCAGCTGGAGAAGCAGATTGACTTGGAGTTCCTATAAGAAGTACGAAGAGGGAGAAAATTCCCAATATCAATATTCTCTTTGGCGCCACGAATTCAGGCTATCACTCTAAAAGTGCTGGGACTAGGAGGCTAATGGCGCGAACCAGACTGTACCTAGCGGTGGAATTCGCACGAGGGCAGATTGTTCAAAACCGCGATCGGCTAAATGCTCACTCTGAACTACTTCATTTACAACTCCGCTTCCCCCGTATTTTGTAGCGTCGGTATTCAATACCTCGACCCAATCACCGCTAATTGGAAGAGGTAGGCGATATTTCTCATGTGGAACAGGCGAGAAATTAGTTACCGAAACTAAGGGTGCTCCCGCATCGTCCCGGCGAACATAAGCCAGAGTATTTCCTGCGCCATCGTCGCCAACTAACCATTGAAAACCTTCACTTGAAGTGTCGCGTTGCCAAAGCGGCGTCGACCTACGGTAGAGATTATTCAAATCGGAGATAAGAAGTTGGACCCCGCTATGTTCTTGATATTGGGTTAAGTGCCAGTCCAAAGATTGGGATTCACGCCACTCATCATTTTGGGCGAACTCACATCCCATGAAAAGAAGTTTCTTACCGGGGTGCGCCCACATGTATCCATAAAGAGCTCGCAAGGTAGCGAGTTTCTGCCAGCGATCGCCTGGGAATTTATTAACAAGCGCTCCTTTTCCGTGGACAACTTCATCGTGGGAGAGCGGCAACAAGAAGTTCTCGCTCCAGGCGTAGAGAATCGAAAAGGTAATTTCATTATGGTGATAGACGCGATGAATCGGCTCATGCTTTAGATATTGCAGAGTGTCATGCATCCAGCCCATGTTCCACTTGAAACCAAAACCAAGTCCGTTTTCAGAAGTCGGTTTCGTA
>Ga0255204_1000484_pt1 | contig 11741 bp, 11 predicted proteins | sample Miss_Colum_RepC__2_FD_188418 | JGI IMG/M metagenome (GOLD analysis project Ga0255204, IMG submission 188418) | Freshwater microbial communities from Mississippi River, Louisiana, United States - Miss_Colum_RepC_8h | ecosystem: Environmental > Aquatic > Freshwater > River | place: USA: Louisiana... | reverse complement strand
GGTCGGCGTGCATGAAGCGACGATTAGTTCAGGGATTGTGCGGAGTTTTTCGTATGCGTTGCTCGCTGGCGCGATCTCGAGTGCTATCGGTATTTTTGCTGCAAGCGCCGTGCGTCGCACGCCAATTCGAAGCCAGGTCGGCTAGTCTTTTGCTTCTTTTCTTTGGGTGTTGGACAGTTGCCAGCCCAGCCATTTGTCTGAAATCGCTAAACTTTGAAAGTCGCTAATCGGCGGCGATAACCAGCGTGAGGTAATTTTCTGAAGGTTTTGATTCCGCCAGGCAAATCAGGCAATGTTCTCGCGACAATCGCAATTGGCGAGCAATACTTGCAGCCCTTCATGAAGTACGCCTATCACACCTGGGAGATGTATTGCCACCGCCACGACCTCGGCCTGATTCTCTTCGACGACCATCTCATTGCCAAATCGAACCCAAATTGGAAGAACCCCTATTGGCAAAAGTTTTTGATCGGTGATTACTTATCAAAGCAAGAACTGGGGATTCGCAGCGTTTGTTGCCTGGATACAGACATTTTGATCAGTCCGTTGGCACCAAACATCTTCGAAAATCGAGACGAGTCAAAAGTCGGGTTGGTCTCATTGCGAAAGAATCTTTCGTATCCTTATGAAACTTCGTTAAGACGTATGGCTTTCTTGCGGAATCGCTATTACGACTCAAAATATCCGCTTGATTCCAGCCTTTTTGTTTCGATTGAAGGTCTTTATCAGATGATTGGTCTTGGTGCGCAAGACGACGAAGCTTGCTCGGGGGTCTTCGTATTTAGCTGTGATTTGCACGGTTCAGAAATAGCAAATTTCTATTATTCATTTGATCAGAGTGTGATGGATCGTGATGGAGGTGGCGAACAAATTTTTCTGAATCACTACGTTCAGTCCAAAGGAATTGTCGAGTGGCTTGAGTATCGCTTTCAAGCAATGTGGACCTATGAAATGGCGAATAAGTACCCGTTTTTATATGTCGACCACCAGAATGATGTGTCATTAATTAAAGAGTGTATTGAAGCCTCACTTTTTACGAATTACTTTTTGCACTTTGCTGGTTCGTGGCACGAGGGCAAAATGTGGGAGCAAGTAAAGGTTTTAGATACGCCCGAGTCGCTAGAAATGTTTCGCGCATTTGATGAATATATGAAGATTCCGGTCTATGGAAAGCCACTTGGAGCAATCAAACCGAAAGATAACTCTTAGTTGGGCGAGTTTTGTGAGTAAGAAAAAACTGATCGTTATCTGGCCGTATCGGTTTCGTGATTTTGATTGGCAGCGTTTTGAACTTGAGTACTTAACTCAGCATGTCGAGGTGCATGTCCATGAACTCATCGATGCGCTGACACCAGATTTTGCGGCGGCTTATGCGAATCAGTCTGAGCATCCATCGGTAAGGCGTTTTAGTTCACTGAAAGAGTGGCGTCGTGAGTTCAAGAAAATTTCAAAAGACGCAATAATTTTCACCCATGTCCGACCAACCAATCTCAGGTCAACTTTGATTTCCTTCACTTTACGCAGGGCAAATCCGAGAACTGTTGGATTTTTGCTTGGTGGCGCTGTTGTTCCTGGATCTATTGATCTAAGTAGTCGGCGTGCATTTGAGTCAAATCTCAAGCGTCTCTATCATTTCTTTCGAAGAAATTTACTAGCAGTAGTGATGCCTCGCTACGTTGCGATTGCTGGAACTGAAGCTGAGCAAAGAGCGCTACGTGACTTTTCGAGAAACACAAGGCCGATTCGTGTGGGCTCTTTTGACTACTCGCAGTTTCTGCTTGCCCAAAAACCCGTTGATTCTGCGCACGAATCAGCTGTCTATTTGGATACCGGGTTTCCTGGCTTTCCACGCGATGAAGTCTTGACGGGTCGCACTGAGTTGATTTCAGCAAAAGATTGGTATCCCAATCTTGATAGGTTTTTTACCTTCGTCGAATCTGTTCTTGAATGTCGAGTTGATATTGCAGTTCACCCGAAACATGTAGGCAGGGACCACTCACCATTGTTTGGAAGTCGAAATTGTCTTGGTGGTCAGACAACGAAACTAGTCTCCGAGCAAAAACTAGTAATTGCGACTAATAGCACAGCAATAAGTTTTGCTGTTTGTTTTGATAAACCCCTGATCTTGGTTTGGTCTGATTTGATTGAGTCAGGCGTAGACGCGCGTAAGAAATCTTTTATTCAGAACTTTGCTACGGAGACGGGGGCGAAGATTTTTAATATTGATCGGGAATACACGGAGCAAGAGTTGCGAGATGCATTAGTGATTGATCATGCAAAACGCGAGTCGTATAAACGAAAGTATTTGACCTCACGCACGGACGGTAAGCCGAATTATCAAGTTTTGCTAGATGAAGTGATTAACGCCGCCGATTAGCGTTGTTGCGTGTTACGTGTTGTGGTTTGCGATTTGAGTTACGGATTTAATGTGCCGTGGTGATTGCGGCACGCGTGGTGATCGCGACATCTCGTGCTGCGGAAGCAAAGTCGGCGCCATCACCGGCGTAGAGAATGGCGCGCGAAGAATTGATGATTAGGCCGCGACGAGTAGTTGCTTGTGAGGTGGCGGAAGAACCCAGGCTGGTGGTGCCGGCGTGTGTGGTGGCTTGTGAGGTTGCGGAAGAGCTCGGGCGGGTGGTGCCGGCGTGGACAACGGCGTTGATGTCTCCGCCCTGAGCACCGATGCCAGGCACAAGTATTGGCATGTCACCGACGATCGCGCGCACTTGGGCCAACTCATTGGGGTACGTCGCGCCAACTACCAGAGCGCATTCGCCGATCGAACGCAACTTTGCCGCCGCGGTTCGAGCCACACGCAAATAAAGTGGCTCACCGTCAACTTCGAGCGACTGAAATTCGCTTGAGCCGCTATTAGAAGTGCGACACAACACAATCGTGCCTTTGCCAGGCGTGGTCAAGAACGGCTCAAGACTGTCGGTACCGAGATATGGATTAACAGTTACCGCGTCAGCGCCGTAACGAAAAAACGCTTCACGGGCGTAGAGAGCGGCGGTGTCGCCGATATCGCCACGCTTGGCATCCAAAATCAAGACAACATCAGGAAACTTCGTGCGAATGTAATCACAAACGTTTTCAAGTTGTTTTTCTGCACCAACTGCAGCGAAATATGCAATCTGTGGTTTGAATGCGCAGACTAAATCGCCAGTCGCGTCGACGATCGCTTTGCAAAATTCTTCAATTGCATCAACCGAACCGCGCATGGCTGTCGGAAACCGAGCAATATCGGGGTCAAGACCGACACAAAGCATCGAACCGCTGCGATCCCAAGCCGTGTTGAGACGCTTATAAAAACTCACGGGCTAAAGACTCACTGTTCGATAGTGATCGCACCAGTTGGACAAATTTCTTCGGCGGCAGTCACAGACTCGTGCAATTCTGGCCCGGGGTTTTCGTTGAGTATGTGCAAAAAACCATCGCTGCGAATTTCAAAAACCTCGGGGCACATCTGGGTGCATGCGCCAGTTGATGCGCAGTTGTCAAAGTTCACGTTGACTTTCATCAAGGTGAGATTAGCCCGTGAACTTAACTAGTGACGCCTTGGCGTTCGAACGCGCACAGCACTGCACGCAGCGAAGCAGTAATCGTGCTCGGGTCGGTGCCCACACCCCAACGCACATTGCCATCGGCGTCGGCGCCCTCGATATACGCAACCGCCATAGCCTCTGAACCTTGGCTTAGCGCGTGCTCTACGTAGTCTTTGACGTCAAACACCACATTGAACTCGTTTCGCAGCGCATGAACGAACGCATCAATTGGTCCGTTGCCGACACCAGTAAGTGTGCGGGGCTTACCGTCAACCAACATTTGTGCGCTTATCGTGGTCGTGCCCTTCGAGTCGCTGCGCATCTCGTGGCTTTCGAGTTTGAAATTTGATTTGGTCAACAAGTATTCACGTTCAAAAGCCGACCACATTACATCTGGCGCAATCTCAGTACCCGAGTCTTCGGTGATGTGTTGAATCGCTTTCGAGAATTCAACTTGCAATCGTCGCGGCAACGCAAAACCATGTTCGGTTTGCATCACATATGCAACACCGCCCTTGCCCGACTGACTGTTGACGCGAATCACGGCTTCGTAAGTGCGACCAACATGCTTCGGGTCGATCGGCAAATATGGCACCGCCCATTTGTCATAATCTTTCGGCAACGCATCGAGACCTTTCTTGATTGCATCTTGATGACTACCCGAAAATGCCGTGTAAACCAAGTCACCCGCATACGGCTGTCGCTCGGGCACAGCCAAGCGGTTGCAATATTCGGCGTCACGTCGCAGCGCGTCGATGTCGTTGATATCTAATTGCGGATCAACACCGTTCGTAAACAGATTCATCGCCAAAGTTATGATGTCGACGTTGCCGGTGCGCTCGCCGTTGCCAAAAAGCGTGCCCTCGACGCGATCGGCGCCGGCCATCACACCAAACTCGGCTGCGGCGACTGCACAACCGCGATCATTATGGGGATGCAATGACAGCACTAGTTTGTCGCGTCGCGGCACATTGCGTCCGAACCATTCAATGACATCGCCATAAACGTTGGGCGAGTAACACTCGACTGTCGCTGGCAGATTCAAAATTATTTTGCGCTCAATAGTTGGCTCGATAACTTGCATTACTGCTTCGCAAATCTCGATCGCAAAGTCAGGCTCAGCCAAAGTAAAACTCTCTGGTGAATATTCGTAACGAACTGCTGTGCCGACAAGTTTGCCTTCGAGCTCGCGACATATTTTTGCAGCGCTCGTTGCAATTTCGATGACACCAGGCTTGTCGAGGCCAAAAACAACACGGCGTTGCAAAGGATTAACCGAGTTATAAAAATGTACGATTGCTCGCGGCGCGCCAGCCAAACAGTCGTAGGTGCGTTCGAGAAGTTCGCGACGGCATTGCACCAGAACCTGAATCGTTACATCTTCGGGTATCAAATCTTGCTCGATCAACAAACGCACAAAGTCGTAATCGGGTTGACTCGCGGATGGAAAACCAACTTCGATCTCTTTGAATCCCATTTTCACGAGTGTCTTGAACATGCGCAACTTTCGCTCTGGGTCCATTGGGTCGATCAAGGCTTGATTGCCGTCACGCAAGTCGACAGAGCACCACAACGGCGCTTTGTCGATGATGCGATTCGGCCAGGTACGGTCAGCGAGCACGAGCGGCACCGAATGCGAATATTTCTCGAATTGCATCTTGCGAGGCTGAGTTGGCGTCGGTGGCATTTCTTTCTCGTTTCGTTTGGTTAATTAGTTGTCTTAATTATTTCGGTTAAAAAGAAAACCCTCTGGGCCTTTTGGCTCAGAGGGTGCGGCTGCAGTGATATGCGACTGCGCCGTTACGTAAGTAGAAGCTCGTTTCGTGAAATCATTGGTTTCAGTTTAACGAGCCGCGCGACGAATCAACTCGGGGTTGGGGTGAGGAAATTTCGAAATTGCCACGGGTCGGTTGTATCAATGCGGCCCGTATTGCCAAACCCAGGAAACAAATCATTTCGTGTCTTTAGGGGATCCCAATCGGTCGGAGCACTATGAATCTCGCCAATATAAGGTCGGGCATCGGCCAACACCGATTGCCATGGCAGGTCGTCAGGAACGCATACACCTTCGTTCGGGCTCGCGATCATCCACTTGACAGCTGCAATCACCGAGCCAGCAACTTGCAGCGTCGTTGCGCTCTGCCCATCAACAATTGATCGCGCCTCATCAATCGAGAGACGAGTACCAGTCCACCAACCTGTGTAGTCATGACCGAGAAGCAAAACGCCAAGTTCGTCGCGGCCAGAAATAATTTCGTTATTCATGATCCGCTCTTTTGGTTGCTTTTGCCAATTGCGCATACGCAACTCGAGAACGCTGTTGATCGCTTCGTTTGACGGGCAATACGAATAGTGAACAGTTGGACGATAAATCGCTTTGCCAGAATCGTCGCGCACAGTTAAATGATTGCTCATCGTGTAACTCTCGCCGTGACGAATAATCATGCCAAGAATTTCTCCGCTAGGCACCCATGACCGCACCCAAGTTTCCATGCCGGGTTGAGCCAAACAAATTTGATTGCACGGGCCGTCATCGGCGTGCACTTGCGCATTGGCTGGCATCCATCGTTCGTGTGTGCCCCAACCCATTTCGGCGGGCGCAACACCTTCTTCATAAAAACCTTCGACTGACCATGTATTGACGAATTCGTTAACTTCTTTTGGTTGATCAGTAATTTGTGTGTCGCGTTCGCTGATGTGAATTACACGTGTGCCGGTCAACATTGCCAGACGATCGAACGACTCGCTGGCCAACGCCGACTCGATCGCGCTTTGACGCGAACCCGCGCGGCCGTCATTCAAAATTTTGTTTGAGATTTCGAACAGTGCTTGTTTTGCAAAGTGAGAAACCAAGCCCGGGTTCGCGCCGTGTTCGACCACCGCACTTGGTCCTTTGTTTGAACCCCATTTAGAAATCATTTTGCGGATTGCTTGATGGCGCACATACAGCGTGCGATCAAGTGGGTGTGTTGCCGCCATGTCGTAGTACGGGTCCCACAGTTCGACCGAAGTGTTGAGGTAGCGCACGCCACGCATGCGACACCATTCAAGAATTGTCGGACAATCGATATTCCAAGCGAGGTCAAGCAAAATGTCGCCAGCAGCAAGTCGTTCAGCCAAAAAGCTGTCAAGATTTTCGCGCGTCACTTGACCGATTTCGTATTTGACGCCTCGCTTGATTGCATCAGCGACACGATGACGGTTGTCGACAAAGTCGACGATCGTTATTGAACTTGCTGCAATTTTTAAATCACGAATTAAAAGCGGAATAACGCATTGCGCAACAGAACCGCAACCAAGAACAAGCACCCGAGCCGGGTTCGCTTGCGTACTCACGCGTATCGAGGGGCGGAGTCGTCCTTGCCAGCGGTTAGAAGAGTCTGTAATGAGGCTTCAAAGACAGCATCTGATGGCACCAACAATTTTTGCCAATCGTAAACAATGCCTTTACGACCCGTGAACATCGGTTCGTCGAGAATTGCTTGTTGCATACTTTGGTTAAACACAATTTTTGACCCTACACACATCAATTTCATTTGTCTACTGTCTGAGTGGTCAGCCGAAACTGACTCATGAGTCAGTGAACTCAGGTTGGTAGGGTGAGAGCTCACATGTCAGAACCAAGATCGCGGCGCCGCGAGCCGAATGCGCCCCGCCGAAATGCAAATTCGCCAAGGCGCGCAACGAATTCAGGCCGATCGAGTGGATCATCCGGCGGTTCAAACTCTCGGTCAGCCAACGGATTTGGCGCCGGGTCGGGCGGGTCAGGCGACTCAAGTGAGAACGCGAGCGGCAACATCGGCTCGAATTCGAACATTCGCGAGGCTGTCTCAACACCAACCCTGTTCGCCGCACTCGGTGTCAGCAGCCGAGTCGACGCAGGTTTGGCGAACGCGGGGTTCGCTGCGCCGTTTGCGATTCAGACCGAGGCGATACCGGTAGCGCTGACTGGTGTCGACGTTTGCGGTCGCGCTCGAACCGGCTCAGGCAAGACGTTGGCTTTCGGCGTGCCGATGATTGATCGTGCAACTCGAGATTCGCAAAAAGCCAAGCCAAATAAACCGCGTGGCGTCGTGCTTGTGCCGACCCGCGAACTTGCGGTTCAAGTCACAGATGTTTTGTCGCCGATCGCACAACATTGCGATGTGCGAGTTGTCGCAATTTATGGTGGTGCGGCTCGCGACAAACAAGTTGAGCAACTTGTGCGAGGTGTCGAAATTATTATTGCAACGCCATTGCGACTAATCGACTTGATGAAAAACGGTGAAGCAGACCTGAGCGATGTCGAAATGATCGTGCTTGACGAAGCAGACCGAATGGCCGATGAGGGTTTCATGCCTCAAGTCGAGTGGGTGTTACGTCACATCACAAAAGAACACCAGACGATGTTGTTCTCGGCGACTCTCGATGGCCAAGTTGCAACACTTGTCAAGCGATATATGAAGACGCCGCACGAAGTGAGCATTGATGCACCAACCGACACTGTCGGCACGATGCGCCATTTGTTTTTAGGTGTTCATCACATGGATAAAAACCGAGTGATCGCCGCCATGGCTCGCGCAGGCGGCCAAACCGTCGTCTTTTGCGACACGAAACGCACGTGCGACAAAGTGGCCGATGATCTTGCTGGACTTGGCGAAAAAGTATCGGCTCTCCACGGTGACATGGCCCAGGGCGCTCGAGAACGATCACTTCGAAAATTTGCGCAGGGTGAACTAAAAATCTTGGTCTGCACCGATGTCGCTGCGCGCGGAATTGACATTGATGATGTCGGCATTGTTGTGCACTATGTGCCGCCGCTAGAAGTTAAAACCTATTTACATCGCTCGGGTCGAACTGCTCGCGCAGGCAAAGACGGTTGGGCAGTCACTTTGGCTGAATATAACCAGCACACGACTTGTCGAATAATTCAGCGAGGTTTAAAGCTTGATGCACAAGCGCCAATTGAAGTTTTTTCGAACGACAAGCGTCTTGCCGATCTCGGCTCGTTTTTAAAAACTAGCTAAAACTAACTAGAACCAACTCGGTCGAGTTTTTTCGAATTTAGAAATTGCAGCTTCGTGCTTCAATGAAATCGCTATGTCATCGAGGCCGTTCAGAAATCGATTTTGCGTGTCTGGGTTCATGGCGAAACTTTCGCTAATGCCACAACTCGGCACTTCAACTGTCAGTCTTTCTACATCGACGGTGATTTCAGTTTTCGGGTCGGTTTCGATGATCTGCCATAACTTGGCAACGGTCTCTTCGCTCAACTCGACAACGATCAAACCGTTTTTTCCACAGTTGTTGCGAAAAATGTCGCTGAAACTCGGCGCGATCACGGCGTCAAAGCCGCCCTGTTGTATCGCCCAAACGGCATGTTCGCGCGAAGAGCCGACACCAAAACTTTTGCCGGCCACCAAGATTGACGCTCCTGCGTATCGCTCGTCGTTGAGCACAAAATTTCGATCATCGCGCCAAGTTGAGAAAAGACCTTTTTCAAATCCAGTGCGCTCGACGCGCTTCAACCACTCAGCCGGAATTATCTGATCGGTATCAACATCGCTGCGCTTCAACGGCACGCCACGACCAGAAATTATTCGAACGGCTTTCATTTCAAGTCTTCCGGAGAGGCAAAGTGGCCGGCAACAGCGGTTGCGGCCGCAACGGCAGGCGAGACCAAGTGAGTGCGACCACCGCGACCTTGACGGCCTTCGAAATTGCGATTTGAGGTGCTAGCCGCGCGTTCTTGTGGCGCAAGTTTGTCGGGGTTCATCGCCAAACACATTGAGCAGCCAGGTTCGCGCCAGTCGATGCCCGCATCGATAAAAATTTTGTCAAGCCCTTCGGCTTGTGCTTGCAATTTCACGGCGTGGCTTCCTGGCACAACCATCACGCGTTTTACAGAAACTTTTCGACCTCGCACAACGTTTGCTACTGCGCGCAAGTCTTCGATGCGCGAGTTAGTGCATGATCCAATAAAAACTGTGTCGACTTTGATGTCGCGAATCGCTGTGCCTGGTTGCAGGCCCATATATTCGAGCGCACGAGTCACGCTGTCGCGCTCAGTTGCATCGGTGTAATCACTTGGCGTTGGCACGCGACCGTCGAGAGCAACAACTTGCGCTGGGTTCGTGCCCCAAGTTACGTGCGGTGAAAGTTTGCTCGCATCAATCGTGACTTCTTTGTCAAACACGGCGCCATCGTCGGTGCACAATGTTTGCCAGTCGGCGATCGCTTCGTCAAATTTTGCGCCCGACGGTGCGAACTCGCGACCACGCAAATAATTGAAAGTCGTTTCGTCAGGCGCAACAAGACCTGCTCGCGCACCGGCTTCGATCGACATATTGCAAACAGTCATGCGACCTTCCATCGACAACGCGCGAATCGCCGCACCGCGATATTCGATCACATGCCCGATGCCGCCGCCCGTTCCGATTTGACCGATTACAGCGAGGATTATGTCCTTTGCGGTTACTCCGCTCGGCGCAACACCTTCAACATTTACGCTCATCCACTTGGGTCGCGCTTGAGGCAAAGTTTGTGTCGCTAAAACATGTTCGACTTCGCTTGTGCCGATGCCAAATGCGAGTGCGCCGAATGCGCCGTGTGTTGCTGTGTGGCTGTCGCCGCAAACAATTGTCATGCCTGGCAAAGTTCGACCTTGCTCTGGGCCAATCACGTGCACGATGCCTTGACCTGGGTTGCCCATTGGGTAGAGCGTGATGTTGAACTCTTTGGCGTTGTTGCGCAACACTTCGATTTGTTTTGCTGAAATCTCATCAGCGATCGGCAAGTGAATATTTTCTGTTGGCACATTGTGGTCTTCGGTCGCAACTGTGAGGTCTGGTCGGCGAACAGTGCGTTGAGCCAAGCGCAAACCATCGAACGCCTGCGGGCTCGTCACTTCGTGAACTAGATGCAAGTCGATATATATAAGGTCTGGTTGGTTTGGTCCAGAACTGACCACGTGGCGATCCCAAATTTTTTGTGCCAGGGTCTTTGGTTGCGAATTCACCGTTCTATTCTGCCTGTTTAATTCGGCGACTCAACACGCATCTGGCTTGCCAAGTGAGCCGAGTTTGTGCGCACGGCACACATTCGGGCATGCAAAAACTACTTGAACCAATTGACCTAGCCAAGTGCGTCGAGTCAAGCCTGCACACATCTCTCGATGGCTTCGATTTGCCGCGTGCCCGTTTATATGGCGTCAGCATTGTTGATGCCGATGGCGTGCGATCAAATCTCAACGGGGCGTTGCGAATAAGTTTTCTCGCCGAGCACGGCGATGTTTATGAATTGCTCGACGCACCGAGCAGTGCGATAGCCCGCATGTTTGACGCCGCAGTTGTTCTTACGTGCGGATGGGCTGCGCCGATCGACCGCGACGAAAGCCCCGCGAGCGAAGATGCAAGCGAGGTTCCGCCGAGTCAACATCCACAGCGCCGGCGAGTACGACTAGTAGTCAGTGTTTGCGACAATGGTGTGGCTTCAGTGTTGCGATTTGCTGATACGCCCGATGACATTGTCACTGATGCGGGTTCGGCCCGCGGCAGTTTGGCTGATGCGGTCAATAATTTGTGGCGCGACCCGAAAGTTGTCGTCAGTCGCGAAACAATCGAGTAAGAGTCGTAACTTGTGCTGGCTTGCGTCAGCTTGGGCTAGCGAGATGAGCGATAATAAACCGACATGCACGCTTCAACGAGTGTCGGCACGAAAAGATCCTTTTTTGCAAACACTGCGTTGTGTCCACCGTGCACTTCGAATACCTCAACATTTTTTAACAGTTGATAGAGCTCGGTTTGTCGATCTGGTGCGACGACACCGTCATCTGTTGTAATCACCACTGCTGCGGGTTCGTCGAAATTAGGCAACCAATCACGCGAGTCAAAATTGCCGATTGCGCTACCAGCCTCGAGAATGTGACGCCAGTCGTGTGATGCGATTTGCTTAACCGCCCAGGGTGCTAATCCATTTGACTTACGCTGCAAATAAAGTTGATCGGTCAACCATGTGCGCGCTTGTGCCGTGGTCAGTCGCGAGAGTGCAGCGAGACCGGTGAGTCCAAAAAAACTTAATTTTTCTTCACGTGATTTTGCAAAGTGGCTCGCAGTGCTGCATAACACGATGCCTCGTACTCGCTGTTCGTGTCGCTGCCACAACAATTGCGCGACCGTGCCACCCATCGAATAACCAACTGGAATAAAAGTTGAAATG
>Ga0255204_1000483_pt1 | contig 11771 bp, 7 predicted proteins | sample Miss_Colum_RepC__2_FD_188418 | JGI IMG/M metagenome (GOLD analysis project Ga0255204, IMG submission 188418) | Freshwater microbial communities from Mississippi River, Louisiana, United States - Miss_Colum_RepC_8h | ecosystem: Environmental > Aquatic > Freshwater > River | place: USA: Louisiana... | reverse complement strand
CCTGCAGCGGGGCAAGCGCGGTCGCGAGTACGAGCAGCGTGTCACCCGTCGCCGTAAGTTCCGCGGGGGTCTTCTCAAAAAGGCCGAGACGGAAATCACGCTCGTACAACTTCGAGCCGGCGACCTGCTGGTCCACCCAGCCGGAGATCTTCACCAGGGCGTCAGGCTCGGGCTGCCCGGCGGAAAGCCCGATCGTCCGGTCGAGGATCTCGATCCGGGCGCCGGCCGGCAGGCGGGCGATGGCGGCAAGGTTGTACACCATCATGGCGCGGTCGGCCTTGCGATCGATACTGCGCTGGAGGCGGTCGAGGCTCTCGCGGGTGCGCGGCCAGTTGCGCTGCTGGTAAAATGGATCGCGCTCGGCGTCGGGCTTCGCGCGCTCGACGGCGAGACGGTGGAGGGTTTCCGCGGCGCCGAGCGCCCCCGCACCGCCGGCGAATTCCGCGAGCAGCAGGTTTCGCTCGCGGGTGCGGACGCGCTCGGCGTTGAGGGCGCTTATCTCCGCGATGACGCGACCGTACTTCGCCTGGCGCGCGGGCTCCGCGGCGATCCACGCAAGCAGCGCCTTCTCGCTGTCCTCCTTCTGCCCGAGGACACCGCCGCGGACCATCGCCTCGTGGACACCGCGGGTCTTCGTGAGCGAGTTATTGAGACCGCGGATGCGGGTCGATACGCGCAGGGCGGTCTCCGGATCGCCCGACCCGACTTTCTCGAGGAGCCCGATCTGCTCGGTGTTGCGGCGGATCGTGCGCGGCAGGGAAAATTCCACGGTCTCGCGCACCGACTCGAACGTGTTGAAGCGCGCCGTGCGGCCGGGGTAGCCGGCGACGAAGATCACCTCGCCGGGCGAGGCGCCGCGGCCGGAGACCTTCAGCCAGTGCTTCGGGCGGTACGGCACGTTATCGGCGGAGTAGGCGGCGGGCTTGCCGTCCTTGGAGACGTACGCACGGAGGAAAGAGAAATCACCGGTGTGGCGCGGCCACTGCCAGTTGTCGGTCTCGCCGCCGAAGTTGCCGATGCCGGCCGCCGGCGCGTAGACGAGCCGCACGTCGCGGATCTCCAGCTGGGTGATCGCGAAATACCGCAATCCCTCGAAGAACGACGCGACGGTGCAGCGGTAGCCCTCCTGCTTCTCGCGCTCCGCGGTCAGCGCCTTCTGCCGGCGCTCGATGAGGTCATAATACGCCCGGCCGGTCGTTCCGGCGGGGATGTTGCCCGTCACCGCGGCGGTGACGTCCTCGACGGCCACCGTGACGAACACCCGCGAGCCCGGACCGCTGGGCAGCTCGTCGGCGCGACCGGCGGCCAGGAAGCCGTCGACCATCAGATTGCGGTCGGGCCGCGAATTGAACTGCAGCGCGGCCTGGATGCAGTGGTGGTTGGTAACGATCAACCCCTCGGGGGAAACAAACGACGCGCTGCATCCGCCGAGCGAGACGATCGCCCCCATCGGGAAGCCCGTGAGATCGGCGAAGGCCTTCGGGTCCCCCTCGTAGCCCAGCGCCCGCAGCCGGCCGGCCAATTCAGGCATCTGCTGGGGCATCCACATGCCCTCGTCGGCCCGCGACGGGGCCGGGAGCAGGGCGGCGGAGGCGAGGGCAAACACGAGGCGGGCTAGGCGCGGGAGTTTCATGGGATTTACCCGGAACCGTGGTGGGGAGGGGCACGCGGGTAAAGGCCGCGCTCGGGAAAAGGCCGTCGCGGCGTTTGCCTTCCCCCCGATTCGGGATTCAGGGCTTCCCAGCATGAGAATTCTCAAAGCACTCCCCCTCTTTGCCGCAACCCTGGTGCCCGCCGTGGCGGCTGACGCCGCCGATCCGGGCCCCGGCTTCAGCGTGAAGCACATGGACCTCTCGGTCACCCCGGGCGCCGACTTCGCGAAGTTCGCGGCAGGCGGTTGGTACGCGCGTACCACAATACCTTCCGACAAATCGCGTTGGGGCGGGTTCGACGAGCTGGCGGAACGGAACTGGGGACACGTGCGGGCCCTCGTGGAGGCGGCGGCGGCCAACCCAGGCGCGCCCGGTTCCAACACCCAGAAAGTCGGCGACATGTTCGCCGCCGCGCTGGATGTCGCGGCCATCAACGCCCGCGGCCTGAAGCCGATCGAGCCGATGCTCGCGCGGATCGCCGCGGTGAAGACGCCGGAGGAGTTGGCGGCCGTTTGCGCGGAGATGCACGTTGAGATCGGCAATCCGCTCTTCGGCATGGCGTTCTACGCCGACCAGAAGAAGAGCGACACCTACGCCTTCTACCTCGGCCAGGGGGGAACGAGCCTGCCGTCGAAGGAGTATTATTTCTCGGAAAAGTTCGCGCGTGAACGCTGGGAGTTCACCGGTCACGTCGCGCGCATGCTCGAGCTCGCCGGCGAGCCCAAAGCGACCGCCTACCAGAAGGCCGAGGTGGTTTTCTCGCTGGAAAAGGCGATGGCCGAGAATGCCAAGCTGCCGGTCGAACTCCGTGACCGGATCGCGAACTACAACAAGATGACGATCGCCGAGGCGATTGTCGCCTACCCGGGGATTCCGCTGCGGCGCTTCATCGACGGCCTCGGCATGCCCGCGGGGGTCACGGACGTCATCGTGGGCCAGCCCAAATTCCTCGAGGGCCTGTCCAAGCTCATGCGCGAGCGACCGCTCGACGAGTGGAAGACCTACGTGCGCTGGCACCTGATCCGCTCGGCGGCTCCCTATCTGACCGAGGCCCTCGACGAGGAACGCTTCCGTTTCTACGGCACCGTGCTGAACGGCACGCCGAAGCAGGAACCGCGCTGGCAGCGCGCCGCGCGACTGGTCGACGGCAGCATCGGCGACGCGCTCGGACAGCTCTACGTCGCGAAGCACTTCCCGCCGGAGTCCAAGGCCCGCATGCTGGAGATGATCGGCAACATCAAGGCGGTGATGCGCGACCGCCTGACGACACTCGAGTGGATGTCGGAGGAGACCCGCCGGAAGGCGGTAGCGAAGTTCGACCGCTTCGAGGCGATGATCGGCTACACGGACAAGTGGCGCGACTACTCGGCGGTGGAGATCCGCCGGGACGATCATTTCGGCAACGTGATCCGGGCCGCGCGCGCGGAGTCGCGCCGCCAGATCGACCGCACCGGGGGCAAGGTCGACAAGCGGGAGTGGGGCATGACGCCCTCGACGGTGAACGCCTACTTCTCGCCCGTGACCAACCAGATCGTGTTCCCCGCGGGCATCCTGCAGCCGCCCTTCTTCGACGCGGCGATGGATGACGCCGTGAACTACGGCGCGATCGGCTGCGTGATCGGACACGAGATCACGCACGGTTACGACGACCAGGGCCGGCGTTCCGACGCCGACGGCAATCTGGTGGATTGGTGGACGCCCGAGGATGCCGCGAAGTTCCGCGAACGCGCGCAGCGCGTGGTGGAGCAGTTCAACGGCTATCAGGCGCTGCCCGGACTGGCGATCAACGGTCAGCTGGCGCTCGGCGAGAACATCGCCGACCTCGGGGGTGTCTCGATCGCTTTCGAGGCGCTCCAGCGCTCCCTGAAGGGTAAGCCGGCGCCGGCGAAGATCGACGGCTTCACCGCGGAGCAGCGGTTCTTCATCTCGTGGGCGCAGCAGTGGCGCACGGCCTACCGCGAGGACGCGATGCGGCTGCAGGTCGCGCGCGGCCCCCACGCCCCGGGCAATTTCCGCGCCATCGGACCGCTCGTGAACTTCCAACCCTTCTACGACGCCTTTGGAGTCAAGGAAGGCGACAAGCTCTGGAAAGCGCCGGCCGACCGCGCGAAGATCTGGTGAAGAAGGCGGCCGCGCGCCGCCGTCACTCGGTGTGCCGCTTCGCCTTGGAGCGGCCACCCTTCCAGATGTCGTATTCAGGATCGGCGTGCTCGGCGAAGAAGGCGTCGAGCCGCCGGGCTAGTCCGGCGCGGGTCTCCTCCAAGCCGGGCTGCCCATAGAGATTGAAGCGCTCGCGCGGATCCTTGCGCATGTCGTAAAGCTCGAAAGGTCCGCTGGGGAAGCGCGCGACGTACTTCCAACCGTCGGTGCGGACGGCGCGCACGGTCTCCATCTCGTAAAAAACCGTATTATCCCAAGCGTCCGGCCAGCCCCCGGAAAGGACGACGGAGAAATCGCGACCCGGCGAACGCGGCCCGCGGGGCATCCGGTCCCTCAGCCCGAGGTAGCCGAGCACCGAGGGCAGGAAGTCGTAGTTGCTCACCAGCAGGTCCGAGGTGCAGCCGGCGGGGATGCGGCCGGGCTGCCGGAAGATGAGCGGGATCTGCATCATCAACTCGTGAGCGCCAATCGGGCGGAAATGATCCCCCATGCCCCACATGCCATTCTGCCCACCCATCCACCCCTGATCGGAGGAATAGGCGACCAAGGTGTCCTTCTCGAGTCCGAGCCGCCGCAGCGCGGCGAGCACCTCGCCCACGCCGTCGTCGACCCCGCTCACCTCCGCCGCCGTGCGCTCCATCGCGTTGCGGGTGTTGTGAAAGCCCTTGTTGGCGAATTGCCACGGGTGCATCGACTCCACCGGGAACGACTTGAACTGCACCCCGCGGTAGTACTCCGCGTGCCGGTTGCGGGGTGGGTTCTGCATCAATTGCCCGAGCACGTACGGACCGTTGTAGGCAAGGAAGAGGAAGAAGGGTCGGTCCTGGTTCCGCTCGATGAACTCGATGCCCTTCCTCGTCCAAAGGTCCGTCGTGTAACCCGCCTCCATCCGCACCTTACCGTCCTCGATAACCTCCTGGTCGTAGAACTCCCGCGTATGGCCGTCGGGCTTCGCCACCCAGTACGAGAACCCCTCCGAGGGCGTGAGGTTGGCCCCGAGGTGCCACTTTCCGCTTAAGCCGCAGACATAGCCGGCATCGCGCAGGATCTCCCCCAGCGAGGTAAACTCGCGCAGCGTGTTGTACGCCTCGGGTCCCATCATGAACTTCGGGTCGAGGAACGAATGCACGCCGTGCTGCGAGGGCATGAGTCCCGTGAGAAAGGTCGCGCGCGTCGGCGAACACACCGGGTTGCTGCTCAGGGCCCGCGTGAAGCGCACGCCCTCCGAGGCAAGCCGGTCGATGTGCGGCGTGCGGATGTCGGGATTGCCGTAACACCCGAGTGTCCACGCACCCTGGTTGTCGGTGAGGATGAAGACGAGGTTCGGCGGCCGCGCCGCGCCGAGGGTGGCGAACGATAGGAAAGCCGCGGCGAGCAGGGCCGGATGGCGGGATTTCATGGGGCGGGGTGGACGCAGCGAAGCGCGGTCGCCCCGCGTGGTCAGGCCAAAACTCGGCGGCGAGAGGGAACGGCGCCGACCAGGCCGGGTCACGGAGCGCGCGGAGGTCCAAGCCGGGGGCACGGAACCGGAGACGAAGCGCGGGGAGCGATGCGCCGCTGATTGTTCGAACTGCATGGTCCGCGGCTGCAGCCGCGGCTACACCACCCGAAATTCTTCACGCGATGCGTGCGGTGTAGCCGAGGGTGCACCCTCGGATTTTAAGATTAATGTTCCGTAGCTTCCGTGAGATCCGTGGGCCACCTGGCTCGGTTTCGTGCCTTTGGCGTGTTTCGTGGTTCCCCGCGCTCACCGCACAAACTGCTTCTCCCACGCCGGGTCTTCGGCCGGTGCGACTCGCTCCGGCGGACCGAAAATCCCACGCCCTCGAGCGATCCCGCTATAGGCCGCGTCGGTCCAGCTTCGCGGCAGGATCCGCAGCCACGATAGCACCCGGCAGATCCCTCCCGGTTCGTCGGCCGCCGCAAAGGCGCCCTCCGACCGAAGACGCGGAGGCAGACTTTCCGGACGCTCCCAGTCGGGCACGAACACGAGGCTGTCGAACTCCGAGGTCGGCAGGTCCCGGGCCCGCAGGTATGCCTGGGCGGCCGGACCCTGCAGCGGAGAAAAACGCAGCCGGCCCGCGGCATCCTCCCGTAACAGCAGCCGCACGACCGCGGCGCACAGCCCGCATTCGCCATCGTAGAGCAGCACCGGTCGGCGAACGTCATCCCGCGCCGGAAACCAGCGAGAATCAAAAGTGAGGATTTGAAGCAGCAGGAGTCCGAACGCCACCGGCCATGCTCCGGCGAGAATCAAAGCCTCGCCGAGCGTCATGACGCCGAGCACGAGCCAGGCCGGCACCCGCGCCGGCGGCACCGCGAGCAACCCCAGCAGGACCAGATGCGCGGCCGCCAGAGGAGCCGGCAAGGCGGGGGTTAGCATGCCCGGCGGCAGCCACCCCGAAGCCACCCAAAGGAGATGTGCCCCGACCAACATCACCCACGCGGCAAACCGCCATCCACAATGCATCAACGCACTGCCATGGTCTCCTTCCTCCCCGCGCCAACGGAAGGCCTCTTTCTCCGGCAACACGACGAGGAGGAGGAGCAACCCGAGGAGCGACGGGGCGGACGTCAACGGCGCGGCGGTCAAACCCGCGACCAGCAATCCCGCCGCCGCGTACCTGCGATGGATTCCGAGCAGCAGAGCCGCGGCCAGGATCGCGCCCGCACCCGACCAAGCTTCTCCGAGCCGGCTGAGCGCAAGCAGGCCCAGCCCGACGCGGACCGCCGCAAGCTGCAGCGGCGAGAAGGCGGAGCCGGCGGCGAAGTTCATCCTCGACGGGGCTCGGCGTCGCGTGACCGGCCCTCGCCGCCCGTGCTCAGTTTTCCCGCGCGAACGCGGTGTTGGAGCGGACGAGGTCCAGTTCCTTGATCCAGATGTTGCGGTAGCGCACGTCGTGGCCCTCGCACTGCAGCTTTAGGCCACCCGGAGTGTCGGTGATGCCCTTGCCGCCATCGTTGCCGCCGTCGATCCCGGAGTTGGCGCCGCCCCAGACCTGCTGGATCTCCTGATGCGCGTGGATCTTCACGCCGTTGAAGAACATCGTGACCCGCGCTTTCTCGACCAGCTTGCCGTCCTTGAAACGCGCGGCGCGGAAGACGATGTCGTACGCGTTCCACTGCCGCAGGCCTTTGTAGAGGTAGTAAGGCGAGGGGGTCTCATTGATCACGGCGCCCATGCCGTGCTTGGTGCCGTCGCCGTCCTGGATTTGGATCTCGTAGCGGTTCTGCAGGTAGACACCGCTGTTGCCGCCCTCGTTCATCACGCAGAACTCCACGTGCAGGCGGAAATCGCGGTACGCTTTCTTTGTGACGATGTCGGCGGCACCATAGCGTCCTTTCGGGGCCGCGGGATCGAACGTCATCAGCGCCGTGCCCTTGTCGACGGGGTCATCGACGATCCGCCACTTGATGGGCAACGAGGAGGCGAAACGCGGGCCCTCCCAATAGGTCCACTTGGCGTCGAGCATCTCGCGCGTGCCGTCGAAAAGCATCTCGGCCCCCGGGATGGGCGGGGCGCCGACGCCGACTCCCGCGCGGGCGGGCAAGGCGGTCGCAAGCAGGCCGGCGGCGAGGAGGAGAACAGGGAGTCGGATCATGGGGTGAGGAGGAATGGCGGAAATCAGTCCTTGCCGAAACTAAGCAGCTCGATCTCGAAAACGAGCGTGGCGTTGCGCCCGATCCGCGGCGGTTGGCCGCGGGTGCCGTAGGCCATCTCGGGCGGGATGATCGCGAGCCGGCGCTCGCCGCGCTTCATCAGCTGGAGCACCTGCTCCCAGCCCTCGATCACCATCTCGCGACGAACGCGGAAAGTGAAAGGCTTATCGGGCTCGGTCGCCTGGTCGAAGACCGTCCCGTCGAGCAGCTTGCCGACGTACAGCACGTTGACCTTGTCGCCGGGTTTCGGGGAATCACCCTGGCCTTCCTTGAGGATCACGTACCGGATGCCGGTGGTGGTCTTTTTCGCCGCCGGCCAGGTCTTCTCGACAAACTCGAGGTCGGCCGGGGGCAATTTTTCGCGCTGGGCCCGGAGACCGGGCGCGGCGGCTAGCATGAGGCACAATGAGGCGAGAAACAGGCGGGCGGAGGACGTCACGGGTGGCGCGGAAGAAGCTTCCGCATCGGTGCCATCCGTGCAATCGGTGGTCAAAGATTTTATGCCCCGCCCGACCGTCGCGATCATTTGCCCCCGCGAGTTCAAGTTCACCGACCACGAGGCCTCGGTGGAACGACCGGTGCTCGGCGACATCGCCGACCTCACCACGGTGTGGCTCGACTTCAACGCGCCGTTCCCGGCCGAGGTGCTCGGGGCCGACGCGATCATCCTCTGGCACGGACCGCGGGTGACAGCCGAGGTGGTGGCGGGGATGACACGCTGCCGGGCGATCGTGCGCAACGGCGTGGGCTTCGACAGCGTGGACCTCGCGGCCGCGGCGCGCGCCGGGATCGCGGTGTGCAACGTTCCCGACTACGGCACGGAGGAGGTGGCCGACCATGCCCTCGCGCTGACCCTAGCGCTCTACCGGCAACTTTTCCCGCTCGACGCCGAGGCGAAGCGCCTCGGCTGGCGGATTTCCGTGCAGCACCGCATGCGCCGGCTCAGCACGCAGACCTTCGGCATCGTCGGCCTCGGCCGGATCGGCACCGCGGCGGCGTTGCGCGCGAAGGCGTTCGGCTTACGCGTGGTCTTTTTCGACCCCTACGCTCCGGCCGGTGCGCACAAGGCGCTCGGCATCGGGCGGGTCGGGTCCCTCGGGGAACTGCTAGCGACTTCAGACACCGTCTCGATCCATTGTCCGCTCACCGCCGAGACGCGCGGGATGATCGGCGAGGCCGAGATCGCGGCGATGCGGCCGGGGGCCTTCCTCGTCAACACGGCGCGCGGCGACATCGTGCGGAAGGCGCCGCTCTTCGCGGCGCTGCGCGCGGGACATCTCGGCGGGGCGGGTCTCGACGTCGTCGAGGACGAGCCTCTGCGCACGGCCGAGGAGGCGGCGACGCCGAATCTCATCGTGACCTGCCACGCCGCTTTTTGCAGCCCGGAGGGCATGGTCGAGATGCGCACGACTTCCGCGCGGATCGCGCGCGCAGCCGTTCTCGGGGAACCGGTCTGGAACCGCGTGAATTGACCGACGGGGCCCGTGGGGGCTTCGCGGTTAACACACTCAGCGCGACGGTCCGGACGCACTCGCGCCCCATAGCCGAGCTGTCTTCCAGGTCATGGGTTTCACCGGACACCGTCGGCTGTGTGATCCGGACGAACTTCGCCCCGGCCGCCTGGCGGGGAGGTGGAGGCGCTGCTCGCGGAGGCGAAAGACGCGCGGGGAGTGCGCGAGACGGCGCGCAAGGAAGCCCGTTTCGCCCAAACCTAGGGCGCGCTGGAGCGGGTGGTCGCCCGGGTCGAGACCGCCCTGCTGCAGGAAGTGTTCGAGTGGCACTCGCTGACCAGCTTCAGCGAGGCGCACTAAGCTGGAACGGGGACCGGGCCGGCTCAGCCCTTCAGGCGCCGCAGGGCGGTGGTGATCCGCGCCGGATCGCAGGCCGCGGGATCATAGTCCGGGCCCAGCCACTCCCGCCATTCGCGCCCAAGCGCCGAGGCGGGATCGCCCAGACAAGCGAGCATGTCGTGGTACGCCTCCAGCCCGCCGCAATCCTCGGGAGGCCCGGCCCGTTCGCCCGCCAAGCAGACGGGAAGCCGCACCCCTTTGCCCGCGGGCCCGGCGGACTCCACCAGGATGTCCACCTCCCAACCCTCCCCGAAATGATACCGGTACACCAACCGCTGCCCGGGTTCGAGACCGAGGTCGCTGACCATGACGTCGCGGTCGTCCTCGACTCCTCCCTCCTCGCCCCGCACCGGGTTGCCGAAGCGCCGGCTCTCCAGGGTGAAGGTATGCGTCTGGTAGTCATACCAATCGAACACGAGCTGGATCGCGTCGTGGAGCTGCGAGAGCCAAGTCTTCTCCCGCACCACCAGCCGCCGCCAAACACCCGGCTCGCAGCCGTTGACCCGCAGCAACAGCGTCAACGCCCGCCCGGCGGGTCGTTTTCGCCGCGCGCCGCGGCCCTCGTGCAGGGAAATCATGCCTGATGAAACGGACCGGCGGGCGGGCGCGCAAGCGCCGCGCCCGCGGCTTCAGAAACGGCGAGCGAGCGTGACACCCGCCTGCCGCGGATCCGCGCGGCTCTCGTAACGGGTCTCCGCGTAGTCCGGCTCCGCGTTGCCGAAGAAAAACACGCGTTTCTCGTGCCGGGCGTCGAGGAGGTTGCGCGCCCACACCGTCACGCTCCAGCCCCCGCGGGCCCAGCCGGCAGCGGCGTTCACCACGGCGAAGGCCCGGCGCGCCTCGTCGTGGTTGTTGGAGTCGAATTGCGCGGCGCGGGCCGTCCGCTCGATCCGCGCGAAGAACCCGCCGCGCGTCTCGTGGCGCACCCCGATGGTGTGACCGTACCCGGGCGTGTTCGCCAGCGCGCGGCCGCCCCCCGTATTCCCGTTGGTGAGCGTGAAGCGCTCGAGTTCTGAATCCATCAGCGCAGCCGAGGCGTGCAGTGAAAGCTCGCGGGTGACCGCAAGGGCGCCCGCCGCCTCGAGCCCCGCCACCCGCGCGCCACGGCCGTTGGCGGTGAAGAAGCGGTAATTGCCGCCGAAGCCGGCGGAATCCCGCACCTGCGTCCGGCTCCGCTGCAGCAGAAAAGCCGTCAAACCACCCGTCAGCCGGCGCTCCAGCGCCTGGCCGCGCACGCCGGCCTCCCAGTTCCACAGCGTCTCGGTGCGGTAGGTGAGCGGGTCCGCCGGGGGGTTGATGCGCGCGTCCACGTTCACGCCACCCGCCTTGTGGCCGCGCGTCACCGAGGCGAACAGGAGTCCCCCCGCCGGTAGATCACGCTCCCACGTCAGTTTCCCACCCGGCAGCGTGTCGGAAAATCGCGGACGAAACGTCACCGCCGGATCAAAGGTCCCGCGTGACTTGCGGAAGCGGGTGCGCGTGCCCGCGCCGTCCTGCGCGACCCGCTCCAGCCGCAGTGCCGCGACCAGTCGGCCGGCCGCGCCCAAGGACCAGGCAGTCTGGGCGAAGAGCGAGAGCTGGCGCGCGGCGTAGTCCGTGGTGAGGCCGCGCAGGTTGCCGGGGTCCTCGTTGGTGTAGCGGCTTTCCTCGTCGAGCCGCGCCCCGTGCAGACCGAGCGTCCAGCGCGCGCCGCCGCCGGCCCCCCCGCCGCCATCGAGCCGGGCCTCAGCGCTCCAGCCGCGGCGCACGCGGGAGAGGTCGCTGAAGCCGGCGTAAGAGGCAGCCGTCCAGTCGTCGTCGTAACTGTAGCGGGTATCGGCGCGGGTCGCCGTCGCCACCGCCGTGAGACGAACGTCCCGGGCGACCGGGCCCGCGAGACGCCAGCTGCCGGCAAGCGCCCGCTGGTCGTCACGGCCGGGACGGTCGCTGAACGTGTACCGGCCGTTATTATCGAGGGCGAACTCGTCGAAGCCGTTGCGCAGGTCGGAGCGCAGCAGGGCCGTCTCCCAACGCCAGCCGCCGATCCCCTCCCCCGCCAGCCGCAGCCGCGCGGTGCGTTCATCGCGCGCGTTGGTGTCGCGGCCCAGCGTGAGGTTGCGCCGGAAGCCCTCGCTGACATGGCGGTGCACCGCGATCCGGCCCAGCAGGGTGGGCCGTCCGCCGCCGAGCAGCGGGCCGCCCGCGGCGAAACCCGTCTCCCGCAGCCCGTCCTCTCCCGCGGTCGCCTCGAGCAGCCCGGTCCAGAGGGGAGTGGGCGCGGCGGTCACCACGCGCACCAAACCGCCCGCCGCATTCGGCCCGAAGGCCCCGGCCTGCGGACCGCGCAGCACCTCGATCTGCTCCACATCGAAGGTCGAGGCCGCGCCGCCGAGGCCGGTGAAGTCGAGGTCGTCGACGAGGAAACGCACCGCCGAATCGGGCGTTTCGCCCTCGTATTGGGAATTCTCGC
>Ga0255204_1000477_pt1 | contig 11883 bp, 6 predicted proteins | sample Miss_Colum_RepC__2_FD_188418 | JGI IMG/M metagenome (GOLD analysis project Ga0255204, IMG submission 188418) | Freshwater microbial communities from Mississippi River, Louisiana, United States - Miss_Colum_RepC_8h | ecosystem: Environmental > Aquatic > Freshwater > River | place: USA: Louisiana... | reverse complement strand
GTGGTGAAGGAGCTGAAGCCCGATGGCAGGACGGTCATCGTGGATCACGAAGAGATTCCCAACTACATGGCAAAGATGGTCATGCCCTTCAAGGTGAGGGCCACCAATGATCTCGCCGGCCTGGGCACGAACGATCAAATCCACTTCCGGCTGAATGTCGCCGAGTTTGAGAGCTGGATTGATCAGGTGACCAAAACGGGCAAGGCCCCGGTGCCGGCCGCCGATCCAAACCGGCGGAGCTTCCGTCCGGTGCGCGAAGTCGAAGTGCTCAAGGAAGGCGATCCGCTGCCCAACTACCCGCTGACGAACCACCTTGATCAGGCGTTTCAGACCGCGCAGTTCAAGGGGCAGGCGCTGGCCATCACCTTCATCTTCACGCGGTGCCCGCTGCCGGATTTCTGCCCGCGCATGAGCCGGAACTTCACCACGGCCATGAAGCAGCTCAAGGCCCGTCCGGCGGGGCCGACGAACTATCATTTTCTCTCGCTGTCTTTCGATGTGGAGCACGACACGCCGGCGACTTTGCGCAACTACGCCAAGGGATTGGAGGCGACGCAGGGGGCGGACTTGTCGCGGTGGACTTTCGCGACGGGCGCGCTGATCGAGATCGACGACATCACGGAGCGCTTTGGCCTGGCCTTTGCCCGCGATCCCGGAAGCATCCAGTTCAATCACAACCTGCGGACCGTGGTGATTGATGCGGTCGGGCGGGTGCAGAAAATCTTCATCGGCAACGAGTGGAAGTCCGATGAACTGGTGGGAGAGATGGTCAAGGCCGCGCAGGCCAAACCCTAGCCCGAGCACTGGCTAGAAGGCCGGCAGCCAGGCTGCGGGATTCTCACCGCAGGCCAGCGTCCGCCCATCCGGGAACGCGGCTTCCAAGCCCTGGCCGTTCCATCGCCGCAGCCGGTAGAGCGTGGCAAAGGTGAAGTTCGGGGCCGCGCCGCCCTGGCCGCCGACCAGTTCGCCACCCCGGCGCACGTTGTCCACCATCCACGCGGGCAGGGTGAGGTGATAGGGATTCCGTTGCACTTCGCCAATGTGGAAGGTCAGCGCGGTGATCAAGTCCGCGAGATCGGTCGGGCTGAGTTCCACCATGCAGTTGGGCGTGGGCATTTGTCCCCAGAACTCCGTCTCGATCGCGTGCGTGTGAAAGTCCGGCGGCAGCGTGCGCAAGGCGTCCAGCACGAGGTGATGAGTGCCGATATGCGAGCTGTTCCAGTCCCTCGTGGGGAAAGAAAATGGCCCGCGGTCGGTGCAGAGCCAGCAGTTGGGCGATGATTTTCACGGAAGCCGCCCAGTGCACCGGGTCTTTCTCGCGGGTGGCACGATTCACTTTTTCCAGACCCCCAGGCTGGGTCTGCACCAATTGGAAGCCGATGCAATCGCAGCAGTTCTTCAACTCCTCCCAGCGGCCCGCCTGCCGCGCTTTGTTGCTGCCCTGGGTGACGGCCACATTGACGACCCGCCAGCCGGCCTCTCGCAGCAGGCGGAGCGCCCAGCCGCCGATGATGACTTCGTCATCTGGGTGCGGGGAGAAGATGAGGGCCACGGGAGCGTCCGGCGCGAGGGCGGGGCGAGGGCAGGGTGGAAAACCACCAAGCGGCCAGTGTTTGCCCTCGCAGGCGAAGCGCGCGTATTCGGAGACGAAATGCAGATAAGGATTCATGCGAGCAATGCCGGCAGGCTAGCGGTCTGTCGCGACGGGTCGCAATCCCGGAGATATGCGTGCGCAGGCCGGCAAGGAATTTGGGGTCGGTGGATGCCGCTGCTGATTGGCTGAACACAAAAAAACGGCGGGCTGAGGAACAGCCCGCCGTTCGTGAGAATTGCTTCTGATCAGGCCTGCGGGTCAGCCGCCGGAGCCGGGGCAGACTCGCCACCCTGCTCTTTTTCGCGCTCTTCCATCGCCGCTTTGCGCGAGAAGCGGACGCGGCCACGCTCGTCGGTGCCGATGCACTTGACCAGGATTTCGTCGCCGACCTTGACGATGTCCTCGACCTGCTTCACGCGGAAGTTGGCGAGCTCGCTGACATGGACGAGGCCTTCGCTCTCCGGCATGTATTCGACAAAGCACCCGAAGTCCTTGATCGAAACGACCTTGGCCCGGTAGCTACGGCCTTCCTCGGCGGGGGTTGCGGGTTCCTTGCGGCCGCCTTTTTCCCGGCGCTCACCGCCACGACCGCCGCGTTCACCGCGTTCGCCGCCACGCTCGCCGCGACCCCCACGGCCGCCGCGTTCGCTGCTGCGCTCACCACCGCCCTCGCTGCCGGCATCGGCAGGCGCGGCGTCACTGGAGCCGCCATTGTCACCTTCGGCAACGGCTTCGCCACGTTCTTCCATGGCGGCCTTGCGGGAGAGCTTGACGCGGCCCTTCTCATCCACGCCCAGGCACTTGACGTAGATTTCGTCGCCCATCTTGACGACGTCCTCGGGCTTGTTGACGCGCTTGTTGGACAGTTCGCTGACATGCACCAGTCCGTCGCGGCCGGGCAGGAATTCAACGAAGACGCCGAATTCCTTAATCGTGACCACCTTGCCACGGTAGATCTTGCCGATTTCGGCTTCGGCGCACATGCCTTCGATGGCTTCGCGGGCGATGCGCATGCCGTCTTCGTTGACGGAGTAGATGTTGACCGTGCCATCGTCCTCGATGTTGATTTCGCAACCGGATTCTTCGACGAGGCGTTTGATGTTCTTGCCGCCCGGTCCGATGAGCGCCCCGATCTTCTCGGGGTTGATCTTCACGGTCACGATGCGCGGGGCATACTTGTTCAACTCCTTGCGCGGCTCGGCCAGGGTCTTGAGCATGGAGTCGAGAATGGCCAGCCGGGCAATGCGGGCCTTCTCCAAAGCTTCGGCCAGAATCTTGTGCGGCAGGCCGCGCAGCTTGAGGTCGAGCTGGAAGCCGGTGATGCCGTTGGTGGTGCCGGCGAACTTGCAGTCCATGTCGCCGAACGCGTCTTCCCAGCCGATGATGTCGGTGAGCAGGCGGTAATCACTGATGACATCGTTGTCATCGGTGTCGGAGCAGAGCCCCACGCTGATGCCCGCCACCGGGCGAATCAGGGGCACACCGGCGTCCATGAGGGCCAGGGTGCCGGCGCAGATGGAAGCCATGGACGTGGAGCCGTTGGACTCCATGATCTCCGCCGTCACGCGGATGGCGTAGGGGAACTCGGCGAGGGGAACCATCGGCTCCAGCGAGCGCTCGGCGAGGGCTCCGTGCCCGATTTCGCGGCGGCCCGGGCCCATGATGCGGCCGGTCTCACCGACGGAGAAGTTCGGGAAGTTGTAGTGCAGAATGAAGTGCTTCTTGGTGTCGCCGCCGGTCCAGGCGTCGTATTCCTGAGCGTCTTCCGTGGTGCTGAGGGTGGCCAGCGCGAGGGCTTGCGTCTCGCCACGAACGAACACGGCGGAACCGTGGGCGCGCGGCAGCAGGCCGACTTCGCTCGAAAGCGCACGGAGATCGTCCACGCCGCGTCCGTCGAGGCGCTTGCCTTTGGTCATGATCATGTCGCGGGCGGCTTCCTTCTGGATGTAGTAGAAGGCCTGCGAGACGGTGAAAGGCGTCACCTTGTCCGCCCCGTATTTCTCGATGAGCTTGGCCCCCACCTCATCCTGAATCGCCTTGCAGGCGGCTTCGCGGGCGAGCTTGCCCGGGATGAGCAGCGCCGGGGTGATGCGGTCGCCGGCCAGTTGCTTGGCCTCCTTGAGGACCTCGTCGGGGACGAGGTTCAGGGTGATGTCGCGCTTCTTCTTGCCGACCTTGGCCGCGAGTTCCTTCTGGGCGGCGATGATGGGCTGGCAGGCCTCGTGAGCAAACCGGAGCGCGTCGTTGAAGTCAGCCTCGGAGATTTCCTTGGCCGCGCCTTCAATCATGACGACGTCCTTCTCGTTGCCGACATAGACGAGGTCGAGGTCGCTCTCGGCCATCTGGGAATGGGTGGGGTTCGCAATGAACTCGCCACCCACGCGGCCGACACGCACCGCGCCCAGCGGGCCGGCAAAAGGAATATCGCTGACCATCAAGGCCGCGCTGGCACCGACGATGCTCAGAATGTCGGGATCGTTTTCACCATCCGCGCTGAGGAGGATGGACTGGACTTGGACTTCATTGAACCAGCCTTTGGGGAAGAGCGGGCGGATGGGCCGGTCCGTGAGGCGCATCGTGAGAATTTCCTTCTCGCTGGGGCGGCCTTCGCGCTTGAAGTAGCTGCCGGGGAACTTGCCGCAGGCGGCGGCCTTTTCGCGGTAGTCCACGGTGAGCGGGAAGAATTCCTGCCCGGCCTTGGCCTTCACTGCGGCGACGGCGGCGGTGATGATGATGGTCTCGCCGTAGCGGACCGTGACGGCTCCGTCTGCCTGCTTGGCGAGCTTGCCGGATTCGATGATGAGGGGATGGCCACTAACCTGGGCCGTGACTTGGACTGACATGTTTGCTTCTGTGGTTTTGGCCCGTCCACCCGGAGGAACTTCAACCAAGATCCGCGCTACAGGCGGGTGCTGGTTGAAATTTCCCCATGGGGAAGGGCCGTTTGCTTTAGCGGCGGGATGGGTGTGTGCCGAAGCCGGGCGTCGCCGCAAGGGCCGCTCGGTTCGGAAAGAGAATGCCCCGGCGGCGACTACTTGCGCAGCTTGAGCTTCTTCGTGAGTGCGAGATAGCGGTTGTTATCCGTGGTCTTCAGGTAATCCAGCAGCCGGCGGCGCTGGCTGACCATGATCAACAGGCCGCGGCGCGAGCTGTGATCCTTGAGATTGGTCTGGAGATGGCCGGTGAGGTGATTGATGCGCTGGGTGAGCAGGGCAACCTGCACGTCGGCGGAGCCGGTGTCCTTGGCGTGAATCTGGTGGTCGGTGACGATCTTCTTCTTAAGCTGTGCTTCCATACTTCTTTTTTCGATAATGAAGGGCGGACTCTAGGAATGTGCCGGGTGGGTGTAAAGGCTTTTTGCCGATTCTTGGGTCTTCCGCAGGGGATGGGGAGCGTGACGAGCCTAGAAAGCATGACCGCGCACTGGCCCCGCACGGTGGCGTTCCCCTGTGAAGGCGGCAGCTTCGGCCCCCTTGCCGAGACAGGTGTTTCGCCCGCTGTCGATTCCTGGTTGGTCCACCTTCAGGGTGGCGTCAACTTGCGTCAGCGCGTGGTGGCTTCCCAAGGGAATTGGGCTCGACAGGTGGGGTGGTTTTCGGTATTCAAAAAAACTGTATTTCAACCACGCAACCGAGTTGTTCAATGCATCATCCCCCTCTTTTCATTCAGCCTGCCAGGTGTATCCGGTCGCGACCCGGCGGCTGGTCCGGCCAGCTCTTTCTTCAGTGGCTCGCCTTCGTCGCTGCTGGCGTCATGGCTGCTTCGCAAGCCTATGGACAGGCCGGTTCCGTGGATAACACATTTGTTCCCGGGGGGGGCTTTGCCACCAATGCGGTCATTCAGACCGTGGTGTTGCAACCCGATGGCAAGCTCATCGTGGGGGGGAGTTTCGCGGGTTACGGCTCGGTCACGAGCAGTAATTTGATCCGCATCAACAGCAACGGCACGACCGATGTCACCTTTCGATCGGGATTGGGGATTCGGAATACCAACTCCACTCTTGTCGGGGATGTGCGCGGGCTGGCATTGCAACCGGACGGGCGGATCATCGTGGGCGGACTGTTCAACACCTATGGCACCAATGCGTTGCGTAACCTGATCCGCTTGGCGGTGGATGGCACTCCTGATGCGACTTACGCCAACAACCACAGCAGTTCAGTGGATGGTGTGGCGTTGTTGCAAAACGGTAATCTCTTGCATGCGGACGTTCGTTCCTCGGGGCCGGGGGGCAGCTCGTTCCAAGGAGTGGCTGGCCGGTTGCCAGATGGCTCCACGAACGCGGCCTTTGATTCCTCGCTGGACTTCGGGTCCAGCCTGACTGCGGGACCGGGTATTGCGATCCCGCCGAGCATTCGCGCTCTGGTGGAGCAGGCCGACGGCAAGATCTTGGTGGCGGGTCGTTTCACCGATGTGGCGGGCTCGTCCAGAACTCATCTGGTGCGATTGAATGCGGATGGCACGCTGGACCCGGCCTTCGATGCCGGGGCGATTCAAAACGGGGGTAGCGGCCACCGCCTTTATGGTCTGTTGCTGCAGCCTGACCAAAAAATCATCATTTTCGGGCAGTTTGACAGCGTGGCGGGCACGGCCCGGCGGAACATCGCCCGCTTGAATACGGATGGCACGCTGGATTCAAGCTTTGACCCGGGCACCGGCGCGGTGGGGAGCTTCAACAGCGGTGAAATCCTGACGGCGGCGCGCCAGTCGGACGGCAGGATTATCATCGGCGGTCGTTTCACGACTTTCAACGGCACGCCGGCCAATCGGCTGGCACGCCTCAATGCGGACGGGACTTTGGATTCCAGTTTCAACATCGGCACCGGTCCGGCGGGGACCGCAAATGACGTGGTGCAACAGGTGGTGTTGCAGCCAGACGGACACGTGATCGTGGCCGGCCAGTTCACCACCTTCGCCGGGCTCTCGCGTCCGGGACTAGTGCGGTTGCTCGGTGGTGGCGGCGGTGGCGGCGGTGGCGCACCCGCTGGCAGTGTGCGTCCAGTCGCGCATTGGCGGTTCGATGAGGCACCCGGAGCCACGACGGCGGCGGACAGTGCCGGCACGTTTGACGGCACCCTGTCCGCGACCGGAGCGAGTTTTGTTAGTGGTGGACGGGCGGGGAATGCGCTGGCGCTCGACAAGGCGGCAGATGGTCACGTGAACATGGGCAACGTGCTGAATCTGGCAGCCTCTGGCACTTTCTCGTTTGTTGCTTGGGTCAAGACTAACCCCGGAGACACGACGGACAACTTGATTGTGCTCTCCAAAGTGGCTGCGGGGGTGCGGAATGGCTACTTCATGGTGGTTAACACGACGGTCGGTTTGCTCACAGCAACAAAGGCACACTTTGTGATCGGAGGGACGGGAACCTCGCCGATTACCTCCACTGAGACACCCTCTTCCACTACCGTTGTGAACGATGGCAATTGGCACCAAATTGTGGCTGTTCAGGAGGCTGGCGGCACGAAGCGAATCTATGTCGATGGCGCTCCGGCAGAGGATACCAAACCAACTCAAGCAGCCATTGATGGCACCGGCCCATTCTTGGTGGGGGGACAGTTGTTCAGCGGCAGTCCATCCGGCTGGTTCAACGGTTCCATCGACGACATTCAAGTTTACGACCGGGCTTTGAGCGATGCGGAAATCAATTTCCTCTTCGCCAATCCGGGACTGGAAATCGTCCCGACGACGGTCACTGGAACGGTCCGCAATGCGGTGAACGGCCAGCCGCTGGCGGGAGCTGCGGTGAGCGTGAACGGCGGCGCGTCGGTGATCACGTCGGCCGCAGGGACATTCACGGTGACCAATGTTCCCTCGGGCACCGCCAGCATTCAGGCCACGGCGACGGGTTTCTTCACTTACACGAACTCCTTCACGCTTGCCCCCGTGCCGACCAATACCATCGGCTTCTCCTTGTCTCCCACCATCAGTGGTTCCAGCACCGTGCGGCTGGTGCTCAACTGGGGGGCCAGTCCCAGCGACTTGGATTCCCACCTCGAGACTCCGGTCATCGGGGGGCAGCCGCATCACGTTTATTTCGTCAATCGGGGTTCGACCAACTTTGCCCCGTTTGCAGAACTGGACGTGGACGATGTCACGGGCTTTGGTCCCGAGACCATCACCATCAGCACGCTTTCTCCCGGCACTTACCATTACTACATCCATAACTTCAGCGGTTCGCCGGGCTTCAACGTGAGCGGTGCGACGGCGCAGATTTACACCTCGGCGGGGCTTGTGGCCACGGTGGCGGTGCCGACGACGAACAGCACGGGCATTTATTGGTATGTGGCGAGGATCGATGGCTCCAGCGGGACCATCACGGTGGTGAACTCGATCTCCGACACCGTGCCCGTGGTAGTGGGTGCGCCGGCTATTACGAGCCAGCCGCAGACCGTCGTCACCAACCAAGGTTCCACGGCCGTGTTCAGCGTCACCGCCACGGGCAACGCACCGCTCACGTATCAGTGGCGATTCAACGGGGTCAACATCTTGGGGGCCAACAATTCCGTTCTGGCACTGTTCAATGTCCAGCCAGCCAACGCCGGCCAATACGACTGTGTGGTCAACAACGCCGTGGGGTCCGCGACGAGTTCCCTCGCCACGTTGACGGTGAACGCGGTCCTGCCGGTGATCACCTCCCAGCCGGCCGGCTTCCGCGTGCTGCCGGGCACGAACGTAAGCTTCTCCGTGGCTGCCACTGGCTTGGGGCCGTTCACGTATCAATGGCGCTTCAACGGAGCCAATATCATTGGGGCCACCAACGCCGTGCTGGCCCTGGCCAACGTGCAACCTGCGAATTCAGGTGCCTATTCCGTCGCCGTCATTAACGCCTTTGGCACGACCCTCAGCACGGCGGGGAACTTGGAAGTGCTTACTCCACCCGTGATTTCGGTCCACCCTCTGGGCCGGTCGGTGGCATCAGGCGACACTGTCAATTTCTCTGTCGTGCACAGCGGTTCGCAGCCGTTCACGTATCAATGGCTGCTGAACGGGCTGCCGGTGCCTGCGGCCACGAACAGCTCGTTGAACTTGTTTAATGTGCAATTCGTGCAGGCCGGCAACTACTCGGTCGCCATCTCGAACGATGCCGGCGGGGTGATCAGCTCGAACGCTTTGCTCCAAGTCGCCTCGCCGCCCATCATCACGGATCCACCCGTGCCGCGCACCGCCTTGGCGGGCCGCCCAGCCACCTTCAGCGCGGGGGTCATCGGCAGCCCCGTGCTGGCTTACCAGTGGCGTGTCAACGGGACGAACATCCCCGGAGCCAATACCAGCAGCTACTCCCTCGCGGCGGCGCAGGTGAGCGACCGTGGCCTCTACTCGCTGGTCATCACCAACGTGTATGGCAGCGTCACCAGCGCCCCGGCTTTCCTGGCCGTCCATCCCGTGGCGGTCCTGCCCGGATGGGTCAATCAGGCGGGCGGGGCCGGCGCGGATGTCGGCAACGCCTGTGCCACTGATGGGGCGGGTAATCTTTATGTGGCGGGTTATTTCACCGGCACGGCCACTTTCGGGACCAACGCGTTGATCAGCGCGGGACTGAGCGATGCGTTTGTCGCCAAATACGACAGCGCCGGCGCTCTCCTCTGGGTCCAGCGGGCGGGTGGTCCGGGTTTCGACACGGCGAATGGCATCGCGGTGGACACGCTGGGCAACTGCTACGTGACCGGGGCCTTCGAGGGGGCTGCCGGGTTTGGCACCAACTCGGTGGTCAACGCCGACGCCACGTCATTCACGGACATTTTTGTCACGAAGCTCGACGCCAACGGAAACTTCGTCTGGGCACGCGGCACAGGGGTTAAAGGGGTGTCGGACGCCGGGCAGGCCGTCACCTTGGATTTGTCCGGGAACGTGCTCGTGGCGGGCCGCTCGGGGCAGACCACCTTTGGGGGCAGTCCGGTGGCCGGGGCGGGCCGAATCTTCCTCGCGAAGTATGGCAGCGCCGGCAATGCCCTGTGGGCTCGGGCCGTGGGGTTGGCGGGTTCCGGCGGGGCGCTCGACGGGGCCACGGGAGTTGGCACGGACGCCAGCGGTCGCATTCACTTGGCCGGCAACTTTGAGGGCCCGCAGGCCACTTTTGGCACGGCAACGTTGACTAACCGAGGCCTCTCCGACGGCTTTCTGGCCCTCTTCGATGCGAACGGTGTGCCGCAGCGCGTGGTGCAAATCGGCGGCGCTGGCCAGGACAAGGTGAACGCCCTCGCGGTGGATGCCGCCGGCAACGCCCATGTGGCCGGCCATTTTTCTGGCAGCCTGACGTTGGGGGCTGCGGGCTCGCTGATCCCGGCCGATGTGGGCCTGACCAGCAGCGGGCAGATTGATGCCTTCGTGGCGCAGTTCGATTCCTCGGGCAGCCTGGCGTGGGCGAACCGGACCGGCGGCAGCGGTCCGGACTCGATCCGCGGCCTGGCGCTGGGTCCCAACGGCACGGTGCATGTGACGGGCTACTTCTCCGGCACGGCCAGCTTTGGCTCGAACACCCTGGTGAGCTCCGGCGCGACCTTGGATGTGTTCACCGCGCGTTACACGAGCACCGGCCAGCCATCCTTCGCGCAGCAGAGCGGCGGCAGCGACCTCAGCGGCGATTATGGCAACGCCATCGCGGTCGATGCGGCCGGGAACAGCTTCGTCACCGGCCAGTTCAGCGGCGGGGCCACGCTGGGCACAGGTCAGACGGACAGCAGCGGCGGGGGCGACGTGTTCCTCACCCGGTTCAACGCGCCGCAGGAATCGGCGCCGCAGGTGAGCTTCCGCATCAGCGGCGGCAACCTCATCCTCACCTGGCCGGTGGCGGCCCACGGCTGGGGTTTGCAGGATGCGCCCGCCAATCCCATCCCCGCCGGCTGGCGCAGCGCAGCCCACGCCATCACCGTGGTCGGTGAGGAATATGTGGTGACCATCCCGCTCGCCGGCCAGACGGGCTTCTTCCGGCTCGTGCGCTGAAGTCGCCTGCGGCGGCCCTTGGTCCAGTGCATCGGCTTGCGGCTTGCCGGGCGGCGAATTTCTCCTTCACTCCGGTTTTCTCACCGGTATTCTCCGCCCCCTATGTCAACGACCTTTAAGATCGCCGCCCTTGCGGGTGACGGCATTGGACCCGAAGTCATGCGCGAAGCCATCCAGGTGCTGCGCGCGGTGGAGCAGAAATTCTCCCTCAATTTTCAAATCACCGAGGCTCCCGTGGGCTGGGCGGGCATTGATGCGGCGGGCAAGGCGCTGCCGGATGCCACGCTCGCGCTTTGCAAGCAAAGTGATGCCATCTTGTTCGGCTCGGTGGGACTGCCGGACCGTGACCCCACCATCCCGAAGGAGGAGCGGCCGGAACGCGCCGCGTTGCTGCGCATCCGCAAGGAATTCGGGTTGTATGCGAACCTGCGGCCGGTGCAGCTCCCCAAGGCTCTGGCACATGCATGTCCGCTGCGGCCGGAGCGGCAGGGCGATGGCATTGACATCCTCGTCGTGCGCGAGCTGACGGGTGGCATGTATTTCGGCCAGCCGAAGAAGACCGAGGATTATTTCCACGAGGAACCGCAGGTGGACGTGAACGCAACGGTCATCATGAAACGCTGCCAGCGCGCGATAGACACGATGGTTTACACCACGCCCGAGATCGAGCGCATCGCCCATGTTGCCTTCAAAGCGGCGGCGCTGCGGCGGAAGAAAGTCACGAGCATCGACAAGGCGAACGTGCTTGAGAACGGCGTCCTGTGGCGCGATGTGGTGACGAAGATTGCCCGGCAGTATCCCGACGTGCAGCTCGAACACATGTTCGTGGACAACGGGGCGATGCAACTCATGCTCAAGCCCACGCAGTTCGACGTGATGCTCTGCGAGAACATGTTCGGCGACATTCTCAGCGACGAGGCGGCCGCCCTGGCCGGCTCCCTCGGCATGTTGCCCAGCGCGAGCCTGGGCAAGGCCACCGGGGAACTCACCTTCGGCTTCTACGAGCCCGCCGGCGGCACCGCGCCTGACATCGCGGGGAAGAATCTGGCCAATCCCATCGCGCAGATCCTCTCCACCGCGCTGATGCTGCGCTACAGCTTCGGCCAGAACGCCGCCGCCGCCGCCATCGAAGCCGCCGTCGGCAAGGCCATCGCCACTGGTCTGCGCACCGGCGACATCTACACGCCCGCCGACCCGACCGCGCAGAAGGTCGGCACCCGCGAGATGGGGGCAGCGATCGCCGCCGCGCTCTAGCTTCCCGTCCGGGGCTGGCGGCCGGCATCACGCCATGAGCGACCTCTCCGCCAACCCGACCCTTTCCGAACTGCTCTCCGTTGCCAGCGAACGGG
>Ga0255204_1000474_pt1 | contig 11905 bp, 9 predicted proteins | sample Miss_Colum_RepC__2_FD_188418 | JGI IMG/M metagenome (GOLD analysis project Ga0255204, IMG submission 188418) | Freshwater microbial communities from Mississippi River, Louisiana, United States - Miss_Colum_RepC_8h | ecosystem: Environmental > Aquatic > Freshwater > River | place: USA: Louisiana... | reverse complement strand
ACGTCTACGCCAAGGTGCCGCAACTGGTCAGCCACCTGCACCTGCCGGTGCAGCATGGCAGCGACCGCATCCTGATGGCGATGAAGCGCGGCTACACCGCGATGGAATACAAGAGCACCATCCGCAAGCTGCGCGCGGTGCGCCCTGACATCTCGATGAGCAGCGACTTCATCGTCGGCTTTCCCGGCGAGACCGAAGAAGACTTTGCCAAGATGATGAAGCTGATCGAAGACGTGGGCTACGACACCAGCTTCTCCTTCATCTTCAGCCCGCGCCCGGGGACGCCAGCCGCCAATCTGCACGACGACACGCCGCACGAGGTCAAACTCAAACGCCTGCAGCACCTGCAAGCCTCCATCGAAGCGAACGTGCAACGCATCAGCGACAGCCGCGTGGGCACGGTGCAGCGCATTTTGGTGGAACGCCCGGCCCGCAAAGACCCGACAGAGCTGGCCGGCCGCACCGAATGCAACCGCGTGGTCAACTTCCCGGGCGGCCCGAACATGGACCGTTTGATCGGTCAGATGGTGGATGTCCGCATCACCCAGGCCTACCCGCACTCGCTGCGCGGCGAGCTGGTGATTAAAGACTGATCTTCAGAACACTCAGCGCGGCATGCCTGGGAAGCCACCGCCCCCCATCATGCCTTTCATCGCACCCATGCGCTTCATCATCTTCATGAGGCCGCCGCCCTGCATCTTCTTCATCATGTCCTGCATCTGCTCGAATTCCTTGAGCAGGCGGTTCACATCCTGCACCTGAACGCCCGCACCTGCGGCGATACGGCGCTTGCGCGTGGCCTTGATGAGTTCAGGCTTGGTGCGCTCTTTGAGCGTCATGCTGTGGATGATGCCTTGCTTGCGACGAATGTCGCGCTCGACCTTGTCCATGTCCATCTGACCGGCCTTGGCAGTCAGCTGTGAAGGTAGCTTGTCCATCAGGCTGGACAGGCCGCCCATTTGCTTCATCTGCTGGATTTGCGCCAGGAAATCGTTCAGGTCAAAGCCACCACCGCCTTTGACTTTGGTGGCCAGCTTCTGCGCGGCTTCCATGTCCACACCAGCCGCCACTTGCTCGACCAGCGCGACGATGTCGCCCATGCCCAGGATGCGGCCGGCATGGCGCTCGGCGTCAAACACTTCCAGGCCATCGATCTTTTCGCTGGTACCCGCAAACTTGATCGGCGCACCGGTGATCTGGCGCACCGACAGCGCCGCACCACCGCGCGAGTCGCCGTCCAGCTTGGTCAGCACAATGCCGGTGAGCGGCAACGCTTCGCCAAAGGCCTTGGCGGTGTTGGCCGCGTCCTGGCCCTGCATCGCATCGACCACGAACAGGGTTTCGACCGGCTTGAGTTCCGCATGCAGCGCCTTGATTTCGGCCATCAGCGCTTCGTCAATCGCCAGACGACCGGCGGTATCCACCAACAGCACATCAAAGTAGTGTTTACGTGCGTAGTCGATGGCCGCGCGGGCAATGTCGATCGGCTTCTGGTCGCTCGTGCTCGGGAACCATTCAGCCCCGGCCTGCGCGGTCACGGTTTTGAGCTGTTCGATGGCGGCCGGGCGGTAGACGTCGCCAGAGACGGTCAGCACTTTCTTTTTGCGCTTTTCAATCAGGTGTTTGGCCAGCTTGGCTGTGGTGGTGGTTTTACCGGCACCTTGCAGGCCCGCCATCAAGATGACGGCGGGCGGCTGCGCGGCCAGGTTGATGTCGGCCACGCCCTCGCCCATGGTGGCGGCGAGTTCCTTGTTGACAATGCCCACCAGCGCCTGGCCGGGCTTGAGCGAGCCCATGACTTCCTGCCCAAGCGCCTTGTCCTTGACGCGGGCAATGAAGTCGCGCACCACGGGCAAGGCCACGTCCGCCTCCAGCATGGCCATGCGCACTTCGCGCAGCATGTCGGCCACATTGGATTCGGTGATGCGCGCCTGACCGCTGAGGGTCTTGACCAGGCGAGAGAGTTTGTCGGTCAGGGCTGATGCCATGGGGCAATTCCAAACAAGAAAGAGGGCTAAACTTAGGCCATGATTCTAACGACTGGCCCTTTCTGGACATGGCCCGCTGGTGTGGTGGCCACCTTGGCTTATGCCCTGCCGGCCCTGGCTGCGCATCGGCTGGGAGCGCAAACAGCGCAACGCTTGCTGTGGTTGGCTTGGGCCAGTCATGCCCTGAGCCTGCTGGGCCTGTTGGTGGGAGGCCTGCATTTCGGCTTTGGCCCCGCCTTGTCGGTCACCGCCTGGCTGATGTTGACGGTGTACATCGTCGAGTCGCAGCTTTATCCGCAACTGCGGGCCCGCTGGGCCATGGGCATGCTGGGCGCACTGGCGGTGTTGCTGGCGCTCATTTTTCCGGGCGCGGGTATGCACATGGCCCGCTCGGCCTGGCTGCCGCTGCACTTGGCGCTGGGCCTGTCAGCTTATGGTTTGTTCGCCGCCGCGGTGGTCCACGCCTGGATGATGACGCGCACCGAACAACTTATTCGTACCGGCCGCGACACCGACACCGGCCTGCCCCTGCTGACGCTGGAGCGGCTGACCTTCAACTTTGTCTATGCCGGCTTTGTGTTGCTCACCGCCACGCTGCTGGCGGGCATGGTGTTTGGTGAGCAACTGTACGGTCATGCCTGGCGCTGGGACCACAAGACCGTGTTTGCCCTGATGGCCTGGCTGACCTTTGTGGTGCTGATCGTTGGCCGCCACCGCCTGGGCTGGCGCGGCAAAAAAGCCGTCCGCGTGCTTTACACCGGCACCGCTTTGCTGCTCTTGTCCTATGCGGGTTCGCGCTTTGTGCTTGAAGTGCTGCTTGGCCGCATGAGCTGAATCGATCCAAGGCCATCGCATGAGAGCTCTGTTCTGGTTGCTGTTGCTGGGCTGGTTGATCTGGCTGATCAGCCGCCTGCGTCGTCCTGCCCCTCCTTCCGCCACCAAAGATAGCCCCGCCATACAAGACATGGTCGCCTGCAATCACTGCGGCCTTCATTTGCCCAAACGCGATGCCGTGCAAGGGTCCCGCGGCGCTTACTGCAACACCGAGCACCGCGCCGCCGCCAACGACCATAACCCGGCCTGAACACCATGGTCCATCAAGCGCTTTGGCAACAGGGCTGGTACGCAAGGGCCAAACACCTGCCCTCTCCCAACTTCGGGCCAAGACCCGAGGGCGCGCACATCGATTTGATCGTGGTGCACTCGATCAGCCTGCCGCCAGGCCAGTACGGCGGCCCCGAGGTGCTGCAACTGTTCACCAACCGTCTCGACTGGGATGCACACCCCTACTTTGAACAGATTCGGGGGCTGGAGGTCTCGGCGCATTTCTTCATCCGCCGTGATGGCAGCCTCTGGCAATGTGTCAGCGCCAACGATCGCGCCTGGCATGCGGGTGCATCCAACTACCGTGGGCGCAGCAATTGCAACGACGACTCCATCGGCATCGAGCTCGAAGGCCTGGAGGGCGACACCTTTGAACCTGCGCAATACCAAACATTGAGCCAACTGAGCCAGGACCTGGCGCTGGCTTATCCGATCGTCCACATGGCCGGGCATGAGCACATCGCCCCCGGACGCAAACAAGACCCTGGCCCAGGGTTCGACTGGCCCCGTGTGCGCAAGGACACTGGTTGGCCGGATCGGTGTTTTCCCTTGGTCTAAAAATTTTTTATTTTTTTGTTTCTGCCAAAGTCACTGTTTTGGTGCTTTTGCTCTGGGTGAGAAACACGCTGTTTTTTCACACTCCCAAGAAGCAATGCGGGTTCGGCGCGCAAATGCGTTGACAACCCTCGAAAGTAGCGCTGTGATGACATGAATCCCATGTGTTTCAAGGCGCTCACGAAGAGCTTTCAAATCGCGAAATCGTCCCTCGACCTGCGACGATTCGGGTATGCACCAAGTTGATTCTCAAATCCAGAAGGTACACTACCGGTAGTGTCTTGAACGCGTCACAAACACCATATATAGTGTCCACGTGATTTACGACGCTCACTGGATGCAGCCTCTTGCCTGCACCCCAAAACACCACAAACACCAGAATAGAGAAGACCATGACCCTGCAAACTGATCAAACCATTCCTCCTTCCTCTTCTGGGCTGATGAGCCTGCCCACCACCGACGCCAAGCCCGCCAACAATGTGCATGCGCTGGCCAATTACCAGATCATTCGTCGCAACGGTGCCGTGGTTCCCTTCGAGCCCAACAAGATTGCGGTGGCCATGATGAAAGCCTTCCTGGCCGTGCACGGCGCGCAAGGTGCCGCATCCGCCAGCGTACGCGAGGCCGTGGACGAGCTGACCCAAACCGTGGTCCGCGCCCTGGTGCGCTCGCGCCCCGGCGGCGGCACCTTCCACATCGAAGATGTGCAGGACCAGGTCGAACTGGGCCTGATGCGTAGCGGCCACCACGAAGTCGCTCGTGCCTACGTGCTCTACCGCGAGCGTCGCACGCAAGAGCGCGCCCAGCACCAGCAAGAACAGGCCGCCGCAGCCGCCACCAGCCAGCCCGCACTGCACGTGGTCGACGGCGGCCAGCGCGTGGCTCTGGACATGGACTACCTCAAAGGCATCGTCTCCAAAGCCTGCGAAGGTCTGGGCAAAGACGTGAGCCCCGAGCCCATCGTGGCCGAGACCATGCGCAACCTGTACGACGGCGTGCCCCTGCAAGAGGTGTACAAGGCCTCCATCCTGGCCGCGCGTACCCTGATCGAAAAAGAGCCCGACTACACCTACGTCACCGCCCGCCTGCTGATGCACACCATCGCCAAGGAGATCCTGGGTCAGGAGCTGACGCAAGAAGAAGTCGCCAAAGCCTACCCCGACTACTTCCCCCAGTTCATCAAGAAGGGCGTCGAGAACGACCTGCTCGACGAGAAGCTGCTGCAATTCGACTTGGCCAAACTGGCCAGCGCCCTCAAACCCGAGCGCGACCTGCAGTTTGATTACCTGGGCCTGCAGACGCTGTACGACCGCTACTTCCTGCACGTGCGCAAAACCCGCATCGAGATGCCCCAGGCCTTCTTCATGCGCGTGGCCATGGGCCTGTCGCTCAATGAAGTCAACCGCGAAGCCCGCGCCATCGAGTTCTACGAGATCCTGTCCACCTTCGACTTCATGTCGTCCACCCCCACGCTGTTCAACAGCGGCACACTGCGTTCGCAACTGTCGTCGTGCTACCTGACCACTGTGCCTGACGATCTGGACGGCATCTACGAATCCCTCAAGGAAAACGCACTGCTGTCCAAATTTGCCGGCGGCCTGGGCAACGACTGGACGCGCGTGCGCGCCCTGGGCTCGCACATCAAGGGCACCAACGGCGAATCGCAAGGTGTGGTGCCATTCCTCAAAGTGGTCAACGACACCGCTGTGGCCGTCAACCAGGGCGGCAAGCGCAAGGGCGCGGTCTGCGCCTACCTGGAGTCCTGGCACCTGGACATTGAAGAGTTCCTGGAACTGCGCAAGAACACTGGCGACGATCGCCGCCGTACGCACGACATGAACACCGCCAACTGGATCCCCGACCTGTTCATGCGCCGCGTGATGGAAAAGGGCACCTGGACTCTGATGTCGCCTTCCGATTGCCCTGACCTGCACGACAAGTTCGGCTCCGACTTCGAAAAAGCCTACCTGGCCTACGAAGAAAAGGCCGCTCGTGGCGAGATCAAACCCGCCAAACAAATCCAGGCCGTAGACCTGTGGCGCAAGATGCTCTCGATGCTGTTCGAGACCGGCCACCCCTGGATCACCTTCAAAGACCCCTGCAACGTACGCTCGCCCCAGCAGCACGTGGGTGTGGTGCACTCTTCAAACCTGTGCACCGAGATCACGCTCAATACCAGCGACACCGAAACCGCCGTGTGCAACCTGGGCTCGGTGAACCTGGCTCGCCACCTCAAAGACGGTGCCAACGGCAAGGAACTCGACCACGAAAAACTGCGCAAGACCATCTCCACGGCCATGCGCATGCTCGACAACGTGATCGACATCAACTACTACGCCGTCAAGAAAGCTCGCGACTCCAACCTGCGTCACCGCCCCGTGGGCTTGGGCCTGATGGGCTTCCAGGATGCGCTGTATGAAATGCGTACGCCCTACGCGAGCCAGGCTGCTGTCGAGTTTGCTGACCGCTCCATGGAAGCAATTTGCTACTACGCCTACTGGGCCTCGACCGAGCTGGCCAAAGAGCGCGGCAAATACTCCAGCTACAAGGGCTCGTTGTGGGATCAAGGCATCCTGCCGCACGACTCCCTGGACCTGTTGGCGCGCGAGCGCGGTGGCTATGTGGAAGTTGACCGCTCCTCCACACTGGACTGGGATGCCCTGCGCAAAAAAATCGCGGCAGACGGCATGCGCAATTCCAACTGCGTCGCCATCGCCCCCACCGCCACCATTTCCAACATCATTGGGGTGGACGCCTCGATCGAACCTTGCTTCGGCAACCTGTCGGTCAAGTCCAACCTGTCGGGCGAATTCACCATCATCAACAGCTACCTGGTCCGCGACCTCAAGCGCCTGGGCCTGTGGGACGATGTGATGGTCATGGACCTCAAACACTTTGATGGCTCGCTGCGCCCGATCGACCGTGTGCCGCAAGAGATCAAGCAGTTGTACGCCACCGCGTTTGAAGTGGAACCGCTATGGCTGGTCGAAGCCGCTGCACGTCGCCAGAAATGGATCGATCAGGCGCAATCGCTCAACATCTACATGGCCGGCGCTTCGGGCAAGAAACTCGATGACACCTACAAGCTGGCCTGGTTGCGTGGCCTCAAGACCACCTACTACCTGCGCACCACCAGCGCCACGCATGCCGAGAAGTCGACCATCTCTGCGGGCCAGCTCAATGCAGTGTCTTCGGGCGCTGCATCAGGCGGCATGAGCGCACTGGAAGCTGCGGCAGCCGCCGCACAAGCGCAGATGAACAGCGCTCCTGCGACTGACATCAAGTTCTGCGCGATCGACGATCCGGGTTGCGAGGCTTGCCAGTGATGTGATTGAAACCTCGCAATGCGTGCGCACGATCGCACCATTGCGATGCAAATGCACAACACTTTCATGCACGCAAGCACGTCTTCGCACACAGATTGCTTTGCAATTCGCGCGCGTGCTTTCATAATTTGAGAACTGGAATTTTTTATGTTGTCCTGGGACGATCAATCCAAGCCCGCATTGCAACCCGCAATGCCCTCCACACCAAGTGCAGCTGCACCCGCAGCGGCTGCAGCGTCAGCGTCCTTCACCTCCTCTGCAGCCAGCGAACGCCGCGTGAACGTGGCCGACAAGCGCATCATCAACGGCCAGACCGATGTCAACCAGCTGGTGCCTTTCAAATACAAGTGGGCCTGGGAAAAATACCTTGCCACCTGCGCCAACCACTGGATGCCGCAGGAAGTGAACATGAACCGCGACATCGCGCTCTGGAAAGACCCCAACGGTCTGTCCGAAGACGAGCGCCGCATCATCAAGCGCAACCTCGGCTTCTTCGTGACGGCCGACTCGCTGGCCGCCAACAACATCACTCTGGGCACCTACCGCCACATCACGGCGCCAGAGTGCCGCCAGTTCCTGCTGCGTCAGGCGTTTGAAGAAGCCATCCACACCCACGCTTACCAATACATTGTTGAGTCGCTGGGTCTGGACGAATCGGAAATCTTCAACGCCTACCACGAGGTGCAGTCGATCCGTGACAAGGACGAGTTCCTGATCCCGTTCATCGACGCGATCATGGACCCGATGTTCAAGACCGGCACGATGGAAGCCGACCAGACCCTGCTCAAGAGCCTGATTGTCTTCGCCTGCCTGATGGAAGGCCTGTTCTTCTACGTCGGCTTCACCCAGATCCTGGCCTTGGGCCGCCAGAACAAGATGACCGGCGCTGCCGAGCAGTACCAGTACATTCTGCGCGACGAGTCCATGCACTGCAACTTTGGCATCGACCTGATCAATCAGATCAAACTCGAAAACCCGCAGCTGTGGACAGCCGAGTTCAAGGCCGAAATCAAGGCCCTGTTCCAAAAAGCCGTGGATCTGGAATACCGTTACGCCGAAGACACCATGCCCCGTGGCGTGCTGGGTCTGAACGCCTCCATGTTCAAAGGCTATCTGCGCTACATTGCCAACCGCCGTGCCACGCAGATTGGCCTGGAAGCCCTCTTCCCCAACGAAGAAAATCCTTTCCCCTGGATGAGCGAGATGATCGACCTGAAGAAGGAACGTAACTTCTTCGAGACCCGCGTTATCGAATACCAGTCCGGTGGCGCGCTGTCCTGGGATTGACCCACAAACTCATGCATACCCCCTTCAAGCCGCAAGCACCCTTCCCCAGCACGGGGTTGGTGCTGCGACTTTCCCGAATTCATGGCGCTGGGGCTTGCTTCAGCGCCATGAATCGTTTTGCACCCTCCAACACGTGCAAAGCGTTTCCCTGTGTTGATTTCTCAACTTGATCAAGGAGAAAACCATGGCAACTGCAAAAAAAGCAGCCGCAAAAAAAGCTGCTCCCAAAAAGGCCGTCGCGGCCAAGAAACCTGCTGCTAAAAAGGCTGTGGCCAAAAAGCCCGTAGCCAAGAAAGCTGCCCCGGCTAAAAAAGCTGCTGCTCCTAAAAAAGCCGCCGCCAAAAAGCCCGTAGCCAAAAAAGCCGCTGCTCCCAAGAAAGCTGCCCCGGCCAAAAAAGCTGCTGCTCCCAAAAAAGCCGCCGCTAAAAAGCCCGCTGCCAAAAAAGCTGTAGCGAAAAAAGCTGCCGCCAAGAAGCCTGCTGCCAAAAAAGCCGCTGCGCCCAAAAAGGCCGCTAAAAAACCCGCTGCCAAAAAGGCAGCCAAAGCCCCCGCTGCCCCTGCTGCCCCTGCTGCGCAAACCACGTTGAGCCCTCAGGCTGCGTGGCCGTTCCCTTCGGCCGCCAAGCCCTGATCCTCGCGAGGATTCAAGCAGCAAGCCTGCCACTGCAAAGTGGCAGGCTTTTTTACCTTCAAGATTGAATGCTACGCAAGCGGTAACCGGTCACTGCGCCCACAGACGCATCCAGCGTGAAGGTCAAGCTCAGCGAGATGGTTTGCTCAGGTTGCAATGTTTGCGACATCTGCAACGCCTCCGTCAAAAATACCCTCCGCACAACTGGTTGCTCCTGAGCATCCAGTAGCGTCAATTCCAGAGCGGCTGGCCGCACGGGCCAAGGCGCGGTATTGCGCAGCACCGCCGTCACGGCGTAGCCATCGCTTTGAGGCGTCAAGCTGGACGTGTCGATCACCAGATCCTGCGCTCGCAACACAGCAGGAAGCTCGCAATGGGCAAGCGCGCACACGCGGGTGAACATGGGCCACAGTGCCGGCCATCTGACCAGCAGCGCCTGACGCTGTTGCAAGACCAGCAAGGCAGGCAACAAGCACAGCAAGAGCACAACTGCTGTCCATAACGCCGTCGCCCGCGAAGCTTCGCGAGCGGGGGGCGCAACTTGCGCAGCCGGTTCTTGCGCTTGCTCGAGCTTCGTCAACGTGAGCGGTTCATCCCAGCTGACGACGAGGCCCGTACTGTCAAAAACGCGTTGACACTGACTGCAGCGCAGCCATGCATCGGCCTGCGTCAACTCTTCAGGCGTAACGCGAAATGTGGTTCGACAGGAGGGGCAACAGGTGATCCATGCCATGACGGCATTTTAGAGGGGACAGAAAACCCATCAGGCCTTGCGAGCAGTCATCAAGATCCAGCCTTCCTGGGTGTCGGCGACTTGGAGCTCGACCCAGGGCGCATAGGCGGCTTTGAGCTCATCGGCCTGACGGTCCAAAATACCGGCCAGCACCAGGTCGCCACCGGAGGCCACATGTGCACAGAGCAAAGGCGCCAGCACCTTCAGCGGAGTGGCCAGAATATTGGCAAGTACCGTGTCGTACGCGCCTTTCGCCAGATCAGGGAATCCGGCATTGAGCGTCACATGGTTGGCCTGTGCATTAAGCTCGGTGGACTGAACGGCCGCCTCGTCAATGTCCACCGCATCCAGTGAGCCTGCGCCGTATTTGGCTGCGCCAATGGCCAAGATGCCGGAGCCACAGCCGTAGTCCAGCACGCGCTGTCCTGCCACGGGGTGTGTGGCCAACCAGCGCAAACACATGCGTGTAGTAGGGTGTGTGCCTGTGCCAAATGCCAAGCCAGGATCCAGGCGAATGGTTTTTGTGGCCTGGGCAGGCGGCTCGTGCCAGGTCGGCACAATCCAGAACTCTGGCGTGATTTCGACCGGTGCAAATTGCGACTGCGTCAGACGCACCCAATCCTGGTCTTCAACCGCGCGAACACCCAGCGAGGTACAGCCCTCGAAAAAATCTTGCACCTGCAACAAGTCCAGCGCCTGCTGGGCTTGGGCTTGCTCGGCAAAAAGTGCCAGGACCCGCGAACGGCTCCAACCCGACTGCGTTGCCGGCATACCAGGCTCGCCGAAAATGGCTTGTTCGGCTTCGGTGAATGCATCAGCGTCTTCGACCGACACGCTCAGCGCATCGAGGGCGTCGAGCGCGTCGCTCAAGTCATCAATGCGCTCCTGGGGAGCCAACAGGCACAACTCGAACATGGCTTCAGCGCTTGTGTTGCTCGAGCCAGTGCTCAAGGTAATGAATATTGGTGCCACCCGCCATGAACTTGGCATCCACCATCAGCTCGCGGTGTAGCGGGATGTTGGTCTTGATGCCTTCCACCACGGTCTCGGCCAGAGCCGTCTGCATGCGGGCGATCGCTTGCTCACGCGTGTCACCATGAACAATGATCTTGCCAATCATCGAATCATAGTTGGGCGGCACGAAATAGTTGGTATAGGCGTGTGAGTCCACGCGCACGCCAGGGCCACCAGGCTGGTGCCACATGGTGATGCGTCCCGGCGAAGGAATGAACTTGAAGGGGTCTTCTGCGTTCACGCGGCATTCGATGGCATGACCGCGAATTCCGATCTGGCGCTGTGTGAACGGCAGCTTCTCGCCTGCAGCCACCATGATCTGGGTTTTGACAATGTCCACACCCGTGATCAGCTCGGTCACAGGGTGCTCCACCTGCACGCGGGTGTTCATTTCGATGAAGTAGAACTCGCCGTTTTCGTACAGGAACTCGAAGGTGCCCGCACCACGGTAACCAATTTTTTTGCAGGCTGCCACGCAACGCTCGCCCACTTTCTCGACCAGCTTGCGAGGAATGCCAGGAGCCGGCGCTTCTTCGATCACTTTCTGGTGGCGACGCTGCATGGAGCAATCACGCTCGCCCAGGTACACCGCATTGCGATGCTTGTCGGCCAGCACCTGAATTTCAACGTGGCGCGGATTCTGCAGGAATTTTTCCATGTAGACCGCTGGGTTGCCAAACGCAGCGCCCGCTTCTGCCTTGGTCATCTGCACCGCATTGATCAGTGCAGCCTCGGTGTGCACCACGCGCATGCCGCGACCACCGCCGCCGCCCGAGGCTTTGATGATGACGGGATAGCCGATTTCTTTGGCGATCCGGAGGTTTTCGTCGTTGTCGAGACCGAGGGGCTCACCGGAACCGGGTACGCACGGTACGCCGTGCGCTTTCATGACTTTGATGGCCGAGACCTTGTCGCCCATCATGCGGATCGTTTCGGCCTTGGGGCCGACGAACGTGAACCCGCTTTGTTCGACACGCTCGGCGAAGTCAGCGTTCTCCGAAAGAAAGCCGTAGCCCGGATGGATTGCCGCCGCATCGGTGAGTTCGGCTGCGGCAATGATCGAGGGCATGTTGAGATAACTTTTGCCCGAAGCCGGAGGACCGATACACACGGATTCGTCTGCAAGCAGCACATGCTTGAGGTTGGCATCCGCCGTGGAATGCACAGCGACGGTCTTGATGCCGAGCTCGCGGCAGGCGCGTAACACGCGTAATGCGATTTCGCCCCGATTTGCGATGACGATTTTGTCGATCACAGGATACGCAGG
>Ga0255204_1000473_pt1 | contig 11905 bp, 10 predicted proteins | sample Miss_Colum_RepC__2_FD_188418 | JGI IMG/M metagenome (GOLD analysis project Ga0255204, IMG submission 188418) | Freshwater microbial communities from Mississippi River, Louisiana, United States - Miss_Colum_RepC_8h | ecosystem: Environmental > Aquatic > Freshwater > River | place: USA: Louisiana... | reverse complement strand
CGCGGCCTTGTTGGTGAAGGTGACGGCGAGAATGTTCTCCGGCGCGATGCCGCGCTCGACCATGTGCGCGATGCGGAACGTGATGACGCGCGTCTTGCCTGTGCCCGCCCCGGCGAGAATGAGCACCGGCCCGCGAACCGTCTCGACGGCATCGCGTTGCTCGGGATTTAGCGTGTCCAGGTTCAGCATCGGCGCGCGGAGTGTAGGAAGGGGCGAAGTGAAGGCAAGCGTCGGGAAGGCACCAAGGAAAATAGTTGTCACGGCACCTTGGTGCGGTAGTTGATTTTCTTCTTCGCAGCCAATCTCTGGCTGTTATCATCGGCCAACCTTCAGCCCTGACAGCGTATGCGCGTGCCATTGCTTTGCTCTCTTCTGCTAGCCGCCATTGCACTCAACAGCCCCGCCGCTCCCGCGCTGCCCATCGTCAGCGAAGTGGAATGGCAACCGTTCGTCGCGCAGGTGCGGCGGCTCCTCGAGGCCACGGACTACCTCGGCACGCCGTTCAGCGCGGCGGACAAGATGGAGCTGAACACCGCGATGGAGTCGCCCGACCACAAGGCCGCCGTGGTAAAACTTCAGGAAATCCTCGACCGTTACGCGCTCTTCGGTGTCCACATCAACCCCGAGATGCGCGTGAAAATCGCGGCGGGCGACGCCAAGCCCGAGCTGATGCAGGACGGCTGGCGGCAGTTCCTCGTGAAGGTCGCCAACGAATCCGGCACCACCGCCCCGCTCGCCGCCGTCAGTCCGAACGCCCAGTCCGTCCACAATGTCCGCGCCGCCACGACGCCCTCCGACAAGCTCCGCCGCAAGCAGGGCGAGCCGCCCACGCTCAAGGTCGAGGACCTCTGGCTCGATCTCCGCACTTACGACGTCCAGCCGCTGCGGCCTGCGCTCTCCGGCCTCACGGTCGAGTATCGCATCGTGCAGCTCTACAGCCACGACGCCGGCAAACGCGAGGCGAAGATTGGCTTCAACGTCGGCCAAGGCACGCAGGACATCGGCTTCCGAAACGAGGTGGACTTGCTCTTCACCTGCCTGCCCGCACAGGAGATCACGCTCGGCGTGAAGGATGAGAACGGCCAGCCCACGACCGCCGGCTTCGTCATCCGCGACGCTCAGGGCCGCGTGTATCCGTCGCAAGCCAAGCGCCTCGCGCCGGACTTCGCGTTTCATCCACAGGTTTATCGCATGGACGGGGAGAAGATTCGGCTGCCCGAGGGTGATTACACCATCGAGTTCGACCGCGGCCCGGAGTCGGTAAAGCAGACGCGCAAGGTCACGGTGACGAAGGCCACCAAGCGCCTCGGCTTCAAGGTCGAGCGGTGGATTGACCCGCTGAAGTTCGGCTACGTCTCCGGCGACCACCACATCCACGCCGCCGGCTGCGCGCACTACACGAACCCGACCGAGGGCGTCCACGCGCCGGACATGGTGCGGCACATCCTGGGCGAGGACTTGAAGGTCGGCGCGAACCTCACGTGGGGGCCGTGCTTCGACTACCAGAAGCAGTTCTTCACCGGGAAGGACGACAAGGTTTCCCTCCATCCCTATGTGCTGCGCTACGACATCGAGGTCTCCGGCTTCGGCTCGCACCAGAGCGGGCACTTGTGCCTGTTGCGGCTCAAGGACCAGATGTATCCCGGCGGCGACTCGAAAAACCACTGGCCCACGCTCGGCTTGAACACGCTACGCTGGGCGAAGGCGCAGGGCGCGCTCGTCGGCCCCGCGCACAGCGGCTGGGGGCTGACGCTCCCGACCGGCGACCTGCCCAGCTACGACCTCCCGCCCTTCAACGGCATCGGCGCGAACGAATACATCATGGCTGTCACCCACACCGTGCCCGGCCCGGACAAGAAGCCCGTGCCGGCGGTGGACTTCCTCAGCATGGTGGACACGCCCTACGCGTGGGAACTGAACATCTGGTATCACACGCTGAACGTCGGCTTCCGCACGCGCATCAGCGGCGAGACGGATTTCCCCTGCATCTACGGCGAGAAGGTCGGGCTGGGCCGCAGCTACGTGAAGCTCCCGGCGAAGTGGACATACGAGGATTGGTGCGAAGGCATCCGCGTCGGCAACAACTACGTGGGCGATGGCAAGAGCCACTTGATTGACTTCAAGGTCAACAATGCGTCGCTCGGGGAGAAAGGCAGCGAACTCAAACTCGCCTCACCCGGCACAGTGAAAGTTTCCGCCAAAGTCGCTGCCCGCCTCAACGACCAGCCCGACGCCACGATGAAGAACCGCCCTTACGCCCAGAAGCCCTACTGGGACATCGAACGCGCCCGCATCGGCGAGTCGCGCGAAGTCCCGGTGGAACTCATCGTCAACGGCAAGGTCGCCGAGACCAAGCGCATCGTCGCCGACGGCAAGCTGATCAACCTCACCTTCGAGACGAAGATTGAGCGTAGCAGTTGGGTCGCGCTGCGCATCCTGCCCAGCAGCCACACGAACCCGATTTGGGTGATGGTGGGTGACCAGCCCGTGCGCGCCTCCAAGCGCAGCGCCGAGTGGTGCGCGAAGTCGCTTGAGCTGTGCTGGACGCAGAAGGAACGCACCTACGCCGAGGCGGAGAAGCCGCAGGCCCGCCAAGACTACGAGCACGCCCGGCAGGTCTATCGCAAGCTGCTGGCCGAGTCGCCGGTGGACTGACGCGTGGACGGCTCCAGTGCCGTGCCGGCGGCTTCCAGCCGCCGTGTTGCGGTTGGAGCGCACGGAAACGCCCCGTCCTGCTGTGCCCAACGGACGGCGGCTGCAAGCCGCCGGCACGGGTTCGCGGCACTCGCACCCACCTCCGGAACTCGCGTTGCGCTGGGCATCTTGGATTCCTAGACTTCGCGCCATGAAATCCTGTGTTCGCTGGCTGCTGCTCGCTGCTGGCCTCGCCGCATCGTCGCTGTCCGCCGCCTCCGCTCCGCGACCGAACATCCTGCTCATTCTCGCGGATGATCTGGGTTTCTCCGACCTCGGCTGTTACGGCTCCAGCATCGCCACGCCGAACCTCGACCGGCTCGCGGCGGGCGGGCTGCGCTTCACGCAGTTCTACAACGCCGCCCGCTGCTGTCCCACGCGCGCGTCCCTGCTCACGGGGCTTTACCCGCATCAGGCGGGTGTCGGGCACATGCTCCAGCCGTGGCGGCCGCCCAGCTACAGCAACGGCCTGGGTGAGAACACGGCGACCATCGCCGAGCTGTTACGCGACGCCGGCTACCGCACTTATCACGTCGGCAAGTGGCACGTCGGCGGACTCGGTGGTGGCGCGAAGGCGAAGGCTGACACGCGCAATCATCCGATGAACCGCGGCTTTGACCGCGCTTACGGCGGGGGTGGGGGCGGCAACTATTTTGCCTTCAACGGCCTTTACCTCGATCGCGATCCAGTTCCGGCGGGCACGAACTTCTACGCCACGGATGCCTTCACGGCTTACGCCGTGAAATTCCTCGAAGAACACGGGCGCGATGCGAAGGAGAAACCCTTCTTCCTCCATCTCTGCTACACCGCGCCACACTTCCCGCTGCACGCCAAGCCGGCCGACATCGCGAAGTATCGCGGAAAATTCCGCCACGGTTGGGATGTCGAACGCGAGCGGCGCTTCGCGAAGCAGAAGGAACTCGGCCTCTTCCCGCGCGACGCCCAGCTCTCACCGCGCGCACCCGAGGCGAAGGCGTGGGCGAGCCTTTCCGAAACCGAGCAGGCCGACTGGGACCTGCGCATGGCCATCTACGCCGGGATGATTGACTGCATGGACCAAGGCATCGGCCGGGTGCTGGAGGCGGTGAAGCGGCTGGGTGTGGAGCAGAATACGCTCGTGCTTTTCCTCTCTGACAACGGCGCGAGCGCGGAGTTCCTCGACTCCTGGCCGAATCCGGGTCGCGGCCACAAGCCCGGCAGCGAAGCCGGCACGCGCGACTCGCACAAATGCCTCGAAGTTGGTTGGGCCAACGCAGCAAACACGCCCTTTCGCGAGCACAAGATGTGGCATCACGAGGGCGGCATCAGCACACCGCTGATCGTGAACTGGCCGGCCGGCATCGCTGCGCGCGGGCAACTCGCCCACGCGCCGGGACATGTAATCGATTTGCAACCCACCTTCCTCGAACTCGCCGGCACGAAGTATCCCGACAAGTTCAAGGACCGCGCCATCACACCGCTGCCCGGCAAGAGCCTAGTCCCCGCGCTGCAAGGCAAGTCGCTCGGCGAGCGCATGCTGGCATGGGAGCACGAGGGGAACCGCGCCGTGCGCGTAGGTGACTGGAAGCTCGTCGCGTCCTTCCGTGGCGACTGGGAACTCTATGACCTCAGCCGCGACCGCCCGGAGCTGAAGAACCTCGCCGCCCAGCAGCTCATCAAGGTGAAGGAACTCACTGCCGCGTGGCAGGCGTGGGCGGACAAGGTGGGCGTCGTGCCGTGGGAGCAGTTGCCCGGCGCGAGCTACCAGCCCAGTGCGTCGTATCAGAAGAAGGGCGAAGCCGTGGTGCCGACGGAGAAGAAGTGATCCGCGACCGGTGTCCCGCAACGGAAGACAGTCGCCGCCGAGCAGGTGACCCCGCGCACCGGTCCGGTTCAGCTCTTGGGCGGCAGTGGGCGCGGCACCGCACGCAGGCGGTCGCGCAGCATGTCGGCGCGGTGGATGTCGCGTTCGTCGGCCCCGAGCTTCTCCGTGAATTGCTTCTGCAAATGGGCCGGCTGGGTGAGCAGGAAAATCTCATCCCACTGCGAGCGTTCCAACGAGGCGAACATGCCCAGATCGATGCCCAGCCGCAGGAGCGAGAGCAGGTTCATCGTCTCCTTGGAGGAGATGGTGTGCGCGTTGGCGAGGATGCCGTAGGCGCGTCCGATGTGGTTGAAGACCACCTTGGGCTTCTTTTCGAGCAGGATGGCCCGCGCGTTTTCCTCCTCCTCGATGATCTGGTTCAGCGCCTTGCTGATCCGCTCGATGATCTGCGGCTCGGACTCGCCCAGGGTCATCTGGTTGGAGACTTGGAAGACGTTGCCGAGCGCCTCGGTGCCCTCGCCGTAAAGCCCGCGGACGGCGAAGTTGAGCTTGTTCGCCGCGTTGATGATGCGGGTGATTTCCTCGGCCAGCACCAGGCCCGGCAGATGGAGCATGGCGCTCACACGAATGCCGGTGCCGAGGTTGGTGGGGCACGCGGTGAGGTAGCCCAACTCGGGGGAGAAGGCGTAGTCCAGCTTCGCCTCCAGCGTCGAGTCCAGCTCGTCAATGGCCTGCCAGCAGGCCTTCAACTGGAGGCCGGGCCGCAGGGACTGGATGCGCAGGTGATCCTCCTCGTTGATCATCACGCAAAGGCTTTCCTCACGGTTCAGCACAAAGCCGCTGCCCGCGCCCTTGGCGGCGTGTTCGCGGCTGATGAGGTGCCGCTCCACGAGGATCTGCTTGTCGAAGGGGGTGAGGTCGTCCATCGCGGCCGAGAAGTGCGGCTGCATCTGCGGCAGGGATTCCACGGCGGGCTGGATGGCCTCCAACAGGCGGAGGCGGTCCGGCTTCTTGGCCCAGGCGGGGAACGGGAGCTTGCGGAGGTTGCGGGCGAGGCGCACCCGGCTGGACATGACGATGCGGTCTTGGGGACCGGTGCGCTGGCAGAAGACCGCCGGTGGAACGAGGAACTCGTGGATGTTCATGGGGTCAGGCCGGAGCCTTGTCCTTGAGGCGCTTGATCTCGTCCCGCAACTGCGCGGCCTCCTCGAAGTTCTCCTCGGCCACGGCCTTTTCGAGACGCTTTTGCAGGGTCTTGAGCTTCTGCACGGCCTCGCGGGCCTGCTGGAGGGCGGCGGGCACCTTGCCGGTGTGGCGCAGGCCCTTGTGCATGGTCTTCAGCATGGTGCTCAGGCCATCGGCAAACGTGACGTAGCAATCAGAACAGCCGAAGCGGCCGGCTTTCTTGAAATCCGCCTGCGTGTAGCCGCAAGTCGGACACTTGGTCTCGGTTTCCGGGACGGCCGCCGCCTCGGGCGCAGCCTCATCCGCCGGCAAGCTCTGGCCCAGCAACAATTCGGCGAGGGAATAGCTCGCGGGATCGCCCACGCCCTTCTCCTTGGAGCACTCTTCGCAGAGATCGACCTTTTGCATCTTGTCCCCGATGATCTGGGTCAGATGCACCTTGGCTTCGTTTTGTTTGCAGACGTTGCAGAGCATGGCGATAAGTCTGCCGTCAAATTGGCTCGCCGCTCACCTTCGTCAAGGCGTGATACTTCGCGATGAGCTGCTGGGAAATCACGCCGGGCTGGCCAGTGCCGATCACGCGGCCGTCCACCTTCACCACGGGGATGATCTCCGCGCCCGTGCCCGTGAGGAAGCACTCGTCCGCGTTGTAAACATCGTAACGCGTGAGGTTCGGCTCGCTGATCTTCAAGCCCAGCTCGCGGCCCAACTCCATCGCCACGCCGCGCGTGATGCCATACAGCGCCCCGGCGGAGAGCGGCGGCGTGAGCAGCTCGTTGCCCTTGATGAGGAACAGGTTGTCCCCCGTGCACTCGGCCACGTAACCATCGGAGTTGAGCATGATCGCCTCCTCCACGCCGGCGATGTTCGCCTCGATCTTGGCCAGGATGTTGTTCAGGTAGTTGAGCGACTTGATGGCCGGGTTGACGGCGTTGTGCAGGTTGCGCGTCGTCGCCACGGTCACGATGTCCATGCCGCGCTGATACATCTCCGGCGGGTAAAGCTGGATCTTGCCGGCGATGACGATGACCGAGGGCGCCTTGCAGCGGTTCGGGTTCAAGCCCAGCGTGCCCACGCCGCGCGTGACGATGAGGCGGATGTAGCCGTCGGTGATCTTGTTCTTCCGGCAGGTGTCGAGGACGGCCTTGGTCATCTCGGCCGGCGACATCGGGATGGTGAGCAGGATGGCCTTGGCCGAGTAGTAGAGCCGGTCAATGTGCTCCTTGAGCTTGAAGACGCGGCCATGGTAGGCGCGGATGCCCTCAAAGATGCCATCGCCGTAGAGCAACCCATGGTCAAACACGGAGACCTTGGCCTTGTCCTCGTCGTAAAATTTCCCGTCAATATAGACTTTCATGTGCAAAAAATCGTCCGCGCACCCTACGGGAGCCGCGCGCCGCTCGGCAACTCAGGAATTGGCGGGAAACCTGATGCGGCGGAGAAAGTTGCGACCGGAAGGCGAAGGAATGAGAGCACCTTTGGACTTGCCTTTTTGGGGCTCACTCCGAAGATGCGCGGCCTTACTGTGCAACCAGAAGCAACACCGACAGCCGCCGTTCCCGAGTCGTCCTGGCAAATCGAAGCCTTGGCGTGGTTTGAAACCAACCAGCGGCGGCTGCTTTACGCAGGCGTGGCCGCCCTGGCCGTCTGGCTCGCGGCCTTCACTTACAACCACTTCCGCAAGAACGCGGAGGCACAGGCCAACGCCGCGCTGGCCGCCCTGCACAAGCCCGCCGACCGCAACGGCAAGCAGACTCCACCCACCGCCGCCGAATATCTGAAAGTAGCGGAGCAACACGCCGGCACGGCGGCCGGGGACCGCGCGCTCCTCTTTGCCGCCGACCGGCTGTTCGTCGAAGGCAAGCCGGCTGAGGCCCGGGCTCGTTTTGAAAAGGTGCTGGCCGCCAAGCCCACTGGGAACTTCGCCGCCATCGCGGCCATCGGCATTGCCGCGTGCCACGAGGCCGCGGGGGAAACTGACAAGGCCCTGGCCGCTTTCGAACAGGTGGTGACCCTGCACGCTAGCGCGCCGGAAGCGAACCAAGCCCGGCTGGCGCTCGGACTGCTCAACGAGCAAAAGGGCCGGAATGATCAGGCGCTCCGCCTCTACGACGAGGTGCTTCGCGCCAAACCGGTGACCGTGTGGCGCATGGAAGCGGAGATGCGGCGGGAGCAACTGCTGCGTCGCCATCCCCAGCTTGCCGTGGGCGGTCTGCCCAGTGCGGCGGCTGCGGCCAGCACCACTGTGACCGCGCCGGCCACCAACGCCCCTGCCCCCGTCAAGAAGTAGTGCGCGCCGCGCTGGCGTGCCCCCCAGCTCCCTTCTGCCATGAAACTCACCATCATCGGCACTGGCTACGTTGGGCTCGTCACCGGAGCCTGCTTCGCCGAGGTCGGCCACCGTGTGATCTGCGTGGACAACGACCCGCAGAAGGTTGAAACCCTCCGCCAGGGCGGCATCCCCATCTACGAGCCCGGCCTGGAAGAGATGGTCAAGCGCAACGTCGCCGCCGGACGGTTGCACTTCACGGGCGACACCGCCGAGGGCGTGCAGAAGTCGGACGTGATTTTCATCGCCGTCCCGACGCCGCCGCAGCCCGATGGCTCGGTGGATTTGTCCTACATCGAGAAGGTCGCCCGCGACATCGCCGCCGCGATGACCAGCTACAAGATCGTCGTGGACAAGAGCACCGTCCCGGTGAAAACCGGCGAGAAGGTCGCCGAAACCATCAAGCGCTACTGCAAGGCCAAGGTGGAGTTCGACGTGGTGAGCAACCCGGAGTTCCTGCGCGAGGGCTTCGCGGTCGAGGACTTGATGAAGCCTGACCGCATCGTGGTCGGTGTGGTTTCCCAGCGGCCGGCGGCGGCGATGCGCGAGCTTTACGCGCCCTTCAACGCCCCGATCATTGTGACGGACATCAACTCCGCAGAGTTGATCAAGCATGCGGCGAACTCCTTCCTGGCGCTCAAGATTTCCTACATCAACGCCATCGCGAACATCTGCGAGGCCAGCGGTGCCAACGTGGAGGAAGTCGCCAACGGCATGGGCATGGATGTGCGCATCGGCCGGCGCTTTCTCAATGCGGGCCTGGGCTTCGGCGGCTCCTGTTTCCCGAAAGATCTCAGCGCCTTCATCAAGATCGCCGACCAGCTTGGCTACGATTTCCAACTGCTCAAGGAGGTCCAGCACATCAACGCCGACCAGATGGAGCGCTTCGTCAAGAAGCTCACCGACACGCTCTGGGTGTTGAAGGACAAGAAAATCGGCGTGCTCGGGCTGGCCTTCAAGCAGAACACCGACGATGTCCGCATGTCGCCGGCCATTGACCTTTGTCAGCGCCTGCTCAAGGACGGGGCCTCCCTCCGGGTGTATGACCCCAAGGCGATGGACAAGGCGAAGGCAGTCCTCCCGCCCGGTGAAACAGTCGCCTACGTGGCGGACATGAACGACATCGCGGAGGGCTGCGACGCCCTCGTGGTGGCGACGGAGTGGCCCGAGTTCAAGCAACTCGATCTCGACCGTGCGCGCCGTTCCATGAGCCACCCCATCTTGTTTGATGGGCGGAATCTCTTCGATCCTGCGGCGATGGAACGTCTCGGCTGGGTTTACAAGAGCGTGGGGAGGTAATGGCGAATGGCGAATTTCGAATGACGAGTTTGCCAGACCACGCGGCGGGGGATTCCGAGCCGATTCGCAATTCGCAATTCGCAATTCGCAAATCCGTTGAGGTCTCCGCCGGCCTCATCTTCCGCGGCAACCAGCTTCTCATCACGCAACGCCTCGCCGGCAGCCACCTCGCGGGCCTGTGGGAATTTCCCGGCGGAAAGCGTGAGCCGGGTGAAACTTTCGAGGATTGCCTCCGCCGCGAGTTGCAGGAGGAGCTCGGCGTCACCGTCGTGGTGGGTGAACTCATGGAGAGCCTCACGCATTCCTATCCGGAGAAGACCGTTCACCTGCGCTTCTTCCGTTGCACCCTGACGGAACCGGCCGCCGAACCGCGTCCGTTGGGCTGCCAGGCCGTGCAATGGGTCAACCAGAAGACGCTGGCCGACTATCAGTTTCCCGCCGCCGATGCGCGACTGCTGGCCCGGTTGCAGGATCCGGCGCGGCCTTGGTGAAGTGGACCCGCGCCTGAGCGCGGCCGGGAAGCATCCTGCGATACGCTACTTCTTCCCCACCAAATCCAAGACGGCCGCGCTCATGGCGGTCACGCCTGTCCTCAAGGTCGGTTCCGGCACCGGGGCAAACTTGCTCGAATGCAGCGAAGGCAGCGTCTTGCCGGTCTTGATGCTTTCGCTGACTGATTCCTTCGTGATCGTTCCCAGCCAGAAAATGCAGATGGGCACCTTGTGCTCGGTCCGTCCGTAGAGGCCGAAATCCTCCGCGCCCATCACCGGCCCCTTGGGCACCACGTTGCCTGGACCAATCCACCGGCCAATCGCCGCCGCCATGCGCTGGGTGAGCGCCGGATCGTTGTAGGTGGAACGCGCCCCCTCCTCCGAGACCGTGACCGTGGGCAGCAGCTTTTCCGGAATCCCTGCCGCAAGCGCCTGCCCGCGCACGATGCGCCGCAGCGCGGTGATGGAGGCTTCCCGCACCGCATCGGAATAACTGCGCAGGGTGAGCTGCAAACGAACCTCGTCAGGGATGATGTTGTGTTTGGTGCCACCGTGGATGGAACCCACCGTCACAACCGCCGGATCCGTCGGCGAAGTTTCGCGGCTCACGATGGTCTGGAGCGCGAGCACGATCTGCGCGGACAGCACGATGGGGTCCTTCGTCATATGCGGCCACGCTCCATGCCCGCTGACCCCGCGCACCACGATGTCCACCGTGTCCGCATTGGCCAGGGCGTAACCTTCGGTATGACCGACGGTCCCCGCCGGCAGATCGCTCGCCACATGCAGCGCAAGACAGAAGTCCGGTCGCGGAAAACGGGTGAAAAGCCCCTCAGCCAGCATCCGTTTGGCTCCGCCCACCCGCTCCTCCGCCGGCTGCCCGATGAAAACCAGCGTGCCGCTCCACCGGTCCCGCAGGGCCGCCAGCACGCGGGCCGTTCCGATGAACGAAGTCATGTGAACATCGTGCCCGCAGGCGTGCATGGCCGGCACATCCTTGCCTTGATCATCCTTGGTCCTGGCCTTGCTGGCATACGGCAGCCCGGTCTCCTCCAGCACCGGCAAGCCATCCAGATCTGTGCGCACCAGCACCGTGGGCCCAGCCCCGTTCTTGAGCACGCCCACGACGCCATGCCCGCCCACCTTTGCAGTCACTTCAAAACCAGCCTGCTTCAGTTCGTCCGCGATCCGAACAGCGGTCTTCTCCTCTTGGAAGGAGATTTCCGGATTCGCGTGGAGGTGTTTGTAGAGGTCGAACAGGCGGGGAAATTCCGCCTCCACCCGGGCACGCACAGCGGGTTGGACATCGGCCGCGCCCGCGAGGAACGAGGTGGCGAACAGCGTGAACAACCAGGCAAGAGGGGTCTTCATGGATTGGGAGCAGCGGTTGCTCCGAGTGAAAAGCGTTCCCCTCGCAAAAGCAAGCGGGGCAACCACCTGAAAAACCTTCACACCCGCAACCGGCCTGCGTGGAGGAAATGCGATGGTGGACCGCCAGTAGAAAATGGTCGGGACGGTGAGATTTGAACTCACGACCTTCTGAACCCCATTCAGACGCGCTACCAAGCTACGCTACGTCCCGAACCATCGTGCCGCTCCGCAAGCGGAAAGGCGGGCGCATACTAGAACCCGTCCCCGCGCTTTCAATCCCTATTTCACACGCTCGCCATCCGCCGCCACCGTCGTAAGCTCGCAGCGTGAACCGCGCGCAGGCCATCGCCGCCTTGCTGGAGCAACCCACGCTCTGGGATGTGCTCGTCATCGGCGGCGGCGCGACCGGACTCGGCGTGGCGGTGGATGCGGCGGCGCGCGGGTTGAAGACGGCGCTGGTGGAGCAGAGCGATTTCGCGAAGGGGACTTCCAGTCGGAGCACCAAGCTCATCCACGGTGGCTTCCGCTATTTGAAGCAGGGCAACGTCGCGCTCGTGCGCGAGTCACTGCATGAGCGGGGGCTCCTGCTGCGCAACGCACCGCACCTGGTGCGCCCGCTGAGTTTCGTCGTCCCGTGTGTAAGCGGCGGTCGAAAAGTGCGGCGGGTGGCGCTCGAAAAGTGAGACACCTTCCGGGTCGAAGGGAACGGTTTTTGGGCTTCGCGGTCAAGTC
>Ga0255204_1000464_pt1 | contig 12033 bp, 6 predicted proteins | sample Miss_Colum_RepC__2_FD_188418 | JGI IMG/M metagenome (GOLD analysis project Ga0255204, IMG submission 188418) | Freshwater microbial communities from Mississippi River, Louisiana, United States - Miss_Colum_RepC_8h | ecosystem: Environmental > Aquatic > Freshwater > River | place: USA: Louisiana... | reverse complement strand
CCCTCGTATGAACCGCAGAAACCAGTCCCCACCAGTCCTTGAGCCACCTGTGAATCTATGATGCACGCCGCGATTGTCCTGCTTGTCCTCGCCACTTCCGGATTCGCCGGCAGCCCGCTGCGAATTGTAGCCGAGGGCGATTGGAAGGCATCGCCTGCGGACGTGCTCGCGGTTTTGCGGAGTGCGACCACGCCACTGTGGCGGGAGTTTCCCGATCGCGACCTGGCGCCGATCAAGGTTCTGCCCGACGGCGGACCGATCGTGCTCTACGACCGCGGCAACGACGGCGGCTATACCGTGAAGCTCGCGACCGCCGGGAATTTATGGGCGCAGTATGCCTACCAATTCTCCCATGAGTTCTGCCACATCCTGTGCAACTACAAGAAGGGTGGCGCCCAGAACAAATGGTTCGAGGAATCGCTCTGCGAACTGGCGTCCATCTATTCGCTGCGCCGGATGAGCGAGGAATGGAAAACCAATCCCCCGTATCCCAATTGGAAGAGCTACAGCGCGGCACTGCATGCCTATGCGCAGGACCTCATCGCCAAGACCGAGGTTCCGGCGGATTTGGCAGGCTGGTATGAAGCGAACCGGCAGGCACTCGCGGGCAAGGCGGACGACCGGCCGAAGAACCGCGTGCTGGCGGTCCGCTTGTTGCCGCTGTTTGAGCAGCACCCTGAGCTGTGGGGAGCGATCGCCTACTTGAACAAGGGTGGAAAGCGCAACGATCAGGACTTCGCCGCCTACCTGCAGGAATGGCACGACCAGGCCCCCCGGCAATACGGACCACGTATCGCGGAAATCGCCGGGCTGCTCGGGGTGAAGTTGAAGGACTAGCGACCAGGTCTGCGAATGAACCTAACAGCCGCAGTTATGCCCCCACGAAAGGCCAGGTGGTTACGGAAGTGCGCTCGTTCACCTGGTAGGTGAACGCGGGGAAGTCACCCCAAGCCTTTTCCTTTAGTGTGTTTGGTGGGTTTCGTGGGCTCAACCGCCGTTATTAGCCCGAAATCAGAGGCAGGGATTGAGTAACCACGGATGGACACCGATGAACACGGATGGGAACGAACATCGAGACGATGCTGGGAATTTTCCCAGCTCCAAAGTGATCCGTTGAGCAGATCACCGGGCTGAGCTTGCTTATCCGTGTTTATCCGTGTCCATCCGTGGTTCAACTCCGGCGTTCGGGTTTAGGATCATTCCGGACAAGGAGTTCCGACCGAGTTCCCGCACTGGATTGCTCCGGCCTCAAGCGCCGGGATGCAACACGTCATGCACCGTGCGCAGTAGCTGCTCCACCGGGAATGGTTTGTGCAGGATGTGCTTCACGCCCATGGCAAGAACCTCCTCGGTCCGGTCGCGCTGGCCGGGCAGGCCCAGCGCTCCGCTTGCCGCGATGATCTTCACATCGGGGGACAGCCGCCGGACCGCCCGGACGAGCTGCACACCATCCATGAACGGCATCAGGATGTCCGTGACCATGACCTTCACCTCGCCGAGGTGCCGGCTCAACTCCAAGAGGGCCACGGTGCCATCAGTGGCGGTGAGCACACGGTAGCCGTGCCGCTCCAACATGGTGCAAGTGACCTGCACGATGTCTGCTTCATCGTCCACCACGAGCACGGTTTCGCCGGCTGCGAGGGGTAACGGGGCCGCCTGCACGGCGGGGGCTGGCACCACCCCCTCGGGGGTGGCGGGCAGGTAAACTTCAAAGGCCGCGCCCTTGCGCGCCGTGCTTTCCACGGTCACAAACCCGCCGTGGCTGCGCACGATGCCCAACGCGGTGGAGAGGCCCAGACCGGTGCCTTTGCCCAGCTCCTTCGTCGTGAAGAAGGGCTCGAAGATGCGCTCCATCACCTCCGGTGGAATGCCCATGCCATTGTCCTGCACGCGCATGACCACGTGCGGACCGGGCTTCGCGCCCGGATAGCTCTGGGCCAGCAGGGGGTCCACCTGCGCATTGCGCGCGCTGAAGTTCAATTCCCCGCCGTCGGGCATGGCATCGCGGGCATTCACGCTCAGGTTTAGCAATACCTGATGCAACTGCGTCGGGTCACCGAGGACCGGCCACAGGTCAGCGGGCACGTTCGTCTGGACATGCAGGTTGGGCGGGAAGGTTTCGCGCGCGAGGCGGACCATCTCCTTGATGATGTGCTTGGGCTGGAGGCTGACCCGCTCGCCCTCGATGCCGCGGGCAAAGGTCAGCACCTGCTTGACGATGCCAGCGCCGCGCTGCGCGCTCTGCGCGATGCTGTCGAGCTGATGCTGCACGGCCGCGTCCTCGGTCATCATCTTCAGCTCGTCCGCGCCCATGAGAATGGGAGCGAGCACGTTGTTCAAGTCATGCGCGATGCCGCCGGCCAGCAGGCCGATGCCCTCCAGCCGCTGGGCGCGGAGGAACAGCTTCTCCAAGTGCTTCTTGTCGGTGATGTCCTGCTTGATGGAGATGTAGTGCGCGATCTGCCCGGCAGCATTTTTCACCGGCGTGATCGTGACATCCGCCTCAAATGGCGTGCCGTCTTTGCGCAGGTTGCTGATTTCTCCGTGCCACACCTTCCCCGCCGAAATGGTCTGCCACATCTGCCTGTAGAACTCGCGCGAATGGTGGCCGGACTTGAGGATGCGCGGATTCTTGCCGAGGGCCTCCGCCCGGCTGAAGCCGGTGACACGGGTGAAGGCATCGTTGACCCATTCGATCTCGCCTTGCGGGTCGGTGATTACGATGACATTGGCGGCGGCGGCCAGCGCGGCGGCCTGGAGCTCGAGCTGCGCGGTGGCCTTGAGCTGTTCGCTACGGTCCGTAATCAACGCGAGCAGGTGCCAGTTCTCGCCGCGCTGGAAGGGGACGAACTGCAAGGCCAGCCAGACCTCGTTGCCAAACGTCGTGGTGTGGTGCGTGTCCAGTTGCTCCGGCCGCCGCTGGGCGAGCGCCCGCTCCGCGACCTCCAAGAGGCCCGCATCTTTCCAAGGCTCCAACTTCCGGAAGTTTTGTTGGAGCAGTTGGGCCACCGTCCCCCCGAGCATTTTGGCGGCCGCCTCGTTGGCGGTTTGCATCTGGCCTTGTTCGTCACAGGCCACGATGCCCAGCGGTGCAGTGTCGATGACCGCGCCCAAGTAGCTCCAGGCATCCCGCATCTGCGCTTCGGACCGCCGCCGCTCGGTGATGTCGAGCAACGTCACGAGGTGGGTGTCATCGTCAGACGGAAACAGTGTGGCGCTCACCAGCGCGAATCGCTCGGTGCCATCTTTGCAACAGATCTTCAGTTCAAAAGGCTTGAAGGACTTGCCCGTTTGTTTCGCCCGCGCCAGCTCCGCTTGCCACCCTTCGGCCACCTCCTGCCGATAGGCGGGATTCGGGTAGGCCTTGGGCCACCAATCCGCGAGCGTGGGAATATCCTCGCGGCCATAACCGAAGATCTGGCTGAACGCCCGGTTGAGGAAGGTGATCCGCTGGCGGCTGTCGTTTAGCGCCATGGGCACCGGGGACTCGTTTAGGATGGCGAAATATTTTGCCTCACTGGCTTTCAGTGACGTTTCCGCCAGCTTGCGTTCGGTGATGTCCGTGTGCGTGCCCAGCATCCGGACTGGGTGGCCGGCGGCGTCGCGTTGGAGAAGCTGCCCGGCGGAGAGAATCCACTTCCACTGGCCGGACTTGGTGCGCTGCCGAAACTCGACGCGGAATTCCGGCCGCTGGCCAGCGAGGTATTCGTGATAGCCCTGCAACACCAGCTCCCGGTCATCGGGATGCAGCCGTTCCGTCCACGCCGCGTGGGACTCCCGGAACTCCCCCGGTTCATAGCCCAGCATCGTGGCATATTCCGGCGAGACGACCGTCTCGCCCGTGGCAGGATTGAGGTCCCAAATGCCTTGGTTCGCCGCCTTCAGCGCCAGCCGGAGCCGCTCTTCGCTGTCGCGCAGCGCGGCCTCCGCCACCTTGCGGCCAGTGATGTTGGTGTGCGTCACGGCGACGCGCGGACGCCCCCCGGGAGCGAACGGCGTGACGCGCACCACAAACCACCGCCGCTCGGTCGGAGAATGGCAGGCGTATTCCATGAGGAACTCCGGCCGCTCCCCGCGCAGCACCGCCTGCGCGCCGCCGAGAAACTCGGAGACTTCCGCGTCATTCTGCAACTGCTGCGCCTGTCGGCATATCGCGAAGTAATTGCCGCCCACGTCCGCGTGCTCGGGCGGCGGCGGGTTGGCGGCGGCGAAGCGCCGCCAGCTATCATTCACATAGGCGATGGTGCCGTCCTCCTCCAGCACGCAAATGTGGTCCCGGATGGCGTCCAGTGTGCCCTGCACCAAGTGTTCAAAAGTGCGCCGCAATTCCTCCGCCTCCTTGCGCTCGGAGACGTCCGTGAGGACGCCCCGGAACTGGACCGGCAGGCCGGCTTCGCTCCGCACCACCGTGCAGCTGTCCCGCACCCAGTGCAGCCCGCCCTGCACGTCCGCGACGCGGTATTCGAGGGAGAATTCGTTGGGGCCGGCCGCCGCGTGCAGCTCGGTCGCCGCCACCAACTCCGGCCAGTCAGCCGGATGAACCAGGCTGGGAAAGGAGCGTTGGCCCGAGGTGAACTCGGCCGCCCGGTAGCCATGGCGTGCGACATTCTCCGAGACGAACTCCACCGGCCAGTCCGGCCCCAGCCCGCGGACGTAGGCGATCACGGCGCTATGCTCCACCACCTGCTGCAGCACGCCCAGCGCACTCAACGTGCGTTCGAGCCTCACCTTGTTGCGTAGTGCGTCAAGCCCATAGGCCAGATCGTCAGCCAACTCTGCCAGCAGCTTGATTTCCTCGGCATCAAATCGGTGCGCGTGGTTGGAATACACGGTGAGGCTCCCCCACACGCCGGCGGCCGTCCGCAGCGGCAGCGCGACGCAGGAGCGCAACTCGTGTTTCGCCGCCCGCTCGCGCCAAGGCGCTAACTGCGGATCCGTGCGGAAGTCATGGCAGACCACCGGCACGCCCGTGCGGATGCTGGTGCCGGTCGGCCCGTGCCCCTGCGGGGTGTCATCGGCGCGGATACCGGCGTCCGCAAGGTAGGCCAACGCCTCACCGGCGGACGCCACCACCCGCACCACCGAATCGGGCGGCGTCACCTGGCCCACCCAGACCAGCCGGTGGCCGGCGGGGCCCACCAGCGCATGGCAAAAGCCCTGGAGCAGCTCGGCCTCGCTCGTGGAGCGGACGAGCACGGAGTTCGCGGCACCGATCGCGGCCAGCGTGTGGTTGAGCTGGCGCATCCGCCGCTCGTTCCGCACCACGGCGGTCATGTCGTAGGTCACGCCCAGCACTTCGCGCAGTGTGCCATCGGCATTGAGCAGCGGGGTGAAGCGGCAGTCGAAATGCCGGCGGCCGGAAGGCGTCGTCATGCTCACCACCTCGGTCTGCAGTTGCCGGGTCTCAAACGCGCGGTCGAGCAGCGCCCTGTAGGCGTTGACCCATTCCAACGGAAAGACCTCCTCATCGCGCCGGCCCACGACCTCCAGCCAGGGTTTGCCGGCCTCCAGCAGCCCGTGCGCGTTCAGATAGCGAAATCGCCGGTCGGCGTCGTAGATCGCAAAGGTGAAGGGCAGATTATGTGCCGTCGCCGCTTCAAATCGCTTCTGCTGGTCAACCAAGTCCTGCGCGATGGCCATCTCCCGTGTAATACGCCGCTGTAGCAACACGTAGAGGAAGCCCGCCGAGGCCACGACGAAGAAAAGCCCTTTCCCAATGTTTCGCCAAAGCTCGGTCGTGGGGGAGTCTGAGGCCAGCGCCAGCGCCACATCGGACAGGATAATCCACGCACCGGCGCAGCCGGCGTAGATCAAGGCGACAGAGGCTGGGGTCTTGGCCAACCCTGAGTAGGGAGATGAATCCATAAACCAAGTGCGATGCTCAGGCGGTTTGATATGTCACCCCTCCCTCGCCGTCCACCCCCTTTCTTGTCGAACCGCAAACAAGGATTATTGGGACTTCAGAGCGTGAGTGGATACGGCTCTCGAAGCCGAACCGATCGGAGCAGGTCATACTGTCAATCTGGTCCTGCGTCCGTGTGCGCCTCGGCCGGGCCGGGCGGGTTGCGGTGCTTGGGGCGTCAGTTCCTCCCCACCCGGTTCAGCGTGTAATACGCCGCCGTGTGCAGCGGGGCGGTGCCGTCGGCGGCGCGATAGAGGTAGTGATAGTGCGAGAGGGACCAGTTCGCGGGCGTGGCGGCGGCGGCGCGGTCCACGGGCCGCGTGAAGCGCACGTCGAAACCGTCGGCGGTGAGCTTCATCGTCTCAATCTCAAAGGGCACTTCGCCCGTCCACGCGAGGCGTTGCAGGCCAAAGGATTTCCCGCCGGTGCTGCCCCAACCACGGTCCGTTTGGCCGAGGTAAAGACTGCCGTCGGGCGCGAAGGCCGCGCGGTTGTTGCCGCCCTGGAAGCCGCTGCGGAAGGGCAGGCACGCGCCCTGCCATTCGCCGTCCACCTTTTCCAACGCCACGCGCACGACGAGGCACTTGCTCTCGTCGCACACGAACATCTGCCCGGCGAAGGGGCCGAACTTCCCGGCGGTCGTGTCCACCACCGGCTCGGCGAGGGACTGGCCCATGGTGCCGTAGGGAAACTGGATGGCGGGGAGCTTGCGAAGCTTGGCCAGCTCCTCGGCGAGCGGCAGCGCGGTGAAGGTCGGATCCCACTTGAGCGCCTGCGGGTGCCCGTGGAAGGCGTCCTTGCTCACGTGATGCAAGGGCGAGGTGCCCATCCACTCACCTTGATTGTCGGTGATGAAGAGGTCGCCGTCGGGAGTCATGCAGAGGCCGTTGGGGGAACGAAGTCCCTTGCTCCACGGGATGAACTCGCACTTCGGCGTGACCTTGAAACTCCAGCCGAAATACTTGCCCGGCCCGCTCACGCCAATGCCCGAGATGGCACCCCACAGGTTGCCTTCCTTGTCCCGCACGGGGCCAAAGATGTAGGCATGTTGGCTGGCGGAGACGCCGCAGTTCTGGTCGAGCGTCTCGAAGCGGTCGGCGCGGCCGTCCCCGTCCGTGTCAGTGATGCGCGTCAGCTCGGAACGCTGCACGACGAAGACTTCGCCGGGCTTGCCGGTGAGCAGGCCCAGCGGCTCATGCAGGCCGGAGGCAAAGCGTTCCCAGCGGTCCCCGTAGCCGCCGAGGTGAGGAGGCGGACCGCCCGAACTCGCAGGCGTGGCGGCGGCCTTGAGCATCGCGGCGCGATTCAGGCCGGGCTTGGCGCACTCGGCTTGGAGCGCGGCATTGACGTAGCGCCAGATTTCTCCGCGCCGCGTGCAGACCATGAGCGAACCGTCGGTGTTGAAGGCCATGCCGCCCACTTCCAGCGCGATGCCACCGGGCACAGCAACGGTTTCAATCCGGTAGTAACGCGCCTCGCCCGTGGGCGGGAAGTCAGCAGCCAGCCGGGCGTTCAACTGCTCGCGCAGGTCGCGCCCGAGCGGGTCCAGCTCGAAATAAAACGGCGCTGCCTCCGTGAAGGTGAGCGCGAGGAAGTTGTCGCCCGCCCGCAGCTTGACGTGGAACGGCACGGGGTCGGCGATGTTGCCAATCTGCCCGGCGAGCCAGCCCGGCGGCCCGAGGTCGGAGGGCATCGGGCCGTTGTTAAATTTGGTCTGCACCGGGCGCTTGCAGCCGAGGCGCAGCGTCACCGAGCGCTCGCTCTCCGCCCGGAGCGTGATGAGCAGCGACTTCACGCCGGCGTCCAGGGTGGTCCACTGCGCGTGGGGAAGCGGGAGCCGCTTCGCATCGGCGAGCTCCGCCGAGCCGTCCGGCTTGAGCTTGGCCGCCGCCGGCAGCGCGTGGATGGCGGCCACCTCCGCGCGCGGCAGGCCACGCAAGGTGTTCGTGGTGGCGGCCGGCTCGGTCAACTCGCGCGTGGCAAGCTTGCGATACTGAAGCACGGGCGCAGGTGCCGCGGCGCCGCCCACGGCGACACCGAGCATCCAGGCCAAGCACAGCGCGGACAGCCGTGATCCGCCGGGAGTTCGTGGAGAGTGAAACGCAGACATACGCGAGGGGAAGTCGGAGTCGGCTACTTGATGCCGTGATTCAAGCGCGGGCCGATGGTGTGCCCGCCGTCCACGACCATCGTGTGGCCGGTGACCAGGTCGGCGGAGATGAGCGCGAGGATGGCGTCAGCGATGTCCTCGGGCTGGCACACTTTGCCCAGCACGGCGTGGCTGGCTTTTGCCTCCTTGGCCGACGCGAAGTCATCGCCCAGGCCCTTGCGCAGCCACTCGCCATCAATGAAGCCCGGGGCCACGGCGTTGACGCGGATGCTCGGGCCGAGGGTGCGGGCGAGGGCGAGCGTGAGGTTGATGACCGCCGCCTTCGACGCGCAGTAGGGAATGCTGCTGCCCGCCCCGACGAGGCCGGCGACGCTGGCGACATTGACGATGACGCCGTCCCCGTGCGCTGCGAGGTGCGGACGGGCGGCGCGTGCACATTGAAACGGGCCTTTCAAGTTCACGCCCAGAATGCAGTCCCAATCGCCATCCGTGACGGCCTCGAGATCTGGGAAGTTGATGAAGCGCGTGGTGCCCGCATTGTTCACCAGCACGTCGAGGCGGCCGAACTCGCGCACGGCGGCCTCCACCATCGCGCGACACGCGGAGTCGTCCGCGACACTCCCCGCGAAGGTCACGGCCTGGCCACCCAGGGCGCGAACGTCGGCGGCGGTCTGCTCGGCCTCGCCGCGCGAGGAATTGTAGTTGATGAGCACGGCGCAGCCCCGACGCGCGAGCGCGAGGGCGGTGGCGCGGCCAACGCCGCGTGAGGATCCCGTAACAACCGCAGCTTTCCCGGAGAGGTTCACGCCGAAAGGTTGCGGAGTGGCGGAGCGTTGGGAAACAAGAATCTGAACCAAGGATCTGCCCCGCTCAGACCAACGACGCGCAGGTCAAATCAATGGGCGCAACGGCCTCGGATAAGCCTCGGCGCTGGGGCCGGCCTCCAATTGCGCCATTGACGCCCGGCGCGTCGCCCGTAGCCTCCCGCCTTCGTCGTCGCCGACCATCCCTGCTCCGGCTCCCGTGGAGGGCGGTTCTGTTTCCTCCCACGCAGCACAGTTGGTTCGCCCCGACACTTACAGCCATGCTTGCGATTCGAGAATTGAAGATGACCCTGGGCGGCCGCGTGCTCTTCGAGAACGCCTCCTTCGGCGTGAACTACGGCGACCGCGTCGCGCTCGTCGGGCCCAACGGCGCGGGCAAGACGACCCTCTTCTCCATCATCCTCAAGCAAAAAGAGGCCGACTCCGGCGTCATCACGCGGGACGAATGGACCATGGTGGGGCACCTGCCGCAGGAGGCCGAGACGCACGGCGACGAAACCATCCTCGATGTCGCCACCGGCCGCGTGGACGAGTTGCCCCGCCTGGAGCAGCGCCTGCACGAACTCGAAAAAGCCGGCGATGTCTCCAGCCCCGAGTATCTCGAAACGCACGCCAAGCACGACGCGTTGAACGATGCGCAGGTCGAGACCAAGGCCAGGAAGATGCTCCGCGGCCTCGGCTTCCGCGAAACGGAGTTCGACCGCAAGGCCCGCGAGATGAGCGGCGGCTGGATCATGCGCGCCCGCCTCGCCCGCCTGCTCGTCATGGAGCCGGACCTCCTCCTGCTCGACGAGCCGACCAACCACCTCGACCTGCTCTCGCTGCTCTGGTTGCAGAACTACCTCAAGAACTACTCCGGTGCGCTCCTGATCATCTCGCACGACCGCCAGTTCATGGACGAGGTCGTCACGCAGGTGCACGAAATCTCCAACAAGAAGCTCATTCCTTACACCGGCAACTACACCGACTACCTCCGCCAGCGCGAGGAGCGTTACGACGCGCAGCTTTCCGCCTACAACAACCAGCAGAAGGAAATCAAGGCGCTCCAGGAGTTCGCCGACCGCTTCCGCTCCGTCGCCTCAAAGGCCTCGCAGGCCATGAGCAAGCTCAAGCAAATCGAGCGCATGGAACTCATCGAGAAGCCCCTCGCCCCGCGCAAGCCCTTCCGCTTCCAGATCCCCCCGCCCCCGCGCGGCGGCCAGCGCGCCGTGTCACTCACCGGCATCCACATGGCCTACGGCACGCACCAGGTCTATCGCGGCCTCGACCTCACCATCGAGCGCGGCGAGCGCACCGTGCTGGTCGGGCCGAACGGCGCGGGCAAATCCACCCTGTTGAAAATCCTCGCCGGCGTCGTGCCGTTCCAGCAGGGCGAGCGCGACCTTGGCCACAACGCCAAGCTCGGTTACTTCAGCCAGCACCGCGCCGACACGCTCGACCCGGAGAAGACCGTGCTCGACGAGGTGCTGGCCAGCGCGCCGATGATGCGCGAGGACGAGGCGCGCGCCGTGCTCGGCTCCTTCATGTTCCGCAAGGACGACATCTTCAAACGCACCGCCGTGTTGAGCGGCGGTGAGAAGAGCCGCCTGAACCTGGTGAAGTTCCTCGTGGACCCGCCGAACCTTCTGCTCATGGATGAGCCGACCACGCACCTGGACATCCACACCGTCGAGTCGCTCACGCTCGCGCTGGAGCGTTACGAAGGCACGCTGGTCTTCATCTCCCACGACGTGCATTTCATCCGCCACCTCGCCACGAAGGTCCTGCACGTCAAGGCCGGCCAGGTCACGCCCTACGTGGGCAGTTACGACTACTTCCTGGAAAAGACCGGCACCCTCGAAGACGCCCGCGCCGCGCTCACGGCGGGGTGAGTGCATCCCCGGAGCCGGATGGGGGAAGGAGTAGGATTAGGATCAAGATTAGGATTACGAGTGGAACGGAGCGCCGCAGCCCAGACTCCTGCTCATAATCCTAATCCTAATCCTGCTCCTCCCTTGCTCCGCCTCCCCAGCGGATGTCCCAGCCCCGGCGCTAACGTGCGCCCATGAACTCCGCCCGCTGGTTCGTCCGCCGCGAAGATGATGAACCGCCTCGCACCCCAGCCGAGAGCCCCTTCCGGCGCTTCGACGCCAAGTGCCTCAAGTGCGGCTCCTACGACCTCCGCCTCACCGGGGCCTACGACGAAGGCGTGGGCGAAGCCCGCCTCATCGTGCAATGCGGTCGCTGTCGCCAGGTCGAGCAGCTCCCCCTGCGTTAAGCCCGAATTCCGAAGCGGTGTGGCGTCAGGCATCTCTGCCTGACGCCACGCGGCTTCGGGTTCAGTTATCAGTATTCCGTGGGCGAGGGCACGCCAGGGGTGCCTGAATACTGATTACTTCTTAAGAAAGAGGGCACTCGACCGTTCAAACACATCCTTCGGCACACCGAGTGCCTGCTTCAGCTCCACATCCCGGTCCCACGGGTTTTCAATCGCGCTGATGCGGCGGCATTGTTCCACAGTGAGATTCAGGGGATAGCAATAGGGCGAGCAGAGCGCCGTGTTGATGAGCGGGAAGTCGGAGCCGAAGAGGAGGCGTCCCTGCCACTCGGGTCGCGTCAGGGCCTCGCGGAGATAGCCCAGCTTGTTGACCTGCGTGAGCGAGGAGATTTCGGAGAAGAGGTTTGTGTAGGTCGCCATCATCGGGGCGAGGCGGTCGGTGTCCCGCTGACCGGCGTTCGCGCCGGTGGAGGCGATGTGCGCGACGATCACGGTGACACCCAGCTTCAGGGGCAGGTGAAGACGCTGCGGGTCGCACAGTTCATCGCGCGCGCTGGTGAAGGAACGCTCCTGTCCCGCGTGCGTGAGGAGCGGGAGTTTCAGCTCAACGAGTTTCCGATAGAAAGCCGTGAGCCGTTCATCGGCGGGGTCGAACTGCATGATGCTGGGAATCCATTTGACCAGCCGCGCACCGTTCGCCTTGGCCCAGTCGAGCTCCGCGAGGGCGTCCTTGCGCAATGGGTTAATGCTCGCGCCGAAGAGGAGGTTCGTGGTCTTCGCCGCCTCCTGGGCGACGAAGGCGTTGGGCACGTAAACTTCCGTCCGTGACTTGTCCAGTTCGCCATTGGCATCCACGACGCCATCCATGGCCAGGAGGATGGCCTGGCCGACATGTTTGCTGGCCGCCAACTGCCGGGAGATGAGCTGCACGACATGGGCG
>Ga0255204_1000458_pt1 | contig 12102 bp, 6 predicted proteins | sample Miss_Colum_RepC__2_FD_188418 | JGI IMG/M metagenome (GOLD analysis project Ga0255204, IMG submission 188418) | Freshwater microbial communities from Mississippi River, Louisiana, United States - Miss_Colum_RepC_8h | ecosystem: Environmental > Aquatic > Freshwater > River | place: USA: Louisiana... | reverse complement strand
CGCTTCGGCCTCGCTCATCGCCACCTTGGTTCGTTTTCTTGCCATCCCCGAGCTTGCATTGCCGCCTAGGTTTTGACCAGCTTTACTTACCGATTGTTATAAAGACTTGGTATTAGATGGAAGGACAGGCGGGACGCGCTGTCCTACTTGGGAGCCGCCCGCCTCAATACACCAGCACCAGCACGGTGGCCTGCTCCACGGACTTCACCACGTCCTCGAACTTGCGGTCCTTGGTGTGGGCGTCCTTCAGCTTGGCGGCGACTTCGGGGACGGATTCCAGAAAACTCAGGAGGTAGCTGCTCTTCACGGCGTAGTTCACGTTCTCGGCCAGCGCGCCGCTGGTGGCGAGGGCGGCCCGCTGGCTCAACTTCGCCACCACCACGCCGATGACGTTGCCCCGCTCGTCCACCAGCGCGCCGCCGGAGTTGCCGGGCTGGATGGGCGCGCTGATTTGGAAATGCCGCACGTCATCCTGCGCCCCGGCGAGGCTGGCAATCTCCCCTTTGGCCAGTTTGGGCGCGAAGCCCTGCAAGCCGGTGTTCGGGAAACCGACGGTGGCGGCGGTGGCCCCGAGCCGCACGCCCCGGCTGGTGATGACCGGCAACGCCGTGAACTTCCCCTCCGCCTTGAGCAAGGCCAGGTCGTTTGCCTTGTCCACCTTCACGACCTTCGCGGCAACGGAGCCTGCCGCCGTGACTAATCTCACCGTCGCGCCTTCACCGGCAACGTGCTGGTTGGTGATGAAGTAACCGTCGTCTGTGATGAAGAAACCCGTGCCGGTGGATTCCGGGCGTGCCTGAGCACCAGAAGCCTCTGGGCCATTAGCACCAGTAGATGGCATCAGTCGCGGCTTGAACTCGCGGGCGAGTTTTTGGCCTTCGGCTCGTTGAGTTGCAGTGAGGCGATTTTCGAGCAAACCATAGTTCTTCTTTGCTACTTCATCTCCTTGCGCGCCAGCCAGCAGCCACCACTTGTAGGCTTCCACCTCATCTTTCACTACTCCTTGGCCATGGTAGTAGCAGACACCCAGATTGAACTGGGCTGTTGAAAAACCCTGCTCCGCCGCTTTGCGATACCACTTCATCGCCTCTGCGTAGTCCTTCGTCACGCCTGCCCCAAACTCATACATCGAGCCGAGCATCCCTTGGGCGATGGCGTGGTTCTGTTCTGCGGCTTTGCGATACCAACTCACCGCCTCGGCTTCGTCCTTTGCCACGCCTTCACCCCGAAAATACATGGAGCCTACAAGATACTGCTCCTTGGCCTCACCCCTTTCAGCCTTCGCCTTGGTCTCTTGAAAGATTTTTCTCTCGGCGTCCGATAGCTCGGCAGCGGAGGTATGAAAAAGGAAGCTGGCGACGTAGAAGTAGAGAGCTGTCAGGCAGGCCTTCATGGTCGGCAGCCTACGGCACTGCCAGCGGAACTGGCAAGCTGCGGTCACCAACGCCGACGCACGCAACCTCTCACCCCGGCCCTCTCTCCTTGCTGCGCAAAGGGAGAGGGAGAAGAAACCAAGGAGCTACGTGCGCCGCTGGCTGGCTCCCTCTCCCTTCCTCGGAGGAGGGGAGAGGGCCGGGGTGAGGGGTGGTCACCGTGGCCCACGGCTGGACCGGATGATTTCGCTCTCCTTCGGCGGGATGTATCGCGTGCCGACCGTGTCGAGCTTCGCCAGTTCCTCCGCTGGCACTCGGCGCGTCAGGGCCGCCCAGATTTCCATCAGACTGCCCTCGCGGTTCTTGTTCCACTCGTGATTCCAGAAGCGAAGCATCTCGATGCCCTTGGCCACGAGAAAGGCGTCGCGCTCCGCGTCGTGTTCCCGTTGTCCGGGCAGTCCGTGACCGAAGCCGTCCAGCTCCACGGCCAGCTTTGCTAGCGGACAGTAGAAATCCAGAAAGTAGGGCGCGACTTCGTGCTGGCGGCGGAATTTGAAGCCAGCGAAGCGTCGGCTACGGAGCGCTTTCCACAAGTCCTTTTCCTCTGGTGTTTGTTCGCGGCGCAAGCGGCGAGAGAATTCGTTGTGGTTGCGGCGGGACATGGACGGAGTGTTTGCGAAACGGCGAGGCGTGGCAAGTTGGAGGACGAACCCCTCACCCCGGCCCTCTCCCCTCATCCGATGAAGGGAGAGGGAGGAGAGGCGCGTCGTGCGCATCATCACTGCAATGCTCGCTCGCCTTCTCCCTTCGCGCAGCGAGGGGAGAAGGTGGCCGGAGGCCGGATGAGGGGTGCGGCTACCAACGCCAAGGGACGCAACCCGTCAGACCGCTTGCAGTTCCCGCGTGTGCGGAATCTCGCGATTGCGCGGCGGGCGAACCTGACCAGCTTCGACTGTCACCACCGCAACGGTGTTTCCCAGAAACGTGGTGAACTCCACTTCATAGGCCAGACCGTTCGGACAGACATGCACGACGGTTCCGACATCGCCCGCCACCAAGCGCTCGCCGGGCATAGCGGATTTCAAAACTACTCGGTCATGTTCTTTGAGCATCGTCAAGTTTTGCACTCCTTCACGGCTTCCACACAGCGGGCGCAGATGGTCGGGTGCTCGGTGTTCGTGCCCACGTCGGTTTCCCAGTGCCAGCAGCGCTCGCATTTTTGGCCGGAGGCCTTGGTGACAAGCACAGCTATGTTCGGGTCGCCCGTGATTTGGATTTCGAACTGTGAGACGTTGAGTAGTTCGCGCAGGTCGTCGGCATGCGCTTGGCTGCCCACGTAGTATGGGCTAGAGCCGTTGAGGATGAGCTTGGCTTCGAGGGCCTTGCCGATTTGCTTGGCTTGGCGAGCCGTTTCCAGTGCCGGCAGCGTGTAGTAGCGCAGCTTGAAAATCGCATCCCACACGGAGACTTCAGCGTCGGCGCGGGCGAAGGGCTGCGGCTCCCACTCGCTCAGATGCACGCTGGGCGCGGGTTTGCCGGGGATGAATTCCCACGCTTCGTCCGCCGTGAAGGCGAGCACGGGGGCGAGCATCTGGCAGAGGCGCGTGACCATGCGGTGCAGCGCGGTCTGCGTGCTGCGGCGGCGCGCGGAGTTCGCGGGGTCGGTGTAGAGGCGGTCCTTCACCACGTCGTGGTAGATGGAACTCAACTGCACGGCGACGAACTGGCTGAGTTGCTGATAGACGACGTGGAACTCGTAGGCGTCGTAGGCGCGCGCGACTTCGGCCTCCAGCTTCGCGAACTCGCCGAGCACCCACCGGTCGAGGCCGGTGAGCTGGGCGTCGGGCACGGTGTGCTTGGCGGGGTCGAAGTCGTAGAGGTTCGAGAGCTGGTAGCGGAGGGTGTTGCGGATGCCGCGATAGGTCTCGCTGACCTTCTTGAGGCGCTCCTCGCTCACGACGATGTCGTTGCGGTAGTCCTGGCTGGCGACCCACAGGCGCAGCACGTCGGCGCCGTATTCGTTCACGTAACGGTCGGCGGTTTGGGGCTTGGTGTAGCCGCCCTGGCCTTGCTTGCTCTTGGAAATCTTCTCGCGGTCCTCGTCCACCATGAAGCCGTGGGTGAGCACGGTCTTGAACGGCGCGGCTCCGTTGCCGGCGAGGGAGAGGAGCAGGGAGGATTGAAACCAGCCGCGATGCTGGTCGGAGCCTTCGAGATAGACGTCGGCCTGCCACGAAGAAGTTGAGGGTTGAGAGTTGAGAGTTGAGTGGTGCAGCTCGGTGCGTCGCATCAGGACGGCGCGGCTGGAGCTGCCGGAGTCAATCCACACGTCGAGGGTGTCGCTGGATTTGGCGGTGGCTTCGCGGCCGGTCCAATCGGCGGGGCGGCAGAGGGTCCAGAGTTCGGAGACGGTTTTCTCGAACCACACGTTGCTGCCGTGCTGCTCGAAGAGGTCGGCGGCCTTGCGGACGATGGCGGCGTCGAGGATGGGTTCGCTCTGGGCGTCGTAGAAGGCCGGGATGGGCACGCCCCAACTGCGCTGGCGCGAGATGCACCAGTCGGGCCGGGATTTCACCGCGCCTTCGATGCGGTTCTTGCCCCAGTCGGGAATCCAGTTCACGCGGTTGATTTCGGCGAGAGCGCGTTGGCGGAAAGTAGGGCGGGCATCCTGCCTGCCTTCTAACTGAACAGAAACCGCTTGAGCGGGAGTTGGGGCGGCGGTTTGGAAACTAGTTCCGCCGCTCGGCGAAATCGCGCTCTGGTGGGAGATGGATGACAGGCTGGAAGCCTGTCCTACCATGTGGTCCACCTTGATGAACCACTGGTCCATCGCGCGGAAGATGATGGGGGTCTTGCTGCGCCAGCAGTGCGGGTAGCTGTGGTGGTAGTTCTCCTGGTGCGCGAGGGCGTGGCGCACGCGCAGTTCGTGGAGGACGGCGTCGTTGGCATCGCTGCGGCCGTGCTTTTCGAGAATGGACTTGCCGAGCATTTCCGCCGGCATCTGCTGGTCGGCAGGGAGGTCGTTGGTGTGGGCGAGACAGCCCTCGTCGTTGACGGGCGAGTAGATGGGCAGGCCTTGGCTGCGGCCGAGGTTGTAGTCGTCCGCGCCGTGGCCGGGCGCGATGTGAACGAAGCCGGTGCCGGTGTCGGCGGTGACGAAGTCGGCGGGGAAGAGCCGGCCCGTGCGCGCGCAGAACGGATGCTCGTAGGTGAGCGTGGCGAGTTCGTCGGCGGAGACGGTGCGCTCGATTTGGTAGCCGCCCGCCCACGCGCACTTCTGCGCGACGGTTTCGAGGAGCGAGTTGCAGACGAGATAGACATTCCCGTCGGCGTGGATGCGCGAGTAGAAGAGCGACGGGTTGAAGGCCACGGCGAGGTTCGCGGGGAGCGTCCAGGGCGTGGTGGTCCAGATGAGGAGGAAGGTGTTCGGCTCGCCGGTGAGCTTGAACTTCACATAAACCGACTGGCTGACGTGGTCGGCGTATTCCACCTCGGCCTCGGCGAGCGCGGTGCGGCACGGGATGCTCCAATACACTGGCTTCTTGCCGCGATAGACGAAGCCTTGCGCGACGAGGTCGGCGAAGAGGCGCAGCTCGTCGGCCTCGTATTCCTTGTTCAGCGTGAGGTAGGGATTTTGCCAGTCGCCGAAGACGCCGAGGCGTTTGAACTGGGTGCGCTGGAGGTCAATGTATTTGCGGGCGTAGGCGTCGCAGGCGGTGCGGATGGAGGAGGCGTCGAATTGGGCCGGCGATAGCTTGTCGCCGTCTTTGGCTGCGTTGCCTGCGGGCGGCGACTGCAAGTCGCCGGCACTGGCACTGGCACCGGCCTTGCGCATGTCCTGTGTGACCTTGAACTCGATCGGCAGGCCGTGGCAGTCCCAGCCGGGGATGTAGGGGGCGTCGAAGCCGCGCAGGGACTTGTATTTGACAATGATGTCCTTGAGCACCTTGTTCAGCGCGGTGCCGACGTGGACATCGCCGTTGGCGAAGGGCGGGCCGTCGTGGAGGACGAACTTGGGCTTGCCGGCGCGGGCGGCGCGAATCTGCGCGTAAATGGCGTCGGCCTCCCAGCGGGCGAGGCGTTGCGGTTCGCGCGCGACGAGGTCGGCCTTCATGGCGAAGTCCGTGCGCGGCAGATTCAGCGTGTTCTTGTAGTCCATGCGATGTCAGGGAGGAGCAGGATTAGGATTAAGATTACGAGTAAGAGTAAGAGGAAGCTTCGGCTCCTGCTCTTAATCCTAATCCTAATCCTAATCCCAATCCCCTCCTCCAAAGAGGGGCGACGCTAGCAGCCGACAGGGGGCCAATCAAGCGGCGCGAACGACTGATCCACGGGCGGACAGTTCTTCCTGTGGCGGCCGGTCATTTCTTGGTAAACCCTGCGCACCATGCACGAAGACAAGTTCATCCAACTAAAGGACACCGATGGCAGCCTGGCGGTGATTGTGCCCGAACTCGGCGGCTGGCTGCTGCGTTACGCGCGGCCGACGCGGCACGGGCTCGTGGACGCGCTGCATTTCGAGCAAGCAGTCGTGGACCGCTACCCCAAGGAAATGTGGGCCGGAAATCCGCTGCTGTTTCCCATGGTGAGCTTCAATCACCTGCCCGGCCGGGAGCATCATTATGCGTGGGGCGGACGTGAGTTCGCGCTGGGCCAGCATGGGTTTGCGCGCCGGTCCGCGTGGCGGGTGGCGAGTCGCGGCGAGGCGGAGCTCACGCTGGAGCTGGTGGACAGCGAGGCCACGCGCAAGGCATATCCGTTCGCGTTCTGTCATCGCGTCAGCTACCGGCTGGCCGGTGGGCGGCTGCACTCCGAGCAGACGGTGGTGAACCGGGGCGGGGAGCCGATGCCCTTCAGCACGGGCATTCACCCGTATTTTCAGGTGCCGCTCACGCCGCGCGGGGAGCGGAGCCAGTGCTTCGTGAAGCTGCCGGCCTGCGACCACCTCGCCACCGACGCTCGCTACGAGCGGTTCACGGCCACGGCGCAACCGGCGCAGTCGCTGCCGGTGGCGCACGATGTGGCGGCCACAATGTTCCTGGGCGCGTTCTCGCACCGCGAACTGGTGCTGGTGGATCCGCGCAGCGAACTGGAGGTGGCGCTGAACTGGGAGGGCGCGCCGCAGCACCGCTACTGCGCGCTGTGGGCACGCACGACGGAAGCGCCCTTCTACTGCCTCGAACCGTGGACGGCGCTGCCGAACTCCTTCACGCGCGGCACGCCGGGCGAAGTCATCGTGTTGAAAGCGGGCGAGGAGTTTCGCGCGACGATGTGGATGGAACTGCGCGCCGCGACTTGAGCCAACGTGGTTGCGGCTCGCTGGCTGCTACGAGGCAGCCGGGCGGTTCGCGCTTTGGTCCAGCAGCCGCCAGACACGCAACGCCTCGGTGGCACCCCAGGCTTGGGCGTCACAACCGCGCTGGGCATGGGGGGCGTCGCCATCCACGATCTCGGGCAGTTGACCGATGCAGCCGGACTGCAACAAATCACTCGCGCTGCCCAGATAAGCCCGGGCGGCGGCGACCGCATCAGGTGCGAAGCCGTGCGCCCGGGCCAGCGCCTCGCAGAACACCGGGAACGTCCAGGTCCACGCGGTGCCGTTGTGGTAGGCGGGCTTGCGGCGGGTGTCTTCATCGCCTTCGTAGCGGCCCCAGTAAGGGTTCACCGGATCGTTGAGCAGCCGGCCGTCCGCCGCATGGATGGGCAGCGGCGGCTGGACTGGCAATGGTGCGAGTGAGCGCAGCGCGCCCGGGATGACGAGGTATCGCAGGGCTGCGGCCACGCACCGTCGGGCCCGCGCATCGGCCACCAGGCCAAGGCTAATGGGGAAGAGCATGTTGCTGCGCAGCGCGGTGTCAGGCGTGGCGTCGCGGGCCGGGACGCCGGGCCGGGCGAGCAGGCAATCCGCAAACCAGCCTTGGTGTTCGAGCCAGAACAACTCGTTCAACGAGTGCTCCGCGCGGGCCGCGAGTTCGCTCCAGGGTTCGCCCGCCGGGGCGACGCGCAGCCGGTCCAGTTGGCGCAGGAGGCGAATCCACAGCGCTTGGATTTCCACCGGGTAGCCCTCGCGCGGCGTGCCGGCAGGGTAGTTGGTGTCCATCCAGGTGAAATGACTGGGGCTCCACACCAGACCACTGGCCGCGTCCATGCGGATGCCATTGGGCGTGCCTTGCACGTAGCCGACCGCGATGCTGCGGAGGACTTCCGTGAGCGTGCGGCCGGCGGCGTCCACCGGGGTGTCATAAAACGCCGCCTGACCGGGGCCGGCCGGCAACTGGCTGTGGTAGTCTTCGCAGACCACGCCGAACCAAAGCGGCGCATCGCTGGTGTCCCGGTTGGAGACGTTGTCGCCGTGGATGGTGTTGGGCAGCGTGCCTTGATCCGCAAACCGCCCGAAGGTGACGAGGATTTGGCGAACCTCCTCCTGCCAGCCCGCGGCGATCAAGCCCCGCGCGCAAATCAACGTGTCGCGGCCCCAGTCCAGAAACCACGGATAGCCAGCGATGACGGTTTTCCCCTCGCCGCGCCGCACGACGAAGGCGCGGATGGCGCGTTCGAGCTGCTCGGCAAATGAGACAGGCTGGAGCGTGTGCTCCGGTGCGCGGGTCGCCGCGCCGCCCGTGGGGTCGAGCTCGGCAGGCGTGTTGTCGGTTCGCGCGCCGGAGACAGCAGGCAACGCGAGCTGCATCTGCTCCTGCGTGCTCTCGTGGATGAAGTCGAAGAGCGCCCGGGTCCGGGCGGCGGCTCCTTTGGCAGCAGGTTCGCCGGCCTTGGCTTCGATTTTCGGGGCCGACACAGAAGCGTTCGCGGGTCGCGCAGATGGCTGGCCTTCGCCGCCGTCTGTTGGTGACGGGCATTGCACCGCTGCGGCCTGGACGGCCCGTTGCTGGGCAAACTGAAATGCCGCCAAGTCGAACTGCTCTTCAAACTCGGCGCTCGCGGCGAGCGTGGCCGACTGTCCCTTGGCCAAGGGCAGCTCGAACCAGCCCGGGCTGTAGGCGTCGCCTTGTCCGGTCATGCCGCGCGTGGCCTCGACCGGGTGCGGGAGATTCACGGACCATTCTCCCTCATGATGGTAACGGCCCGCATCCGACCAGACCCGCAGCAGACGATCATGCGCCGGCCTGAACATGAAGCCCGCGCGTCCTTGCAGCGCATGGGAACACGCCGTGAAGTGATTTTCCGTGCCGGGGTTGCGGGTGGTTTCGTGGTGGAAATTGCGGTCCTCGATGTCGAGCCGCACCGTGAGGCCCACGATGAATTCAGCGGGCAGATCACGGCCCAGCGCCGGCGCGCGGCGGGGCCGCGAAAAGCGCAGGATGGTTGTGTTGCGGCCCGGCACCATGTCCACGGCGAGATGAACCTCCGCGCTGCGACCATCACCGGCGTTGGCCACGAACTGCCACACGGCGGCCGGTCCCGGACTGAAGGCCACGAGATTGTCGGCGTTCAGCGGGGTGATGAAGCCGTCGGCGTTCACCCAGACCCGCAGACGTTTCGCGAACACATGCCGGTCCACCGGCAGGCTGGAATTGAGGTTGGCCCCCAGCACGCAGTCATACTTGGAACGCACCGTGCCGAGATCCACGGCCAGGCGGGCCATGGCCCCGGCCCCGTTGGTAAGCAGGGCGATGCCCGTTGCCGGGTGCAGTTGACTGGGCAAGGCCATGACCGGTTCGACCGGCAGAAAGCGAACGATTCCCGTGCAGCCGGCGGTGGAATCATGGCGGCGGTCCAAGGCCAGCTCGGCATCACCGTCGCCCGCGCCAGGCGCAAAGCACGCCACGTGGCCGCCTGTCACCGGAATGGAATCCGCATGCCGGGCAGGCGCTGATTTGTCCGCGCGGCTACCGCGCAAGGAAGCCCGAAAGGGTGCCGTGTCCCGCACCAGCAGCCAATGCCCCGGCGGCACGAGCAGGACGCGTCGCGTGTCGGCGAGAGTCCACTCGACGACCGGGGCATAAGCCTCCGCCGCGTTCCCTGCGCCGTCGCGCAGCGCGGCGGCGAGCACCCCGGCCGGGTCGGCAGCCACCTGCTCGGCCAGTGCCCGCCAGTTGACCGCGCCCAGCTCCTCGATGGGCCTGACTTGGGCCAGCGCCGCCAGACCGAAGGCCGCTTGAGCACGCGCAGACCGGTAGGCTTCGCCGTGCAAGCCAAGCGGCTCCGCAGTGGCGCTCAAGCAATGCGCCGCTCCCGGTGCCAGCGTAAAGGTGACTTTGCCATCATGAAACTCATGCCGGGGCAGCATCCCCCCGGTCGCCGCCAGTAAGTCATGCCGGAGTTCGTCTGCGGGGTGGTCCAACGTCAGCCGATGCTCGCGCTCCGGATCGAGGTTCACCAGCACCAGCACGGCATCCAGTCCCTCTTCCGAAACCCGCCGCAGCGCGTAAATGAAGGAGTCTGACGGACTGGTCCGGTGCAGCCGCGCCCCGTCGAAGAACGCCGGATGCTCCGCCAGCAGGGCATTCAACCGGCTGAGTTCGGGCACGATGTTGTGCGCACTTCCCCATGCCAGCGCGCGGCAGGAATGCACGTTGATCTTCTCGGCACAGAGCCATTCCACGCCGCAGGTGAAGCCAAACCCGCCGTTCACGCTGCTCAACGCCGAGAGCTGGTTCCGCAGCAGCGCCCAAACCCGGCCCCGCTTGGCCAGCCGGTCGTTGTCATGCGTCTCGCTGTAATGCACCAGCGTGCCCACCCGGTGGCTCTGCCGGTGCGCGTGATCGAGATAGCCAGCCACCTGGTGGGGGCCAAACTCTTGAAACAGCTCCGAATAAGCCCATTGCATCCCGCCCTCGGTCAGCAGCGTCTCCGTGTCATTCCATCCCCCGCCCAGCCCCTCCAGCAAGAACAACGCGTCGGGAAACTCCTCACGCACCCGCGCGATGATGTGTTGCCACGCCGGAGCCGGCACCTTGTAGCCCGCGTCACAGCGGAACCCATCCACCCCCCGGCGACACCATGTGAGGAACGACTCCGCCAGATATTCCCACAACGCCGGATCGCGCTGCGCCAACTCCACCAGATCCTCCCACACCGTGCCCCACGCCCCGGGGCTTTCGAACCGGCCATCCGCCGCATGCCGCACGAACCACTCCGGATGATTTTCCTGCAACCAGGAACCCCACCCCGTGTGATTGATGACAATGTCCAGAAAGACCCGGCCCCCGCGGGCATGCACTGCGGAAGTCAGTTCCTCAAACTGCTCCACTCCAGTCGTGCGCTGATCGAACTCCACCAGCGCCGGATCAATCGCCGTCATGTCCTCCGCCGCATACGGACTGCCAAACCGGCCGAACCGCGCATAAGTCGTTGGCGTGGGGCTCACCGGCAGCAAATGCAAGATCCGGCAACCCAACTCCCCCATGATTTGCGGCAACTGTCGCGCCACATCCCGCAACTTCCCCGAGGGCGGAATCACCGTGTAACCCAGCCGATCCAGCTCGTTCATCTGCGCCTCCCGCAGCGGATCAGTCGTCGCGACGAGCGCCCTCGTCTCGCCAAACATCCGGGCAAACGCGCAGTAAATCGTGTTCGCCGAGCGATAAAAACCGGGGTGAACACTCACGCCAAAATCATTCCCGGAGGGCCAGTGCTGGAACCCTTGCGGATCCAGCGCATACGGCTTGGCCTTGAACCAGCCCACCTCCGTCAACGGCAACGTGAGCTGCCACTCGCCGTCCACCCAGCGCATCGGGATGTCCCGCCAGGACGCCCCCGCCAGCGGCACCTTGTGGAATTTCGACTGGATGATCTCCTGCCGAATCATCGCCGCCCGGCCCAGATTGGTGCGCAACCGGGCCGTCCAGCCCGTCGCCGCCCACTCCCGCGCATGCGGATGCGCCAAGGTGAAGACCAAGTGATCCCCGACAAATTGGACGCGCCGTTCCCCCGCGCCCGGTGACATGTGTGGCCGTTCCATCGCGCGCGAGAATGTGGGCGCGTCGGGGCAAACTCAAGAAATCGGTTCGGCCAGGTCCGCTGGGCCGCTGAAGCTTCTGGTGCGAGACAGTCCACCCGCATTCCGCCCCCGGCGGCCCAGCGAACAAGCTTGCGCGCCCGCCGCCCGCTTTCCTAGAGTCCCTGCGCACCTGACGGCGGAGTAGCCAAGTGGTAAGGCAGGGCTCTGCAAAAGCCCCATTCGTCGGTTCGATTCCGACCTCCGCCTCCAATCCTCATTCTACCCAATGGAATCAATTGTTTCGTGAACTTCCGTCTCAGAACACATTGGAAACAAAGGATATTTCGCTTCCCACCAACAAATCTCCTGTAATTAAAGGCGATTGCGGTTGCCACGATAGGGTGAAATAGCCAAAAGTGCTAGCATAAGTGCTAGCGGACTCAGGGAAATGCAGGGATGTTTCCCCCCGTTCACCGATGTCTGAAATCCTCCAATTTCGTCGTCACAACCAGCACCTCGGCGTCGCTTCTAACCGAGCCGTAGAAACTTTCGGTTCGTTGCCACGCTCAACTCTTCGACGAAAACCTCCGGCTGATACCAGGTCGCGGAGGTCGAGAAACGGCCCTTCAACGACGACGCGCTACGATTCGATTAAAGGCGTTTTGATCGCGCGTTCGACTCGGAGTAGCGGGCTGTTTGGGTGGTTTTTCTGCGCTCTGCTGTTCGCCGGTGTCGGGGGTGTTCAGGGGCGTTGCAGAAGGGGCGAAAGAGAGCGTTTTGGACTGCCGGAAGCGCAGAAATCGGGTCAGCAGCGAGGGCTTAAATCGA
>Ga0255204_1000446_pt1 | contig 12347 bp, 9 predicted proteins | sample Miss_Colum_RepC__2_FD_188418 | JGI IMG/M metagenome (GOLD analysis project Ga0255204, IMG submission 188418) | Freshwater microbial communities from Mississippi River, Louisiana, United States - Miss_Colum_RepC_8h | ecosystem: Environmental > Aquatic > Freshwater > River | place: USA: Louisiana... | reverse complement strand
GAGAAACCTTGCTCGTCGGTCGTTGGTTTGCCTAACTTCGCGCCATGCTCCTCAAGCTCACCAGCCTCCTTGGACTGGTCGCATTCATCGCCATCGCCTGGGCGTTGTCCACTGAACGGAAGCGGTTTCCTTGGCGCACCGTGGTCTCCGGTGTGCTGCTGCAGTTCCTGTTCGGCTGGCTGATTCTCAAAACCGATCCGGGCCAGAATTTCTTCAAAGGCTTTTCTGACGCGATCACGGATCTGCTCGGATACGCGGCACAGGGTTCAGAATTCGTCTTCGGCCCGCTGGCGAACCAGGCGGCCATCCAGAAGGGGCTGGCAGTGCCGTCGGGCTTTGTCTTTGTCATCACGGTCACGGGCACGATCATCCTCGTCTCCGCGCTGTCGTCGTTGCTTTACCACTACGGCATTCTCCAGCTCATTGTGCGGGGGGTGGCCTGGATCATGGAGCGGTTGATGAAGACCAGCGGCAGCGAAAGTCTCGCGGCGGCGGCGAATATCTTCATGGGGCAGACCGAGGCCCCGCTGGTGATCAAACCCTATCTGCCCAAGATGACCCGCAGTGAAATCATGGCGCTCATGACGGGCGGCATGGCCACGATCGCCGGCGGCGTGCTCGCCGCCTACGTGGGCTTCGGCGTCTCCGCCGGCCACCTGCTGACCGCGTCCGTGATGAGCGCGCCCGCCGCGCTGCTCATCGCCAAGATCATGCTGCCGGAGACGGAGGTCAGCGAGACGGCTGCCGGCGCGCACGCCAAGATCGAGCGTCAATCGCACAACGGCCTGGACGCCCTGTGCCGGGGTGCCAGCGATGGGGCGATGCTCTCCATCAACGTCATGGCCATGCTCATCGCCTTCGTCGCCGTGGTGGCGCTGGCAAACGCGCTCTTGAGCTGGAGCCTGGGGAAGGTCGGCGTGGCAACGGCCGCGCCGCCGCTGCAAACCCTCTTCGGCTGGGTGAACTATCCGTTTGCCTGGCTCATGGGCGTGCCGTTGAAAGACTGCTTTGCCGCTGGCCAGATACTGGGCGAGCGCATCGTCATCAATGAGTTCATCGGCTACCTTTCGCTGGCCAAGGTGAAGGACACGCTCGACCCGCGCAGTGTCACCATTCTGACCTATGCGCTGTGCGGCTTCGCGAATTTTGCGAGCATCGCCATCCAGATCGGCGGCATCGGCACGATGATGCCTGAACGCCGGGAGGATCTGGCGAAGTTAGGTTTGCGGGCCATGGTCGGCGGCCTGCTGGCCTGTTATGTGACCGCCACCATCGCCGGGGTGCTGGTGAACTAGTCGCGCGGCGGCAGGCACGGCGGATGGGAGAGAACGAACGGTCCCCAAACTCCCGGGATTTCAGCCCCTGAGCCACAGGTCAATGCCCCAAAGATTTGCGGCGGACAAAGATTTCGATTCCCATCTTTGTCCGCCCCTAATCTTTGGGGCCGCTTCGGGTGGTTCATGGGTAGCCGCCACGGACCAAAGCCCGCGCATTGGGACCATGAACTGCCGAAGGTTTCCCGCAGATTCAAGGCGACCACAGATGGAAAATCCCATCTGCGGTCGCCTTGAATCTGCGGGAGGTTCATGGAGAGAGCATCCTAAGCCGGACCGATGCCGATGGAGCGCTGGCTTCCAAGCCGGCTTACCGCGTTCGGCGCAGGGAGGGCTAGCATAGGTCCGACGGGTGGCGGCGCATTGAACCCGAACACCGAGGTGGGAATTGGGTAACCACGGATGGACGCCGATGAACACGGATGGGAGCGAACCCCGCGCCGGGGTTGGAAATTTTCCTAGCCCCAAAGTAACCCGCTGAACAGTTCACCGTGCTGGGGCTTGCTTATCCGTGTTTATCCGCGTCCATCCGCGGTTCAACTTCGGCGTTCGGGTTGAACCCGAACTTGCTCCGAAGCCGGAGTGGCGACAGGCATCTCTGCCTGACGTAGAGGGCGGCATCCTGCCGCCCGGAAGCAACGCCGCCTTGCGCAAGCCGGCCGGGGATTTTCTGAGCGCCTGAATCGGGCGGGCGGTTTCTTCCGCCGGGCTGGGAAGCCCGGCTCTACGGCAGGCAAGGATGCCTGCCACTACGGTTCGGCTTCGGGTTGAACGGTGCTCTGAAGCTTCTGGACTGGCCCCGCACCTCCGGCACATCAGACAAAAGCCGGCCTGGAAGCCGGGGCTCCGGCATCTGCATCGCTCCGGCTAAAGCGGCGGTTCAACTCAGGTTTGGCGGGTTCTGATTCACTCTCCCATTGTGAGCACTGGCCTGGGCGCAACCAGCGCGCGCAACTGCGGCACATCGAACTTCTCCAGCAGGCCGAAGCAAAACTGCTCGGGCTGGCTTTCCACGCCGAGGTTCTTGGCGATGACTTCCCGCAAGCTGCCGAGCGGCTGGCGTAGTTCCACGCCACTGATGCTCTTCGGTTCCAGCGCGGCTGCCACCGTGGCAAACACACTGCTGCGCGGTCCCGTGCTGGTAAGTGTGACCGGTCCGAGCTTGCGGTCCTGGGCCAGCCAGCGGGCAGCGGCGGTGAGCTGACTGGCTTGGATGCCCAGCGGGCGGTCGCCCACGGCTGCCACCAGCAAGGCGAACAGGAAATCCCGCCTTCCGAGGCGCGATTCGCCAAAATAGAACGGGTCAATCACCACCACGCGGCGGTTTGCCTTGAGCAAGAAATCCACCGTTGCTGACAGTTCCTTGCGCCCCGCATCACCCACCAGCAGCACCGTGGACAATGGGATCCCGCGAACCAGCTCCACCGCCGGGACGGTCCAGGCATCGTCCATGCGCAGCCGCCAGAAAGTCGCGGTGACTTCGTTGGTGGTCGAAGTTCCCGCGAGCTCGGCGCGAACCCGATAGTTCTTGGCGCGGACCAGGCCGCCCAGCAAGCCGCGCTGGCTTTCCTGCCACTGGTTGAAGTCGGCTGGATTGGCTGGTCGGGCGTCACTGCGGGGAAGCGACTGGACGAGGGCGAGGGCAAGGCGGTTGAAGTCCAGATTGTCCGCTGGCAGTGGCACGTTCAGATCTTCGGCCTTCTTCACCTCGTCGGCGGCCGGAATTTCCTTGGGGTCAAACTTGGCGTCTCCCGGGAAGAAGTTGTCGCCCAGCATGCGGTAAAAGACCTCGCGATTCTCCTGCTCGAAGTTGTGCGTGCCGGGGACAAAGTTATTGTGCCAGCGCAGCTTTTGTTCGGCGTTGAGCAGCTTGAAGACGGGCTGTGCGGCGTCGAGCAGCGGCTGGAGCGCGTGGCCGGTGGCAAAGCAGCATTCATCCTTGGCGTTGTAAGTCAGCAGCGCGCCCCGCGGTGCGAGCATCGCGGTGAGGTGCGTGTAGTCGAGCACCGTGGCCAGATCGCTTGGGGTCTGCTCCGAGTCGCCCAGGTCGGAGAAGTTGCGCGCCCGCGTGCGGAAGCTGGAGTAACCGGCGACCGGGTTGGCCAGGGTGACGCGGGGGTCCAGGCCGCTGATGAAGATGGTCTGCCAGCCGCCGCCCGACAGACCGCTGACGGCCACGCGTTTTGGATCCGCCTCCGGCAGGGCCAGCAGCACGTCCAGCGCCCGGGACATCGCGAGATAGAACGGCGCGATGCCACTGGTGCCGCACAAGTCCAACTGGTTCATCGCGTAGTGGGCAAAACCAGGCGAACGAAGCTGGCCCATGTTCAGCCACTCGGCATTCAGGGAGATGACCCCACGCTTGGCCAGATTGATGCAGCGGATCTGCTTGTAGGGTGCGGCCTTGCCCAGCCGGTCGTGACCATTGACCGCGAGATGCACGGGCACCTTGCCGTTCAGGTTGTCAGGCATATAGAGCAGGGCAGGGATCCAAAGCCCCGGCAGTGCTTCATAGCGGAGTTTGCGAATCTTGTAGCCTGGGCCGCCGGCAAGGGTGTCGAACCACTCCACTTTTAGTTTGGCGTCGCGCCAGCCCCGGGCCTCGCCCCGGAAAATGACCTCATCCAAGGCTGTGCGCCGGAGTCTCGCGGCTGCGGCTTCCCACTCGGCTGCGGACTTCACTGACGGCATCAGCGGCACGCGATTCTCCGAGTAGGTCTGCACCTCGGCCAAGGCCAGGTTGGTCCCGATGATCTCGCGGGCCAGCAGCGGAGCGATGAGGTTGGTCTGGCTGTGGGCGTGCAGGGCGAACTGGCCGAGAAGGCAGATGGCTGCGAGCCAAGTGGATTTCATGGAATGATGATGCAAACCCGCTGGCAAACGCGCAACCACACGTGCGGCGGTTGAGATGGCTTTTAAGCGTGAGCGGTGTCCGGGCTGCCTGCTGGCTGGTGGCCGCGACTCCTTGAAACCTAGCCTCGCCACCGGTCGTCTGTCTGGCCACGATCACAACGAGTATGAACCCGCTCGAACACCAAGCCTCCCTCCCCGATCTGTTTCTCACCCGCCGCCAGTGGCTCGCCCGCTTCGGCATGGGCATGGGCGCGGTGGGCCTCGCCTCGATGCTCGGCGAGGAAACCCGCGCCGCCGACCTCAACCCGCTCGCGCCAAAGAACCCGCATTTCCCCGCGAAGGCCAAGCGCGTCATCCACATCTTCGCGCAGGGCGCGCCGTCGCACGTGGACACTTGGGACCCGAAGCCGGCGTTGACAAAGAACGACGGCAAAAACATCCCCGGCGCGGGCGGCGTGGCGTTTGGTTCGCCCTTCAAGTTCACCAAGCAAGGCCGGTCTGGGCTGGAGTTCAGCGAGGTTTTCCCCAGCCTCGCCAAGCACGCTGACTCCATGGCCGTCGTGCGGTCGCTGCACACGGACATCCCGGCACACGATGTGGCGACGGTCTTCATGAACACCGGTTCACTCCGCCTCGCCAAGCCCTCGCTCGGCTCGTGGGTGCTCTACGGCCTCGGCACGGAAAACCAGAACATGCCGGGCTTCATCTCGCTGCGGCCCGGCGGTGGTGCGCCCGGCGGCGCGCAGAATTACCAGTCCGCGTTTCTCCCCGGCATCTTTCAGGGTTCCAGCATCAACACGCAGGCGCAGTCGGTGGAGCAGATGATTGAGAACATCCGCAATAATTACCTCGCGCCGAAGGAGCAGCGCCGCCAGCTCGACCTCGTGCATCAGCTCAACGCGATTCACAGCCAGAACTTGCAGAAGGACGCGCAGCTCGAAGCGCGCATCGAGGCATTCGAGATGGCCTACAAAATGCAGACGGCGGCCACGGACGCGTTCGATATCGCGAAGGAGCCGGAAAATATCCGCTCACTTTACGGCTCCAGCACGCAGGGCAAGCAGCTCCTCATCGCGCGTCGGCTGGTGGAGCGCGGCGTGCGCTTCGTGCAGGTGTGGGCCAGCGGCTGGGACCATCACAACGACCTCGAGGACCGACTGCGGGCAAAGGCCGGCGAGATTGACGGTCCGGCGGCGGCGTTGCTCACGGACTTGAAGCAGCGCGGGATGCTCGACAGCACGCTCGTCATCTGGGGCGGCGAATTTGGCCGCAAGCCCACGCGCGACAAGAACGGCGCTGACGACCCCGGTCGCGACCACAACAACCGCGCCTTCGCGCACTGGCTCGCCGGCGGCGGCGTGAAGGGCGGCGTAGCCTACGGTGCGACGGATGAGTTTGGCGCGCGGGCGGTGGAGAACAAGGTTCACATCCACGATTACCACGCGACCCTGCTGGCGCTGATGGGCTTCAATCACGAGAAGCTGACGTATCGCTACAACGGCCGGGACTTTCGGCTCACGGACAACTTCGGTCAGGTGGTGAAGGGAATCATCGCTTAAGAACCAGTATGAAACCCGCCATTCTCCTCCTTGCCACCTTGTGCCTCGCCCTCGGGGCAGCGACCGCCGCCGACGCGAAGAAGAAAAAGACGCCTCCCCCCGCGCCTGCTCCGGCGGCCAAGCCCGGCTTTCCCACCGCGCCTGCGGCCAAGGCTCCGGCTGCTCCAGCGGCTCCCGCCGCCGCAACCGCGACCGCCACGCTCACCGCGCAGCAGACCGAGTTCTTCGAGGGCAAAATCCGCCCGTTGCTCGCTGCGCATTGCCTCAAGTGCCACAGCGCCGCCGAGGGCAAGACCAAGGGCGGCCTCGCGCTCGACACTCGCGACGGCACGCTTAAGGGCGGCGATTCCGGCCCCGCCGTTGTCCCCGGCAACCCGGACAAGTCCTCGCTCATCCGCGCTGTCCGCTATACGGACTCGAACCTCCAGATGCCGCCCAAGGGGGAGAAGCTTTCCGATGCGCAAATAGCTGACCTCGTCGCGTGGGTGCGGATGGGTGCCCCAGACCCGCGCACCGGTGCGGCCAAGGGCAAATATGCTGACGCGTCCGCGAAGAAAACGTGGTGGTCCTTCCAGCCGGTGAAGAAGCAGGAGCCGCCCGCCGTGCAGAACAAATCATGGCCCGCGAACCCGGTGGACAACTTCGTTCTCGCCAAACTGGAGGAGAAGAACCTCAAGCCCAGCGGCCCCGCAGACAGACGCGTTCTCATCCGCCGCCTTTACTTCGACCTCATCGGCCTGCCGCCCACGCCGGCGGAGGTCGAGGCGTTCGTGAACGACAAGTCCGCCAGCGCCTACGAGAAGCTCGTGGACAAACTCCTTGCCTCGCCGCACTACGGCGAGCGGTGGGGCCGGCACTGGCTGGACGTGGCGCGCTACTCGGACACCGTCGGCGACCCCGCCAGGCGCAAGGAATCGCCAGCTTACCCATTCGCGTGGACGTATCGGGACTACGTGGTGAAAGCGTTCAACGACGACAAGCCCTACGACCAGTTCATCCGCGAGCAGATTGCCGCCGACAAGCTGCCCAACAACAAAGACCGCACCACGCTGGCCGCGCTGGGTTTCATCACGGTGGGCGACCACTTCGATGGCAACCGCGACGACATCATCAACGACCGCATTGACGTGGTGACGAAGGGTTTCAACGGCCTGACCGTCGCGTGCGCGCGCTGCCACGACCACATGTTCGACCCGATTCCGACCAAGGATTACTACGCGCTGCACGGCATCTTCGCGAGCACCGAAGAGCCGAGTGAGTTGCCCGTCATCGCCACGACGGACAAGGCGAAGTATGCGGAATACCTGAAGGAGAAGGCCGCGCTCGACAAGGCCGAGGCCGACCTCAAGGCGCAGGCGAAGGCCGCGAAAGCGAAAGGCGGCAAGCCCGCCAACAAGAAGGAGTTTCAGAAGCAGGCGCAACAGATCACCATACAAGGTGACCGTCTCGACATGACGCATCCCGGCGCACCGGCCCGTGCAATGGCGGTGCAAGACTCGGCCCAGCCCAAGGATTCGCCGGTTTACATCCGCGGTGAGAAGGACAACAAGGGCGACCTTGTCCCCAGGCGCTATCTGGAAGTCTTTCGCACGCCAAACGCGCCCGCGTTCAAATACGGCAGCGGCCGGCTCGAACTCGCCTACTCCATCGCGAACAAGAACAACCCGCTCACCGCGCGCGTGATGGTGAACCGCGTCTGGCAGCACCATTTCGGCGAAGGCTTCGTGCTGACGCCCGATGATCTCGGCACGATGAGCACGCCGCCCAGCCACCCGGAGTTGCTCGACTACTTGAGCACCTATTTCACCGACAACGGCTGGTCGGTGAAGAAGCTGCACAAGCACATCCTCATGTCCGCGACCTACCAGCAGGCCAGCACGGACAACCCGCGCTACGCGCAGTTCGACCCGTTCAACCGCCTGCTCTGGCGGCAGAATGTCCGTCGGCTGGAGTTCGAGCCCCTGCGCGATTCCATTCTCGCGATGGCCGGCTCGCTCGACACAACGCTCGGTGGGCGGCCGGTGAACCTTGGCGGCGGCAGTGGCAACAGTTCCGGCAAGGAGAAGGCAAAAGGCGGCAACCTACGTCCGCAGGGCAGCTACTCCACGCGCCGCACGCTTTACGGCCACATTGACCGTGCCAACGTGGCCGAGGTGCTGAACCACTTTGATTTCGCGCAGCCCGAGATGCCCAACGGCAAGCGCTACCAGACAACCGTCCCGCAGCAGGCGCTCTTCCTGATGAACAACCCGCTGGTCATCGAGCAGGCGCGGAAGATTGTCGAGCGCACCGACTTCAAGGGCGTCGAGGACGACGAGAAGCGCATCGCGTTCCTCTACGGGCTGATTTACCAGCGCCCGCCGACCGCACAGGAAGTCCAGCTCGGCCTCGCGTTCTTCGAGGAGGCCCCAGCGACTGGGGCGAGTCTGCCGGCGCAGCAGCCAGCCGCTCAGGCTGCGCCTGTGCGCGTCGCTGCTGCGAAGGGAAAGCTGTCGCTGCCAGCACCGCGTTTCACCCCACGCCCCTTGAGCGCCTGGGCCGAATACGCCCACGCCCTTATCCTCGCGAATGAGTTCACGTTCGTGAACTGACCACTTTATGGAGTGCGGTGACTTGTCACCGCTTTCTCCGCTTGGCTGACTTGTCAGCCAAGCAGAGCCGCGCGGAAGCGGCTCGACGAATCCCGAAAGCGGTTCTCCCGCCGACGGCGACGAGTCGCCTACGGAAAGCGGTGACAAGTCACCGCACTCCACATTTCACTCGCCTCCGCCCTCGGCTTTGCCGAATCATCTGCTCGTCCCAACTGCCATGAGTGACAGCGGTTATCTCAAATGCTCCTGCTCCCACTGTCAGGGTCATCTTGAATTCCCCGCCCACGCTGTCGGCATCACCACCACCTGCCCGCATTGCGGTGTCGAAACCACTCTGGTTGCACCGGCTGGCCCGACCGTCGTGCCACCTCCCCCGCCTCCGCCACCCAAGGCAGCCACACCATCTCCGGTTGCCGTGGAGGCACCCGCTCCGGTCACAGTGAGCATGACTCCGGTGGACGCCACGCCGACCGGCTCCAAGCTCAAGAAGATTCTCAACGTGCTTTGGAGTGTGCTCGTCGGCTTGGCGGTGCTCGCGTTTGTTGGCCTCAAAGTTGTGAAATACTTTCGGCGTGCCGGGGATGCCGTCGAAGCCGTTAAAGTCGTTCCGAAACCGGAGCCGCCCAAGCCAGGCGACGCATCGCCCAAGGCCGCTCCGACACCCACGCCCGTTGCCGTCCCAACCTCGGTGGTTCTTGCGAAAGGCACGCCCCCTGCGCGCAAGGCCGACGAGGATTTGCAGCTCCTGAACTTCGAGGTGCACAAGGCCAAGGACGGCAACCTGCAATACATAGTCGGCGTCGTGACCAACCATGCGGCGAAGCAGTATTTCAATGTGAAGCTGACGTTCGACCTAACGCGGCAGGGCGGCAAGACCGGCGACACCGCCACCGACACACTGCGGAACCTGCCGGCCAACGTCGGTTCGACCTTCAAGGTCAACATCATCGGCACAGCACCCGTGGTCAGCGCGACACTGGCGAAATTGGAAGGCGAGAAGGAATGAACATGAACGCCATCACCGACCATGCACGCGCGGCGGTGCGGTTTGTCGTCGCGCTCATCCTGACTGTCACTTGGCTTGCCTGCGCCCGTGGTGCCGACACGGAATACAAGCTGGTCCGCGTTGAGTCAGCCGGCCAGTCCGTCCGCGTCCGGCTTCCCCTCACCGATGTGTCTGGCAAGGTCCGGCCCAAGGAACGCACGCCCGACGGCTACGGTGAACCGCTCGCACCCACCAAGACCGCGCTCGGCGCGAAGCACTATCTCGAATGGCAGATTGGCTACGACACCCGCGAGGCCGACGCGCCGAACGTCGTGAAGGAGATTCAGTTCGTCCGGCGGGGCGAGACGAAGTTCGGGGCGGAGTTGAGCAAGATGCTCGTGGACGCGCTGCGGCAGGGCGTCATCTCGACGAACGACCTGCTCCGCGAGCGCGACCGACTCGCCAAACTTGCGGAGGTCACTTTGGAAGAACGGGAAGGCGTCACCACCGAGAAAACGCCGCTCGACGCAAAGGGCGGCGAGCTCCCCGCTGGTTTCACGCGCTGGACGCAGAAGGTGCCGCAGTTCCTGCGCGAGACCGAGCACGGCTGGATTCAAATCCAGCTCAAGCCCCGGCAGCGCGCCGTGGGCAATCAGGCGATGGTTTATGTCTGCCTGCCGATGTCGCAGGTGCTCACCGCCGATGGTCGGCCGCGCACGCCTGGGCCGGCAAAGACCAAGGAAACTGTTTTCTACGATTTCACCCGCACCAACGCGGGCTTCCTCCTCGATGTCGTTCGCGCCTTCGCCATCGCATCGCGGCAGCACAACGAAGACATGGCACAGATCCTCGGCAAGATTCTGGAAGGCGCGTCGTCCCGGTAGTGTTGTGATCGCCTCCCGGCAGGCGAGTTCCTCTGGGACGTGATGCGAGCCGGGCACCGGCCAGGGCGTGGCTGGCGGCTTCACCGGTTCGGTCTGGTTGGCGAAGGCCGTTGATTCTTGCGTGGGGTGTTTCGGGCCAACGAGTTGCCGGCCGACTAAGCTCTGGTTGAACAGCCTGCCGGGGAATGTAGTCTCAAGCGCAGATGAAAATCACTGAAGCCCTGCTCGCCGAGCACTGTGTCTTTCACAATCTCTTCGACTACCTGGAGCGAACCACCCCGCGCCTGCGCACCTTGGCGGAAGTCCGCGCCCTCGCCAGCCTGCTGGACGCCATGTTGCACGCACACGGGGAGGTCGAGGACAAGCTGGTCATGGAACCCTTGGATCATTGTCTCGACCAGTTTGGCCAGAACGAGGTCATCCATGCCGAACACGACCATATCGAGGCCGTGCTTGCGCAGGTGCGCTCGTGCCGGGATTTGAAGCAGGCCAAAAAACTTTTGCTCACCGGCGTCGCGGTGTCGCGTCATCACTTCGACCGCGAGGAGCGCGTGATCTTCCCGCTGGCCGAGAAATGGCTTAAGAGCAAAACCTTGACGGAACTGGCCCGGACCTGGGTGGCGCAGCGCAAGCAGGTCGTGGCCTGAGTGAGGTGCGGGAGGGCAGGGGGAGTGGTCCCCCTTCCTGTTCGAGCAGGGCTACGAAAAAGAAAATCCCCGCCCGCAGTTTGCGGACGGGGATGCGAAACGGTTGGAGTTTTTACTTCTTCGTCGCGACGCCGAGATCTTTGAGCTTGGCGGCAATGTCCGTGGCGTGGCTGGCGGGTTTCACCGTCTTGTCCACGTGGAGGATCTTGCCGTCCTTGCCGATGTAGTAAGTCCAGCGGGAGGACATGCCTTTTTCATTCAGCACGCCGAACGCCTTTGCGGTCTCTTTCTTCGGATCGCTCAGGATGGGGTAGTCGAGCTCCAGTGACTTGGCGAAGGCCGCGTTGCCCTTTTCGCCGTCCACCGGGTCCACGCTGGCGGTGAAATACGCCACGTCGAACTTGCGGATGGCCGCGCCATCCGCGCGCATGGCCTTGCACTCGATGGTGCAGCCGCCGGTGAAGGCCTTGGGAAACCAGGCAATCACCACCGCCTGCTTGCCCTTGAAGTCGGCGAGGCTGTAGGTCCGGCCATCGCTGGCCTGGAGCTTGAAGTCAGGCGCGGGGTCGCCGGCCTTGAGTTCAGCAGCCACCGTCGTCATGCCGGTGAGGGCAAGCCCGACCAGGGCGGCGCAGAGGAGAGGAAGCGTTTTCATGGTGTGGTCTAGGACGGCGCGGTGCCGTTCCCGGTTACTGGAGCTTGGCCAGCACTTCCTTCACGGCGGCGAAGTTGGGCAGGTCCTTCGGGGTCGGGGTCTGCTCGCTGTATTGGACGACGCCGTTCTTGTCCACGACGAAGGCGGCGCGGGCGCTGGTGGAGCCGAAGCCGGCGAGGTCGGGCAGCAACACGCCGTAGTCAGCGGCGGTCTTCTTGTTCAAGTCGCTGGCGATGGTGATGCCGATCTTGTGCTGGTTGGCCCAGGCTTCCTGCGCGAAGGGGCTGTCCACGCTGATGGCGATGACATCGGCATTCAGGCTGGAGTAGGCGGAGAGCCCGGCGGTGATGTCGCACATCTCGGTGGTGCAGACGCCGGTGAAGGCGAGGGGGAAGAAGAGGATGACCGTGTTCTTCTTGCCGAGGTTGGCGGCGAGCTTCACGTCGCTCACGCCGCTGGCGTTCTTGCTCTTGAGGGAGAAATCAGGGGCTTTGGTTCCGACTGCGATGGGCATAATATTTTCGGGTTTTGGGTTTAACGACAGACGGGCGGACATATACGGCCCGGCCGCAGAGGTGTCAAACGACGATTCCGAACCAAGACCTCTCGGGCGCAGCTTGCTGCCCCCGGAGGCGGCGGAGCGCGGGTCTGCAACCCGCAGTCACTACCGAGCACTCCGCCGCGCTGGCAGGCTCGAACGGGAGCGGTTTAGGGGGCGTTGCTGCGGGTCGCAGACCCGCGCTCGTGTGCCCGGCAGGGGCATGGTCTATCGGGATGAAACGTTCCCGACGGGGGCTTGTGACGCCAACCGTAGCTGAACCGCCAGGTCGCCTCCGCAA
>Ga0255204_1000439_pt1 | contig 12403 bp, 7 predicted proteins | sample Miss_Colum_RepC__2_FD_188418 | JGI IMG/M metagenome (GOLD analysis project Ga0255204, IMG submission 188418) | Freshwater microbial communities from Mississippi River, Louisiana, United States - Miss_Colum_RepC_8h | ecosystem: Environmental > Aquatic > Freshwater > River | place: USA: Louisiana... | reverse complement strand
CCACGCAGATCGCCCAGTTGGTCCAATGGCTCGAAGGCAGCGGCCACGCCACGGTCCAAGTCGGCCTCAAGCGCTCATCTCTGGTGAGTGAAGAGCTGGAGAAAGCCCAGCAGGGAAACATTCTAAGCCGCACCACGCTGAGCCTCTTTTACGCCACCGACTTCGCGGATCAGGTCGAGAACATCATGCTGCCGGCTTTGAAGGCGGGCTTCATGGTCCTGGCCGACCGTTACATCTACACGCTGATGGCGCGGGACATTGTCCGCGGCATGGACGAGGCCTGGTTGAAGAATCTCTACGGCATCGCGCTGGTGCCGGACGCGGTCTTCTACCTGAACATCTCTCCCGAGCAGCTTGTGCAGCGGAACTTCGCCAAGAACAAGGCGCTGGACTACTGGGAAAGCGGGATGGACTTGGGCTTGTCGCGCGACATGTTCGACAGCTTCCTGAAGTATCAGGCGCTGATGGCCCTCCAGTTCAAGCGTCTCCAAGCCGTTTACGGCTTCGACATGGTGGATGCCGACCGTTCACCGGAGGACGTGAACGCGGACTTGCGACGGAAGATTGAGTCCGTGCTGGCCGGCCGCTGATGGCCCACGGCGGTTCCCCGCCCAGCCTCAGGCGGACAAAGCCGCGTCCATGCGCGCGAGCACCCGCTCCCGGCCCAGCACTTCCAGCAAGTGATAGAGGCTGGGACCGCTGGCCTTGCCCGTGCAGGCGAAACGGCAGGGATGAACCATCAGCCCGTTCTTCACCCCCAACGACTTGGCCGTCTCCTTCAAGGCGGTTTCCAAGCTCGGCGCGTTGAACTCCGCCAGCGCCGCACACGCATCGCGCAGCTTCTTCAAGCGCTCACGCGCTTCAGGCGTCAACGCGGCCAGCGCCTCCGCGTCCAGCGCCACCTGCTCCGTGAAGTAAAAGCCCGCGTAACCGGCCAGCTCGCTGAAGATGCGGACCTTGCCCAGGCAGGTGTCGAGCGCGGCCTTCACATACGCCGTGGGGAATCGATTGGTGTCCAGCCCCGCGCGGGCCAGCGTGTGGACCGCCATCTCGTAAAACCGGTCCGCCGGCATGGCGCGCACGTATTCGCCGTTCATCCACTTGAGCTTTTCGTGATCGAATCGCGCGTTGTGGCGCAGGATTCGGGGCAGATCAAACATGTCCACCAGCTCTTTGAGCGGGACGACTTCGCGGCCGTCCTTTGGCGACCAGCCCAGCAGGGAAAGGTAGTTCACCACTGCTTCGGGCGCGTAGCCGTTTTCCATGTAGTAAGTTAGCGCCGCGCCGGTGTCGCGCTTGCTCATCTTCGAGCCATCGGCGTTCAGAATCAGCGGGATGTGCGCATACTTGGGAGGCTCCACTCCGAACGCCTGAAACAACGCGACGTGCTTCGACGTGTTGCTGAGATGGTCCTCCCCGCGAATCACATGCGTGATGCCCATCTCCAAATCATCCACCACATTCACAAAGTGAAACACCGGTGAACCATCCGACCGCATGATCACAAAATCCGGCTCCTGCTCCTCGCGGTCCGTGAGCGCGCGCGTGACATCGCCCACGACCAGGTCCCGGATCAGCACCGGCTCGCGCGTCATCCTGAAGCGCACCGCACCTTCACTCTCGTAGGCCAGCCCCCGCGACAGCAGCGCCTCCACCCGTCGGGCATAGTTCTCCTTGCGTTGCGATTGGAAGTAGGGCCCGCGATCACCCTTGCTCGGTCCCGTGGCGTCCGCCGTGAGCGGACCCTCATCCCAATCCAAGCCCAGCCAGCGCAACCCATCGAGGATGACATTGACCGCCTCCTGAGAATTGCGGGCCGCATCCGTGTCCTCGATGCGCAGGACGAAAGTGCCGCCGGTATGACGGGCGTAAAGCCAGTTGAACAGCGCGGTGCGCGCTCCGCCGATGTGAAGATACCCCGTGGGACTGGGAGCAAAACGGACGCGGACACTCATGGGCTGGGCGGTGTTGATTGGGTTGGCTACGCTCAAATGCTGCGTCAGGATAGGTTGGCAGAACATCCGATGGCAAGAACCGGCCGGAGCGGGCCTCACCCATCCGGCTTCACTGCTCCGGCCCACCGCACCTGCCCGCCATGGGCAGACAATGCAGTTGAAGAACCCGCGTCAGCCGCTTACTAAGAGCACCTGCAACCGCATGGCGTTCCTCACACAATTTAGGAGCACACGTTCGCAAGGGGAGTCCGAGAACGTGGCCTCACGACGCCGGTTCCTTGGCCAGGCCGGTGCCGGAATCATCGGCTCGGTGGCGCTGGCCTCCTTGATGGGTGACCGAACCGCAGCGGCCACTCTTGATGAGCGCGGCCCACTCGCTCCACGGTCAGCGCATTTCCCCCCTCGCGCCCGCAACGTCATTTTTCTCAACATGGTGGGCGGGCCATCCCAGTTGGATTTGTTCGATTACAAGCCGGAACTGGTGCGGTGGCACGGCCGGCGGCTTGACACCGCAGCGATCAAAGACACGCCTTTCACCACGCCCAATGAGGACGGTTATTTCTGCCACGGGCCACAGTGGAAATTTCGGCAGGCCGGACGTAACGGGGCCTGGCTGTCTGAGTTGCTGCCGCACCACGAGCGGGCACTGGATCATCTCACGTTCATCCGTTCGATGCACACGAACGAATTCAACCATGTCCCGGCCCAGTTGCTGTTCAGCACTGGCTCTCCACGCGCCGGCCGGCCAACGATGGGCTCGTGGATTACCTATGGACTTGGGAGTGAAAACAGCCACCTGCCAGGGTTTATCGTGATGCAATCTGGCCGTGCCGGGAGCTGCGGAGCGGTCTGCTGGGGCAGCGGGTTCATGCCAGGGGCCTACCAAGGCGTGCCCTTCCGTGCCGCTGGTGAGCCCGTGCTGCACAGTGCCAACCCACCGGGAATCAGTCCTTCGTTACGACGACGCACGCTCGACACCATCCGCAGTTTCAACGAATCATCCTATACACGTTATGGCGATCCGGAGACCTTGACGCGGCTGGACGCCTTTGAACTCGCGTTTCGCATGCAGACCAGCGTGCCGGAGCTGACCGATGTGAGCCGGGAACCGGCCCACGTCTTCGAGCTTTATGGTGCGGAGCACGGCCAGAACAGTTTTGCCAACCACTGCCTGCTCGCCCGCCGGCTGGTGGAGCGCGGCGTGCGCTTCGTGCAATTGGATCATGGCAACTGGGATCATCACGGCACGGGGGGGGACGATTCCAACCTGATGCGTGGTCTGCCTGAACGATGCCGGGCGGTGGACCAAGCCTCCTCCGCCCTGGTCTTGGATCTGGCCCACCGAGGACTGCTCAAAGAAACTTTGGTGATCTGGGCTGGTGAATTCGGCCGCCACCCCGCAGCTCAGGGAAAGCCCTCCGCCGATCACGCTGGGCGAGACCACCAACGAACCGGCTACACCATCTGGCTGGCCGGAGGCGGCGTGAAGCCCGGCCTGCTTTACGGGGAAACCGACGCGCTGGGAATGCGGGCGACAACGAACCCCGTCCATGTTCATGACTTGCAGGCCACGATCCTCCGCTTGCTGGGGCTGGATCACACTCAACTCACATATCGCCACCAAGGGCGGGATTTCCGGCTGACCGATATTCACGGCCGGGTGGTGAGCGACTTGATCGCATGAACAAGCTGCCGCGCCTCAGAAAGGGATTCACGGCAAATGTCCCTGATTGCATAGCTGTCGTCGCGCAAGTCCTTCCGCTGTTTCAGAGAAGCTGGATCAGCTTTTGCCTAGGAATGTGCTGGATCGCCACTGTCGCGCCGAGAGCAGCTTCTGCCTTGGATTTCCGCCGCGACATCCATCCCATCTTAGCCCGGTATTGCTTGGGATGCCACGGCGCGGATTCCGCTCGGGGCGGGCTTCGGTTGGACCACAAGCCGACCGGCTGGCAAGGCGGTCAGTCGGGACGCAAATTGCTTCAACCCGGCACGGCACAGAACAGCGAACTGTTCCGGCGGATCACCAGCCATCGCGCCGAGGAAGTCATGCCGGCCCGAGGAGCGCGCTTGGAACCAGAAGAGGTGGACACGCTCCGGCGCTGGATTGACGCCGGAGCCCCGTGGCCAGATCCACGGGCGCACTGGGCCTTCAGCCCGCCCGTTGACCCGCCCCTTCCCGACGTGGGCCAGCCCCGCTGGCCAAGCCAAGGATTGGACTACTTCGTCTTGGCACGACTGGACGCGGAGAAATTGCAGCCGACGATCGAAGCTGATCGCCACACCTTGATTCGCCGCCTGAGCTTTGACTTGATCGGGCTACCCCCATCCGTCGACGAGGCAGATGCCTTTGCGCAGGATTCTGCTCCTGACGCGATCGAGCGGTTGGTGGACCGCTTGTTGGCCAGCCCGCACTTTGGCGAGCGACAAGCGCGTTTCTGGCTCGATTTGGCACGCTTCGCGGACACCAACGGCTACGAAATGGATCGTCGACGGCCAGTGTGGCCTTGGCGCGACTGGGTTATCTCCGCCTTCAACCGCAATATGCCCTTTGACCAGTTCACCCTCTGGCAGCTAGCCGGCGACCTGCTGCCAAAGGCCACCGATGAGCAACGCGTTGCCACGGGCTTTCACCGGCAGACCCTGTTGAACGACGAAGGCGGGGTGAATCCCGAGGAGTTTCGTGTCGCCGCCGTGATGGACCGAGTGGAGACCACCGCCGCGGTCTGGCTGGGGCTGACCTTCAACTGCGCGCAATGCCACGCTCACAAGCACGACCCGATCAGCCAGCAGGACTACTATCGGCTTTACGCCTTCTTCAACAACACAAGCGACTCGGGCGTTGAAATCCGGCCGATACTCAAGCCCGTGCCGCAGCAGTTCCAGGCTCAAGCGAATGCGTTGCGGGCCGAAATTGACCGGTGCGAGGAAAAGATTCGCAACCTATCTTCACCGCCTCCCCTTTCGACACCACCACCCGAAATGATTCAAAAACTCCTTAGCAAGGATGCGGATCAACTCACTTTCAAGGAGCGCCGCACGCTGGAAGTCTGGGAGCGCAGCCAAGCCAGCCCGGCGGCACGTCCTTGGGTAGAACTACGTAGCCGCAGCCGCAGCGAACTTGCCACGCTTGAAGAGCATAGCCCCCCGACCATGGTGCTCAGTGAACTGCCCAAACCGCGCTTCACCCACGTATTGAACCGAGGCGACTTTCGCACCCCCGGCCTCACCGTAAGTCCCGGAACCCCACCTCTCCTTCACCCTTGGCCAGCAGACAGCCCCACAAATCGACTCGGCCTGGCTCAGTGGCTGGTCGCTACCAACAACCCGCTGGCTGCCCGTGTCACCGTCAACCGTGTCTGGGAACAATACTTTGGCAAGGGGCTGGTCACCACCCTGGATGATTTTGGCACTCAAGGGGAAGCCCCTTCACACCCTGGCCTGCTGGACTGGCTGGCAATTGAATTCATGCGCTCCGGCTGGAATCTGAAGTCACTTCACCGCAGCATTGTCCTCTCCGCCACATATCGACAAGCCTCCCGCACATCACACGAGCTACAAGCCCGCGATCCGCAGAACCGATTGCTCGCGCGGGGCCCACGGCACCGGCTTGATGCCGAGCAGATTCATGACCTTGCTCTGGCTGCCGCCGGACGGTTGGAGCGGCGGGTAGGCGGACCAAGCGCCTTCCCTCCTCAGCCGCCGGGCATTTGGGAGCAAAGCTGGGCGTTTGAAGCGGCGGAGCCGGACCGCTGGGTGGACGACTCCGCGCCGGGCCGCTACCGCCGGGCGATTTACACCTTCATCCGCCGAACCGCAGTCTATCCGACCGCACTGACCTTCGACATGGACAACCGCACCGTCTGCCGCGTGCGGCGGCTGCGGACAAACACGCCCCTGCAGGCGCTGACCACGCTCAACGGGCAACTGTTTCTCGAGGCCGCCGCCGGACTCGCTGAACGGATGCTGGAAGCCCGTGGCAGTCTCAAGGACCAACTGACTCATGGCTTTCGTCGTTGCCTCACGCGCCCCCCGGAGGCTGCCGAACTGGAGCTGCTAATGGATCTTCTTGCGGACGCCGAAATGAGTTTTCAACATGATGAACCTTCTGCCAGAGCCTTGCTCCACCAAGCCCGCAGCACTGCCGGACCTCCTGACGCCGCCAAACGCGCTGCCTGGCTCCTCGTGGCCAACGCCTTGTTGAATCTGGATGAAGCCCTCACCAAAAACTGAGCCCACTCGGAGATCGAGTTAACGAGCATCTTGCACCATCCCATCCACAACTGCCGCCTGTGTGGCGGGGCTCGCCTCCAGCAAGTCATCGACTTGGGGGAGCAATCCCTCACAGGGGTGTTTCCCCGCCACATCGAAACTCCTCTCACCCGTGGACCGCTAGTCCTCGTGCGGTGCGAGCACTGCGGGTTGGTGCAACTGTGGCACTCGTATGAGCCAAACGAGCTTTACGGACCGCACTATGGATATCGCTCGTCGCTGAACCAGAGCATGGTCGCCCACCTACGCCAAAAAGCCGACTGGCTGCAACGGCTGTGGCCTCTGAAACCAACCGACTGTATCGTGGACATCGGTTCCAACGACGGCACATTTTTGAGCTGTTTCCCCCCAGCGGGACCGCTGCTCGTAGGCTTCGATCCTTCGGCGGAGAAATTCCGGCCGCACTACCGGCCCGATCAGCGGCTGCACGTGGAATTCTTCTCTGCGCGGGCCTTTCATCAGCATTACCCTGGACACCGGGCACGCTTGGTGACTTCCATCGCCATGTTCTACGATCTGGAGGATCCGCTTAGCTTTGTGAAGGAAGTGGCAGCCATCCTTGCCTTGGATGGCATCTGGCATCTCGAACAAAGCTACCTGCCTGCCATGCTGCGGCAAAACGCCTATGACACCATCTGTCACGAGCATCTGGAATATTATGGCCTGGCCCAGATTCAATGGATGGCTGAGCGGGCGGGTTTGAGAATCGTTGAAGTGAGCACCAACAGCTCCAACGGTGGCAGCTTCGCCGTGACGTTGGCACACGCTACCGCCAACCATCCGGCAGCGGACGAAGCGGTGAAGGAACTGCTCGCCGAGGAGCAAGCTGGCGTAGTGGATGAAGCCGCTTTCCGTGCATTCAACGCCCGCGTGCGGCAATTGCGGAGGCAACTGCGGGAATTGCTTCTGGATTTGAGCCGCCAAGGCTGCCGGGTTTTTGGTTATGGGGCCTCCACCAAGGGCAATGTGATCCTGCAATATTGTGGAATCACCTCCGAACTGCTGCCGTGCATGGCGGAAGTAAACCCGGAGAAATATGGCTGCTTCACTCCCGGCACACACATCCCCATCGTTTCCGAGGCGGAAGCTCGGGCGCAGCGACCAGATTACTTTCTGGTCTTCCCCTGGCATTTCCGCGAAGGGATCGTGCGCCGGGAAGCGGACTTTCTGGCACGAGGCGGGAAGTTGATCTTCCCGCTGCCGGAACTTGAGATTGTCTCCGCATGAATCGCCCGCTGCTGATCTTCATAGCCACCTACAACGAGGCGGAGAATGTGGAACCCATGTGCCACGCATTGCTGGCGCTGGGCTTGGATGCGGACCTGCTGTTCTGCGACGATCATTCCCCCGACGGCTCAGGCGCCATACTCGATCGGCTGGCGGCGGCAAATTCCCGCATCCAAGTGTTGCACCGCCCCGGCAAGCAGGGCATCGGCTCTGCCCATCAGGTTGGAATCGCTTATGCCTATGCACACGGTTATGAACAACTGATCACGCTGGACTGTGATTTCACCCATTCCCCCGCCGACCTGCCAAGGCTGATCGAGGCGGCCCATGGAGCCGCAGTGACGCTCGGCTCCCGCTGGCAGCGTCCAGGCAGCCTGCCCGGCTGGTCCTGGTTCCGCCGAGTGATGACAGGCGGGGGACGACTGCTAACGCGATGCGTGTTGGGCCTGCCTCATGATGCAACCGGCGCATTGCGGCTCTACAATTTGCGAAAAATTCCCTCCGGGTTGTTTGAACTGGTGCAATCCCAAAGCTATGGATTCTTCGCAGAAAGCCTTTTCGTGCTGGAGCAAAATGGCTTTACCATCCACGAAATACCGATCGTGCTGCCGGCGCGCACCTACGGCCACTCGAAGATGACCTTGGGTGAAGCAGGCCGCACCGCCCGACTCTTATTGCAGCTCCGGTGGGAACACTGGTGGCAGCCCGCACGCTTCCACTTGCAACGGCCAGTTGACCGGCTGGCTCCGGAGCTTGTGGACCCGCAGCATTGGGATCCGTATTGGAACCGCAAAGGGGACCTGGGCGGATCGCTATACGAATTCGTTGCCGGGCTTTATCGGCGAGCGATTATTACGCCGAACCTGAGCCGCTTTGTAAGACGGCACTTTCCCCCCGGGGCACATCTGCTGCACGCCGGCTGTGGAAGCGGCCAGGTGGATATGGCCATCCGCAATTGCGTCCGACTCACGGCTGTGGACATCTCGGCAAAGGCCGTTCAGCTCTACGCCCGGCACAACCCCGCCGCCACACGCATTGAGCAGGCCGACATATTCCAGCTCCCCTTTCCCAACGGCGCGTTCGACGGCGTTTATAACCTGGGGGTTATGGAGCATTTCACAGCGGAGGATATCACCCGGATCCTGACGGAATTCCGGCGCGTCATGCACCCCGGGGGCAAAGTGTTGCTCTTCTGGCCTAGCCGCCACGCCCCCAGTGTGTGGATTTTGCACGCCGTGCATTTCTTCCTGCACCGTTGTCTGGGCCGCCAAGCAGCACTGCATCCGCCGGAAATCAGCCTGTTGCGCTCACGATACGATGCTCAGGCGCATGTAGAGCGAGCCGGCTTGCGCCTTGTAGACTATTACTATGGACCACGAGACGGTTTCATCCAGGCGGTGCTGGTGGCGGCCAATCAACCGGCAACTCTCAAGTCCGCCGCTGGCCAATGACCGATTCCATGGCCAGCGCGCTCGACAGTTCTCCCGCCCCGGTGGCCGCGTTTGGGCGAGCCCGGTGGCGGCACTGGCTGCTCATAATGGCCTGCGGACTCTACTGTCACTGGGCCTTGCTAACGAACGACGGCGTCTACTGGGACGGATGGTGGCTGCGCACGTGGTTAATCTCTGGCAATTGGCAGGTGAATCATGAGTTCTTCAGCGCAGTGGGCATGCCCCTCTATGCCTACGTGAACTGGGCCTTCGCTGGATTTTCAGACCCTGTGCCAGCAATGATGGTGACCACGGTAGGCTGCTTCCTGATAATTGGGCTGCTCATCTACGAACTGTGCTGGCGATCCGGATGGCTGACCGCAGAAGAGGGGCTGGCGGTGGCCGTTCTGAGCATGTCGTATCCGGTGTTCCTGGCCGCACAAGACATCATCATGCTCTTCTTCCTTTTCACCTACACCGTGTTTCTGGCCAGTGTGCTAGCTGCCCTCCAATCAATGAACTCCGCCGGTGGCCGCGCGATGGCTTGGCGCGGGTTGGCCTTGGTAGGGTTATTTACCGCAGGAAGCAATGCCGGGCTCCTGGCCTTTCAGGGTGTCTCTTTTGCGTTTCTGTGCGCCTGCTGGATTCGTCGCCGACCGGACGAAACGTGGTGGCGGAAAGCGGTGATGTTCACCATCCGCCACTTAGACTTTCTGTTTCTACCGTTCGCAACCTGGTGGTTCCGTCACACTTTTACCCCGCAGTTTGGAGCCTATGCCAACTATAACCATCCCAAGTTTAACCCGCTCTGGTGGCGCCTGAGGTTTGACCAGTTTTTGACCACCACGTTGGAGCATTTGGAGACGGCTTTGGCGTGGCTGACGGATCGGCCGGAGCGATGGCTGCTGGCCGGCCTCCTGCTCGCAGCTTGGTGGCGATGGGCTCGCTCGGCCTGGATGTTTCGCCCCGGGCCCGCCCGCACGCGCTGGCTCATCGTCGGCGGGCTGATGGGCTTGGGGCTGGGGATTTTACCTTACGTCGCGGCTGGGAAAAGCCTCACCACCGTCGGGCTGGGCAGCCGGACGGGACTGTTGCTGGGGCTTCCGGCGGGCCTACTGCTGTTCGCGTCCCTGCGCGGCACCTTGACGCTTCGCCCGGGCCGGCAGCAGGTGTTGTGGTGGCCGCTCGTCATCTTATGCGCTGGACTGCTCGGCCGGAAATTCACGGAAGCCTATTTGTGGGAGCGAGGCCATTGGATTCAAAGCCGGGCGCTGATCGAACTTGTGGCCGAAGACCCGCTGGTCCGAGGCAGCTCGTATGTCCGCTTCGAGCACGGTGGGGCTGCCGCCACCGCCGAAGTAACCTATCTCACCTACGCTTTGGCAGCCACCCAACGCCCGCCAACCAGGCAGTTCGCCACCGCGCGATCCCCGCACGCCCTCGTCCACCCAGATGAAATTGAACATTGGCTGGTTCGTATTAGCGGATTGCTGCCCAGCGAAGCATTGCACATCAATCCGGCCGGCAGCCAGGTGGACGTGGACTACACCCTGCCACGGTGGCCAGGCACCACGTGGGAACTCCTCTGGCGCTATCTACAATCACGCCAGAGTGCCGACCCTAAGCATTGGCTCCAGTTACGCGATCAATTGGCCAAAGTGGAAACCCGCGTCGCCCGCGCCGAAGTGCCTCTCGTGCTGGGGCCGGCACGCCAAGCTCTCCCTCCGTCACCGTCAGCCACCGGCGATTTCGTCAACGGTGTCGGCATGACCATGATCCGCGTTGATTCAATTGGCTGGGCAGGCCAGTGCGAAGTCACCCAGCACGAGTATCAACAAATCATGGGAACCAACCCCAGCCGCTTCCGTGATCCGGTGCGCCCGGTGGAATGTGTCAACTGGCACGAAGCCCGTGAATTCTGCCGGCGGCTCACCTACGCCGAGGCGCAAGCGGGACGCCTGCCAGCCGGCCACCTCTACACACTCCCCACCGAAGCAGTCTGGTTAGAACTTGCCGCCAGCCCCGGTGAAGCCGCAGCGAACCACCAGAACACTGACCGCTGGCACACCGCTCCAACGGGCTCACAGCCGGCCAACGCCCGAGGACTTTACGACATGCGCGGCAACGTCTGGGAATGGTGTCTGGAGTGGGCCGATCGCACCCGGCACTTTCGCGTGCTACGCGGAGAAGCCTGGAGCACCGCCCGGCCAGCCCCTTCCCTGACAGCGGCTCGCCATGGCATGCGGCCGGATCAAGCCCTCTGGCATACGGGCTTCCGCTGCGTGCTCTTGCCGAAGACAAGCTTGCCCCAGGAATTCCAACTGATCGATTCCCCTCCCACAGTGCAATAAGCACCGTTGAGGGTTACGTGTGCCTCGGGTTTGACACCGTTTTTGCACCCGAATGCGGAATTGGTTCTTGAATCAGCGCTTGCCTTGCTGCGAAATGGCGAGGCTGTTTTTTTTCCTATGACGCTCGCGGACATTCTTCGGAAAGAGCAAATCGTTCCCGATTTGAAGGCCACCAACCGCTGGGAGGCCATTGACGAGCTGCTCGACCTCCTCGTCCACTGCGGCAAGATCAAAGCTGAAAATCGCGAGGCCATCGCCGCCGTGGTGCGCAAACGCGAGAATTCCATGAGCACCGGCATCGGTTTCGGCATTGGCATTCCGCACGCCAGCACGGATCTCATCAGCGAGGTGGTGGGTGCCTTCGGCCGAAGTTCAAAGGGGATCAACTTTGACGCGCTGGACAACCAGCCCGTGAAGCTCGTCATGTTGTTCCTGGTCCCGCAGGGGCAGTTTCAAAAGCACCTCCACACCTTGGCGAACATCGCCAAGATGCTTCACAACAAGGAATTCCGAGCCTCGCTCGAAGCCGCTCCGGACGCCGAGGCTATGTTCAAGGCCGTGACCGATCAGGCGACCAAAAAGTAGCGGGTGCCTCCGCGCCCAAGCTGCGCGACTTCGGTGGTTTCCCCCGTGCTTTCAACCCGAACTTGCTCCGGAGTTGAACCACGGATGGACACGGATAAAGACGGATAACCAAGAGCCAGCACGGTGTTCAGTTCAGCGGGTCACTTTGGGGCTGGGAAAATTTCCAACAACGGCGCGGGGTTTGCTCTCATCCGTGTTCATCGGTGTCCATCCGTGGTTACTCAATTCCTGCCTCGGACTTCGGACTCAACGGGCACACTCCGACACGCCGCCCCGTTCAAGGTTGAGGCACGCGTTCGACTCTCCTCTTGGGTCGGGAACCCGACTTCATTTGAATCTCCTTTCCGCATCGGCGGTGGCTGTGGCTCAATCCGCGCCTGATGTTCGAGTTGATCAAGACGGATACGAGTTCCAAGGCGCGGCTGGGCCGCCTCACGACGCCCCACGGAGTCATTGACACCCCGGTGTTCATGCCGGTCGGCACGCAGGGCAGTGTGAAGGCGCTGGACCCCCGCGAGCTGGTTGAAATGGGCACGCAGATCATTCTGGGCAACACCTACCATCTCAGCATCCGGCCGGGCATGGA
>Ga0255204_1000437_pt1 | contig 12427 bp, 9 predicted proteins | sample Miss_Colum_RepC__2_FD_188418 | JGI IMG/M metagenome (GOLD analysis project Ga0255204, IMG submission 188418) | Freshwater microbial communities from Mississippi River, Louisiana, United States - Miss_Colum_RepC_8h | ecosystem: Environmental > Aquatic > Freshwater > River | place: USA: Louisiana... | reverse complement strand
GGCTCACGCCGAGGCTCGCGGACCGATTACCTGTTCAGCGAGCAGGTTTCCGCGAGCCTCGGCGTGAGCCACCTGCAATTTGCCGACGAGCCGGTGCTGCAAATCATCCCCGGGCTGACGTGGCAGTGGCATCCGCAGTGGTCCTCGCACCTGCGGATGTATGTCACGCACACCGAGCCGAAGGGCGGTCGCGTCAACACGGGCTTTGCCGGCCTCATCAGCACGACGTGGCAGTTCACGCCGCTCTCCTCCACCAGCCTGAGCTATGCGATGGGCGAGGAGAACGCCTCGCAGCTCATCAAGGGGCTCATCGGCGAGAAGAACTTCCAGAGCGTGGGCGTGGACTTGAAATACGGCTTCAACGAGCGCTTCAGCTTGCAGCCCACCTATCGCTACGAGGCGCACAATCTCTTCGACCTCCACGCCTTCGGCCTGAGCCTGCACCTGCGTTACTAGCCGCGTGGCGGGGACACTCCTGTCCCCGTTAAGCCTTCTTCCTGATACTTCATTCGCTTATGCCCTCCGAACTCATCCTCGTCACCGGTTCCGCCGGACGCGTCGGTCAGGCCGTTGTGAAAGAACTCCTCGCCCGGGGCGAACGCGTGCGCGGCTTTGACCGCGTGCCCACTCCCGGCCTCCTCGACGCGCAGGTTGGCAATCTCACCGATGCCGAAGCGGTCCGCCGCGCCGCCGAGGGGGCGCACGCCGTGGTTCATCTGGCCGCCACGCCGGACGACGCGGACTTCATGTCGGACATTCTGCCCAACAACATCGTGGGCATTCACCACCTCATGGAGGCCACGCGCCTGGGCGGAGCGAAGCGGCTCGTGCTGGCCAGCAGCGGCCAGGTGAACTGGTGGCAGCGCGAGCGGGGCGGCCCGCCCATCCGGCCCTCGGACCCGCTGACGCCGCGTTACTGGTATGCAGCGGCGAAGGTGTTCGCCGAGTCCATCGGGCAGAGCTACGCGGAGCTGCATGGCCTCAGCGTCATCGCCGGTCGCCTGGGCTGGTGCCCGCGTCCGGATCAGGAGCAGGAATTCGCCGGGCTGGCCTGTGCGAAGGATGTGTATTTCAGTCCCGGCGATGTCGGCCGTTTCTTCTACGCCGCCGTGAAGGCACCGCTCTCCATCCGCTTCGCCGCTGTGAATGCGACCAGCCGGCCGTTGAGCGTGACGCACTTTGACCTGTCGTTGACGAAGGAACTGCTCGGCTGGGAGCCGCAAGATCAGTGGCCGACGGGGCTGCCGGCGGGGTGGACGATGCGGTGAGGGGGACACTTCTGTCCCCTTTGAGCGCCTTGGCTGCTCGCCAAAAGGGGACAGGAGTGTCCCTGCCACGACGACTCAGCGCACCACGTTCAGTCCGGGAATGGCGGCCTGCAATTTGGCCACCGCATCGTCGGTCACTTTGTTCCCGCGGATCTCCAGGTGCCGCAGGGTTTTCACTTTCGCGAGCGACTCCAGACCGGCGTCGGTGATTTGCGTGCCGTTGATGAGCAGGGTTTCGAGCTGGGGCAGGTTCGCGAGCTGGCGCAATCCCTCGTCCTTGATCGCTCCGCCGGAAATGCGGAGCACGCGCAGGCTTGGGATCAGCCCGGCCCACTTCGCACCTTCGGGTGAGGCCTGCTTGTCGCTCAAGTCGAGCTCGCGCAGATTCTTCAAGGCCACCAGGCTTGCCACGGTCGCGCCGGTCGCGTCCTGGCTGCCGATTTGCAGACGACGTAGTGAAGTCATCTTCGCCAGGTGGACTGCTCCCGCGTCGGTGAAGTGCGTGTGGACGATTTCGAGGCGCTCCAAGTTCTTCAGGCGCGCAATCTCCTTCAGCCCGGCGTCGTTCACGGGCGTGTAGTGGAAGTTGAGGTTCTCCACGGCCTGCAACGCCCCGAGATGCGCGAAGCCTTCACCGGTGCACTTGGCGGAGGCGAAGGAGAAGATGCGCAGCTTGGTGAGTCCGCCGAGATGCTTGAGGTGCGGATCCGTGAGCGGGGTGAGCGTGAAGTTCAGGCGCTCCAGGTTCTTCAGCGTGCCGATGTGCTTGAGGCCGGGGCCGCGCACGTCGCAGTTGGCCACATCGAGGTTCGTGAGCGTGGTGAGGCCGGTGACGCGCGACAGCCACTCGTCATTGACCGCCATGTTCAAGCCGCCCTTGCCCTTGAGCGGGTTGTTGCCGTTGTAAAGGTTGAGCGAGACGAGTGTCTGGAAGGGGGCGAGCGCTTCGGTGCCCGCGAGGTCCACCAGCCACGCAGGTCCGCCGATGGACCACGCGGTCAGGCCGCCAGCTTCCTTCGCGGCAGCGTCCACGGCCTGCGCCTGCGCGCGGAAGGCGAGGGCTTCTTTCAACGCTGGAAGCTCCTTTCGCACCCGGTCACGAAGCTGGGCGTCGGCAATCTGATTCAACTGCGCAGTGACGCCCGTAGGGTTGCCTTCCGCGTGAGCGCGCAGGACCGCTCGCACCAGCGGCGCATCCGCCGACGGTGTGGGTGCGATGATGCGCGAGGCCAGCAGGCGGCTGTGATGGATGGTGTTGGTCGCGACCTTCGCGTCCTTGGGGAACTCGATGGCCTGTGGTCCGCCGGTCTGCGGGTTCGGCTCGTAAAGCGGCGCGCCGGTGCTGGCGACCGTGACGCGAATGCGGTGGCCCTGGTTGAAGATGATGCTCGTCCAGCCCACGTCGAACGCAAGCTTCGCCGGCTCGCCGGGCTTGAGCAGCTTCTCGTGGTCGAAGCCCTCGCGATAGCGGGCGCGGCGCGGGTAATCCATGAGCAACATGGAGCGGCCATCGGGATACACGTCGCTCACCCGCACGATGAAGTCCGTGTCGCGTGCGGTGCTGCTCACCCACAGCTCGACCTTCACGAGTCCGGTCCACTCGACCGGCTCGGCGAGCGGCTCGGTGGTAAACGTGCGGACCTCCGCCTGCGTCTCGAATGGCCGCGCGTCCTTTGCGCCGGGGAAAGCCGTGCCCGGAATGCTCATCGGGTGGAACGGGTCGCTGACGTAGCTGGTGGAAGATTTGGCGGCGGTGGGCGTTGCCGTGGAGAGGCGGCCGTTCTCATTGAGGAAGAAGCTCTGCGGGGTCGCGTGCGGCGGCCAGTCCAGCGCGGTGCGCCAGATGTTGCCCGGAGCGTTGGTCTCGCCGGTTGCGCCCATGACGTAGTAGCGCACGGGCGGGTCCTGCATCACGCCATTATTGGTGCCCTTGAGGTGGTGGTTGAACCACGTCGTCATGTGGGCATACACGTCGAAGAAGGCGTTCGTCGGGTAGGTCATCTCCGCAATTTTGTTCGACTTCGGGTAGCCGCCGTGAAGCCACGGGCCGATGATGAGTTGCTGTTGCCCGCGCGAGTTCGGCCCTGCCTGATGCTGCCGGCCGATGAAGCTCATCACCGACCCCTGGCACATGAAGTCATACCAGCTCCCGATGGTGAAGGCGGGGACGTTCATCTTCGGGAAGTGCAGCGAGCAATCCTCGTCGCGCCAGTAGCTGTCATAGTGCGGATGGCGGAAAGTCTCTTCGAGCCAGGCGAGGTTGTCCGCCGGGTTGCGCGCGATCTTGCCCATCGCCTTGAAGCGCTCCGGCCGCGTCACGCCGCCGATGCGGTAGCCCTCCTGATAAAGGCTCAGGCCGGTGTCGGTCATGTATTGCGCGACGAGGTGCGGCGGCTGGGTGATGGCGAGGAAGTTCTGCGCGTAGCCGGCCTGCGAACCGCCGTAGGTGCCGATCTTGCCGGTGCACCACGGCTGCTTTGCCAGCCACTCGCAGGTGTCGAAGCCGTCCTTGAGTTCGCCCCACGCGAGCGCGCGATAGCCGCGCCACTGGCCTTCGGAGAGCCCCGCGCCCCGGTAATTGACCAGCGCGATGACGAACCCGCCCTCCGCAAACTTTGCCGCCGCCTTGCGCGAGCCAACGCCCCGGATGTCCGCGTAGCGCTGCTCGAAGATGGCAGGCCAAGGCCCCTTGCCGGGCGGGAAGTAGAGCCACGCCGAGAGCCGCTGGCCATCGCGCATGGGAATCATCACATGCTCCTCGCGCACGGGACCGAGATCGAGCGGTGCATCAGCGGCGCGAAGGGACAGGAGCGAACAGAACAGCAAACCAAGCGAGCAGATGCGGGAAAACATACGGGAGAGTCGGACGGCAGGGCGAGGGAAGGAGTTCAATCCTGTTGCTCTCTCGCGATGGGGCCGCGCTGCGGCGCTGCTTCAGCACTCAATCGCTCGGCAGAAGGGGCGAGCATCGTCGCCCCGCACAATTCAAGTTGCTTCGGCGCGGATGTCGTCGAGGTCCTCGCAGCCAGTGGTATTCATTTTTCGACGTATTCCTCGCTCTTCTGCTGGTCCCCGTGCTCGGGGTTGAGGATGCGTTTGCGGTTCTTGGGGTCCACCACTCAGTCGAGGCAGTCGCGGGGAAGCAGGCTCACGGCAGGCCCAGATCCTTCTTGGCCTGCGCCCATGGGATGCGCGGCTGTTTGCCGTGCGCTTTCTTGGCGCGCTCGATGATGCGGGCGTCCTCGATGTCCGCCACAGTCTCCCGCATCTCGCGGAGGAGGGTCTTGGCCTGCGTGACCTGCTTGTTCAGCAGGGTCCAGTTGCCTTCGGGTTTGGCGCGGGTCAGCGTGGCGTTACTCATAAACATCCTTCCGATTGCCCACATCGTAAATGACGACGGTGGTTCCCTCCAGTTCAAAGAGCACCCGGTAATCCCCGGCGCGCAGGCGGTATTTGCGCTTGAAGCCCTTGAGCTTCTTCACGTCGCCGGCCAGGTCGTCCTGTAGGAGCTCAATCTTCCCGCGATGAGCCTTCGTGCTTCCTTGGGCAGCGCACGCAGTTGGTCCAAGGCGACAGGCAGGAATTCGATTTCGTAGCGCACGGTTCAGTATTCCTCGCTCATCTGCTTGTCGCCGTGCTCGGGGTTGGGGATGAATGAGGCTACCGCTCCATCCGGAAGCTCGGCGGATCGGGAAGCGTTGAATCCACCTTCCGGCGCATGGCTTCCAGCCGCCGCACGGGACTGGCGTCCAGCCCGGTGCGCAGGAGCTTGAGCAACTGCATGTAGTGGTAGGGCTTGGGCAGGCAGTGGATGGTCGAGGTGCGGCCCACTTCCGCCATGACATCCGGTGTCACGCTGGCGCTGGTGAGGACCAGCAGCAAGCTGGGCTGCGCGACGCTGATCTCGCGCAGCAGGGAGATGCCGGTGCGGCCCTTGCCCAGGTGATAATCGGAGATGATCGCGCGGAGGTCGTTGCGGTGCTGGTGCCAGAGGGCCACGGCCTTCATGGCGTCCGGAGCCGTGAAGACGGTGTAGCGATAGCGGCGCAGCATGTCGCTGACCGCCTCCAGTATGAGGGGATGATCGTCCACGAGCAGGACAGTTTCGCCCCGCGAGGCGAATTCCGCATCCGGGCTGACCAAGGTGGAATCGGCAGGCATGGCGGAGTTCAGCGCAGTTGGTCCGGGTTGAGAGCCAGCAGGTCCTTCGGCAGGAAGAGGCCGTCCTTGCGGATGAGTTCGCCGTCGAACCACACCTCGCCCCCGCCCCATTCCTTGCGCTGGATGAGCACCATGTCCCAGTGGACGGCGGAACGGTTGCCGTTGTCGCAGTCCTCGTAGGCCTGGCCGGGCGTGAAGTGCAGCGAGCCGGCGATCTTTTCGTCGAAGAGGATGTCGCACATGGGCGACTGGATGTAGGGGTTGAAGCCCAGGGCGAACTCGCCGACGTAGCGCGCGCCGGGGTCAGTGTCGAGGATCTCGTTGATGCGTTTCTCGTTGGACCCGCTGGCCTTGATCACCTTGCCGTCCTTGAACTCCAGCCGGATGTTCTCGAACTTCGTGCCGCTGTAGAGCGTGGGGGTGTTGTATTGAATGACGCCGTTGACACTGGTCTTGACGGGGCAGGAGAAGCACTCGCCGTCGGGGATGTTGCGGAGGCCACCACACTTGCGTGCGCCGATGCCCTTGATGCTGAAAGTCAGGTCCGTGCCGGGGCCAGTGATGCGGACGCGGTCGGCCTTGGCCATGCGCTTCTCCAGAGGAATCATCGCCTTCCCCATCTTGCGGTAATCCATCGTGCAGACGTCGAAATAGAAATTCTCAAACGCCTCGGTGCTCATGTTGGCGGCCTGCGCCATGCTGGGCGTGGGCCAGCGCAGCACGCACCACTTGGTCTTGTTCACGCGGTAGTTCTGCACGGGGCGGAGAATCTTCGAGTAGAGCGCCAGCTTGTCGGTCGGCACGTCGGCGGACTCGGTGGCGTTGTGCGCGCCGCGGATGGCGATGTAGGCGGCCATCTTCTTCATGCGCCGCAGCTCAATGTCGTGGACGAGCTTGGCGTGCTTCTCGTTGGTGTCTTTGAGCACTTCGCGGGTGATGCGGCTATGGCGCACTTCGACGATGGGCGTCGCGCCTGCCGCGCGCACCGCGCGCATCAGCTCGACCGTGAACTCATCCGGCACATCAATCATGTCCAGGAGGATGTTTTCCCCCTTCTGCGTGGCGGTGGAGTAATTGACGAGCAGGTCGGCAAGTTTGGCAAAGCGCGGATCAGTCATAAGGCGCGACAAGGCTATTCCGCAGGCGGCAGCACTCCAAGCGCAAAGCGGTCGGGGCCACCGGCACTCCATCGGCTGGAGCCAATGTCAGTTGGATCAGGGCAGTCCCCCCAGCGCATCAGGCTTCGCCACGAGATAAACCCGGTCAAACCACTGGCGAGGAGCCTCGGTGCGGCTGGGAGCCGGCTGGGGCTTGAGCCGGTTCACGATGGCAAGATGGATGATGCCCTGCTGCAACAAGGGCTTGAGGCTCGGGGCTTGCGCGGTGATGACGACAAACTTGCACTTGCTGCCCTGCAAGGCGGCGAGATCTGCCTTGGTGAACTCCTGCGGCATGCTGCCGATGAACACCACTGCGCCAGCCCCGGCACCGAGCCCGGCCAGTTGCTCCGCGTGGCCAGCCGGCCAATGGCGGGGATCCCCGTCCATGGAGCGTTTGAGATCCTGTGTGCCTTTGAGCGTCACACCGGGCAGCTTGGCCAGGGCAGTGCTGAACCCTTTGACTTGCGCCTCGCTGTTGGGGCTGCGCGTGCCGTCTTCGGATTCGCAGACCAGCACCACGGAGCCCTGCTGGTTCAGCAGCTTCGCGGTTTCCTCAGCCGACACGTAGCCCAGGCTTTCCAAGGGTTTCAGGTTCAGCGTGGGATTGCGGAACTGGGTGAAGTAGAGGAAGGCGAGCGAGCCGAGGATTGCGCCCACCGCGCCAACGGCGAGCAGGGTGTTTTTCTTGTCGTTCATTTGGTTGATGGGCTGATGGAACGGACCCGATAGCCCTTTGCCACCGGCAAAGTCAAACTCCCTTTTCCGTGCGGCTCCGTTCAAACGGGGGCTTCACCTTCCACCGCCCTGCTTCCCCGCGACGTCTTCGAGCTGCCGGCTGAATAGAGCTGGTGATCAGGCCGTCGGCATCCGTGCTCGGCGTGCCGTCAGACGTTCATCATGAAAGCCCCTCTCCGCCCCCATGCTCGCCAGAGCTCCCCGGCTGGCTTTACGCTCATTGAGCTGCTGGTGGTCATCGCCATTATCGCCATCCTGGCGGGCATGCTCCTGCCGGCCTTGGCCAAGGCCAAGGCCAAGGCCAAGGGCACGGCCTGCGTCTCCAACTTCAAGCAGTTGGCCTTGGGCTTGAGCCTCTACGTCGGAGACTACGGGGAAAAGTTTCCCCGGAACATGAACCCACCGGCACCGACTTATGCGGACCCCAATTCCTGGATTGGAGCGACCGAGTTTGGCTCCAACACGCCCGTCCCCGCCTATCCGAGTGCAGATTATCCGATCACCAATGGCACCCTCTATGCCTACGCTCCAGGACCCGCGCTCTATCGGTGCCCCGCCCAGCCAAAGGAGGCATCAGCCGTGTTCACGCACGGCACCTATAGTGTCTGCTTGAACGGCAAAATGGGCGGTGCGTCGTCAGGAAGCCTGTCCTTGGCGACGGTGGTCCAAAACCCTGCCAATGCCTTTGCATTTGTGGACATGAAGTTCGCCTCCCACTGTCAGATCATCATTAACCCGCCAGACACTTTTTGGGGCAAGTATCCTGGTGCGCGTCATGGCAACTCAGGTTTGTTTAGCTTCCTCGACGGGCACATCGCCTTGGATAAATGGCGGGGCAGCTTTCTCCTTGGGCAAGAACAGGCTGCCCATCTGCCTGGTCAGAGCCATTATGGGAGCGCAGCGGATGCCGCCATCATGCAGGCGGCCGACAATGCCGACTTGGCGAAAGTCCAGTCCTGGCTGCCCTGAGCTGTGCGGGGCTGATTTTCCGCTTTGAGCCTTGGTGCGGCGCGTCCATCCTCGGCGGCGTTTTGACCGCCTGGCTCCAATCGCTCGACACAGCGCTGTTCCGCTTCATCAACCAGTCGTTGAGCAATCCGTTCTTCGACTGGCTCATGCCCGTCCTGAGCGGCAACAAGCTCTTCGTGCCGGCCGTCCTCGTCGCAGCGGTCTGGCTCATCTGGAAGCAGCGAACCAATGGTGCGTTGTGCGTCATGTTCATCCTGCTGGCCGTCGCGCTGGGCGACCCGCTCATCATCAACTCCATCAAGCACGCCGTCGCCCGCCCGCGTCCCTTCGTGCCGATGCCGGAGTCTATCACGCTGGTCGGGCGCACGAGCAGCTTCAGCCTGCCGTCTGCGCACGCGGCGAACATGGCGGCGGCGGCGATGGTGGCCTTTCTGTTCTTTCGCCGGAGCTGGCGTTTCATGGTGCCGCTGGCGGCGGCGGTCGCCTTCTCGCGCGTCTATAACGGCGTTCACTACGTCAGCGACGTGCTGCTGGGCGCGACACTCGGCGCAGGCTACGCGGCGCTGCTGGTGTGGGGACTCGACCGCTGCTGGGGCGGGGCGGGACGGAAGTGGTTTCCGCTGTGGTGGGAGCAACTTCCTTCGCTCTGTGACTTCGACCCACGACAGCAAAGCCCGCCGCAAGCGAACTCCGCCGCTCAACTCTCAACTCTCAACTCTCAACTCCTCTCCATCCACTGGCTCCGCCTCGGCTACATCGTCATCGCCGTCTTCCTGCTCGCGCGCCTTGCCTACATCGGGAGTTCCACCATCGAGTTGAGCGAGGACGAAGCTTATCAATGGCAGTGGTCCAAACATCCCGCGCTCGCCTACTACAGCAAGCCCCCGGGCATCGCTGTCGCGCAGTGGATTGGCACGCACCTGTGGGGCGACACCGCGTTCGGCGTGCGTTTCCTCGCGCCGTGCGTCACCGCGCTGATCTCCCTGCTGCTGCTGCGCTTCTTCGCGCGCGAGGCGACCGCGAAGCTCGGCCTGTTCGTCGTCCTCGCCGCCACCGCCACGCCGCTGCTGTCTGTCGGCGCGGTGCTGATGACGGTGGACTGCCTCTCCGTGCTCTTCTGGGCGCTGGCGATGTTGAGCGGCTGGCAGGCCGTGCGGAGCGCCGAGCATTGCTCGGCAGGAGGCGCGAGTTCACCCGAAGCCGAGCAATGCTCGGCGCTGCGTCCGTGGCTGCTCACGGGTCTTTGGCTCGGCCTCGGCTTTCTCTCGAAGAACACGAACGCGTTTCAACTCGCCTGCTTCGCGTTGTTCTTCGTGCTGTGGAAACCCGTGCGCGCCCAACTCCGCACCGTCGGCCCGTGGCTCGCGCTCGGCATCGCCGCACTCGCTGTGCTGCCGCAGCTTGTCTGGAACGCGCAAAACGGCTGGGCCACGGTCGAGCACCTGCACAACCGGGCCGGCCTCACGCAGGCGTGGAAGTTCACTCCGAACTACCTGATTGATTTCGTCGCAGCCGAGTTCGCGCTGCTGAACCCGGCCTTCCTCGCCCTGATCTTCGGCGGTGTGCTGGCGACAGTTGCCGCCCTCCGTGCCGGCGACTTGCAGTCGCCGTCTCTGGCTCCGAACGACGCCGCGGACGGCGACTGCAAGTCGCCGGCACGGGGCGCGGCGCTCGCGGTCTTCCTGCTCTGCATGGGTTTGCCGCTCTTGCTCGGCTACTTCCTCTACACCCTCCGCGCCCGCGTGCAGCCGAACTGGATTGTGCCCGCCGTCATTCCCCTGCTCTGCCTCGCAGCGATTCAAGCCGACGCCTGCTGGCGACGCGGCGTGCGCTCCGTGCGCGGCTGGTTCATCGCCGGGCTCGCACTTGGGTTGCCGCTGGTTGTCCTGCTCCACGACACGAACCTCACCGGCAAACTCCTTGGCCAGCCGCTCCCCGCGAAGTTCGACCCGCTGAATCGCGTGCGTGGCTGGAAGGCCGTTGCCGAAATTGTCGAAGCCGAGCGGCAGAAGGTTCTCGCCGCCGAGGGCAAACCGGTCTTCCTCATCGGCGCGCACTACGGCCTCACGAGCCTGCTGTCGTTTTACATTCCCGAGGCGAAGGCCGGTGTCCCGCACGCGCCCATCGTGTTTTACCAGTCGTCCGAGAAGCCGGAGAACCAATACGGCTTCTGGCCCGGCTACGCGGCGCGCACAGGGCACAGTGCGATTTACGTGCAGCAATTGAAGAAGGGCGCGCAACCGGAGCCACCGCCCGCGCGGCTGGCGGCGGAGTTCACGCGCATCGAAGACCTCGGCACGCGGGACATCGAGTATCGCGGGCGCCCCGCTCACACCGTGCGGCTGCTGCTGTGCCGCGAGTTGAAGTAGCCCGCGAAACACGCGAATGGACGCGAAAGAAAACAGTGATTCGGTCGCGACGAAATCTGGTAGGGCGGGCTGTCCTCAGCCCGCCGCCCCGGTGGTGTCCGGAAGTCAGCGGCGCGGTGAGGACACCGCGCCTTACCAAACGCCTGTCCTCTTTCGCGTAGATTCGCGTGATTCGCGGGCCATCCTCTTCCCCGTCCGCGACTACGACCTCGCGGCGACGCTTGCTTCAGGGCAGGCGTTTCGCTGGCGGCCGATGGGCGAGGCCTGGGAAGGCGTCGTCGCTGGGCGCTGGGTTCGGCTGTCGCAAGTCGGCGATGAACTGCACGCCGAGACCGTCGAGCCGCAGCCGGATTGGGACTGGCTCCGCGAGTTCCTCCAACTCGACGTGGACCTTGCCGCCGTCGTCGCCACCTTTCCCGACGACGAACCGATGCGCGCGTCCGTGGCAGCGTGCCGTGGGCTGCGGTTGCTGCGGCAGGAACCTTGGGAGACGCTCGTGACCTTCATCTGCTCCTCCACGAAGCAGATTGTGCAAATCCAGCAAATCATCGCGCTGCTCTGCGAACGGTTTGGGGAGGCAATCCCGGTAGCAGCCGACGTGAGGAGGCTCCAATCTGCCCCCAGACCCGAGACGCCAGACCCGAAACCCGACGCAAATTCAGAGACTCCTCATGTCGTCTCCTACGCGGGCTTCGCCTTTCCCACCGCCGCGCGACTCGCGGCGTGCGCAGAGGCCGAGCTCCGCACGTGCAAGATGGGTTTTCGCGCGCCCTACATTTTGGCCGCTGCCCGAGCTGTCGCGAGCGGCGAACTGGACTTGGCCCGGCTGCACGCGCTGCCGACCACCGAAGCCCGCGCCGCACTCATGGGTTTGCACGGCGTCGGACGAAAGATCGCCGACTGCGTGCTGCTCTTCGCCTACGGGAAACAGGACGCCTTTCCGGTGGACGTGTGGGTGCGCCGCGCGTTGACCGAGTTGTATTTCCCGCGTCGCCGGCCTTCGGCGGGGCGGCTGGAGCGGTTCGCGAACACGCACTTCGGGCCGAACGCGGGGTTCGCCCAGCAGTATTTGTTTCACTACGTGCGCACTCGTAGCCGCCGACGTGAGGAGGCGGACCCTTAACCCATTCAACCCGTCCGCCTCCTTACGCCGGCGGCTACTCTTATGCTCGAAGTCACCTTCACCCCCGCTGATTTCACCGCGCTCCGGCAGCGCGACTTGTCCCAAACCGTCTGCGTCGTGTTCGACGTGCTGCGCGCCACCTCCTCGATGGCCACGGCACTGGCGAATGGCGCACGGGGAATCATCCCCGTCTGCGAAATCGCCGAGGCCGTGGCGCTGCGGGCGGCACGACCGGACTTGCTGCTGGCCGGCGAACGCGATGGCATCCGCATCCTCCGGGCGCTGACGGGCAGCGTGGACTTCGACCTCGGCAACTCACCGCGCGAGTTCACCCGTGAGCGCGTCGGCGGGCGAAGCATCGCGATGACGACGACGAACGGGACGCGCGCGTTGCAGGCGTGTCGCGGCGCGCGGCGCGTGCTGGTGGGGAGCTTCCTCAACCTCGGCGTGGTAGCGGACTGGCTGGCACACGAGCGGGTGGAGAACCTGCTCGTGGTCTGCTCTGGCACGCTCGAAGAAGCGTCCTACGAGGACGTGCTCGGCGCAGGGGCCCTCTGTGATGCGGTGTGGGCGGAATTCGCGGGTGGGAAGCTGGCGGACTCGGCACAAGTGGCGCGGGAAATTTACCGGCAGGGAAGCGGT
>Ga0255204_1000433_pt1 | contig 12476 bp, 16 predicted proteins | sample Miss_Colum_RepC__2_FD_188418 | JGI IMG/M metagenome (GOLD analysis project Ga0255204, IMG submission 188418) | Freshwater microbial communities from Mississippi River, Louisiana, United States - Miss_Colum_RepC_8h | ecosystem: Environmental > Aquatic > Freshwater > River | place: USA: Louisiana... | reverse complement strand
GGGTCGCTTCGGCCTCGCTCATCGCCACCTTGGTTCGTTTTCTTGCCATCCCCGAGCTTGCATTGCCGCCTAGGTTTTGACCAGCTTTACTTACCGATTGTTATAAAGACTTGGTATAAGTCCCGAAGCCGCCACCCGCAGCCTTCGCCCAACGTCGGCGGGCTCAGCCCAACATGCGGGTCAACCGCGACTGGTGATATGCCGTGCGCTGATCCGCCGTCATGCGGTCGAAGTCTGGTGCGCCGCTGGCGAGCTTCGGCCAGGTGGCCGGCGCGGCCGGGGCCTCAACTGGCTTTTGCGCTTCGGGCTTGGCGGCCGACTTGTCTGCCAGGGGATTGTTCCGCACCTCGACGGTGGAACGCTTCTTGTCGCTGCCGTCGTAGCTCATGGCCTGGTCAGTGAGCTTGAGATCCTCGTCGAGCGCGCGGTGCGGCTTGATGCCCTTGCCTTGCAGCACGCCGTGGTAGGCGCGGACAGCTTCCTCGGGCGACACTTTGCCGTCGGTGATGAGCCGCAGCATCTCAATGAACGCGAGTTGGTGCTCGGCGTTGTTGATCTTGCGGCCGAAGAGCGCCACACGCGCACCGTATTTCTGCGCGTCGTGGATGAGGCGGAAGGCGTCGTAAGTCGTGCCCGCGCTGCCGCCAAGGATGCCCACCACGAGGTTCGGGTCGTATTGCGCGAGCTCCTCCATCGCCTTCGGGCCGTGATAGACGATCTTGAGGAAGACCGGCCGCCCTGCCTCCGGCACGCCGGCGAGCGTGCGCAGGATGTTGTCGTTGATGAACTCGCCGAGCTTCTCCGGCGGGATGCCCGAGTCCACGTTCGGGTCGAAAATTTCCAAAAAGTGGCGGAAGCCCTTGCGCTCCGCCTCCTCGCGGAACTGCTTATACCAGAGCAAGGCCTCGCGATCCTGATCGAGCTCGTTGACGTAGGTGATGGAATACAGGCCAAGGTTCGCCCCCGGGAACTCGCTCGAGCCGTCACGATCACACTCCACCTCACCGCACTGGATGTGGTCGATGCTCGCACTGCGGAAGGGCTGGCTCGGCTCGCGGGTGTAAGCTCCGTGGCGCACCGCCCACACGTCCGTCGTGTCATTCGCGCGGGCGGCGGGCGTGACATGGGAAGTCTTGAAAAGACCCTCCTTGATGGCGAGCTGCTCCGTCACGTAGGCGGACATCAGCATGATGTCCACCAGCCCCTGATGCGTGACCTCCCGGATGATGTCGAGAAACTCGGGCAGGTTGCGGTGCCCGAATTCATCGCGGCTCCAGACCTCGGGGGAGAACTGTGCCGGCCGCGCCCCGCGCCCCGCGAGGAAGCGTCGCGGTCCGGGAGCGCGCACGCCAAACGCCATGTCCGCATCCTTCGCGTCGGCGATGATGAAGGCACGCGATGCGCGCGAGGCTTTGATTTCAGCGAGCTTGGCGTCGAGGGATTTGGTCATGGTTTCTTTTCGCCCACAGCTTTCAGGGCGTCCGTTATCAGTTCATCGGCACAGCGAAAGTTTGTCGCCACCCTCAGCCGGTCGAGTTCGGTTTGGAGGCGGGGAACGAACCCACGGCGCGTCGCCTGGACGAGCACCCCCAAGGTTCCCGTCAGTGTCACTCCCAGCTTGGTGGCCGCCGCACGGCCTGCGGCTTCGTCAATGATCAGCAGCGCCCGCAACCGGATGGCCAGAGTGATGGCCTCACGCTCGCCGTCATCAAGTCCTCGTAGCGAAGGCTCTTCGGCGGCGGGGGCGCAGCTCTCGACGCGAATCCATCCTGCGGACGCGGCGGCCATGAGCGCCCGGCCTTCGGTGAAGTCCCCGCCCTCCACCGCCACCTCGCGCCAGACCGCGTCCGGTATCAAAACCTCGGAATACAGCAGGCGGAGCAGTTCGAGCCGGCCCAGCCGTGCCAGATAAACGAGCGGCGAGGAATCAGCTACTACTACGGCCATAAGCCAGATCCTGCTCCAGCATCTCCCGCGTGTAAGGCATTTCGACTTTGCGGTCGCGGAGCAAATCCATGAAGGCGAGGCGCGTCACGCCGCAGAATTTGCCCGCCTTGCCGGTGGACCACTTGCCCTCACGATACATTTCGATGGCCAGTTCGAGCTTGGCGTTGCGCGCCGCCTCGTCATCCGTCGCGCCGAAGCTACGGGCAAAGGCTTCAGGGATCTCGATGGTCACTGTGCTCATGTCGGGAACGTAGCACCCCGTGCGGCGCACGAGAAGGTCACTTCTGCCCAGCGAGGATTTGGTCCGTGATGGCCTGCACCAACCGCTCGGTTTCCGGATCGGGTTGCGCCGAGTCACTCGCACTGGGAGGCGGCACGGCGCACGCGGCCCCGGGTCGCCAGTCGGCGCTGTCGCACAGTTCACACTCCTTCATGCCGTAGCGCGGGTCCACGAAGCCGAGCGACTTCTTGATGTTCAGAATGTCGTTCATCTGCGGCCCGGTGAAGGTCTGGATGGGTTTGCCCAACTGCCCGGCAACCACAATCGTGCGGCAATAGGCCTCGATGATTTCCATCCGCCAGTAGGCTTCCTCGATGTTGTTGTGCGACCACGTCACCACGCCGTGATTGGCCATCAGGATGGTGTTGTATTGGTCAGTGAGGTCGGCCACGAGCTTGCCCATGTCCGGCGAACCGGGCGTGCGATACGGCGCAACGCCCACGGAGCAAAACACTTCATACTCGGGCAACATGCACGTGGGCGGCGCTTCGCCCACGACGGCGAACGCCGTCGCGTAGGGCGGATGGCAGTGGCAGGTGGCGACCGCCTTGGGCTGGCGCTTCATCATCTGCAAGTGCATCAGGATTTCGCTCGTGCGCTTCTTCGTGCCGCACAGTTGGTTGCCCTCGAAATCCACGAGGCACATGTCCGAGGGCTGGAGCGAACCTTTGCTCACGAGCGTGGGCGTGCAGATGGCGATGTCCTCGCCCACCCGGATGGCCATGTTGCCGCCGTTGCCGTCCACGTAGGCCCGCTTCCACAAGCGATGGCCCATCGCACAAATCTGTTCCTTGAACGCGTGACAGTAGGGGGAATTGAAAAACGCCTCGAGGTCGGCCTTCGGCGATTTGGAATTGAGCGGGGTGGCCGGGGCGGTCGTGGTTGTCGCCAAACTGTTGGCTGCGACCGGAGCCGCCGTGCCTCCGCTGGAGCGCGAGCGCCGGGCGTTGGCGTAGTCGCGCAGCGCATCCTTCGCGGACGGCGTGAGGATCGCATCCTTCACGGCCGCGTTGGGATCACCACCCTTGGCGATGATGGCTTCGATGTCTCTTGCGGTGATGACGTTGGTCATGGGTTAAAGGGGTTGTAAAAAATGTCGTCCACCAAGGCGGCGTTGATGGCATCGATCGGTGGGGCCACCGGAAAAGGCTGCGCGGCCTCGCGGCCTTCCACGTAGCCGATGGTCTGGCCCACGCCGCCACCGAGGCTGTCGTAAACCACGAGGCTCGGGTCCTTGCTCAGGCCCAGCGGCGTCTCGGTGCCACGTTGAAAATGTTCGCGGGTAAACGGGGAGACCACCAGCCAGCGCGCCCCTTCCAGCTCGGGGACCACCTTGCTCAGGGTCACACGACCGATGACAGCGCCCAGCTTCACACCGGCACCCCCGGTTCGAGTTCGTCCACGATGCCGGCCACAATCCACCGGGCCGGGCTCTTATCGTCGCCCACGGCCTTGCGCGCGGCCGAGCCGTCGGAGGAAAGCACCACCCGCTGGTGCATGCCGGCCCCGTGCGGATCAATCGCCACCTGCGGCGCACCTTCCGGTTCACCCGCGTTGTTGATCGGCTGGCAGATCACGAGCCGCCAGCCCTCGTAGCTCGGATGCTTTCGGGTGGCGACCACGTTGCCTTCAACACGCGCGAGCAGCATGGCTCAATAGATCTTCAGGTTGTCCACCATCACGCAGCGGCGGACGCGCGTGAACGTGCGCGGGTTGCTCACACCTTCGCCGGTCGGCGTGGCGATGGAGAAGCTCAGGTAGCCTTCGCCCCCGAGCCCGAGGCCGGCCATGCACGGGCCGTTCTTGATGAACAGCGTCGTGTCGAGCGCACGGCCCATCTGGGTGAGCGCCTCCAGATCATGCGAGTGAATGATGCTGGTGTGCTTGTAGCCGTGTTCGGCTTCGAGCGAGCGGGCCACGCCCTCCTCCAGGTTCTTCACGCGGACGATGGGAATGAACGGCATCATCTGCTCCTCCACCACGAACGGGTGATTCGCATCCGTCTCGGCGAAGAGCAGTTGGGTGCCCGCGGGCAGGTTCACGCCAGCCGCCTTCGCGAGCACGATGGGATCCTTGCCGATAAAATCCTTGTTTACGCTCGCGTGCCCGCACCCGCCGCCTTCGCCGGGCTTGATGGTGAACGCGGCCTTGGTCAGGGCGTCGAGCTGGGCGTTGGTGAGTTTCAACGCGCCGTTCTGCTCCATCTGCAACATCAGTTTGTCCGCGATGCGGTCGAGCGCGAAGACTTCCTTCTCCCCGATGCAGAGCAGGTTGTTGTCGAAGCTCGCGCCTTGGATGATGGCCTTGGCCGCGCGCGTCATGCAGGCGGTGTCGTCCACATACACGGGTGGATTGCCGGGACCGGCGCAGATGGCGCGCTTGCCGGTCTGCATCGCGGCCTTGACCACGCCGGGACCGCCGGTGACGAGCAGGAGCCGCACTGCCTCGTGTTTGCACATGGCAGCGAAGCTTTCCATCGTCGGCTTGGTGATGATGGTGGCGATGCTCTCGATGCCGGTCTCGCGGAAGATGGCCTCGTTGTAGGCGCGCACGGCGACGGCGGCGCACCGGGCGGCGCTGGGGTGCGGGTTGAACACGACTGCGTTGCCTGCGGCGCAGATGTTCACGATGTTGCCGCTCAACGTCGGGATGGAATGCGTGCTGGGCGTGACCGCGCCGACGACGCCGAAGGGCGTGTATTCCTCGAGCGTGATGCCGTGGTCGCCGCTGCGGGCGTCGGGCCGGAGCCACTCGACGCCGGGGACGAGCTTGATGATCTCCAGCTTGGCGATCTTGTGGTCCAGCCGGCCAATCTTCGTCTCGTCAAGCTCCAGCTTGCCCCACGTCTGCGCGTTGGCGGCGGCCATCGTCTTGACGATGTCGATGATCTTCACCCGCGCCGCGACACCCGCCTTTTGCAATTGCAGGAATGACTCCTGGGCGGCGGCGCAAGCCTCGTTGGCGTCCTCGAAAACGCCGAAAGTCCCACGGCGCGCCGGACCGGCGGAACCTTTGCCACCACAGCCACAATCAGGCTTCGCGGGCGCGGCCGCAGCGGCCGGGGCGGGTTTGGCGGCGGCTGGCACGCCCCCCAGGCGGGTCAGCACATCGGCAACAACATCACGGATCAAAGCTTCGTTAACGACACTCATGTTTCGGTGCGCGGAAGACTGGCCCGCGCGAGTTGGTCTGGCTGTTTAAGTTTTCACCTGCGCGGACGGACGCCCGCGCTTAACCGTCATGTCCGCGCGCTGTAGATTTCTTTGCCCAGCACATCGACCACATCCACGATGCCGATGATCACGGCGTCCACGGGCGCCTCGCGCAGCCCGTTGGCGAGGCGTGCGCTGCTGCCCTGGCAGAACATCACGAGCTCCCCGATGCCTGCGCCCACGGTGTCCACGGCGATGATGGTGTTGGAGCCCGCCCGGAACTTGGTCGGGTCTTTCTCATCCACCAACTGGGGCCGGAGCAGGAGCAGCTTGCGGCCGCTCATGTTCGGATCCTTCTTGGTGGAGACCACCGCGCCTTCGACTTTGGCGAGGAACATAGGGTGTAGAGTGTTCAGTGTTCAGCCAACCAGCAGGGCAGCCGCGCATGGCGACTGAACACTGGTTACCGGCTCACTGATTACTTCTTCTTCGGCAGCACGGCCTCGACGTCGTTATGCGGGCGCGCGATGACGTGGACGCTGACGAGCTCGCCCTTGATGGCCTTGACGGCCTGCGCGCCGGCGTCGGTGGCGGCCTTCACAGCGGCGACATCGCCGACAATGACAGCGGTGACGAGCGCGTTGCCGACCTGGGTCATCGGACCGGCCAGCTCGACGTTCGCGGCCTTGAGCATCGCGTCGGTCGCTTCGACGAGCGCGACGAGCCCGCGGGTTTCAATCATGCCAATTGCTTGTTGTGCCATATTTTTGCTTGGGGTTGTTGTTGGAAGTTGTTGGGAATGAAAATCAGGGCCTAGCCTCGATCAGCCGCTTGGATTCGCGGGCGACGACGAGTTCTTCGTTGGTGGGAATCACGAGCACCTTGACCCGCGAAGTGTCCGCGCTGATGACGCCCTCGGTGGCCCGCACGGCAGCGTTCTTCACCGGGTCGATGACGATGCCAAGCTGATCGAGATCCGCACAGATGGCGGCGCGCAATTCCGCGCGGTTCTCTCCGATGCCGGCGGTGAACACGAGCGCATCGGCACCATTGAGCTGGAAGAAGTAGCCGCCGATCCAGCGGCGGGCTTCGCTGACAAAAACTTCAATCGCGAGCTGCGCGTTTGCGTTGCCCTTGGTGGCGGCTTCCTGGATGTCGCGAATGTCGTTGGAGACGCCGCTGAGGCCCTTGAGTCCACCTTCCTTCGAGAGCTGGCGCTGTGCCTCCTCGACGGAGAGGCCCAGCGTTTTCACCGCATACGGCAGCGCCTCGGCGTCGAGATCGCCGACGCGGTTGTTGTGCGGCAGACCGGACTGCGGGCTCATGCCCAGGCTGTTGCCGATGGCGACGCCGTTGCGAATGCCGGTGATGCTGGAACTGCCGCCGAGGTGGCAGGAAATCACGCGCAACGCCGGCTGGTTCACCGCCGTGGCACCGCCATCCACGTAGAGGTTCTGCGCGCGGCGCGCGACATCGTCGCGGCCGAGCAATTGGGCACTGCGCTCCGCGATGAACTTGTGGCTCGCGCCGTGAAAGCCCCAGCGGCGCACCCCGATGTCATGCCACGCCTGTGGCACGCCGTAGCGCATCATGGCGGGCGGCGCGAATTGGTAAAACGCGGTCTCGAACAGGCCGATGAGCGGCACGCCCGGCAGACGTTGCCCGAACAGGCGGATGCCGGTGATGTAGGGCGGGTTGTGCGCCGGGGCGAGACCGTTGTAAGCCTCCATCGCGGCGAGCACGCGGTCATCCAACCGCACGCAGCCGGTCACGTCCTTCGCGATAACGGTTTTGAAACCGACCGCCGCCAAGTCGCGCTCGGACTGGATGTGGCCCGCCTCCCGCAATTGCGCGAGGCAGTCCTCAATCGCCTTGGGATAGTCGGTCACCCGCTCGAAGCCGCCCTTGTGGAGCAACCGCTCGGCGCTGTTCGAGAAGTCGAACAAGCGCCACTTGAGCGAGGTCGAGCCGATGTTGGCGATGAGAACCTTCATCAATTTACGATTTTAGATTTACGATTTACGAGGGCGCTGGATCTTGACCGGCGCGACAAGTCCCGCGACTCGTCCTTCGTAAATCGTATTTCGTAAATCATTGCAGCCACTTGCCGAGGCCGCTCAAGCCGTCGTGCGGCCGGGGAATCACCTGCACGCTGACGATGGAGCCAACCTGTGAGGCGGCGGCCGCACCGGCGTCCACGGCGGCCTTCACGCTGGCGACATCGCCACGGAAGAAGCCAGTGACATAACCCGAGCCGACTTTTTCCCAGCCGGTGAAGGTGACGTTGGCGGACTTCAGGGCGGCGTCGGTCGCTTCGAAAAGCGCGCACAGCCCTTTGCATTCAATCATTCCAATCGCTTGTTGAGCCATAATAGTGGGGGTCTAGGATTTGGGGTCTGGAGTCTAGGGAATTACTTCTTCGCGGCAGGGGCCGGATCGCCCAAAAAGCCCTTGACGAGGTCTTCGTGCGGGCGGGCCAGGACGTGGGCGGCGACGAGCTCGCCAACCTTGCCGGCAGCCTTGGAGCCGGCATCCACAGCGGCCTTGACGCTGGCCACATCGCCGCGGCAGATGACGGTGATGAGGCCGCCGCCGATGGGGATGGTCTTGGAGATGGTGACGTTCGCGGCCTTGGCCATGGCGTCGGTTGCCTCGACGTTGCCGGTGTAGCCCTTGGTTTCGATCATGCCGATTGCTTCGCTCATATGTGTTCTGTCGTTTGAGTTTGGGTTGAAACTACTTGATTAGCTGGCACGGGGTGTTGGGTTGCAGGTTGCAGGCATTGCCCTCGTCGGTGTCAATATGCACCTCCAGCTTGAAGCTCGGATCCACGCGGACAAGCATTTCGTCCAGCGTCAGTCCGCAGGGGCCGCCGATCTTCAGGCCCATCATGTCGCCCGCTTTGACCCCGTAAAATTCCGCATCCACCGGATGCATGTGCACATGCCGCGCGGCGCGAATGACGCCCTGCTCCATTTCGAAAAAGCCCGCCGGCCCCATCAGCATGCACCCCGGAGTGCCCTTGATGCTCCCGGAACTGCGGAGCGGGAGATCAAACCCGAGCGCAATGCCATCAGTGTAGGCCAGCTCGATTTGGTTCAGATTCCGGCAAGGCCCAAGGATGCGGAGGTTGGAAATGACCCGACTGCGTGGCCCGATGAGGGTGACGGTTTCCTTGGCTGCGAACTGGCCATCCATGTAGAGCCACTTGTGGACCTTGAGCTGATAGCCTTTGCCAAAGAGGGCCTCGACGGCTTCCGGCGTGAGGTGGCAGTGACGAGCACTGACATTGACCACCAGCGGACTAGGCGCAGTGGCAGCGCGCGGGAGCGGCTTACCCAGCCGTTGGTAAACCGCTTGCCGAACCATGTGTTCGACAACAGCCCGGTGTGGCTTTGGAGCCAAATCAGTCATACTTGGGCGCGAGATTGATAGTTTATGAAAAAGTGTCAAACAGTTTCTTGCAAAATCTTCCAATATCTATCACACCTGTGATAAATGACAGCCGACGAGCGCCAGCAGCGAATCGAAGAACACCTGCAAAAGGTGGAATTCGCCTCGCTGGATGAGCTTTCCGAATTGCTGGACACCTCGGTTTCCACGGTCCGGCGGGATGTCACCTTGTTGGCATCCAAAGGCGCTATTCGGCGCACGCACGGAGGGGCCCGCCTGGCCGACCCCAAATCAGACGAATTCACGTTCAGCAGCCGGGACACGCACCAATTGGAACAGAAGGAGGCCATTGCCGTGGCGTGCGCCCGCTTGGTCGCGCCCAATCAGACAGTAATTATTGATGCCGGCACCACCTGCTACCACGTCGCCCGCCATTTGGAGGCCAAGACCCCGCAGGTCATCACCAATTCCCTGCCGGTGGCCAATTTGTATTCCACCTCCAACCGGCTGGAGGTGCTCGTCACCGGCGGGGTGATTTACCCGCGGCTGGGCGTGCTGGTGGGACCGCTCGCGGTCGAGGCGTTTGCCAAAGTCCGGGCGGACGTGGCCATTCTGAGCTGCGGGGGCATCACTGCCGAAGGCATCACCAATTCTCACGGCCTGCTGATCGAGATCCAGCGCGCCATGATCAACGCCGCCCGCCGGGTCGTCCTCTGCGTTGACTCCTCCAAGATCGGTCGCCAGTCCATTTCGAAGCTGTGCGATCTGGACCTGATTGATGTGGTGGTGACGGATTTGCAGGCCCCACCTGAGTTTCTGGCCATGCTGGCGCAGCACAAGATCCGGGTCGTGCTGCCCGGCTCAGAGAACATTGAGCCGTTGAGCGAACCGGCAACGGAAGCCCCCGTTTCTTTGGACGCCGTCCACGAGCGGCCCCGCTGGGGTGATGACATGCCGGTGCATGTGTTGTAGCGCGGCGGACGGTCGGTGGCGTGCCCGCTGCGGTTGGCGTGCGTGCGCGCCCCTCACGATTTGCGGTTGACGCCCAGTTTGCACGAGGTCAGTAACATGCCGCACTTCAATTGGTAGGCGTTCAACTCCAGTTTCATTCATGCAACTCAATGGCAAAGTTGGTTTGGTCACCGGTGGCACCCGGGGCATTGGCGCGGCGGCGGCGGTGGCCTTGGCCCGCGAGGGGGCAGATGTCGCCATCATCGGGCGGGGCGAAGATGACGACGCGCGGCAGACGCGCGCAGCAATCCAGGCGTTGGGCCGCCGCTGCGAATTAATCCTGGCCGACTGTGCCAAGCCGGAAGAGGCCACGCGTTGCGTCGCGGAAACCGCGCAACGACTCGGCGGCGTGGATGTGCTCATTCACTCCGCCGGCGGTCCGGTGAACGGCGGGCTGTTTGAGCTGACACCCGAGGCATGGCACGGCGCGTTTGACATCCACGTTCATGCGATTTTCTACCTCTGCCGCGCGGCCATTCCACACATGAAGCCGAAGCGCGAGGGAGCCATCATCCTCATTTCCTCGACCGCCGGCAAACTGGCCACGCCCAGCCACATCGCCTATCAGGCCGTGAAGGGCGCGATTCCGCACCTCACTCGCGGGCTCGCGCGCGAGTTTGCGCCGGACAACATCCGCGTCAACTGCGTCGCCCCCGGCGTCATCCGCACTCGCTTCCACGAGAAAATGTCGCCCGAACAGAAGCGGCTGAACCTGGAGCAGCGCATTCCGCTCAAGCGCGAAGGCACGCCCGCGCAAGTGGCGGACCTCATCCTCGCGCTCGTGAAGAATGACTACATCACCGGGGACACCGTGACGATTGACGGCGGGCTGACGATGCGGATCGCGTGAGCCGCTGGGCGGGAGCCGCCTTGGCTCTCCGCCGTCAGCTTAATCCCTGCCTTCGACCGGCAACTTTGCCCCTTGAAAAATGGTCCGGTTCTCGCATTCTCCGCGCACCGCCACCTCCGTGAAGTGCGGAAGCCGGGCCCTATTGCAACGCAACGTCCAGCCAGCATGAGCGAGTCAGGCTACGCCGCCGCCGCCATTCCGCATCCGCAATCACCGCTGCTCACGGCGTTGCTGCGCGATGTCTCCCGCTCCTTCTATCTCACCCTGCGCGTGCTCCCCGTGGCCGTGCGCCCGCAAATCGGGCTCGCCTACCTGCTGGCCCGCGCCACGGACACCATCGCGGACACGGAACTCGTCCCGATGACGGATCGACTTCACGCCTTGCAAATGCTGCGCGAGCGCATCGCCGGCACCCGGCTCATCCCGGTCAACTTCGGCACGCTGGCCGAACGGCAGAGCGTTCCCGGCGAACGCATGCTGCTTGAACGCGTGGAGGAAGCGCTCGGCGTGTTCCAACGCTTCACCTATTCCGACCAGCAGCGCATCCGCGAAGTCCTGCACACCATCACCAGCGGACAGGAACTCGACCTCACCCGCTTCCATGGGGCCTCGGAGAAAGTCATCGCCGCGTTGCACACGGAAGCCGAGCTGGACGACTACACCTATCGTGTCGCCGGCTGCGTCGGCGAATACTGGACCCGGATTTGCCGCGCCCACCTCTTCCCCGGCACGCCGTTGGATGAGGCCAAGCTGCTGCACGACGGCGTGCGTTTCGGCAAAGGGCTGCAACTCGTCAACATCCTGCGCGACCTCCCCCGCGATCTGCGCCAAGGCCGGTGCTACCTACCGGAGGATCGCCTGCTGGCCATCGGCCTGCGTCCCTCCGACCTGCTCGAACCCGCCAACGAACCCGAGTTCCGGGCGCTCTACCACAGCTACCTCGATCAGGCACAAGCGCACCTCGCCGCCGGCTGGGAATACACCAACGCCCTGCCCCGCCGATTCGTGCGCGTCCGCCTCGCCTGCGCCTGGCCCGTCTTGATCGGCGTCAAAACCATCGAGAAGCTGCGCACCGCCAACGTGCTCGACCCCCGGCTCACGCTGAAAACCACCCGCAGCCAAGTCCACGGCATCATCGCCCGCACCCTGCTCCGTTATCCGTGGCCGAAGTATTGGCAACAGCTTTTCCCCGCCTCTGATGGACGGAATTCAAGTTGATCCACCGCCCCCTTTCGTTACAACCTCCCCCCTATGCAGCTATTCAAATTGACCGTCCTTGCCATCCTGCTTGCCGGCAGCCTGTGCTTCGCGCCGATCCTCACACGTGCCGCCGATCCCAAAGCCAAAGCCACCGCCTCGGCCGACCAAGACGCCCAAAAGGAAGCTGCCGCCCGCGCCAAAGCGGAAGCCCTCATTCGCGCCGAAAAAGAACGCAAAGCCAAAGCCGAGGCCGCTGCCGCCCAACGCGCCAAGATCGAAGCTGACAAGAAAGCCCAAGCCGAAGCCGCCGCCAAAGCCGAAGCCACGCGCAAGGCCAAACTCGAAGCCGACCGGCAGGCCAAATCTCAAGCCGAAGCCGCTGCCAAAGCCAAATCAGACACGGAAAAGAAAGCCCAAGCCGACGCCGAGGCCCGCCGCCAGGCCGACCTCAAGGCTGCCAAACAAGCCGAGGAAACCAAACGCGCCGCAGAACTCGCAGCCCGCAAGACCGATCCCGCCGGTTGGGCCGCCCGCGCCAAATCCGACGCCCAGCCGCCGCCGCCGATGCCGCCCGCGCCGCCGCTGAGGCCCAAGCCGCTCAAGCCGCGCAAAAGAACGCCACCGACGCCGTGCAACGCGCGCA
>Ga0255204_1000432_pt1 | contig 12495 bp, 10 predicted proteins | sample Miss_Colum_RepC__2_FD_188418 | JGI IMG/M metagenome (GOLD analysis project Ga0255204, IMG submission 188418) | Freshwater microbial communities from Mississippi River, Louisiana, United States - Miss_Colum_RepC_8h | ecosystem: Environmental > Aquatic > Freshwater > River | place: USA: Louisiana... | reverse complement strand
CACCTCCTTCCCGTATGAACCAGGCTGGAGCATCGAACTCAACCGCCAGATGCTGGACCCGTGGTGGGGAGCCTGGCGACCGGTGATTGGTTTCGCGGTCGGATTGGCGACGGCCGGAGTGCTGCTGGTCAGTTGGATCCTGCTCGGCACGCTGGGCTGCCTGCCGATGCGCCTGCTCGCGTGGCTGGCGAACCGTGACACCACCCTCCGGGGCTGCTGGCGCGTCGCAGCGGCGGCGTGGCTGCCCGGCAGCCTGTGGATGGGCGGGGCGGTGTTGTTGTATGCGGCGGAGCAATTGTCCCTGGTCGGACTCGCACTGGCGGTGGGCTTCCACTTTCTGCTCGGGCTCACCTACAGCATCGTGGCCCCATTCCGGTTGCCAGCCAAGGTGACCGTGCCTGATGCGTTGACCGGTAATCCCTTCACCACACCACCAATCGCGGAGCCGACCCAGCCCACACCATCAGAGCGCCCGGCCTCGACCAATCCCTTCAGCTCGCCCGGCGATTCCAACTCCGGCGGTTGACGATTATCGCCTCCGCCCAGGCGAGTGCGGCTCGTCCAGATCAACGGACAAACCGGATTTCTCCCCGCCAATCCAACGGGTGATTGCGTGCGCCGGAACCTTTCCCTTACTCTCGCCCCATGACTTTTTCGTTGGGCCGAGGGCTCCTGAGTGGCGCGCTCCTGCTCGTCCTCACGGCAGGCTGCATTCCGACCCGGGACAGCAGTCAGGATGAGCAGCGCGACCCGCATTTCCTCCAAGGCATGGAACTGCTCAAAGAGGCGGATCCCAAAGGGGCCGCCGCCGCCTTCGAGAAGGCTCTGACTACCAATCCCCAATCCGCGTCCGCCCACTTCCAACTCGGCCTCCTGTTTCAGGAATCCCTCAACGAACCCGCGACCGCCATCTACCACTACGACCGCTTCCTGAAGCTGCGCCCGAAGTCGGATCGCGGGGACATCGTCCGCCAGCGGTCGAACAACTGCAAAATGGAGCTGGCCAAACTCTTCCTCATCGCGCCCAGCACTCCCTCAGTGCAAAAGGAGTTGGACAAGCTGAAAGCGGAAGTGGAGCGGCTGGGTTTGGAAAATCATCAGTTGCGTCGCCAGGTGGAACTGCTCTCCAGCCAGTCGCCGAATCGCAACCCTCCCGCTCCAGTTTCCGCACCAGCGCCCCAATCCGCACCTACCGCTCCACGGATGCCCCTGACCGCCAGCGTCGCCCCGGCCTCGCCAGCCACACCGCCCACCCCGGCTCCCACGCCGAAGACCACGAAAGCCCCGGCGGCTCGTTCACATGTGGTGAAGTCCGGCGACACCCCCGCCACCATCGCGCGCCAGCACAACGTGAAAGTGGAAGCCCTGCTGGCCGCGAATCCCGGCCTCGATCCCAAGCGCCTCAAGATCGGGCAGACGCTCACCATTCCCGCGCCATGAGGCCCGCCCTTCAACCGCGTCCGCCATGCTGAAGACGCTCGGTTTCCTCGCCCTCACCGCGTTCTGGATCACCATGAACGTGCTGCTCTGGCGTTCGGAATTCCGGGGCGAAGGCGAAGGCACGCCCGTGCCGCTGACCTCGGTGTGGGAGAAGGTGCTGCGCGCGCCCGATGATTCGCATCTCGAGGTCTTCCATCAGAAGCGCAAAATCGGCCACCTCCGCTGGTCGGCCACCGCCGGTGAGCAGGCCGCCACCAACGCATCCAACGCCAATCCAAACTTGGAGGAGGGCATGATCCAGCGGGTGGGCGGCTACACGATCGACATTCTGGACGGGCGCTTCGACCTCGGAGCGGACCGGCGGCGCATCCGCTTCACGATGAACAGCTCGTTCACCACGAATCATCAATGGCAGTCCTTCACCGTGCAGTTGAACCAGCGGCCCATGAGTCTCGAACTCTCGGCCGCCGCCACCAACCAGACTGTCTCCGTCCGTTATCAGGACAATGACCAGGCCATCCAGCGCACCCTGACATTCGCACAACTGCGCGACCCCGCGAAGCTGTTGCAGGAGATCGTTGGCCCGGTCCCGCTGGGCCTGCTCACTGGAGGACTGCTGGGCGGGGCGGCCACCGCGGGCTCACCGGCGGAGCTCACGGCCTTGCCCGCCCTCCAGCGCTTCACCCTTGGCCTTCAGTGGGACAGCCGGCAGGACTGGATCAAGATCGGACAGGCCAAGCTGCGCTGCTACCGGCTCCACACCCGCTGGCTCGACAAGCATCAAATCACCATCTACGTCAGCCGGGTGGGCGAAATCCTGCGCGTGCAACTGCCCAACGACATTGTGCTCCAGAATACGCGGATGCTGCTGCTGTGAACCCCGGCGCGCTGCCCCACCTTCAATGCCAACGCATGGATGACGCCCAAACAAGCCGCCCGGAGCGCCGCCGTTTCCCATGATCGAACTCATCAATCTCACCAAGCGCTTTGGCGACCTCACCGCCGTCAACGACGTGACCCTCACGGTGAAGCGCGGGGAGTTCTTCGCCGTGCTGGGCCCCAATGCCGCCGGCAAGACCACCACGATCAAGATGATCACCGGCCTGATCAAACCCACCGCCGGTTGCGTCCGCGTGGCCGGTCATGATGTGCAGGCCGAACCTTTGGAGGTGCGCCGCCGCCTCGCCTACGTGCCGGACTTCCCGTTCCTCTACGAAAAGCTCACGCCCTGGGAATTCTTCCGTTTCATCGGGCAGTTGTTCCGCATGACGGAGGAGCACATTGAAACCGCCGCGCGCGAGCTCATTCCGCGCTTCAACCTCGAACCCTATCTGCGCAAATCCGTGGAGGGCCTCTCCCACGGCACCCGCCAGCGGGTCGCCATCGCCGCCGCCCTGCTGCACGACCCCGAGGTGTTTGTGATCGATGAGCCCATGGTGGGCCTCGATCCCCATCACGCGCGCGTGGTGAAGGACATCCTCAAGGAGCGCTCCCTGCGCGGCATGACGGTCTTTCTCTCGACCCACCAGCTCAGCGTGGCCGAGGAAATGGCGGACCGCATCGGCATCATCCATCAAGGCCGGTTCGTGGCCGTGGGCACCAGCGAGGAACTCCGCCGGCAGAGCGGTTCGGACGGGGTGCTGGAACATTCCTTCCTGGCCTTGACCCGGCAGGAGGCGAACCTCAGCGAGGAGCACGCCGCGAAGTCAAAAACCTAGCCCCGCTCGGCGCTGGACGCGGCCGCCACTTCGGAATTGAACAACCACGGATGGACACCGATGAACACGGATGAAGCCAAACCCCTGACCGGGCAGATCATTTTCTCCCGGCGACAATCGCTGCGCCGAATCTCGATTCGGCGGGTTCGCTGCGATTTGATTCGCGCCGGGTCGGAGACCGGCGCTCCGGCTGCAAAGTAGGACCGCGCGTCCCGCCGGTCTTTCTAATTACAGCATCCGCCCAAGCGGCTCTCTCCAGTTGGATGTCAGGCTGGAAGCACTGACCTACTCTCCTACGCCGGCGGTGCAGGCGCAGGCGCAGGCGTGGGCGGCGGATTCGCCGGCTCGTTCGGCTCCGGCGTCTCGCCCGGCAGCGTCTCGTAGGACAGCCCGTAGCTGCGCATCACCTCCCGTGCCGTGCCCGCCTCCAGCCGGCGCGTGCTGTGCCGCAGCTCGTCCACCAGATCATCCACCACCACCTGCGCCTGCGGCCGCAGCGCCCGCAGCTTCTCCAGCAACGCCTGCAAATCCCGGTCCACCGGCGTCACCTCGCCGCGCTCGCGGATGGCATCCGTCAGCTTCGCCTGCACCTCCGCCGCGCTCGGGTTCACCATCGCCGGGAACCCCATCGCCACCGCCGCCGCGTCCCCGGCGATCAGCTCCTGCGCCACCGTCCGGCGCTCCTCCTGCGTGCCCAGCGACGGCAGCTCCGCGCTGTGGTTGAGCTTGTGGCAGTCCAGCACCGCCACGTAATCCCGCAAATACGTGTCCAGCACGCCCTCCGCCATCCCCTATCCTCTATCAGCCATCTCCCATTTCCGAAACCCCTTGCCGCGACCGCCGCCGCTCGCAACACTTCCCCCCGGTTCCCACGGAGCAAACGAAAGAACATGGAACGAACCTCAACCACCGGCCGCGCAGCCGCCTCCCTCTCCGCCTCGACCGGGGATAGGGCCGGGGTGAGGTGTCGAAACAATGGGTCGCCGAAGGGCAACGCCAACTTCGCCTGCGGCTCCGGCGGCATGTTCGTGCAGTTGGAAAAATTCGGCGCATCCCATGTTCGGAACTGCAATGGGAAGCAACTTGCCCTCGCCTTATGAACAAAAAGGCACTCACCGAGGCGGATATCCGCACCAAGTTCATTACGCCGGCCATCGTCGCTCCGGGCAAGTGGGACCTGATGACCCAGGTTCGCGAGGAAGCCTACTTCACCAAGGGTCGTGTCATCGTCCGGGGTAAGACGGTGAAGCGCGGCGAAGCGAAGAAGGCCGACTATATCCTGTCCTACAAGCTGAACCTCCCGCTGGCGGTCGTGGAGGCAAAGGACAACAACCACGCCGTCGGTGCCGGCATGCCGCAGGCACTGGAATACGCGGAACTGCTCGACATCCCATTTGCCTACAGCTCTAACGGCGACGCGTTTCTCGAACATGACCGCACCGTGACCACCGGCACGGTCACCCGCGAAATCCCGCTCGACCAATTCCCTTCACCGGCCGAGCTCTGGGACCGCTACCGCAAGGCCAAGGGCTACACCGCCGCGCAAGAGTCCGTCGCGGCTCAGGACTACTACTACGACGGGGCGAAGAAGCCCCCGCGCTACTACCAACTCACCGCCATCAATCGCACCGTGGACGCCATCGCCCGCAGGGAGAACCGCATCCTGCTCGTCATGGCCACTGGCACGGGCAAGACCTACACCGCGTTCCAAATCATCTGGCGGCTTTGGAAGTCAGGGGCAAAGAAGCGCATTCTCTTCCTCGTCGATCGCAACATCCTCGCCGACCAGACCAAGACCAACGACTTCAAGCCGTTCGGCACGGCGATGACCAAGATCACCAACCGCACGGTGGACAAGTCCTTCGAGATTTACCTGTGCCTTTATCAAGCCGTCACCGGAACCGAGGAAGACCAGAACATCTACAAGCAGTTCTCCCCGGATTTCTTCGACCTTGTCATCGTCGATGAGTGCCATCGTGGCAGCGCGGCGGATGACGCTCGGTGGCGACAGGTGCTCCAATACTTTTCGTCCGCCGCGCAAATTGGCCTCACCGCCACGCCCAAGGAAACCAAGGACGTTTCCAACATTGAATACTTCGGCGACCCGATTTTCACCTACTCCCTCAAGCAGGGCATTTCCGACGGTTTCCTAGCTCCCTACAAAGTCGTCCGCATCGGGCTGGACAAGGACCTCGACGGCTGGCGCCCCGAGGAAGGCCAGGCCGACAAATACGGGCAGCTCATCGAGGACCGCGAATACAACGACCGCGACTTTGACCGAAATCTCATTCTCGAAAAGCGCACCGCTGTCGTCGCCGCCAAGGTCACGGAGTTCCTCAAGGCCACCGACCGCTACGCCAAGACCATCATCTTTTGCGAGAACATCGAGCACGCCGAGCGCATGCGGCAGGCGATGGTCAACGCCAACCCCGACCTTGCCGCCGCCAACGCCAAATACGTCGTCCGCATCACCGGCGACAACAGCGAGGGCAAGGCTCAGCTCGACAACTTCATTGATCCCGAGAAGCCCCATCCGGTCATCGCCACCACCTCACAGCTCATGTCCACGGGCGTGGACGCCCAGACCTGCAAGCTCATCGTCCTGGACAAGCGCATCGCCTCCATGACCGAGTTCAAGCAGATCATCGGGCGTGGCACGCGCATCAACGAGGACTACGGGAAGCTCTTCTTCACCATCATGGACTTCAAACGGGCCACCGCCTTGTTTGCAGACCCGGCGTTCGATGGCGACCCGGTGCAGATCTACGAGCCAGCCGGCGATCAATCGGTGGTGCCACCGGAGGAGGTGGACGCCCATTATCCTGAGCCGCAGGCCGGCAGCGGGTTGCTGGGCGAATCGCCGGCGGATGCGGGCATGGAACAGCCGAAACGCTACGTGGTGGACAACGTCGAAGTCCGCGTCGCCACCGAGCGCGTCCAATACCTCGACGCCAACGGCAAGCTCATCACCGAGTCGCTCAAGGACTACTCCCGCAAAACCGTCCGCAAAGCTTACACCTCACTCGACGCCTTCCTCACCGTCTGGAACGACGCCGAGAAGAAGCAGGCCGTGCTCGAAGAACTCGCCGCCAATGGCGTCTTCCTCGACGAACTTGCCGAACAGGTTGGCCGTGACTACGACGCTTTTGACCTCATCTGCCACGTCGCCTTCGACGCCCCGCCCCTCACGCGGAAGGAGCGCGCCGAGAAGGTGAAAAAGCGCAATGTCTTCGCCAAGTATGGCGACAAGGCCCGCGCCGTCCTCAACGCCCTGCTCCAGAAATACGCCGACAGCGGCATCGCCAGCGTCGAGTCGCTGGAAATTCTCAAGGTGGACCCGCTCACCGCCCACGGCACGCCCGTGGAAATCGTGAAACTCTTCGGTGGCCGGGATGGCTATCTCACCGCCATCCGCGAACTCGAAACCGCCCTCTACCAGGAAGCCGCCTGACAGATTGCATATCGTCCGCCTCCCTGTAGTCTCGCCATGTCATCTGATGCCACCAATCCCGGCCAACCCCGCGCCAGTGAAACCGCTGCTCTCCGCCGAGCAGATGGCGCGGATCTTGTCGGCGCGGCGCTCGATCACCTCCGAGGACTTTCGCCGTCAGGTGGAATCTCACCTGGGGCGCCCACTGTCGCCCGGCAGAAGGAAGGTCTTCGTGAATGGGCGCGAAGTCTGGGTCTGCTGCTGAATCCCGAGCAGATCGTCCCCCGCTTGGAACGTGGCGGCCAGGAACATGACTGGTTCCGCGAAGGGGAACGGGTCTTCAAGGTCACCCGCGACGGCATCTTCGGCCTTTCTCCCGGCATTGACCTCGCGCTGGTGTCCTCGGATCAAGATGCCCGTCGCTTCCACCTCTGGGAAGCCACCCCGCTCGAATACCTCGAACGGCTCCACCTCCAGAACCAGCTCGTCCCCGGCCTGAACCGCCTTGAAGGCATCCTCGACCAAGGCGACGACCTTGCCGTCGTTACGTCGCAGCCCCGGTTCGACCTCGTGGCCGTCACTCAGCCCGAGATTGACGCCTGGTTCCCCCGGCTGGGATTCGAGAAGGTGACCGAATGCGGTTACTACCGCGCCGAGGACAACCTCGGCATCTTTGACGCCCACACCAAGAACCTCGTGCGCTTCCAGGACGACCTCATCCCCTTCGACGTGATTCCCTGCCGGCCGGCCGGCGGGTTTCTCCAGTTCATCGCCGACACGCTGGCCGCCGGCCATACCGTTCGCGCCGTCCGCCGCTCCACCACCACTCCGCGCCCTGCTTAGCCCCATGCCCAACGTCTCCAACCTCGTCAAAACCATCCAGGACATCATGCGCAAGGACGCCGGCACCTACGGCGACGCGCAGCGGCTCGAACAGCTCGGCTGGATGTTCTTCCTGAAGATCTTCGACGACCGCGAAAAGGAGATGGAAGTCCTCCGCGACAATTACAAATCCCCCCTCCCGAAACATCTCCGCTGGTCCACCTGGGCCACCGACGACGAAGGCATCACCGGGGACGCCCTCCTCGATTTCGTCAACAACACGCTCCTGCCCAAGTTGAAGTCCCTCGCCACCGGCGGCGACCGGATCACCACCCTGATCCGCACCGCCTTCGAGGATGCCAACAACTACATGAAGAACGGCACGTTGATGCGTCAGGTCATCAACAAGATCAACGGCATCGACTTCAACGCCTCCGATGACCGCCACATGTTCGGCGACATCTACGAAAAGCTCCTCAAGGACCTCCAGTCCGCGGGCAATGCCGGCGAGTTCTACACCCCGCGCGCTGTCACCCAGTTCATCGTCGAGCAGGTCAATCCCCGCCTCGGCGAAACCATCCTCGACCCCGCATGCGGCACCGGGGGCTTCCTCGTCTGCGCCATCGAGCACCTGCGCAAGCAGGCCAAAACCGAGGCCCACGAGCGCAGCATTCAGGACTGCTTCGCCGGCATCGAGAAGAAGCACCTCCCGCACGTCCTGTGCATGACCAATCTCCTCCTGCACGGCATCGACGTCCCCTCCAACGTCCGCCACGACAACACTCTCGCCCACCCCCTGCGCGACTGGGGCCCGAAGGAGCGCGTGGACTGCATCGTCACCAATCCGCCCTTCGGCGGCATGGAGGAGGACGGCATCGAGTCCAACTACCCCGCCGACTTCCGCACCCGCGAGACGGCCGACCTCTTCCTCGTGCTGCTCATGAAGATCCTCAAGCCCGGCGGCCGCGCCGGACTCGTGCTGCCCGACGGCACCCTCTTCGGCGAAGGCGTCAAGACCCGCATAAAAGAGGCCCTCCTCACCGAGTGCAATTTGCACACCATCGTCCGCCTGCCCAACGGCGTCTTCAATCCCTACACCGGCATCCGCACCAACCTCCTCTTCTTCACCAAGGGCGCGCCCACCACCCACGTCTGGTATTACGAGCACCCCTATCCGCCCGGCGCCAAGAGCTACAACAAAGGCAAACCCATCCGCATCGAAGAGTTCGAGGCCGAGCGCGCCTGGTGGGGCGAGGAAAAAGACGGCTTCAAATCCCGCGTGGAAAACGAGCAGGCCTGGCGCGTCTCCCTGGACACCATCAAGGCCGGCAACTTCAACCTCGACCTCAAGAACCCGCACAACCCCGACACCGGCCCCGGCGACGTGGACCACCTCCTGCCCGAATACGAAAAGCTCCTCGCCCAGATCGCTGAGACGCGCGGGCAGTTGAAGGCGCAACTAATGGAGGCGTTGTCGCGATGAATGTCACCACCGCATTCCCCAGCGCCAACGGCGCGCCCCATACCAGCCTGGGGCAACGCCCCAGGAAAACCGCCACCCAATTATCTCAAGCCCTGAAGGGGCGGGCCAATTCACCGCGGCCAAACACGGATTCGGAATTGGGGCGGGCGGTTTGGAACGCCCCTTCAGGGCTTGGTTCGTTGGTGGATGCCATACCCAGGGCGTTGCCCTGGGCTGGTATGGGACGCCGCGTTGCGGCTGGGAGAATCGCCGCATGAGACTGGAAACCATTTTTGAGAAGTTCGACCAGTTCGCCGACGCGCCCGACGCGGTGGCGAAGATGCGCGAGCTCGTGCCGGAATTCAGCGCCAACGGCGCGCCCCATACCAGCCTGGGGCAACGCCCCAGGAAAACCGCCCCCCAATCATCCCGAGCCCTGAAGGGGCGGCACAATGCGCCGTCATCGGGTGCGATTCGGATTTTGAATCCCGGTCGATGGATCGCCCTTTCAGGGCTTGGTTCGTTTGTGGATGCCATACCCAGGGCGTTGCCCTGGGCTGGTATGGGTCGCCGCGTTGCGGCTGGGGGAACCAACGCATGAAGCTGGAAACGTTTTTCGAGAAGTTCGACCAATTCGCCGATGCGCCCAATGCAGTGGAGAAGATGCGCGAGTTGGTGCGGCACTTAGCGGTGACTGGCAAGCTTGTCGGCCAAGACCCGAGCGACGAGTCGGGCGACCTGCTCCTCAAAAAGATCAACGCAGAACGTTTGGCCGCAGTGAAGGCACGGCAAATCAGTCCGATGAAGCCTTTGCCAGCGGTCGGTGAAGAAGAGCTATTGTTCGAGCTTCAACCTGGCTGGGCAGCCGCACGCCTCATCGAACTCGTGATGGAAATCCAAACCGGCCCGTTTGGAAGCTCGTTGCACAAGAGTGACTATCAGCTTGGCGGAACTCCCGTCATCAATCCCGCTTCGCTAAAGGACGGTAAGATCGTTCCCATTGATGAGATGGCCATCGGCCATGCGACGCTCAAGCGCCTCGAAGTGTTCACGCTCTGCGCGGGCGATATCGTGATGGCGCGAAGAGGTGAGATGGGACGTTGTGCCATCGTGACAAAGAACGAGGAAGGCTGGCTTTGCGGCACAGGAAGTCTCGTCCTGCGGATGCCTCGTTCGTTGTATGCGCCTTACTTGGCGATGTTGATCGGCGCGCCGATGGCTCGAACCTATCTCGGTGGAGCATCGGTGGGCACGACGATGCAGAATCTCAATCAATCCATTCTGGCAAAGATGCCAGTCGGAGTCCCACCCCTCGCCGAGCAGAAGCGGATCGTGGCGAAGGTGGATGAGTTGATGGCGTTGTGTGATCGGCTGGAGGCGCAGCAGCAGGAACGGGAGACGCGGCACGCCGCGCTCGCCCGCGCGTCGCTGGACCGCTTTGCCGACGCGCCCACCCCGGCCAACCTTCCATTCCTCTTCCACCCGTCCTACGCCATCCCCCCCGCCGACCTCCGCAAATCCATCCTCACCCTCGCCGTCCAAGGCAAACTCGTCCCCCAAGACCCCAACGACGAACCGGCGGCGGAATTGGCCGAGCGAATTCGAAGTGAGAGATTGCGGTTGGCCAAAACAGGAAAGGCAGCCAAGCAGGCAGAATTCGCTCCGATAGCAGGCACTGCCCAGCCATATGACCTACCTGAATCTTGGGCGTGGGTTCCCCTCGGGAACGTCACCTTCATCCGGACGGGCAAGCTTGACGCTAACGCAAGCTCGCCTGATGGGCAGTATCCTTTCTTCACTTGCGCAAAGGACCCGCTGCGCATCGACCGATACGCCTACGACGGCGAGTGCGTTCTCTTGGCGGGCAACGGCAACTTCGACGTCAACTACTACGACGGAAAGTTCGAGGCTTACCAACGCACCTACATCATTGAAGGCGTGAGCCGCGACATGGTCGATGGCCGCTACCTCTTCCGATTCATCCAGAAGTATGCGGACACCCTCCGCGAAATGTCGGTCGGTGGAGTCATCAGCTACATCAAAATCGGATTTCTGACCGATGCGCCACTCCCACTCCCACCCCTCACCGAACAACGCCGGATCGTGGCCAAGGTGGAGCAACTGATGGCCTTGGTGGACGCGTTGGAAACGCAGCTCGCCGCCTCCCGCGCCACCGCCGCCAACCTCCTCTCCGCCCTCGTCGCCGAACTCACCACCGCCAGCGCCAACGGCGCACCCCCATCCCAGCCTGGGGCAACGCCCCAGGTCAAAGGCCGAAAACATAACGAGGGCTGAAAGCCCGATCCATCCTCATGCCACAATCATCATCGAATCACCCACCGCATCGCCCGGATGGATCGCGCCGTTGGCGCTTGGGATTTCCTGTTTGCCGAATTCCTGGGGCGTTGCCCCCGGCTGGGATAACGCCGGGCCTTTGGCCCTTGAAACGCCCCGTTGCCCAAGGCTGGAATCAATCGGGCCTTTGGCCTTAAACCAATATCGCCATGCCACAATCGCTCTCGCTTGTCATCGTCCACGTCATCTTCAGCACGAAGGAACGCCGTCCCTTTCTCGATCCCGACACACGCCCGAAACTCCACGCATATCTCGCCACGGTCGCACGCAACGAGGGCTGCGAAGCATATCGCGTCGGCGGCGTGGCGGACCATGTTCACCTCGCCATCCGTTTGTCGCGCACCCTCACCATCGCGAAGCTGGTGGAAACGTTGAAGACGAGCTCTTCGAAATGGCTGAAAACGGAATCGCCCGATCTCGCGGCGTTCTCGTGGCAACGCGGCTACGGATGTTTCTCCGTTGGTCCATCGGATTTGGAGGCGTTGAAGGACTACACCGACAGCCAGGAGGAACATCATAAAACGCGGACGTTTCAGGATGAGTTTCGTATGTTCCTAAAGAAATACGGCGTGGAATACGACGAGGCTTATGTGTGGGATTGAGCGATGGAGCGGGCTTTCAGCCCTTGGCCCTATGGCGGCATGTTCCTGGGGCGTTGCCCCAGGCTGGAATGATGCCGGGCCTTTGGCCCTCCGGCACCGGCTCCCACCCCTCGCCGAACAACGCCGGATCGTGGCCAAAGTGAAGCAACAACTGATGGCCTGGGTGGACGCGTTGGAAACGCAGCTCGCCGCCTCCCGCGCCACCGCCGCGAACCTCCTCTCCGCCCTCGTCGCCGAACTCACCGCTTGTGGCAATGCTGGCGCATCACCCCGATCCTGAACTAAAAGACTGAAGACATGAACAGCACTGCCTCAACAAACTCTTCGCCTCACCTGCTCTCCCCCTTTGACCTCCACGGCCTACCGCTCCGCAACCGCGTGGTGATGGCTCCATTGACCCGCGGCCGCGCCGGGCGTGAACGGGTGCCGAATGATCTGATGGTGGAGTATTACACGCAGCGCGCCTCGGCGGGGCTCATCATCGCGGAGGCGACGACGATTTCCGAACAGGGCTTCGGCTGGGTGGATTCGCCGGGCATTTACAACGACGCGCAGGTGGCGGGCTGGGCGAAGATCACGGCGGCGCTTCGTGAGCGCGGGACACCTTTCTTTCTCCAGCTCTGGCACTGCGGGCGCGCGTCGCATAGCAGCTTTCATGGGGGCAAG
>Ga0255204_1000431_pt1 | contig 12499 bp, 20 predicted proteins | sample Miss_Colum_RepC__2_FD_188418 | JGI IMG/M metagenome (GOLD analysis project Ga0255204, IMG submission 188418) | Freshwater microbial communities from Mississippi River, Louisiana, United States - Miss_Colum_RepC_8h | ecosystem: Environmental > Aquatic > Freshwater > River | place: USA: Louisiana... | reverse complement strand
CAGCACGGCCTTGGGCACCGCTCAAGACGTGGCGGAGGCGGGCTTGTCCACCTCGGAGCGGGTGACGGCCGCCGGCCTCGCCGCCGCTCGCCAGATCGGCGAAGCCGCCATTGCCAACGTGGAAGCCTACATTGAAGGCCAGCGCGACTTTGTCGGCGAAGCCCTCGCCACGGCGCGCGAACAGGGGCAAAGCTCGCTCTCGACGGCGCAAACCTTGGCGGAGGGCAGCAACGCGATTGCCGCCGCCGTGGCCAAGTCGCAAGAGCAATTCGTGTCCACGGCCAGCGGCCAGAAGACCACCCTCTACGTCATTGGCGGCGTGCTTGCCCTGGGCGCGGCCGCGCTCGCCTTTACCCGCCCCTCCTCCAAATGAGCCTCAAGATTGCCAAGATCAATTTCAGCATCCCCGCCGGGCAGACTCAGGAGTTCGAGGTGGTCGCCGACTTCTACCGGCTCGAAACCTTCCCGGCCGGCTTGCGCATCGGACTGAACGGCGGCCCGGCCATCACGCAAAATGAAGGGTTCAGCCAGCAAGGCGTGCCCGGCCAGGGAGAAGTGCGATTGCTGCGGATCGAGAACTCCACGGGCGGCACGGTGGCCGGCTCGTTCATTCACGGAACGGGACAGATGAACCTGCCCGGCGTCACGACGCTGTCCGGCAGCTTGCCCTTGCCCGCCGGCGCGAGCACGGCGGCGAACCAGACCAGCTTGATTGGGGCGCTCGCTTCGCTGATTTCCATCGCCAGCACGGCGGACTTGCAGGCAACGGGCAACGCCGCGCTGGCAACGGCCAACGGGCATCTGGCCACCTTAGCCAGCGAAACGCCGCGCACGGCGCGCGTCGTGGCAGTGACGCCGAACAGCACTTTTACCATCACGGACGCGCGTTACGTGTCGATCACCAACACCGGCACGACGGACCTGACGATTCAGATCGCGGGCCAGTCTGACTTCACCCTGCCCAGCGGTGCTCAACTTGATTGGCCGCTCATGCAGCGGCGGGACAATGGCTACACCATGTCCATCGTGTGCCCGGCCAGTAGTGCCGGCGTGATCCAATACATCCTCTAACCTATGTCTTACGCCCAAGTAATCCCGACCATCGCCAGCATTCCCGGCCTGCAAGCCGCACTCGACGCCAAGGCCGCCAAGGCGGGCGAGTCCTTCACGGGGGCCTGCACCTTCGACGGCTCGCTGGCGTGCGTCGCCCAGCTCTCCGTGGCGGGCGGAACCAAGGTGGTCAACGCGCCGATTCTGGACCTCTTCGAGACGTGGAACGCGAGCGGTCAAGCCTTTGTTGGAATCCAGCTCAATGTCACCAACACGAACAGCCACGCGGACAGCCGCCTCCTCGCGCTCAACGTCGGCGGCAGTGAACGCTTCGCCGTCACAAAGGATGGCGGCGTCATCGCGGCAGCGGCCTCTAGCTTTGCTGGTGAGTTTTTTGTGGCTGGGGGAGAAGCTACGGACGTTAATCACCAAGCGGTGAGCCTGACGCACGTGTGGAATGGAGCCGGAATCGCGTTTTCCGCGATGCACCTTACCGTGATCGACACCCTAAGCGCGGTGAATGCCAAGTTCATCCGATGCGAGCTGAACGACGGTTTTGCCAGATTCGAGGTGCTCAAGACTGGAAGCATCGTCACCAACTCGATCTACTCTCTATCGGCCTCCGCCCCGGCTCTGGACGCCTCTCAGACGTGGAATAACGCAGGCGTCGCCTTCAAAGGGCTTTCGCTGAACGTCACCGACACGGCCAGCGCGGCGGCGAGCAAGTTGATTGATCTCTTGGTCGGAGGCGCTTCCAAGTTCTCTGTCTCTAAGGCCGGCTGCATAGAGTCCAGCTCCGCCGTCAATCACGGTTCGGCAGCCTTGATCCTTGGCGATGGCAGCGCTGTTCCCAAGGTGGCTGCGTATCAGAACAGTGGAGGCCTTGTGGCGGTGTCTTCGACCGGCTCCTTTTTATTTTCCTCCACCTCCAACGCCTACTCGGGAGCCGCCGACGCAGCTCTGCACCGCGTTGCGGCCGGCGTCTTGTCTGTCACCAACGGCACCGCCGGCACCTACCGCGATCTCCGCGTCCGCAACGTCCTCGACACCAACGGCGCGATTGTGCTCGGCACGCGCGGCGCGGCCGTGGCCGATGCCACCGACGCGGCCAGTGTCATCACCCAGCTCAACGCTTTGCTGGCCCGCCTGCGCGCCACGGGCGGGCACGGCCTCATCGCAGACTAAACATCGCCCCCATGAAACCGGAACAAGCCCTGCAAATCCTCTCGGAGCTGGTGAACTCACCGCTCCTCAAGCTCGCCCTCCCGATCAACTCCCTCGCCGCGTGCGATCTCGCCTTGCGCACGCTGGCCGACGCCTTGAAGCCCAAGCCCGAAACCCCGCCCACCCAATGAACACCGTGACGCTCCGCACCGGCCGCGTGATCCCGCTGGCTGACGTGCGCCTGGACGTGCCCAGCCAACGCTTCTTCTACGGCGCGGCCAACGTGACGGACTTCCTGAGCGGCGAGCAAAAACGCTCCTTCCCCGGCTACGATGTCGCGCGCGCCAACCGCGAAGCCAGCGACGCCGCCCGCATCGCCAAAGGACTCGACCCCTACGACGACCCGCCCGCTACGACCTTCTACACCGTGCTAGAAGACACCGCCGCCGGCATCGGGGCCGACGTCGCCACCACCGCCCAGGGCGTGCGCGACTTCGCCGGCATCGGCCCCGAGAACGCGGGCCGTCGCTCGCAACTCTTTTGGACCGCGCTCGCCGTGGGCCTTGGCTTCCTCGCCTACCAGATCGGGGTGTTCGCTTGGATCCGAAAACGCCTCGGCGCATGAAAGAACTCAGCACCATCATGCACAAGGACAGCGTGGAATTTGCACGCAAATACGGCCTCGTGATCCTGTTGCTCTGGCAATTCCTGGGCGGCGGCATCAAGGAAAGCATTCGCGGCGTCGTGCGCGAGGAAATCACCACCCTTCAAACCACCATCACCAAGCTCGAAACGCGCCTGGCCGCCCTCGAATCCAAGAAGCTATGAAACCGGCCGCCCTGCTCTCGCTTCTCTGCTCTCTCCTCTTCCTCGGCTCCGCCTGTGCCTCCCTCGAAAACTTGAGCGACCAGCAAAAGGCCGTGGGCAAGGCCGTTGCCCGCATCGCCTTGCAACTGGCCATCGGTGAACTAAACGGCCGCGTGAAGGAGCTGCAACCCTACACGCCCAACCTGGTCAAACTCTTGGATCTCACCTTCGCCAAGCCCATCACGCCGGAGGCTGCCGCCGCGCAAATCAAGGCGCATGTGGCAGAAACCATCCCCGCGCCGCGCCAAGCGGAAGTGCTTGCCACGATCAAAGACGCCCTCCGCCGTGACGCATCGAGCGCGCCCCCGACGCCCGCCGCCGGCCCGTCCGCCGCCGATCCTGCCTCCTACTCGGCCCGCCTCGCCCGGGCGTTGTAGCTCGCCATGCACCTTTTCCTTCTCGTCATCGTCCCGCTCGCCTTCCTTCTGGCGAGGGTTTGGCTATCGGCCCCGACGCTGACGGACGCCCAAGGCCGCGAGTTTATCCGCGTGCGCCCCGCCTCCGATGCGGGCGACGGCCTCACCAACGCGGAGCTTTGGCAGCTCGTGGGCTACGTCGGCGAGGAGCACCCCTACTTTTTGAAGCTCCTCACGCCGGAAGGACAGCCGACCCTCTTCACCCGCACCGCATGACCTCCGAACAAGTCGCCCAATGCCTCGCCGCCGCCGGGTGCGGAGGAGCCTACCTGACTTTCATTCTTGACCGGGAATACGCCTGCCCCGCCGTTGACTACATCACCAAGGAGTTCGCCCCGTGGTTTTGGGCGGAGCAATATCGGCGCGGCGTGGCCACCTGGAAAGCGGAGCGCAACGACTGCGACAACTTCGCCGTGCGCGCCTTCGCCGACATGGGCACCGCCCACGCGCTGGCCGAAAAGCAAACCGGCAAGGGCCTCGCCTTTGGCCTGTTCTTCTACCAGCCGGACGGCCCGCCCGGCCTGCACGCGATCAACTTCGCCATCATTCGCGGCCCGGACGGCACCCACCACCCGGTGTGGTTCGAGCCGCAACCGCAGGCGAACACCTTTGGCCTGGTAAGTCTCACCCAAACCGAGCGCAACAGTTGCGTCGGCTATCTGCTCTGCTGACATGAAACGCCTGATCCTAATCCTCGCGCTGTCCGGCTACCTCGCCGGGGCCACTGGCTGCCAGACAACCGGCACGCCCGCCCCGCCGCCGATGCGCTACAGCGAACCCTGAACCCCTCTCTCCCTCGCCGCTTGGGACATGCGCGGCGAGTCTCGCCGCAGCTTCATTCTTACAAAGCGGCCCGCTGGAGTGCATCCAGCGGGCCGTTGCGTTGCGGTGTCCCGCGCCGCGTCACACCGCCCAAAAATGCCCGCAATCCCCGTTCCTGACGGGCTGGTGATAATGCGACAGCAAGATCGAAGAGCTGTTGCCCAGCATCGTGGCCACCTTCCCCGCGTCCCCGTGTAACGCCAGCAAGTAACTCGCCGCCGTGTGCCGTAGCAGGTCCGATGGCCAGCTCGGCAAACCCAGTGCCTCCCTCGCCACGCGCTTAAACCTCCGCACCGTCGAGTTGCTGGGTGCCACCGGACCCGTGCGCAGAGGGCAGTCAGCCAAGAGCTTCACCGCCTTATCATGCAGCGGCACGATGCGCCGCCGCCGCGTTTTCGCATCGTTCACCGTCACTGTGAGCGTCTCCAAATCCACATCCGCCCACTTCAGCCGCAACAACTCCTCCGGCCGAATCCCCGCGAACATCCCGAGAATCACATACGGCCGGCACACCATCGGCGCGAGTTTGAGCAACTGCTGAGACTGTGCTGGCGTGAGTATCAGCGGCGCGCACCGGTCCACCTTGATCCGCTCCAACTTGTCGCACGGGTTGCGCACGATGAAATCCCGGCGCACCGCGAACGCGAATAGCGTGTTGATCCGATTTTGCCACGTCGCCCGCGTGTTCGAAGAGGGGAACTGGCGCAGGAACGTTTCAACCTCCTCCGTCGTCACCGAATCAAGCAGCCGCTGTTCCCGACCTTTGGCAAAACGGTTGAGGTAATAGCGCAGGGACTTCAGATAGACGGGTCGCAAATTCGCAGCGCGTTTGGCGGCGATCAGTTGATCGATTGCATCGGCGAGGGAAGTGGAGACGCCGAAGCCGGCCAGAGTCGGTTGACTCTGGCGACACCGGGAGATCGTTTCCGACAGCAAGCACTGGTTGAGCGACAGACAGCTTGGCCACATGAATCAAGAGCTTCACTCCCTTGGGCTCTGGAGGCGATGGTGGACGCTGGAGGGATTGAACCTCCGACCCATACCGTGTGAAGGGAGGGGTCAACTTTGACACGGTAGGGGTCGCAGGTTCGAACCCTGCACCGCGCACCACTAATTTCAGGGGGTTCTGACACTTTTCGGAAAAACGAGAGTTGGCAACCGATTGCAAAAGCTTGCAATCTCGGATTAGGAATCGCTCACAAGCTCCCCCTTCGCCCGTCTCGACGCCGAAAACCCGCCCGGCGCGGTCGCAAGGGCGAAAAAAAGATGCTAGGTAGGCGGTGAAATTTGCCCCACCAAGCTCTCACGATGCCCGCCACGCTCTCGCAAGGCCGGGAGGGTGCGGGGAGACAGGCCAACACGAAGAAGCCCCCGACGCTTGGGGAAGCGCGGGGGCTAACCGGACAGAGCGCACACAAGCGGGGGAATGAATAGGAACCCAACTTGCGACGCCAAGCCCGAAAGGGGCTACTCCAATTCCAATCCGCGAAACTCTAGTTTGTCCAGAAAGTGCATGATGTTATTGGAGCGGATTTCAAGATCTTGTCGTCTTTCGGCGGGCGTCAACGAATGGAGAATCTGCTTCGCACTTGGGAACACGTCGGAAGCCTTTGGCTTGCGGGATTCAACTTCTGGTTCAACCTCTTGTTCTGTGGCCTTTTGACAACCAAACAGGGGATTGACGGTCTAGGGATGGACGCCCAAAGGCACGCGGTTCAGACCTACCTTGCCAGCGTCGTGGGAGCACTCATTGGTTCGTTTGAAGAAGTCGAGTCCGGCAAGCCGCGCCCTTCTGCTGCCGCGCGCTGCGGCGGTTCTCCGCCACGGTGCCCATGTTCATCGCGCGCTCAAACTCGTCCGCCTTGCCGTAGCTGCCGCCGCGCTCCATCCGCCGGACGGTCAGATACTGGTCCACCTCCGTCATCACATCCTTGTCCACGTCCGCGTCGGCTTGCAGCTCGGCGAGGATCTGCGCCTCCAGCGAATCCGCCACCGGCGAGTCTACCGGCTTGCTGAGTGCGGTCATCACCTCGTTGTAAAGCGACTCGCGCGCCGCCACACCCTGCGGGCCTGCCAGCTTCAACTGCTCGTTGGCCTGCTGGATGAATTCCGGCCCATACTTCTTTTGGATCTCGAACACGGCCGCCGCCATCTTGTCGGCGTTCTCCTTGCTTGTCTCCGCGTCGCCCAAGCCGGGGAAGTCAAAGGTCTGCGTCTGGCCCGTCTGCGGGTTGGTGTAGGCGATGGGCTTGCCCAGCTTGGCGCTGGCCTCGATGGCGCGGCGCAAGGGTAGCGTCGAGATGTCCGCGTCAATCGCCGCTTCGCCGATCTGGCGAGCGGCGGCGAGGCCGGCGGCCGTCACCCGCTCCGAGGTGGACAAGCCCGCCTCCGCCACGTCTTGAGCGGTGCCCAAGGCCGTGCTGCCAAGCTCTGCGGCCGTCGTGTTGAGTTGCGCAGCGGTGTCCAGTGCGGCGGCTCCCAGGTCTGATGCAGTGGCCAGCCCAGCGCGGCCAAGATCCCGCGCGGCCGACTGTGCCCCCGCGCCGGAGGCTTCAAGCGAGGCGATGAAGTCCCGCGCGATGTTTTCGGCCATCGTCAAAGAGGCGCGAGCAATCGCCGGGTCAACATTGGTGATCGTCACGCTCCCGGTGGTATCGTCCACCGTCACGTTGTTGTCCCCGTCCACGCCGATCTGATTCGTGTCGGAGCTTTGCGTCTGCGAGGGCGCGGGAGCCCCGCCGCCGCCGCCGCCACAGTGCCGCACGCGCGGGCGGAGGGCGCTGCCGCAGAAAGTCAGTTGATCATCGAAGGGCTTCATGCGCAGCGGGAGAAGTGATGGAAGGGCAAGCCCTGCGGGCCAAACGGCGCGGGCGGCTCCACCGTGAAGCCCAGCGAGCCGAGCCAGCGAAGGGCCGCGCGGTTGCGCGCATCGGCCCAGTTGTGAAGGCGTCCGCAGAGACGCACCAGGCGATCCACCCACACGCGGCCAGCGCGCAGGAACTGCCAGCGGTGCGAGGCCGTCGCCAGCATGGCGGGCGTGCCCAGCAACCAGATCAAACCGCCCCGGGCCACGCCACAGAGGCCGACGGGCTCGCCAGTGTCGCCGACAATGGCCCGCGTGTGCCAGCTCGCCGCCACACTGGCGAACACGGCCGCCGCGCCGGTCTGGCCTTGACTGGCGAAGACTTCCGCCCGGTCACTGCCGCGCAAGTTCGCGGCGACGTGCCCGACGTGGGCAAAGGTTGGATCGGTGAAGCGCATTACTTCTTCCAAGGCTTCCAAATGAAGAGCACCGCGACGGACACCACGCCGAGCACTACGGGCCAAACCCACTTGGGAGCCCCGCCGCCGACACTGAACCCGCCGCTCCCGCTGCTGAGAGTGTTACCGTCCTGCGACTGCCGCACCGGAGCGCCGCCGCCGCCGCCCTTGGGACCGAGCAGGCCGCCCGCAACACTGGCCACCGCGCCGATCATGGGTAGCATGGCGCGTCAGGGTTTGCGGAACACCAGGAAGAGGCCGAGCACGGCCGCCAAGGCGATGCCCACCCACCCGAGCACGGGGATTCCACCGGGCGCATTGGCCGGCACGGTGCGCGCCGCTGCCGGCGGCGTGGTCACGGCCGCCTGATTGCCTCTCAGCGCGCCGATCACACTGGCCGCCGCGTTGGCCGCTTCTGAGAGGCCGGCGAAGAGGCCGTCCCCCTGTCCAAGTTGGTATTCGTTCATAGGGTTTGAGTGTGGGGCGGTGCGCCGGGATCGCCGGTCGCACCGCCCCGTTGACCGCGCGGAGGCGGTTCGTTTAATGCCTTACGCCGGGACGACCTTTGCGCCCTCGGTGCCTTCGGCGACGATCAAGAGCTGGGCCACATCAACGACGGCGTTCCAATCAATCACCAGCTCCACCGGAAGCCGAGTGTCACCCACGCGGATCACTTGGAAGTCGTTCGCGTTGAGGTTCAGATCCAGCGGCATCATGTGGCCGTATTGCGTGCCGGGGATCTTGTAGAGCGGGCTCTGATTCAGGAGGAAATACGTGTTCTCCTTCGTGCTGTCCCAAACGGGCAAGTCCCCCACCTTGAGCCGCGCCCGAGTGATGGCGCTGCGCGCATTCTTCCCGCCCGTAACCTCTAAGTCCGCCGTATCGGGCAGGCACATGAGGAAGAGCCGGCGCAGCTTCACGATGCTGCCGAAGTCCAGGTTGGAGAAGTTGTTTTCCCCCGCCGCCGTCATTTTCGGCGTGATGATGCGATGCACCAGCGCCTCCGCACGCGGGACGCTTTCGAGGTAGTAGCACGCGCTGGCATCAATGCCCGTAAAGGAGGTGTTGGCCGGGAGCGAAGCAACCACGTTGACGCGGATCTGCAACGTCTGAATGTCCGCCGTGCCCAGCTCCGAATTGAGCACGCCGGGCGACTCGAACGGGATCAGGATGTGATCCACCGCCGGGGTGTCGCCGTTCTGGTTCAAGTAGGCCACGAATTGCTGCCACAGCTTGGGAACGTAAGTGGACACCGGCTTGTCATTGATCAGCACTTCAATGCTGCTGACGACGTTCCGCACGTCGAGGACGGCGGACGAGGGGCCAGAGCCCCGCACTCGCAACGCGATCCAACTGAAGGACCGGCCACGATGCGGGGCTGTCAGCACGGGCGAAGTGCCGGCAACCGGCGAGGAGTTGAAGGGCGGGAGAGGTTGAACGATGCGTTGCATAGTGCGGAGGCTGGGGGGTTGCGGTTGACGGGTGAAGAGACAGCTCAGGAAGGCAGCCACCGACGGACGGCGTCCGGCGTGTAGGGAGCCACGAACTTAAGCGCGGCGTAGGTGAGGGCGAAGAGGCCAATGGAGACGGCTACGTTTTTCCAGTCGATTTTCATGGGAGGGTGCCAGCAAAGAACGGCGGGCGCGTGTTGATATCGGCGGGCGGCTTTCAGCGGGCGGCGGGGGGTTGGTCCCGCAATCGGCCCCGGTTACTGACTGCAACCGATTACGGGACGAACCTATCACGGACCCGCCGGGCGAACAGTTGTGACTTGCGGAACCCTTGCCCGTCCGGTTTCCGCCCCATACCCCCCTCAAAAATGCCGTCCGTCCGCCCCTGGCACGTCCCGGAATGGACACCCCAGACGGGAAACCCTAGAAAACAGTGTCCAGAGATGGGGCCTTGCGACACGGCCAAGCTTGTGGGATTATCCCAACATGACCGTGATAGCTGACGATAAGAGCCGACTGCAACTGCGCCGCTGGGACGTAATGCCGGGGGACGTTTGGGCGGTTGAATCATCCCCGCGCCGCATCGTGCTGGTGAAACTGGAAAGGCCCCAGCCGCGCCAAGGGCTGTTGGAGCATCTTCGCGCGCTGGCCGGGCTGGAAATCCCGGAACGCTCCGCCCATTGCCCACCGCGCGTATGACCTACCTCTTGGACACCAACACGGTCTCCGAACTCACGAAACCCGAGCCGGATGCCCGGTGTGTGGCCTGGGTCGAAGCGCACCAAGCTGATTGCGCCTTGTCCGCAGTCACCTTGGGAGAGTTGAGTTACGGAGTGCAACGGCTGCCGGAAGGAAAACGCCGCAACGCGCTGGCCCGCGCCTTTGACTTCCTCTGCGAAGACTACGCGGAAAGGTTCTACAGCTTCGACGGTCCGGCGGCCGTCGAGCTGGGGCGCTACACGGCGGAACTGGAGCGGCAGTTTGGCGCGGACTGGTGGAAGACTTACGACTACCGAGACACCCAGATCGCCGCCATTGCGCGCGAATACGGGCTGACAGTCGCCACAAGGAACGGGAAGCACTTTCCCGGCTGCAAGACAGTCAATCCCTGGGCGGCCTAAAACACCTTCCCCGCCAGCTCCGCGCCGCTCTCGCGGTTGTAGGCGATGAACTCCCCGCGCTTGAGCCCGGCAACCCGGTCAACGCCCCGGAAGTAAGGGCGCACGGCGTCGAGTTCCCCCGGTTCCACGGTGTTGAAGCACACCCACTCCGTCACCTCCGCGCGCAAGTCCCGGTGATAGTCGCGCGGGTGTTGCGTGGCGGTGAGCAGCTCCAGCCCCTCCGCCCGGCCCATGCGGGCCACCTTTTCCAGTTCCGCCGGGAGCGAGTGCGCGTCAACGAATCGCCAGAGTTCATCCACAAAGAGCACCTTCTTCCCCGGCCCGCGCCGGGACACCTCGAAAACCCAGTGGCAAAACCAGCGCAGCGCGTCCTTTTGCCGCTCTTGAAACATCACGGCGGGATTGAAGCACACCCAGCGCGACGGCACCGCCGCCTCGCACTCCGCCGCAGTGCCGCACACGGGCAAGCCCAGCCGGTGCGCGGCTTCGAGCTTCCAATCAAAGATGAACGTGCACGCGCTGGGCTCCGCGTTGGCCGGCTGCTCCGTGGCGCGGTTGACGAGGTAGCGAAAGGCGAACGTGCTCTTGCCGCTGCCGGAGGCTCCGAAGACTAGCACGATGGACGGGGCGCGGGAGTAGTCAGGCATGGCGAGTGAACTTTATCGCTCCGCACCGCACACATTTCCACCCGTAGCAGCGGTATGGATAAAAATCCATGTCCACCTTAACGGAATCAATATCGGAGGCCCTCTGCCAATCATGCCGGCACCGGAGGAAGGACACCAGGAAGCGAATCCAGCCCACAAACACGCGCGGCCATTGGCGCGCGCTGACTTCGCTTCCGCACCAACGCTTCACTTCCCGCCCTCCGGTTGCGCCTTGGCGTCTTCGCGCCTTGGCGTTGAATCCTTCTCCTCCTCCAGCTTCGCGATCAACTTGTCCAGCCGCTCCATCGTGGCCACATGATGCGCGCCCAGCTCTACCACGCTGCCGGCCAGTGTCAGCCAGTGCGACTGCCCGGCTCCAACGCCGCGCTTGTTCAACTCCACCGCCGCGCAATCGGCCAGCGCGTTGGAGAAGTCGGCCAGAGCCTCCGCAGGGAGGGCAATGTCCCGTTTGATTTCCTCGCGCATCGGGGCGGGGATCTTGGGATGGTCCAACTTCTCCACCAGCGCCGCCCCGCGCAGGCGGTCCACGATGCGCGTTACCAGGCGCGCGGGCTTTTCGAGGAGGCGCGGATTCCACAACACCACAGCAACGCCAGCAACAGGCGCAGGCACAGGCACAGGGCTTGCACCGCCAGCCACCGGCGCACCGGCGTCAGGAGCCGCCGGAGCGGCCACCGCACTTGCCGATGGTAGCGGAGCCGGGACAGGCGTAGCGCGGCCAGCAGCGCGAGCGGCTTGCTTGCGCAGCTTGTCCTTCTCGCGATCTGCCGCCAATGCCTCCGGCGAGCCAGCCGGGAGGCCGTCTTTGCGTTTCTTGCCGCCGCCGCGATGGCCGCCAAAGAGCGGGACCGATTGACCAGCCGCAACACCAGCAGCGCCGGGGCTGGCCGCGCCGTGGCCCGCCACGCTGCCCGGACTTGCCGCGCCCGCAGTTGTTCCGGGCTTGGCGGCCGCCACAGGCGGGAGAGGAGTTTTTGGATCACTCATTTAGTCGTGGTTGGTTGACCACAGAGACACGATGAACACAGAGAGGGGATTTGCCCCCTGAGGTAAGGTTCGTCCCGGCGTGTTCGGTGCCGCATCGCGCGCGGTCCTCGTGAGCTTGCAAGCCCCACACTGTCCCGTTTCCCCTCTGTGTTCATCGCGTCTCTGTGGTCTAAAGAAATCCTTCAGTCTTCCTCGCCCCGCAAGATTTGCAGCGGCCCGAACTTCCTCACCTTGGGCGGAACGGGTTTGGCGTCCGGCTTGGCGCGCGTCTGGTTCAAGAGCTCCTGCGCGAGGCGTTCGCGCTCCGCCGCGTCGAACTCGGCCTTGCGGCGGGCTTCGCGCTCGGTGGCGGTTTCGCGGCGGGCGGCCTCAAGCTCGGCTTCGAGCGCAAGCTCACGTTCGCTGCGGACAACGCCGCGCGTGACAAGGTCTGCGGCGGGGGGCGGCGCTGCGGGGGGCGGCGCTGCGGGGGGCGCGTCTGCGGGCGGAGGGTTTGGAGCTTCAACGGGAGCCGGAGCATTCTCATTCATGGGCGGGGTGTGATTTGCAGTTCAGTCAGTTCGCGGGGCCGATGCTGCCAAGGTTCCCCCCGCCTGCGTAGTGGTGACTTGCGGAACCCTTGCCGGATTCTCACCCCCCGCGCCGGGTGAGAGGCTGAAACACCGCGTTTTCCCGCATTTCTCGCACTCTCT
>Ga0255204_1000426_pt1 | contig 12562 bp, 11 predicted proteins | sample Miss_Colum_RepC__2_FD_188418 | JGI IMG/M metagenome (GOLD analysis project Ga0255204, IMG submission 188418) | Freshwater microbial communities from Mississippi River, Louisiana, United States - Miss_Colum_RepC_8h | ecosystem: Environmental > Aquatic > Freshwater > River | place: USA: Louisiana... | reverse complement strand
GAGCGCATCAATCGCACCTGGAGCCTGTTCACGCCGACCGTGACCCTGCTCACGGAAATCGGTCTCCTGGTGGTGTGGGCCTTCGGCATCTGGCAGGTCAGTCGCGGGGACATCACCGTGGGCGTGCTCACGGCCTTCATCGCCTACATCGGCCGCTTCTACGGTCGCCTGGACTCGATGAGCCGCATCGTCAGCGTCACCCAGAAAGCCGCCGCAGGCGCCAAGCGGATCTTCGACATCCTCGACCATGTGAGCAATGTGCCCGAGCCGGCGAACCCGGTGCCGCTGAAGAAGGTGGACGGGTCCATCAGCCTGCGCGAGGTGGGCTTCCGCTATGGCAGCCGCCGCGTGATCAAGAACATGACGCTGGAGATTCGCCCCGGCGAGATGATTGGCCTGGTCGGTCACAGTGGTTCGGGCAAGAGCACCCTGGTCAACCTGATCTGTCGCTTCTATGACGTGTCCGATGGCGCCATCCTGGTGGACGGCGTCGACATTCGCCGCTACGCCGTCAGCGACTTCCGTCAGCACATCGGGCTGGTGCTGCAGGAGCCCTTCCTGTTCTTCGGCACGATCGCCGAGAACATTGCCTATGGCAAGCCCGATGCCACGCGTGCCGAGATCGTGGCTGCCGCTCGGGCGGCACATGCCCACGACTTCATCCTGCGTCTGCCTCAAGGGTATGACTCCCTGGTGGGGGAGCGCGGGCAGGGCCTCTCGGGTGGCGAGCGCCAACGGATTTCAATTGCACGGGCGCTGCTGATCAATCCGCGCTTGCTGATCCTGGATGAAGCCACCTCGGCAGTGGACACGGAAACCGAGAAGGAAATCCAAAAGGCGCTGGATAACCTGGTGCAGGGCCGCACCACGATCGCCATCGCGCACCGGCTGTCCACGCTACGCAAGGCCGACCGGCTGGTGGTGATGGACCGCGGTGAGGTGGTGGAGGTGGGTCCACACGATGAACTGATGTCGCGAGAAGGTGCCTACTGGCGCCTGTACCAGGCCCAAGCGCGCAACGTGGACACCGAAGATCCTCCGCCCGAGCGGGCTTCCAACCCGCTGGTGAGGCAGGCATGACCGGGGTGAACACCAGCCCCGCGCTGCCGGGAACCCTCACCCGTGATGCCCACGGACGCCTGGTCTACACCGACCCACAGGGCCTGGTGCATGTGGGTGTGCAGGCGGTGCGGGCTTTCCCCATCGAGTCACCCCTGGAAGGCCTGTCGATCGTGGGTCCTGACGGCCATGAATTGGCCTGGGTCGAGCGCTGGGACAGCCTGCCACCGCCAGACCGCAGCCTGATCGCAGAAGAATTGGCTCAGCGGGAGTTCATGCCGGCGATACACCGGTTGGTGGGTGTCTCCACCTTTTCCACGCCCAGCACCTGGACCGTGGACACCGATCGCGGGCGCACCCAGTTCATCCTCAAGGGCGAAGAAGACATTCGGCGCCTGCGCGATGGCGGGCTGCTCATCACCGACAACCATGGGCTGGTGTTTCGCATTCGCGACCTCAAGGGCATGGACCGCAGCTCGCGTCGGCTGCTGGATCGTTTCCTGTAGTGATCACCCCCGTGCGGCTGCCACGGCGGAACAGGGCCAGGCCCTTGAGCTGAAGCCGCCAGGCCAGCCGGATCAGCCGTTCGATCTCCTGCGCCGTGGTGCTTGGGGGCATCGACACGGTCTTGCTGATACCCCCGTCCACATGGGGTGCCAGCGCCGCCACCATGTGCAACTGGGCATCCGGCGAGATGCGGTCGAGCCAGGCCCAGCCTTGCGTTGGCTGCTGTTGCTCACCTTTGAGCATTTGCCACAGCCGCCACGCATGGGCATGGACCCATGCCGAGCACCTGCGCCCCTGAGGATCTTGCCAAGTGCGGCGCCACTGCGCGGCGGTCATGGGCTCCACGCCCGTGCTGACCCCATCGGCATAGGCCACACTGATGCTGGCTGCCGGCGCAATGGCCAGGAGATGCGAGTGCCGGAGTCCGTATCGACGAATGTCATGACGAAGATCCGCCGGCAGTCGTGAGGCGAAACGCGGCGACCGAAGGACGCCGGATGCGCAGAAGGCGGGGTAGGGGCCGCGCTCCCGCGACAAGCGAACCGAAGCGCGATAGGCCGAGTGGGCGATGAACCGCATCAGGAGGCGGGCCTGATCGCACGCGGCCGGCGATGCGTAGTGAAGATTGAGCATGGCAAGCGCGTCACCCAGGCCCGTGATGCCCAATCCGATTCGGCGATGGCGACGCATCTCGCTGGCCTGCTCCGGCAAGGGCCACGGGCTCCACTCCAAGGCGTCATCCAACAATCGAACGCCCACATGCACCAGGGCTGCCAGCAGGCCCCAGGCCACGTGCGCCTCGGATGCAAACGGGCGCTGGATCACACGGGTCAGGTCCAGCGATGCCAAGGCGCAAGCGCCAAATGCGGGCAAAGGCTGTTCGCCGCAGGGGTTGGTGGCCAACAAGGTTTCATGATCGGCGAGGTTGTCATCGGCCTGAATGCGCGTCACGAAGAGCACGCTGGGCTCGCCACTGGTCCAAACGGCTTCGGCCATGGCCCGCAAGGCCTGCGACTCGGTCGACACCTCCGATTGGGCGGACCGCATGAAGTCATCGTCGAGCGCCACTGCGCGGGCCACATGGGGATGGGCACTCGGATCGGCGGCTATGAACGCTGGAAACGCTGCATGGCGCGCTGACAGGACCGCCATCTGAGCGGCTCTTCTGGGGGCGCCGCCCGGGGGCTGCTCCATCGACTGGGCCCACTGCTCGCAGCGGTCCAATTGCTCCATGACACCGAACGGCAAGGATGAGAAGTCCATGCCGACCCCACCGCCGGCCTGCAAGGTGCGCATCAGGCGGTGGGGCAGCTGGTGCAGGGGCTGTGTGGGCAAGACGAAACAGTTCATCAGGGAACGCTTGGCCGCGGCTCCATCGACGGTGCCGGCGCCAGCCATGATGCGACCCGCAGGAAGCAGGCCTTGGTTCATCGCCCGTTCGAAACGCTGGGCCCAGGCGGCCCGGTTGCGCCAGGGTTCGACCTGCGCCAGCGCATGGGCCACTCGCCGACGGGAGTCCTCTGGAGTGATCTCACCGGCCTGCGCGTACTTCTCCTGGTGCCAACGCAAGGACAGGGCCTGCGTGCTCAGCCGCCATTCCTGCAGTGGGCCAGCGCCCGCGGGCGATGCGGTGTGCACTCAAGACCCCGAGGCCCGCCGACGGGCGCGATCCAGAAGCAGGGCGCCTGCTGCGACGAGTAGCAGCATGAGCACCCCCATCACCGGCAGGCGGCCACTCGGGGGGAGGGCCCACCAGGCCAACAGGATGAGGCCCAAGAGCCCGATGGCGAGCAACAGCAGGCCCAGGCAGAGCAGTGCCAGTGCTTCGAACAGGCGCCGGCGCTCACGAACCAGGGCCTGTTCGCAGGCGGCCCGCCAGTGATCCACGCGCTCCGACCCGAGTGCCACCACCAGACGGAACACCTCGGCCAGGAGGTCCCGCAACAAGGGCCACACCGGGCGACTTAGCGGCGGTTGTTCATCAGAAAACCGGCAAGGAGGCCGATGCCACTGGCCAGGCCCACGGCGGTCCACGGGTTGCGCTGCACGAATTCATTCGTGCTGCGGCCAGCGCCTACCACGCCATTGGCGGCCTGCTGCTGCAGTTCGCTCAACTGTCGACGCACCTGCGCGAGACGGTCCTGGGTTCGCTCACGCCAATGAACGGCCCCATCGCCGATCTGCTGTCCGCCGGATCGCAACAGGTCTTCCGCATCGCGCATCACCACGCGCAGGTCCTGCATCAGCTTTTCGCGTTGAATGTCCACTGTCTGGTTCATGCACTTCTCCTGGTGGGGTTGGGGAAGTGCAAGCCTAGAGTCCGTGCGGTCGGCGCACGCGGAGCACACTCAAGTTCGATGCAGGTCTCCGGGCGAATCAGCCCCGGCCCACGAAGGGCATGTTCGTGGCCATCACCGTCATGGTGAGCACATTGGCCGACAGGGGCAGGTTGGCCATGTAGACCACGGCATCGGCCACATGGGCCACATCCATCACCGGCTCCGCCTTCACGCTCCCATCGGCCTGCGCGACACCTTGGGTGAAGGCCGTGGTCATGTCGGTGGCCGCATTGCCGATGTCGATCTGGCCCACCGCGATGTTGTACTTGCGACCATCGAGGCTGGCGCTCTTCGTCAGACCCGTCACGGCATGCTTGGTGGCGGTGTAGGCTGCGGAATGAGGGCGTGGTGCGTGTGCCGAAATGGACCCGTTGTTGATGATCCTTCCGCCCTGAGGATCCTGACCCTTCATCACGCGAAAGGCATGCTGGGTGCACAAGAACACCCCGTTGAGATTGGTGTCCACCACCTGTTTCCAGGCGGCGAAGTCGATGTCTTCCAGCAGACCTTTGGGGGCAAACAGTCCGGCGTTGTTGAACAGCAGATCGATGCGCCCAAACCGCTTGACCGCACGGTCGAAGAGGGCCGCCACCGAGGCTTCATCGGTGACATCGGCCGTCACCACCAGGGCACGCTCCTGAATCGGACCGTGGGCCTGCGCAGCCGGTGACGCGCGGTCCAGGGCCTCCTGCAAAGACGCGGCATCACGGCCGCTGTAGACCACGCGCCAGCCGTCTGTGAGCAAGGCGGCCGCACTGGCCGCCCCAATGCCCCGCGCGGCACCGGTGATCAGGGCGACCTTGTTGTGGGAGGCGGTCATGGATGGGTCCGATCAAAAACAGGCTCAACGCTCACCGCACAGTATTTCACTTCGGCGATCTTGGCGATGGGATCCAAGGCGGGATTGGTCAGGAGATTGGCGGCGGCCTCGTGGTAGGCGAAGGGAATGAACACGGTGTCGTCTGGCGTGGCCTCGTCCGCACGGGCCACCAGTTCGATCGCACCTCGGCGCGATGCCACCCGCAGAAGCTGCCCCGGCTGGATCCCCAGGCGCGAGAGCGTGAAGGGATTCAGGCACGCACTGGGCTGGGGCTCCAGGGCGTCTAAGACGGTCGCATGCCGGGTCATGGACCCGGTGTGCCAGTGCTCCAACTGTCGACCGGTGATCAGCACCATCGGGTATTGACGGTCAGGACGTTCCGCCGCAAAGCTGAGGGCCGACGGCACCAGGCGCGCCCGCCCGCTGGTGGTGGGGAAGCGGTCGATGAAGACCACCGGATGACCCGGGTCTGATTCATCCGCACAAGGGTAGGTGACAGCCCCCTCGCGCTGCAAGCGCGGCCAGGTGATGCCCGCAATCGACGGCATGCAGGCGCGCATTTCGTCATGCACCTGGCCGATGCCGGCCTCTCCCCCGAGTGGGTCGATGCCGTAGCGCCAAGGCAGTCCCATACGCCGGGCGATCTGCTCGATGATCCAGGCATCGGCCCGCGCCCCGCGCTGCGGGTCCTCCCACTCATGGCCCGGCGGCTTCACGGCCGGTCGTCCCAGTTGCATCAGCCGGTCGGTGTTGGTCACCGTGCCGGTCTTCTCGGGCCAGGCCGTCGCCGGCAGCACCACATCGGCCAGCGCTGCCGTTTCCGTGAGGAAGATGTCCTGAACCACCAGATGCTCAAGCGAGGCCAGGGCTTGGCGCGCATGCGCCGCGTCGGGGTCGCTCATCGCCGGGTTCTCGCCCTCGACATACATGCCGCGCACCGTACCCGCCGCGATGGCCTTCATGACCTCCACCACGGTCAGGCCCGGCTGGTCGGGCAGGCTGCCCATGGGCAGGTCCCAGGCGGCTTCGAAGCGTGCCCGCACGGAGGGGTCGGTCACGCGCTGGTAGTCCGGCAGCATCATGGGAATGAGGCCCGCATCGCTGGCCCCCTGCACATTGTTCTGCCCACGCAAGGGGTGCAGGCCCGTGCCGGGGCGCCCGATCTGACCGGTGATCATCGACAGGGCGATCAGCGCTCGCGCGTTATCGGTGCCGTGCACATGCTGGCTCACGCCCATTCCCCACAGGATCATGCTGGCGCGACTGGTGGCAAAGGCGCGCGCCACTTCTCGCAACACCGAAGGGTCGATCCCGCACACCGGCGCCATGGCTTCGGGGCTGAACCCGTGCAAGTGGGTGCGCAGGGCCTCGAATTCCTCAGTGCGCTCGCGAATGAAGGCCTCATCCACGAGTTGCTCTTCCACGATGGTGTGCAACAGTGCATTCAGCAGGGCCACGTCGGTATCGGCCTTGAAGGCCAATGTGCGCCACGCATGGCGCTGCAGCTCGGTTCGACGGGGATCAGCCAGGATCAAGCGGGTGCCGCGGGCGATGGCGTTCTTGAGGAAGCTCGCGGCAACCGGATGGTTCACGGTGGGGTTGGCACCGATCAGGAGCACCACCTCGGCCTTCGCAACGTCGCGCACGGGATTGCTGACGGCACCAGAGCCGATGCCCTCCAGCAGCGCGGCCACGCTGGACGCGTGACACAGCCGCGTGCAGTGGTCCACGTTGTGCGTCCGAAAGCCGGTGCGCACCAGCTTCTGGAACAGGTAGGCTTCCTCATTGCTGCCCTTGGCCGAACCAAAGCCGGCCAGGGCCTGTGGGCCACGCGTATCCCGTATGCGCCGGAGGCCCGATGCCGCGACGTCCAGGGCTTCATCCCAGGTGGCTTCGCGGAAGAGTTCAGACCAGTGCGCCGGCTTGAGGGCCGCGGGGTCTTTCGGTGCGTCGGCGCGCCGAATCAAGGGGGTGCGCAGACGGTCCGGGTGGTGGATGTAGTCGAAGCCGAACCGCCCCTTGACACACAGGCGAGCGGCATTGGCCGGGCCGCTGCGGCCTTCGACCCGCACGATGCGTTCTTCACCCTGCACCTGGCCCACCTGATAGGTCAGCTGACAGCCCACACCGCAGTAAGGACAGACCGAGTCCACCGCCCGCAAGGCCGCTTGCGAGGCACTGCCGTTGGCCGGCGCGAGGGCGCCGGTGGGGCAGGCCTGCACGCACTCACCACAAGCCACGCAGGTGGACTCGCCCATCGGGTCCCGCTGATCGAAGACGATCCGGGCATGGCCGCCCCGAAAGGCCAGGCCGATGACATCATTGCCCTGCTCGTCACGGCAGGCGCGCACACACCGGGTGCACTGGATGCATGCGGACAGGTTCACCGCCATGGCCGGGTGGGATCGATCGGCATGAACCTCGGCACGCGGCGCAAAGCGGCTGGCTTGCACACCGACCGCCTCACACCAGTGATCAAGTTCGCTGTCGTGCTTGAGCGGCGCCCGAGCCGATGGTGTGGCCGGCACATCGGCCCGCAGAAGTTCCAGGACCAGGCGCTGGGCACGCTGCACGCGGGGCGATTCCGTGTTCACCACCATGCCCGGCTGTGCCAAACGGCAGCACGAAGCGCTCAGTGTGCGCTCGCCCTGCACTTCCACGACACAAGCACGGCAGTTGCCCTCTGGCCGCAGCCCCTGCTCGCCGTGGTCGGGCGCATGGCACAGATGCGGAATCGTCTTGCCCCGGGCACGCGCCACCTCCCACAGGGTCTGCCCCTGCAAGGCGCTGACCTCCTCACCGTCCATGTGGAGGGCAATGGTCTGAAGGTCACGGGGCGCGTTCATGTTCTCACCGGGGACCGTGGGATTGCACTTCATGGGGGAAGAATCGCCGCACCGCGTCCATCGGGTTCGGCGCAGCCTGCCCAAGACCGCAGATCGATGCCTCGCGCATCACGAAGGACAGATCGTCCATCAGCGCGAGATCCCACACCGGCTGCGCCATCAGCTGCGCCGCCTGCCCCGTGCCTTCACGGCAGGGTGTGCACTGGCCGCAGCTTTCGTGCTCAAAGAAACGCATCAGGTTGAGTGCGGTGTCACGCGCCCGGTCCTGCTGGCTGAGGACGACCACCGCCATGGAGCCCACGAAGCAGCCATGGTTGGCCAGCGTCTCCTGGCCGGACGGGGCGCCGCCATCAAAGTCCAAGGGCAGATGAGCCAACTGTGCCGGCAGGATGCCGCCACTGGCCCCACCCGGCAAATAGGCATAGAGCTCATGGCCCTCGAGCATGCCGCCGGCGTACTCGTCGATCAGCTCCCGCGCGCTGATGCCCGCCGGTGCCAGATGAACGCCCGGCCGGGCCACCCGGCCCGAGACCGAGAAGCGCCGCAGGCCGCTGCGGCCCCGGCGGCCGTGTGACGCGAACCAGGCACCGCCCCGCTCCGCGATCTCGCGGATCCAGTACAGCGTCTCCAAGTTATGGGCCAGCGTCGGTCGTCCGAACACGCCCACCTGCGCCACATAGGGCGGGCGCAGGCGCGGCATGCCGCGCTTGCCTTCCACCGACTCGATCAGAGCCGATTCCTCGCCGCAGATGTAAGCCCCCGCGCCGCGGCGCAATTCCAATTGCGGCAGGGCTTCCAGGGGAATGGGCGGGTCGGCGCGGAGGGCGGCGAGCTCCCGCTCGAGCATCACGCGCGCGGCGTGGTATTCGTCGCGCAGGTAGATCCAGACCTTCGAGATGCCCACCACCTGGGCCGCCAGCAGCAGACCCTCGAGCATGCGATGGGGGTCGGCACTCAGCAGTGCACCGTCCTTGAAGGTGCCCACCTCCCCCTCGTCGATGTTGACCACCATGTGGCGCGGCGCGGCCTGCGCCCGCACCAGCTCCCACTTGCGACCCGACGGGAACCCCGCACCGCCCAGACCGCGCAGGCCCGAGGCCGCCAGCTCCTGCATCACCGATTCGGCGCTGCGGACACCGCTGTGCAGGTCCTGAACCAGCCGGTAGCCCCCCTGCTGCCGGTAAGCCACATAAGCGATGGCATCGGGCAGGGCGCGCGGCCCCGTGTCACCCGCCTCCAAGGCCGCTTGCACACGAGAGGCGGTCGCATGGCCCATCTCATGCTGACCCACACAAACGGCCGGTGCCTGGTGACAGCGGCCGATGCAAGGGGCCTCGACCACCGCCACACGGCCCGGCACAGTACACCTCTCTTGCAAGGACCGGTGGAGGTCCTGTCCACCCACCAGAGCGCAGGATGCACTGGTGCACACCCGCACCGTGACCGCGGGCGCCGCTTCATCCTCCTCAAGCAGGCGGAAGTGGTGATAGAAGCTCGCCACCTCGAACACCTCGGCTTGGCTCAAGCGCAGCCGCTCCGCCAAAGCAGCGAGGTGGGAGGGCCGCAAGCCCTGCTCAAGGTCCTGCAGGCGGTGGAGATGCTCGATCAACAGATCGCGGCGCGGCTCCAGGCCCTCGCAGAGCGCGGCCACGCGCAGCCGTGCCTCGGGCGCGGGCGTCCTGCCCTTGGCGGTGGCACGGGGACGAACGATGGCAATCGGTTGGGGGTTCACAATCTGCATTTTTGTGCGTTACTGAACTTCTGTAAAGCACTTTCATGCATTATCGTGCATATTTCACGGCGAACGCAGGACGCCCGGCACGGGGCGCGCCGCGGAATCCCAATGCGCCTCGAACCAGGGATCGCCGGCCAGCAGGGCATTCAACATGGGCAAGGCGTCCAGGCCCCAGAAAAGGTGTCCGCGGCACTCCAGCGTGGGCACTCCGAAGATGCCACGGCTCACCGCCTCATCGGTGAGCGCCCGCAAGCCTTCGCGCACGGCCGTCTGCTGGAGGTCGGTCTCGGGCTGCAAGCCGAGTTCGGCTGCGAGTGACGCCAGGCGGTCCGGTGCGACCGGGTCGCCACCGCCGCACCACACGTGGCGAAACACCAGCGCCACCTGATGACGATTGGGCAGGCCCGAAGGGCCGGCCACGGCCAGCAGCATCCGCAGGAGCGGCAGGGGATTGAAGGGATGCTGGGCCGGCAGGTCGATCGGGATGCCCAGGCGGTGGCCCAACCAGGCCACTTGGCGAAAGGTCCACTGGCGCTTGGGCTCGATCTCCGCAGGCCCTTTGTGACGGTGGTGCTTGAGCAGCGCGCCGAAAAGGATGGGCTTGTAATCGACGACCACCGAGTGGCCCGACAGGGCCTGTGGGAGTTGCTCGAAGGCGAGATGCGCGTAGGGCGAGACGGGATCGAACCAGAAGGTGATGGGCGTCATCGCTGGCATCTCCGCTCAGGCGACCCGCGTGTCCCCACGCCCTGGCTGAGGGCCCTGGAAACGATCGCCCAGGGCCATTCGCCGCTCCGGCAACAGCGCCCACACCTGGCGCTTGGCGGCATCGTCCAGCCCCGCCCAGGCGGCGATCTCCGGCAAGGTGCGGGCACAGCCCAGGCACCAGCCGGTCGCGTCGTCCATGCGACAGATGCTGCTGCAGGGACTGGGGACGCCGTCGGCGGAATTCGTGCTGAATCGACGGTCCGCGCTCATGACCGCTCCCGCTTGCCCAGCAAGGCACGGCCCGTACGCGACAGCACCGGCCGCCCCAAAGCCGCCGAAATACCCACGGCTGCATCGACCAGACGCTCGATGTCGATGCCGGTTTCAATGCCCAGTCCGTTCATCATGAACACCACGTCCTCGGTGGCCACGTTGCCGGTCGCGCCCTTGGCGTAGGGGCACCCCCCGAGGCCACCGACACTGCCGTCGAAAGTGGACACGCCCACCTCAAGGCTGGCGTAGATGTTGGCCAAGGCCTGTCCGTAGGTGTCGTGGAAATGCCCGCTCACCTCCTGCAGTGGAAAGTGCCGCAGCACGCGCTCGAAGGCAGCCTGCGTCTTGCGGGGCGTCCCAACCCCGATCGTGTCGCCCACGTAGCAATGGTCCACGCCGATCTGCTTGAGCAAGCCGGCCACACGCCCGACTTCGTCGGCGCTTACCTCGCCCTGATAGGGACAGCCCAAAGCACAGGAGATGGCACCACGCACCTTGTGGCCGGCGGCTCGGGCACCGGCGACCACGGGCGCGAATCGCTCGATGCTCTCCTCGATGCTGCAGTTGATGTTTCGTTGGCTGAAGGCCTCGGTGGCAGCGGCGAACACCACCACCTCATCGGGCCGCGTGGGCAGGGCGGCCTCCAGGCCCTTCAAATTGGGCACCAGAACCCCATAACGCACCCCCGGCTGGCGCTGAATGCCCGCCATCACCTCGGCGTTGTCGGCCATCTGAGGCACCCACTTGGGACTGACGAAACTCGTCACCTCGATTTCGCGCAGGCCGGCAGCCTGCAGGCGGTGCACCAACTCGATCTTGTGGGCAGCAGCAACCGGCTGCTTCTCGTTTTGCAAACCGTCGCGCGGGCCGACGTCCACCAGGGTGACGCGGCTGGGCAGGACACTCATGGAACCAACTCCTGGAAAACAGTCCGATTGTCTCGCAGCTGGCCTTGAGGCCCTTCAATACCCGCGCTGCCGGTCGACCCAGCCGCCGATCTGCGGCCACGGTGTTCCGCTTGCCGCCTGAGCGATCTTCGACACGATTTGCGCCACCGCATCGCTGCGCAGCGTGCGCGCCGAGGTGTGCGGGGTGAGGTGCACGCGGGGATGCGTCCAGAAGGGGTGGTCGCCCGGCAGCGGTTCCTGGCGAAAGACATCCAGCACGGCGGCGTCCAGGTGGCCTTCGTCGAGCAAAGCCAAGAGATCACCGTCCACCAGGTGCGCGCCGCGCGCCACGTTGATCACCTGGGCACCGCGCGGCAGCAGGGACAAACGCTGGCGATCCAGGATGTTCTCGGTCTCGGGCGTGAGCGGCAGGAGGCAGGCCAGGCTGTGACTCTGGCGAAGAAAGTCCGGCAGGCCCGCCCACCCCACGTGGCTGTTCACGCCCGGTGGCAGATCACGCGGCAGCGTGCGGGTCCACACGTGCACCGCGTAATCGAATGCGCACAGTGCCTGCACCACGCGCCGGCCCAGCACTCCCATGCCCATCACGCCCACCGAATACGCCAGCCGATCCGGGGCCGGCGGCTGCTGCCACACCCGCTGGCGCTGCTGCGTCTCCAGACGGGCGAAGCCGCGGAAGTGCCGCATCACGGCGTGGCACACATATTCGGCCATCTGCACGCCCATGCCGGCATCCTCCAGGCGCACGATGGGCAGGCCGGGCGGAAGCTTCAGCCGCAGCAGCGCATCCACACCCGCCGCGGCATTGAACACACCCCGGAGCTGAGGCTGCTCATCGAAGAAGCGCTGGGGGGGCGTCCACACCAGCGCGAAATCCGCTTCGGCCGGTGCACCAGGCTCCCAAACGGACAGCACCGCTTGCGGCAGTGTGCGGCGGAGCGCCTCCACCCACGGCGAGGGATCCACGCCCGGGCAGCAGAAGACCAGCCGCAAATCCGCCGTCCACTCGCTCACGCCAAGCGCACCAACGCCGCGCCCTCGGTGACCTGGTCACCGGGTGCATACAGCAGCTCCTCGATGACGCCCTCACGCGGGGCCACCAGCGTGTGCTCCATCTTCATGGCCTCCATCACCGCCACCGGCTGCCCGGCTTGGACCGACTGTCCCGCCTTGACCAGGAATGCGGTGACCTTGCCGGGCATGGGGGCCTTCAGGCCGCTGCCTTGCGCATCGGTCTGTCCGGCCTGGGCCATGGGGTCCACCCGGTGGAGCACCCGGGTCCCCAGGGGCGAGAACACCGCACGCTCGTCGCCATGCAGGAACACGGTGGCACGGTGGCGGGCACCGGCCCAGGTGAACGACATCGT
>Ga0255204_1000423_pt1 | contig 12652 bp, 11 predicted proteins | sample Miss_Colum_RepC__2_FD_188418 | JGI IMG/M metagenome (GOLD analysis project Ga0255204, IMG submission 188418) | Freshwater microbial communities from Mississippi River, Louisiana, United States - Miss_Colum_RepC_8h | ecosystem: Environmental > Aquatic > Freshwater > River | place: USA: Louisiana... | reverse complement strand
CTCTGGGTTTGAAGGGGGCGGCCAAGTGGCAGGGGCAACTCTATGCGGCGGGCGCAGTCCGTGTGGACGTGTTCGACTTCTCCCCCTATCGCAAGACCGACGGTTCACGCTTGAACGACCTTTGGGAATTTGTTCACCAGTTACACCCCGACGACGCCAAGAACCCCGTGACCGGGAGGATCATGCCATGAGCGTCGTTGATACTCCACACGATACAAAAGCTGTAACGCTTGGTGAGGTCATCCTGAAGCCTCCGCAGATGGAGACCATAATTCTGCCGGGTGGCACCGTCACAATCACCGAATCGGCAACCACGCTTTTTCGACGTATCGCAGGGCACCAGAAGATTTTTAGGCGAGGTAAAGCCGTGGTTACTTTGCAGAGCAACGGAACCGGGACACTCGTTCTTGAGCCTCTTAAACCCAGTGCTGCGCGAAGCCTGTTTGAAGGATTTGGACAGTTTATGGCATGGCGCACCGGCAAGCGTGGTGATCAAGTTCTCAAGCCGTCCACGATAGCTGAGGATACCGCGCGCGCCCTCCTAGATTGCCAGAACGCCACCAGCCTTTTGCCAAGCATCTCGGGCATCGTGAGTTGCGCCGTTGTTACCGAGTGCGGCGGTGAACTGAAGGTTTGCGCGAAGGGATTTAGCGAAGAGACTGGGTTGCTTATCACGAAGGGCGAGGCACCGGACAACGTGCCGCTGAAGGAAGCATGTGCGTCTTTGCTCGCCGTGCTGTCGGAATTCCAATTTCAGAGTGAAGGCGATAAGTCCCGCGCCTTGGCCAGCTTGATCACGCCCGCGCTTCGGATGGGGAACTTAATTCGTGGCTTCGTGCCGGCGGACGTTGCTGAGGCCGACAAATCACAGTCAGGGAAGACCTATCGCCAAAAGCTCGTGGCTGCTATCTATGGTGAACGTCCCGAGTTGGTTCCGTTGAAGCGCGGCGGCGTTGGAAGCGTGGATGAATCACTTTTCGAGAAGCTCGTCAACGGCCGTCCATTCATCCAGTTCGACAACTACAGGGGCACGCTCGATTCGCCTGCGCTGGAGTCATTCCTGACGGCAGAAGGCACTTTTCCATGCAGAGTTCCTGGCATCCGTGAGATTGAAGTGGACCCGTCCCGTTTCTTCGTTCTGATGACCAGCAATGGCGTCGAGACAACCCGCGACTTGGCAAACCGGTCCAGCATCATCCGCATTTTCAAACGCGAGGCCGTATTGTTCCGCGATACGCTTGGCGATGTTCAGGCCCGGCAGCCTTACTTTTTGGGGTGCGTCTTCGCCATTGTCCGTGAGTGGCACCGGCAGGGCAAGCTGCGCACCAGTGACACGCGGCATGATTTTCGCGAGTGGTGCCAAGCACTCGACTGGATCGTTCAAAACGTCTTTGGACTTGCCCCCTTGATGGACGGGCACCTTGCCGCCCAAGAGCGTGTGAGCAACCCGGTCCTGACATTCCTTCGCCGCGTTGCCCTTGAGGCAGACAAACTGACGTTGCTCGATGTTTCGCATACCACTTCGCGGCTCTTCGAGCTGGCCGACTCTGCTGGGATTGCAGTCCCCGGCCTGCCCCACGGCGACACTCATGACGGGGAGAAGGCACGCAAGGTGATCGGCACAAAGCTGGCCGCAGTCTTCAAGAGCAGCAACACGGTTGATCTCGATGGATTCACCGTCGAACGCGGCGAGTCTCTGCAAGAAAGGAGCGATGGCCACGGCGAGCGTGCCGTCAAGACCTACATGTTCAGGAAAAAAGCCGTTTCTACACCTCCCCACTCCACCCACAAGGGGTAGCGCGCTCAGGAAAATGGGACCGTTTTTCAGGCAGTGTCACCCCTTGTGGGGCCAGAGGGGGAATCTCGGTGTCGAGTAGGGCAGACACACCTTAAATGGTGCGAAATCTTGGCTTCCCCGAAACAAAGCGTCCAACCGCCACCACTGCTTGGCCGGCATTTGAAGCTGCAAACCGGGAAATTTGGCCGGGCGACGCATTCATGCCGCCCTATGTTAGGGAGCGCATTTAGTGCGCGGCGACGTGGTTATGAACGTGTGGTTTGAGCCAGACTGGTGGCAGTGGAAGAGAGACAGCAGGACATCCGAACGGTATGCCGAAGCCACCGGTTCCTTGGGACGATTGGTCAGATACTTCTCCATCAGAGCGACGGCTTGAAGCACCAACTGCCTAGCGGTTTGCTGAGGCACGACCATTTTAAGAGAGGGTGTTGGTTGCAGTCGAAAAGGCAAGCGAACGGTGAAATCTTGATCCGCCGGTGGGCCAGCCGTTGTCCTACCCCGTTTGGCAGCATGAGCCAAAAGATGAACTCCATAAATGCGCTGGTGAACGTCGAAAGCGGGTTTTGGAAGAGGGGAGTCCTTGCCCTTCCCCCAACCAGTCGCCACAATCACCCCCCGACAGCACTGAGGAAACCGAATGGGCTTCTACTATCGCAAATCCGTTAGCATCGGGCCGTTCCGGGTCAACGTCGGCAAGTCCGGCGTGGGTTGCTCGGTGGGCGGCAAGGGATTCAGGACCGGGGTAAGCGCCAGGGGAAAGCGCTACAGCTCCTTCAATGTGCCCGGGACTGGATTGGGCTACCGCACGGAGCACAAGGGACAGGGCTGCATGCTGGTTGCCGCCGGGTTGGTGGCAGTAACGATTCTGGTGATGAAAGGACTCCGATGATTGTTTGGAAACGAACCTTGCGAACCAGTTCCTCGGAGCGACTCTTGGCCGTCCGCGACGGCAGGGATGTGGCGGCGGTTGACCTGCACTACCTCGCCAATGGAACCGTCAGCGGCACGGTAATACTGCTGAAGGAGGCGGGCTGGAAGGAATCGGACATCCCCGGCTTGCTGCAATCCTTGGATGAGGATTTTTTGCCCGACGTGGACTTGGCCTCCGGCACGCTCACTTACACCGTGGTCGTCGGGGAGTTGGTGGGAAATTGGGAGGCGACCGACACGGACCAAGTTGGGAAGGAGTGAACCCAGATGCCTCGCATTTTTGACAACATCGGGCTCGAACTGCTTCCGGCCCTGCGCCAGACGCTCGACATCTCCGTGCGTGCCGATTTTTGCGTCGGCTACTTCAATCTCCGCGGCTGGAAATCCATTGATGCCCTGATTGAGAAGTGGGCAGGTGGGGACGGCCAGCAATGTCGGCTGCTCGTCGGGATGCAGCGTTTGCCACAAGACGAACTGCGCGAAGCCTACAGTCTTCTGCCTCACGAGGACCAGATCAGCAATCAGGCCGTCATCCGCCTGAAACGCCGACTGGCCGAGGAGTTTCGCGCGCAGCTCACCATCGGCGCTCCGAACGATGTGGACGAATCTGGCCTGCGTCTGCTCTCCGCGCAGCTCAAGGCGGGCAAGGTGGTCGTGAAGCTTCATCTTCGCCACCCTCTGCATGCGAAGCTCTACCTCTGCTTCCGTCCCGACCCGAACAACCCCATCACCGGTTTTCTCGGCTCCAGCAACCTCACGCTCTCCGGCCTGTCCAAGCAGGGCGAACTCAACGTGGACGTGCTCGACCACGACGCTACCAAGAAACTGGAGCAGTGGTTCAACGACCGTTGGGGCGATAGGTGGTGCATCGACATCACCAAGGAACTCATCCAGGTCATCGACGAAAGCTGGGCGCGGCCCGAGTGCCCGCCGCCTTATCAGGTTTACGTCAAGATGGCCTACCACTTGGCCGAGGAAGCACGGGCCGGCCTGTCCGAGTTCAACATCCCGGCGGACATGCGCGGCGTGCTGCTTGAGTTTCAGTCGGCGGCCGTTCGCATCGCCGCGCGTCATTTGGAAAAGCGCGGGGGCGTCATCCTCGGCGACGTCGTCGGTCTCGGGAAAACACTCATGGCCACTGCGCTGGCTAGGATGTTTCAAGACCCGCCGCGTTCGCTCGAAACTCTCATCCTGTGCCCAAAGAATCTCGTCGGCATGTGGAAGGACTACGCGCATCGCTACCGCCTCATCGCGGAAGTCGTGTCCGTGACCCAGGCGCAAAACGTCCTACCCGACCTGCGTCGCTACCGCGTCGCCATCATCGACGAAAGCCACAACCTCCGGAACCGCGAAGGTCGCCGATGGGCCGTGGTGCGCGACTACATCGCCCGGAATGCCAGCAAGTGCATCCTCCTCTCCGCCACGCCCTACAACAAAGCCTACCTCGACCTCGCCAACCAGCTTCGGCTCTTTCTTGAACCTGAAGATGTCGTTGGCATTCGGCCCGAGGAATACCTGCGCCACGACTGCGATGGCCGCCCCGACGAGTTCACGCGCCGCCACCAGTGCCCGTTGAATTGCCTCTCCGCATTCGAGAAGAGCGAACACCCCGACGACTGGCGGGAGATGATGCGGCTCTTCATGGTCCGCCGCACGCGCAGCTTCGTGGAGCGCAACTACGCCTACACCGAGTGCCCGGCCTGCCAGACCATCGTGACGGCCACCCAGGAGGCCTGCCCGAAATGCTCGCGCGACAAGGCGAAGTCAGAACGTCGCTTTCTCGTTCTGGAAGGCGGCAGCCGGTTCCATTTCCCGAAGCGCAAGCCCAAGGCGCTCCAGTTCCGCATCCGCGACAACCACCCGGATGACCAATACGCGAAGCTCTACTCGGGCACGGTCGTGGACACCATCCGCCTGCTGCACCTGCCGCGCTACGGGCTCGCCAACTACCTCAAGGCCACGCTCGACGTGCCGCCGACCCCCGACGAAGCGGAGGTAATGAAGGACCTTTCCCGCGCGGGGAAACGGCTCATCGGATTTTGCCGCACGAACCTGTTCAAGCGTCTGGAAAGCAGCGGCCACTCATTCCTCCTCTCCGTCCGCCGCCACATCCTGCGCAACTTCATCTTCCTGCACGCGCTTGAGAACGGGCTGCCGCTGCCCGTGGGCACGCAGGATTCGTCGCTCTTCGATACGCGGGCCGAGGACCACGACAGCGACAGCGCCTTGTTTGGCGACGAGGAAAAGAACGCCCAGCCGCCCACCGAAATCACCGCGCAATCCCTCACCGACTTCGCCAGGGCGGGCGCGGGTGGCTACGCCCTGTTGGAAGCTGAACACGGGAGCAACTTCGAGTGGTTACGCCCGGATTTGTTCGTCACGGAGCTCACCACGCATCTCCAGCAGGATGCCCAACGCCTGTTCTCCATCCTCGAACTCGCCCAAGAGTGGAACCCCGCCAAGGACGAGAAACTCGCCGAGCTGCATAAGCTGCTCACGAAGAAGCATCCCAACGAAAAAATCCTCCTCTTCTCGCAATTCGCCGACACCATAGCCTACCTGAACGAGCAGTTGCATTCGCGCGGCCTCAAGAAGTTCGCCGCCGTCACCGGCGACACCGAAGACCCTTCTGAGTTTGCCCGCCGCTTCAGCCCGGAGTCCAACAAGGCCCGAGACAAGGTTTCCGCCTCCGACGAACTGCGCGTGCTGATTGCCACCGACGTTCTCAGCGAAGGCCAAAACCTTCAGGACGCGGCCATCATCGTGAACTACGACCTGCCGTGGGCCATCATCCGTCTCATCCAGCGGGCGGGACGTGTGGACCGTATTGGCCAGAAGTCGGAGGAGATTTTGTGCTATTCCTTTTTGCCAGCCGACGGCGTCGAACGCCTGATTCGGCTGCGTGCCCGCGTCCGCCAGCGGCTGGACGAGAACGCGAGGGTTGTTGGCACCGACGAAGCTTTTTTCGAGGACGAGAGCCATGACGGCCTCATCCATGACCTTTTCACCGAGAAGTCCGGCATCCTCGATGACCCCGAGGACAGCGAAGTGGACCTCGCCTCGCTCGCCTACCAAATCTGGAAGAACGCCTGTGACATCGACCCGACGTTGAAGAAGACCATCCCCGACATGGCCAATGTGGTCTTCTCCACGAAGGCCCTGTCCGCCGTGCCACCCAAACCCGCCGGGGCAGGAGGCGCCAACGCCGATTCCGGCGTCATGGTTTATGTCCGCACCGCCGACGGGAACGACGCGCTTGCTTGGGTGGATGAACAGGGCCGCACCGTCACCGAGAGCCAGCACGAAATCCTCCGCGCCGCAGCGTGCGAACCCGCCACGCCCGCGCTCCCGCGTCTGGCCGCGCACCACACGCTTGTCGAACAGGCCGTCACCGGGATTCAGAAGGAGCACGCCACCACCGGCGGCCAGCTGGGCAAACCAGCCAGCGCCCGCCGCCGTGTTTACGAACGGCTTAAGGACTATGTGGCGAACGTCAAAGACACCCTGTTCGACATCAAGCCGCTCCATCAGGCCCTCGACGCCATCTACGAAGCCCCGCTCACCGAGGCTGCCCGCGACCTGCTTAATCGCGAGATGAAGTCCGGCATCGACAATGAGAAGCTCGTCGAACTTGTCCTTTCGCTCCACGAGGAAGACCGCCTCTGCGTCCCGCAAGACGACGCCGAGGCCCGCGAACCCAAAATCATCTGCTCCCTCGGCATCCGAAAAGACTGACCTATGCCACTCGATTTCTCACGCGCTCGCCCGCTCCTGCAAAAATGCAACCTGCCCAAGCTCTTCATCGAAGAACTCGGCTGGGAGCCGGCCCGCCAAAAGCTCACCCTCCGCGCCGGGGAGACCGACTACGCCTTCACCGCCGTCGCTGAGAAACGCGGCTTCACCGCCTGGCTCTGCGAATCGCCCGGCGGCGGCCTGCCTGACCATTCCACGCGCCTCAAACTCGACCGCAAACTCTCCGAGACCAGCTTCGAGCATCTCATCGTCTTCGTCACCGGCGACCGCGCCAGCCAGTCCTGGATGTGGGTGCGCCGCGAACAGGGCAAACCGCTCGCCGCCCGCACCCACGAGTATCACCGCGGCCAGCCCGGCGACTCGCTCCTCCAGAAGCTCCAAATCCTCTACGTCTCACTCGAAGAAGAGGAAGCCGGCCTCTCCACCGTCGCCGTCGCCGGACGTGCCCGCGCCGCGTTCGACATCGAGCGCGTCACCAAGGCCTTCTACCGCGACTTCGACACCCACCGGAAAGCCTTCCTCAAGTTCATTGATGGCATCTGCGAGGTGGCCGACTGCGAATGGTATGCGTCCGTCATGCTCAACCGCCTGATGTTCGTCTATTTCATCCAGCGCAAAGGCTTCCTCGACGGCGACCACGACTACCTCCGCCACCGGCTCGACCGCTGCAAAAGAGAGCAGGGCAAGGACAAGTTCTACACCTTCTACCGCTACTTCCTGCTCCGGCTCTTCCACGAAGGCTTTGGCAAGCGCCGCCAGGACCGCGCGCCCGACCTCGAAAAACTCCTCGGCAACATCCCGTATCTCAACGGCGGCCTCTTCGACGTGCATGAACTCGAAAAGCCCGAGCGCTATGGCAAGGACATCGCCATTCCCGACAAAGCCTTCGAGCGCATCTTCGATTACTTCGACCAATACCAGTGGCATCTCGACGAACGCCCGCTCCGCGCCGACAACGAGATCAATCCCGATGTCCTCGGCTACATCTTCGAGAAATACATCAACCAGAAACAAATGGGGGCGTATTACACGAAGGAGGACATCACCGAATACATCAGCAAGAACACCGTCCTCCCGTTCCTCTTCGACGCCGCCCGCGCCAAGTGCAAGGTCGCCTTTGGGGGCGAAAATGGCACAGGCGACTCGCCTGTCTGGGATTTGCTCCGCGAAAATCCCGACCGCTACATCTACCCCGCCGTCCGCCACGGCATGGACCGGAAACTCCCGCCCGAAATCGCCGCCGGCCTCGACGCCACCAAGCCCAACCTCATCGAACGCCGCCAGCCGTGGAACAACCCCGCGCCCGCCGACTACGCCCTGCCCACCGAAATCTGGCGCGAAGTCGTCGTTCGCCGCCAGCGCTGCGAGGAAATCCGGCGGAAACTCGCCGCTGGCGAAGTCCGCGAGGTCAACGACTTCATCACCCTCAATCTCGACCTCCGCCAGTTCGCGCAGGATGTCATCCAGAACTGCGAAGGCCCGGACCTGCTCATGGCCCTGTGGCAGGCCATCACCACCATCACCGTGCTAGACCCCACCGGCGGCTCGGGCGCGTTCATCTTTGCCGCACTCAACATCCTCGAACCCCTCTACGAAGCCTGTCTCGACCGCATGGAGGCCTTCCTCGCCGAGTGGGGCGAGCACGGCAAAAAGGCCCACCCCAACTACCACAAGAAATTCACCGAAGTCCTCGCCCGCGTGGACGCGCACCCGAACCGGCGCTACTTCGTCCTGAAATCCATCATCCTCAATAACCTCTACGCCGTGGACATCATGGAAGAGGCCGTGGAAATCTGCAAACTGCGCCTCTTCCTCAAGCTCGCCGCCCAAGTCGAGCCGGATGCCTCCCGCGACAACCTCGGCATCGAACCGCTGCCGGACATTGATTTCAACATCCGCGCCGGCAACACCCTCGTCGGCTACGCCACCTACGACGAAGTCAAACGCGCCATCACCAGCGGCTTGGACTTCGACAACGCGATGGAAAAAATCGCCGTCAAAGCCGCCGACCTCCAGCAGACCTTCGACAAATTCCGCCAGCTCCAGACCGAAGGCGACGGCTCCGTGCCCTACGCCGACAAACTGGAACTGCAAAAACGGCTCAAGGCACTGGAAGACGAACTCAACCGCCACCTCGCTGGCGACTACGGCGTGAAGGTGAGCGACAAAGCCGCCTACGCCAAGTGGATCAAGTCCCACCAGCCGTTCCACTGGTTCATCCAGTTCTACGGCATCCTAAACGGCGGCGGCTTCGATGCTCTGATCGGGAATCCGCCCTACGTGGACTACACAAAGGTTCAGGGAGTCTATCGCGTGCCGGACTCAGCTTTCACGACACTGGAGTGCGGAAATCTTTATGCATTGGTTGTCGAACGTTCCCTGCGTCTAACAAAAGGACGCTACGGATTCATTCTTCCATTGAGCAGCACCAATGCGAACGGCAACGCCACGTTCCAGGCACAGATTCGCAAAACTCCATGCCTGCATATTTCGCATTTTGCGGTGCGGCCGAGCAAACTCTTCAATGGTGTCGATATGAACCTCACGATTGTGCTTGGTGGCCAACAAGGTGAAACTTCTCACAGCACTTCCACGTTCAGGCGTTGGCCATCAGTCTTCCGAGAGCACTTGTTCGCTACGCTCCAATATGTCACCCACGAAACGCAGATCAAACTGAGCGCCTTCCCCAAGTTTGGAAACAATGAGGAAATAGGCGTCTGGACAAAGCTCAGGAAGATTGCCAATCACATCAACCGATACACTGGTGGCGGCCCAGTCACGTCGTTGGCTTTTCATGGGTTCGGACGTTACTGGAGAAAATGCATCACCGAAAAGCTGTCGGACAACTATCAGGAGTTTTCAATTCTAAAGGAGCTTGTCCCATTCACAATCTGTGTTCTAAACAGCCAGTTGGCTTATTGGTATTGGATCGTCGGCTCTGATTGTTACCGGTTTACCAAAACAGATGCTCTGAATCTTCCAGTCCCCGATGGAGCAAAGGATGTAAAATTCAACAAACTTTCTGAGCGGTTGCTCGATTCATACGAAGAGAACTCAGTCATTCAGAAGAAAGTTGCTCGAAATGGGAAAGTAACTGCTGAGAAGCAGTTTTTCCCTGTTCAGTCCAAATCCATCATCGACGAAATCGACACGGTGCTGGCGGGGCACTACGGGTTCACGGCGGAGGAGTTGGATTTCATACTGAACTACGACATCAAATACCGCCTCGGCCGCAGCACGGGAGAAGAGGAGGAATAATGCCCAACGGACCATTTACCAACAGCGAGGTCAGCATTTACTGCGACGAAAGCCGGCACGAAGGACAGAGCCACCAGCCGTTCATGGTCATCGGCGGCCTGTGGCTGCCCCGCGAGAAACGCGGGGAGATTCTGGCGGGGCTACGCTCCGTCCGCGAGGAGCACGGCGTCAGCGGCGAGTTGAAGTGGGGCAAGGTGAGCCAGAAGAAGCTGGCAGGGTATCAGGCTGTAGTAGACTTCATCGCCAGCCGCGAGGACATCCACTTCCGCTGCATCGTGGTGGAGAAAGCGAAGGTGGACCATGACAAGTATTTTCAGAATGATCGGCAACTGGGCTTCTGGGTGTTTTACTGGTATTGCCTCAAGCAGTGGATGGGGAACGGGAACACGTATTTCATTTCGATAGATTTTAAGCCCGAGAGTCTGCACTCCGGCCCGCGGCGATTGTGCCATGTGCTGGAGAATGAGTGTCTGAAGCGGGCCTGGGTGAAGTCGCTGGAATGCGTGGACTCCACCCATAATCCGCTCTGTCAGGTGGCGGATATTTTCATCGGTGCAGTCGGCTACGAGCAGAACGGTCTTGGCGGAAGTGCGGCGAAGGAAGCACTGGCGCAGCACGTCTCGCAGCGATTTGGCCGCGCCGACCTAAAAGGCACGGATTTACCGGGCAAACTGCGCTTCAACATCTGGCGCATCTGGTCGTGAGCGAGCCCGCTTCATCACCCCCGGCAGGACCCGGTCCGCAGCCAGCTCCCGTCGCCGGGCCCGCACTGCTGGATTTGAGCCAACTGCTCCTGCCTGCGGACTGGACGCTGGAACAACTCGAAGCGGAAGCACGGCGGATCTACTTTGATGACTTGGTGAAGAATCCGCCTGTAACACCGAATTTGAAATGGCTGGAGAAACGGACCCTGATTATCGCGCCCACCGAAGGCGGCTTTCAAAAGATTTTCGGCAAGACGGAAGGCTGGACGCAATTCCAGCATCGAAAAACCGGCGAACTCGACCCCGAACGCCTGCGCCGTGCGCCGTGGATTCGCCCTGTGCTGGAACTGCGGGCGAAGGGAACGAAGATCTACGTGAACAATCACTCGATGAAGGCGAGGGAATACGGCTCCCGCGGCAGACAGGAGAAAAAACGCATCTTTGTGACGCTCGGCAAAGAGGTGAGCTATTTCATTTCGCTTGTCTATACGGAGCACGGTCTTGCGCTCGGCACAGCGTTTTCCCCCGACGGCCAATGGCTCCGGAAAATGCAGGCAAATTCAACGCTCCTCGGACCATGATGCCCGTAAAAAAGGAAACCCCGCGACGTGCGCGGGGTTTGGATTCGCTGCCCCATGAGGTGCAGGAGTTCCTGCCACTGTTGCCAATGGCATCGAGGAAAGTAAGCCACTATCGGCTGATGCTTGCAACGGATTTTTGAAATAATGCAGCCATTCCACATCGACGGAGAATCGAAATGGTATCCGCAGCAGATGTTGATGCGGCTCGGGCAGGATGCACCCACCCACCTGACCACCCTCGGCAACCTCGACCTGCTGGCGTTGTCCAAGACCGGGTTCTTCTGCTCCGCTCGCTGCCCCGGCCACGTCATTTTGTCCGCCTACGACCAGGCCGCCCGCTGGCGCGACGCCGAACGCTGCATCATCAGCGGCTTCCATTCGCCGGTGGAGCAAGAATGCCTGCGCATCCTGCTGCGCGGCACGCCGCCCATCATTGTCTGCCCTGCACGCACGTTGCCCCAGCGCATCCCCGCCGAATGGCAGACCCCGCTGGCCGCCGGCCGCCTGCTCATCCTCTCCGGCTTCACCGCCGCCGAAAAGCGCGTCACCACCGAGCTCGCCACCCGCCGCAACGAGCTGGTCGCGGCACTCGCCGATGAGGTCTGCATCGTCCACGCTGCCGTGGGCGGACACTTGGAAAAGCTGACCCCTCATGTGCGAGCTTGGGGTATCCGTTTGGACTCGCCCCAGCTTCAACCGGCGGATCATGATTAGCCATGCCTCGCCTCCACAAGTATCGGAACCGGAACGCGTGCTACGTCCTTACCGCAATTCGCGGTGCCGTTGTCACCTACCAGCTCACGCCGGAAGGTGAGCGTAAGCTCACCACCGCCGGCATCGCCTGCGGTCAGCAATTCCACCGCGCCTTGCTGCTGGACCTCTACCGCACCGGCGATGCCTACACCGGTGGCAGTGGGGTGGACGATCCAGCGTTGGCCGGCCAGATGGAAATGGATTTTCCCAACGACCCCGATCCAGAGACAGCCTTTCCCTCCTGCGAGATTTGCCGAAGCGTCAACGAACTCCATCTCACGCTCACCGGCGGGGAAGGAAACCTCGTCGCGCAACTTCAATGCGCCACCTGCCGCGCCCTTCCTGCGGCCCGGCCGGACACGAGCATCCCGGTCGCGTTGCTTACACGGCCAATGCTCTCACGGCTCTTCCAGATGAAACCCGTGACTCGAAAGGCGAAGAACGTCACGCAGTTTGAGGAATTGCTCTGGGCCGAGTTTGAGTCCAAATGGGAAGCCCTGCGCAAAGGCCGGGGCGTAGCCCAAGCATCGTTGTTCGATGCCGGCCCTAGCGATGGCCTCAAGCTTTCTTCAGGCTAAGCACCCAGGACCGGCACGCTTATGAACCTCCTCGAATAACTTCGCACGGCCGGTGAGGACAAGATTGCCGACACTCAAAAGCGTGGCGCTGAGATAGTCAAAAAGCCAAAGAGCCAGAGAATCCGAAGGGCGGCAAAGAGTTACCGCACGGTTTCCACCGCGGGTTCCTAAAGTTCTCGGGCAGCGCAATGCCTCGCCCTGACACAGCCGAGCTTGAAAGCCCCACCGCTGCGTCCAAACCCGCCAGAAATAGGTTATACCATTTCCCATTAGGTTCCGGTAGAATGAGTCAAGCAG
>Ga0255204_1000420_pt1 | contig 12694 bp, 10 predicted proteins | sample Miss_Colum_RepC__2_FD_188418 | JGI IMG/M metagenome (GOLD analysis project Ga0255204, IMG submission 188418) | Freshwater microbial communities from Mississippi River, Louisiana, United States - Miss_Colum_RepC_8h | ecosystem: Environmental > Aquatic > Freshwater > River | place: USA: Louisiana... | reverse complement strand
ATCGCCACTTGAAAGGTCTTCGGCTGCGTCTGCGCCGGGATGCGCATCACGATGAAGCCCTCGGGGCCCTTCTCCAGTTTCGCGCCTTCGATGGCGTAGCCCTGCACGTTGAACAGGCCGGCGGGCGGCTGGAAGAGCAGCAACGTCAGCGCAGGTGTGGGGCCTTGCAGGTGGAACGTGCGCGTGAACGCCCCGCTTGGCGCATCGTAACCGGGCAGCTCCAGCACGCCGACCTTGCCGACGGTGTAGCTGAGGATGACCTGCTTGCCGTGGACGTAGTGACCGCGCCACTTGGCCCACTCTTTGGGCAGCGGACCGTAGGAGACGAGTTCGCGCCCGTCCTTCAGCGGCGGCTTGGGCTCGACGAACTTGCCGCTGGCGTCCGCCCAGCCGGGGAGCACGTCGGACTTGAAAGCAATGTCGCCGACCGGCGAGGACACGCCTTCCAAGCCCTCGCGGCCTGTGGGGAGTTTCAGGAAACCACCGCGCCAGCCGATGGCCATGCGGAGGCGTTCGGTGTCAAAGCACACGGCGGCGCCGTTGCCAAGGTTGAGGCTCAAGCCCTTGAGCGCGGGGCGGAAGACCTCGCCCTTGTCGCCGGGCACCTGCAGGCCGCCGGCAAAGCTGGGGCCGAGGTCCATCAAATCCCACTGGGTGCTGGCGGCCTTTGGCTTGGGCGCGGACTTATCCTTCTTCGCGTCCTTCTTGGCGTCGGCGGCGACGAGCGGGAAGGCGGCGAGCGCAAGGGTGGCGGTGAGAACGAGTGGCTTCAACGAGGTCATTTGCATGGTCAAGATGGGCGGCAAACGTGGCCGGACCACCGGGAGGCGGCAATGAAATTTTCCGTCGCTTTCTGCCGACCGGTCGGCCCTTGCCGTCCGGGCCCAAACCGTTGAAACGGGTTGGGCTCGGTCCGCCCTGCCACACCCGGCTGAAGCCGGATGCTAACGAGAGTTCTCCCCGGCCCCTGCAAGAAACTGAGCTGCGCCAGGCGAGTGGTTCCGGCTTCAATCCCCGACGGGCCTGCCTTAGTTTCGCCGCGTGCCTGACGCCCCCGCGCCACCGCCACTTGCCAGCCCCGTCGCCACCCTGCGCGGCGTGGGACCGCGCCATGTGGAGTTCTTCGCGAAGCTCGGCATCGTGACGATTGCAGACCTGCTGTTGCATCAACCGCGCCGCTACGAGGACCGGCGGGCGACCGGCTGCACCATCGCGCAGCTCAAACTGAACGAACCCACCACCGTGCTCGGCAAGATCGTTGCACAGGGCGTGAACTACTATTCCAAGCGCACCAAGTCCGTCTTCGAGTTCATCCTCGACGATGGCACGGCGCGCTTGCACTGCCGCTGGTGGAACCTCCCGTGGCTGGAGGACAAGTTCCGGGTCGGCGACGAGGTGTTCGTCAATGGCAAGCTGCTCGCGCTCAAGCCACGCACGATGGACCACCCGGAGACGGAGGTCGTCGAGGTGGGCGACGAGGCGTCGGTCCACCTGCACCGCATCGTGCCGGTGTATCCGCTGACGGAAGGCCTGTCGCAACGCTGGCTGCGCGGATTGCTGTGGCGGACATTGGAGGAATACAGCGGGCAGATTCCTGAGCGGCACCCGACTTTGGCGGGAGGAGCAGGATTAAGATTAGGAGTAGGAGTAAGAGCCGAAGCTTCCGTCGCCTCTCCTACTCCTAATCTTAATCTTAATCCTAATCCCGCGCTCTCCCTCACCCGCTCCGCCGCCATCCGCTCCCTTCACTTTCCCACCGAACTCCGCGACACCGAACTCGCCCGCGAGCGCCTCGCCCTCGACGAGTTTCTCGACCTCCAGCTCGCCGTCCGCGCCCGGCGCGAGAAGCTCCTCGCCAACGCCCGCAGCCTCCCGTGCAAAGGCGACAACCACCTCATCCGACCGTTCCTCGCCCAACTCGGTTTCGCGCTGACAGATTCGCAAACCACCGTGCTCCGCGAGATCCGCGCCGACCTCGCGCGCGGCACGCCGATGCGCCGCCTGTTGCAAGGTGATGTGGGCGCGGGCAAGACCGTCGTTGCCGCCTGCACGGCGCTGATGGCGTTGGAGAGCGGCCACAACGTCGCCCTCATGGCCCCCACGGAGATTCTGGCCGAGCAGCACTTTCGCAACTTCACGAAGTGGCTCGAACCCCTCGGCGTGCGCGTCGAGCTCCGCACCGGCTCCCGAAAAACCGCCGCTAACTCTCAACTCTCAACTCTCAACTCTCAACTCTTCATCGGCACCCACGCCCTCGTCGAAGACACCTTCACCGTCGAACGCCTCGGCCTGGTCATCATTGACGAGCAGCACAAGTTCGGCGTCGCGCAACGCGAGCGGCTGCTGCGCAAGGGCCATTACCCGCACCTGCTCGTGATGACCGCCACGCCCATTCCACGCACGCTGGGCCTCACGATTTACGGCGACCTAGATGCCTCGGTCATCGCGCACCTGCCGCCGGGCCGCGGTGCCATCAAGACCTTCGTGCGCGGGACGGAGAAGCTGCCCAAGGTCTGGGCCTTCGTGCGCGAACGGCTCGCAGAGGGTCGGCAGGCTTACGTGGTTTACCCACGCGTCGAGGATACCGACTTGAAGACCGGCACGAAGGCGGTGCTGGCGGAGTTCGAGAAGCTGGCCAGGGAACTCGCGCCCCACCGCGTCGCGCTGCTGCACGGGCGGCTCTCGGCGGAGGAAAAGGAATCGGTCATGGCCGACTTCCGCGCGAACCGCGTGCAAGTGCTACTCGCCACCAGCGTCATCGAGGTCGGCGTGGACGTGGCGAACGCGACCGTCATGGTCATCGAGAACGCCGAACAGTTCGGCCTCGCGCAGCTCCACCAGTTGCGCGGGCGCATTGGACGCGGCGCACACGACTCATGGTGTGTGCTCGTCGCCGCCAAGCTCACCGACGACGCCCGCGAGCGCCTCAAGGTGCTGGAGGAGACGACCGACGGCTTCGCCATCGCCGAGGCGGACTTGCGCCTGCGCGGCCCCGGCGAGTTGCTCGGCCAGGCGCAGAGCGGCGCGCAGCAGTTCAAGTTCGCCGACCTCACGCGAGATTTGGAACTGGCGAAGCTGGCGCGGGAGCTGGCAACACGCGCGTAATGGGGACACTCCTGTCCCCGTCACGGTGCCCGATTTTTTGCCGCGAAAGGGCGCAAAGCACACAAAGCTAAAAACTTTACCTCTCCTTTGTGCTCTCTGCGCCCTTTCGCGGCCAATCCATTTGAACCTCTGCGGACTGGGGGACAGGAGTGTCCCCCTTACGCCACGGGGAGATTGCCCGCCCGCCTCCGCCTCCCGCATAGTCCGCCGACATGCAGCCATACCTCGACCTGCTTCAGCACGTCCTCGACAAGGGCAAGTTCAAGTCCGACCGCACGGGCACCGGCACCTACTCCGTCTTCGGCGCGCAGACGCGCTTCGACCTGCGCACCAGCTTTCCCGTCCTCACCACGAAGAAGCTCCACCTCAAGTCCATCATCTACGAGCTGCTCTGGTTCCTGCGCGGCGAGACGAACGTGAAGTGGCTCCAAGAGCGCGGCGTGACCATCTGGAACGAATGGGCCGACGCCGAAGGCAACCTCGGCCGCGTCTATGGCGCGCAATGGTGCGACTGGCGCACCACCGACGGCCGCAGCGTGAACCAGATTGACCAGGTCATCGCCCAGATTCAGCGCAACCCCGACTCGCGCCGGCACATCGTCAGCGCGTGGAACGTCGGCGAGATTGACCAGATGAAACTCCCGCCCTGCCACGCGCTCTTCCAGTTCTACGTGGCCGACGGCGAACTCTCCTGCCAGCTCTACCAGCGCAGCGCCGACCTCTTCCTCGGCGTGCCGTTCAACATCGCCAGCTACGCGCTGCTCACGCTGATGATCGCACAAGTCACCGGCCTGAAACCCGGCGACTTCGTCCACACCTTCGGCGACCTGCACCTCTACGCGAACCACCTCGAACAAGCGAAACTCCAGCTCTCCCGCACCCCGCGCCCGCTCCCCGTGATGCGGCTCAACCCCGCCGTGAAGAACATCCACGACTTCCAGTTCGAGGACTTCACGCTGGAAGGCTACGACCCGCACCCCGCCATCAAGGCGCCGATTGCGGTTTAGAACCGCTTCACATGGCCTCCGAGCAGAAAGCAAACCGGTTGAAATGGGCACTTCTTGTCGTTGCCATACTTTTCGTGTTGGCGGGTCTCATCTACGTCGTGATTCCTGTTCCGTTCCCTGACGTAAAAATGCGCTTTGAGGGATACAAAGTCATCGGCACAAATACTTTCGCAGTCATGACTGTGACGAACGGGAGTCCGACAAGGGTGGTCCTGGACGACCGCTGGCGTTTAGATGAGGGAACTTTCATGGGAGGGAAGGAAACTTCAGGAACAGCTCACGGCTTGATAGGATTGCTGCCAGAGTATTCGAGCCGTAGTTTCGAACTCCCCATCTCGCAAAGCACGACCCAGTGGTTCGTGAATCTTCCATTCAGTTACCAGAAACATCGGAGTCCCACCACGGCGTTCAGCCTCTGGCTTGATGCAAAGGGAGTTTTCACGTCCGCCCCGAAAAGCATTTTGCGGCTCGCGCGACGACTCGACGGAGAATTCGAGGAGGCAACGCTTGGTTCGCTGCTGGTAACCAACCTTCCGCCAAGTGGCAGCAACCCGCCTTAGCTCCGGTTTTCGCCTTTGCAAACTGCCACAGTCCGACGCAACTTCTTCCCATGAGCGACCGGCAATTGGTTCTCGAAGCCGTCCAGAAGATGCCCGAGGCGGCGTCGCTGGCGGAAATTCTGGACGAATTGGAGATGCTGGCTTCGATTCGGGAAGGTCTGGCCCAGAGCGAGCGCGGCGAGGGTGTGCCGCATGAGCGGGTGACGGCGATGGTGGACGAATGGATTTCAAAGTCATCTGGACTCCGCGCGGCCTAGAATCACTTCGCTCCGCCTTGGAATACGTCGCCGAACGCAACCCGGACGCTGCGGCACGACTCGGGTCTTCCATTTTGGAGTCGGTTGGCCGCCTTGGACAATTCCCCCTCCTCGGACATGTCTTTTACAAGCTGGGCCGGGACGACGTGCGCGAGATTTCGGTGCGGCCCTACCGGGTTTTCTATCGTGTCATCGAGCCACAGCGCGTCGTTTATGTCCTGACCGTCTGGCACGGCGCACGGCAGGAGCCGGATTTCCAAGGCGATGAAATCCAGTGACCCGGTAGCAGCCGACGTGAGGAGGCTCCAACTTCTATGCGCCTGAAATTACCCACCAAGAAAACTCAGCGCCTCGTCACCTCGTCACCTACGAAGGCAGTCTGGCCCCTCGACCCCGCCGTCACCTTCCTGAACCACGGCTCGTTCGGCAGTTGCCCGCTGCCGGTGTTGGAGTTTCAGCGCGAGGTGCGGGAGCGGATGGAGCGGCAGCCGGTGTCGTTCTTCGTGCGGGACATGGAGGGCTTGCTGGACGAGGCGCGAGCGAAGCTGGCGGCGTTCGTCGGCAGCGCGGTGGAGGATTTGGTGTTCGTCCCAAATGCGACCTCGGGGGTGAATGCGGTCTTGCGCTCGCTGGACTTCCAGCCGGGCGATGAGCTGCTCGTCACCGACCACGAATACAACGCCTGCCGCAACGCGTTGGACTATGTGGCCCAGCGCTCCGGTGCGCAGGTGGTGGTGGTGAAGATTCCGTTCCCCGTGCCGGCGACTTGCAGTCGCCGTCTGGAGACATCGGCAGCAACCGAGCGGCGACTACAAGTCGCCGGCACGGCTGAAATCATCAGCCCCGTCCTCGCCGCCGTGACGCCGCGGACGAAGCTCGCCTTGCTCGACCACGTGACCAGCCAGACTGGCCTGGTGTTGCCCATCGAATCGCTCGTGCGCGAGTTGAACGCGCGCGGCGTGGACACACTGGTGGACGGAGCCCATGCGCCGGGCATGGTGCCGTTGAATCTCACCCAACTCGGGGCGGCCTATTACACGGGGAACTGCCACAAGTGGATTTGCGCTCCGAAAGGCGCGGCCCTGCTCCATGTGCGCCGCGACCGGCAGGCGCGCATCCGCCCGTTGGTCATCAGCCACGGCGGGAACTCCCAACGCACGAACCGCTCGCGGTTCCTCATCGAGTTCGGCTGGATGGGCACGGGCGATCCGAGCGCGGCGCTGGCGGTGCCGAAGGCGATTGAGTTCATCGGCTCGCTGCGGCCCGGCGGGTGGCCCGAGGTGATGCAGCACAACCGGGAACTGGCGCTGGCCGCACGCCGCGTTCTGTGCAGTGCGCTCGCCACTCCCCTGCCCTGCCCGGATGAACTCATCGGCTCGCTGGCATCGGTCCCGATTCCCGACGCGACCGACCTCACACCGTCGAAGAACCCGCTCTACCTCGACCCGTTGCAGGATCGCTTGCTGGCGGAGTTCGGCATCGAAGTGCCGGTCATCCCGTGGCCCGCGCCGCCGAAGCGGTTGCTCCGCATCTCCGCGCAACTCTACAACTCGCTGCCGCAATACGAGCGGCTGGCAGAGGCGTTGAAGAAGCTCGCAAAGTAGGACAGGCATCCTGCCTGTCATCCATCTCGCACCACCGCGTGGACTCGTGACGGAGCGGGGAAACCCACGCCCGCTCAGTTCCCGCCTGAGCGGACGCGGGCGGTGTGGGCTACGACCGCTGGGGCGGGCGCGGGTAGCTGGGGTTCCAATGTGCTCCGTGACAGAGGAGCGCAACCGAGGAGATGGATGACAGGCGGGACGCGCTGTCCTACTGGAACTTCGCCGCCACCACGCGGACTTCGGCGGCGGGCAACAGCAGATGCGCGAGGGAGCGCAGGAGGCGGAAGCCGCGTTCGCCGAGTTTCAATTTCAGCGCCCACACCGCCGCCGCGCGGTCGTAGCCGAACTGGCCGATGCCCGCTGACTCCAACTTGAAGCCGCACTCGGTGACGAGGTTGCCGAGCGTCTGCGCGTTCCACGAAAAGAGGTGATGGTTTGGCTCGGCGGGATCGTGCTTCTGATAGCGTGGTTCCGCCTCGAACGGGACGTGGAGCAGGAGCTTGCCGCCGGGCTTCAAGACGCGGCGAATTTCCGCAAGGGATGCCGCCGGATGCAGCGTGTGCTCCAGCATGTGGTGGCAAATCACCACGTCGGCGCTGGCGTCGGCAAGCGCGGCGGACTCGCGCACAAACTCAATGCCGCGCTCGCGCAAACCCGCTTCCAGCAGGTCCGACACGTCGAAGCCGATGCGACGCGCGCACTTCAATTCCGCCAAGTTCCAGCCCGCGCCGACGCCGAACTCGACGACGGTGTCGGTCGCGCGGACGTGCGGGGCAAACTTCTCCGCCCGCAAGCGCGCGACCCACGGGAAGGCCTCCGGTGGAATACCGCGCTTGCCCTCGTGGTAAGCGCGGCCGGCGTCGCCTTGGTAGTGGCGGGCGGCGGAGTTGTCCGGCGAGTCGGGCATGAGCGGAGCGTAGCGGAAGTCGGCGGACGCTGTCGAACGCGGAGCGCCGGACGCTCCAGCGTAGCTCGACATTCCGATGTCGAGACCTTCGACGTAACGACTAAAACTCGACATCGGAATGGCGAGCCACATTGGCCGGCGCTCCACTCTGAACTGTCGCGCGGCGCAGTGGCTTGGTAGAACTCGCCCGTGCCCCTTGCCGCCCACTCCGGCCAGCCAGATGGCTCCGAACTGGAGCTGTCCATTGTGATGCCATGTTTGAACGAGGTGGAGACACTGCCCAAGTGCATCGAGAAGGCGCTGCGCTTTCTGCACGAGCACAAGGTTTGCGGCGAAGTGCTCGTGGCGGACAACGGCAGCACGGATGGCTCACCAGAACTCGCGGCCAAGCTCGGCGCGCGCGTGGTGGTGGTGGCAGAGCGCGGCTACGGCAACGCGTTGCGCGGCGGCATCGCGGCGGCACGCGGGCGGTTTGTGGTAATGGGCGATGCAGATGACAGCTATGATTTCTCGGCGCTCGGCGCGTTCGTTGAGAAGCTGCGCGCGGGTGCGGATTTGGTGCCGGGCTGCCGGCTCCCGGCGGGCGGCGGGACGATTGAGCCGGACGCGATGCCACCATCGCATCGCTGGGTGGGCAACCCACTTTTCTCCGCGCTCGCGCGGCGGATGTTCCGCGTGCCGGTGAACGACATTTACTGCGGTCTGCGCGGGTTTCGGCGCGACTTGATTCCCAAGCTCGACCTGCGCTGCGAGGGCATGGAGTTCGCCACGGAGATGCTCATCAAGGCGAGCCTGCGCGGGGCGCGCATCGAGGAGGTGCCCATCACGTTGCATCGCGACGGGCGCACGGCGCATCCGCCGCATCTGCGCACGTTCCGCGACGGCTGGCGGACGCTGCGGTTCTTCCTGATTTGCAGTCCGCGCTGGCTGTTCGTTTATCCGGGGTTGCTGCTGCTGGCCCTGGGTGCGGTGGGTTTCGGCGTGGCGATGCAGGGGCTCACGTTCTTCGGCGCGACGTTTGATGCGCACACGCTGCTGTTCGCGAGCCTCGCGCTCATGGTGGGTTATCAAGCGGTGCTGTTTGGCTGGCTGGCCCGGACGCTGGCGGCGAGGGAAGGTTTTTTGCCGGAGACGAAGTTGCTTGGCTGGCTGCGGGAGGCGCTCTCGCTGGAACGGGGTTTGGGCTTCGGCAGTGTCGCGCTGCTCGCGGGCGTTGCGCTGCTGCTCGCGGCGGTGGCGCAATGGCAGGCGGCGGGCTTTGGCCGGCTGGATTACGCGCACACGATGCGCTGGGTGATTCCCGGCGTGACGCTCACGGCGCTGGGATTTCAAACGGTGCTCGCGAGCTTCTTCGTCGCCGTGCTGGGGTGGTATCGCAAATGAGCCACAAGGGAGAAATAGCTTTTGCCACAAAGAGGCTCAAGAAGCTCAAGAAGGAAATTTCTTGTGCCTTCTGTGCCTCTTTGTGGCGGACCTCTTTGGAGTCTCTGCCGTGAGCGCCCCGGTTCCGAATGCGTGGGAGGCGGCCTACTTGCGTTTCGAGACGCCGGAGGAGGAGGTGCGGAAGTTTCTGCGACGCCTGCGCCGGTTGGGGGCGGAGTCCTGGCCGAAGGACGCACAGGTGGTGGAGCTGTTCTGCGGACGGGGCAACGGGCTCAACGCGCTTCGCCATCTGGGTTTCACGCAGTTGGAAGGCGTGGACTGGTCGCCGGCGTTGGTGGTGGAATTCACCGGGCTGGGGAAGTGCGTGGTGGCGGACTGCCGGCAATTGCCGTTTCCCGACGCGTCCCGCGACATCGCCATCGTGCAGGGCGGGCTGCATCACCTGCCGGAATTGCCCGGGGACTTGGAGCGCGTCGTGAGCGAGGTGCGGCGGGTGTTGCGGCCCGGCGGTCGGTTCATGGTGGTGGAGCCGTGGCGGACGCCCTTCCTGCGGTTCGTGCACTGGGTCGGGAGCTTTCGCGCCGCGCGACGGGCGTGGGCCAAACTGGATGCGCTGGAGACAATGACGGAGTTGGAACTCACGACTTACGAGCAATGGCTGCGGCAGCCGGACACGGTGTTGCGCGCACTGGAAGACGGCTTCGCCGTGGAGCGGAAGCTGATCGGCTGGGGGAAGCTGATGTGGGTCGGACGGAGAAATGCGGAATGCGAAACGCGGAATCCGAAACCGACCAGCGGGACGCAAGGGGCAACACTGGGAACAACCGGCACGGGAGTTTCGTCGTGAGCGGACGTTGGCAACTTCGCTGGCTGTGCGCGGTGCAGACTGTGTTGCTTGCCGTCGCGGCATGGCGGAATCAGCACCAATTGAATCCGGACGCCATCGCCTACTGCCGCATTGCCGGCTACTACGCGGGCGGCCAGTGGGATCTGGCGGTGTCGGGATATTGGGGCCCGCTCTTGAGCTGGCTGATGGTGCCGCTGCTCAAGGCGGGTTGCCCGCCACTCGCGGCGGCACGGGCGATGATGGCGGTTTCAGGGGTCGTGTTTTTGTTCGGGGCGGTGGCGGTGTTCCGGGCCTTTCGCCTGCCGCGCCGGGCAATGGTGACGGGCGCGACTATCGCGGTCGGCTGGTCAGTGTTCTGGTCCGTGCGGAACATTTCTCCGGACTTGCTGCTGGCCGGACTGGTCGGGCTGGCGGTGAGCGCGACGGTGAGGTTGTTTCTGTTCCGTAGCCGCCGAGGCGACGAGGCGGACTCGGAACGCGGAATCAAGCGGAACCGCCTCCTCACCTCGGCGGCTACGGCGGGATGGTGGTGGGGCGTAGCGTATCTGGCCAAGGCGGTGGCGCTGCCGCTGGCGGTGCTGGTGACGGTGGGCCTCGCGGGGTTCGCCGCGAGTGGCCGGGCGGATTTGCGGCGGGTGCTGGCACTTCGACTCGGCATGGTTTGGCTTTGCCTTGCACTGGTGGCGGGTCCGTGGATCGGAGTGCTGTCTTCGCACTACGGAAAGTTCACCTTTTCGACGACGGGGCCCATCGCACATGCGCTGGCGGGGCCGGGCGAAGCATCGCGCTACCACCCCGCCATGGTGACGCTGCATCAGCCCGACGAAGGGCGCGTGACCCAGTGGGAGGAGCCGTCGCGCATGGCGTATCGGTTCTGGTCGCCCTTTGGCAGCGAAGAGAATTTCCGGCATCAACTGGGAGTGGTGTGGTCAAATGCCGGCACCGTCACGAGCTGGCTTCAGGGAGTGCGCTGGATCAGTGGTGCGGAAACGGTCCGTGGTGTCGCCGGGATGGTGCCGGGGTTTGATTTGCTGGGCTTGAGTTTGGTGGCCGTGGCCGGCGGTCTGGCGGTCGGCTGCTTTGAGAATCGGCACCTGAGGCGGGTGCGATGGTGCTGGGCGGCTTGGCCGGTGATTGGCCTCGGAGGATTGTATCTGCCGTTCTGGTTTCAAGCGGAGGACCAGCGCTACTTCTACGCCGCGTTCCCGTTTGTGTGGGTGTTGGTCCTGGGTGGGTGGCGATGGACCTGTGCCCAAGGCTGGACCTGGACACGCGGCATCCGGCTGCGGCTGTTCCGGCTGGCGGGAGTGGCGTTTCTGATTCCTGCGGGAATGTGGTTGTGCGCTGGCATCTGGAGCCTGCCCAACGCTGCCAGCCGCACAGCGCGGGAGCTCGCGGCCGAGCTCGGCAGTTTGCAAGTCAGCGGCCCTTTCGCGGGCAGCGCAGCCATGCCCGGGGGCCGCACCGGGCTTTACACTGCCTTCCTGCTGGGTGAGCGGTGGCTGGGGGATGATGCCCTGGCGCAGCCGGCGGCGTTTGAGGCCGCTGGCGTTCGGGTGGCAATCCTCCGCCCCTCACCACAAGCCGACGCCTTCGCTGCCGACTCTGGCTGGCGGAAACTGGAGTTGCGGGCGGGGCAAGGAAGCGTCGCGGTTTTCACCCGTGCTTCCCCGATGCGGAAGTGACTTGCTGCGGCGGAGAACAGCTACTCCAACTTGTAACTCCGCAATCCGCTCAGTTGCCCCAGCACGCGCAGCGCGAAGAGCGGGTTGTTCTTGAGATAACGCGGCCCCAGCCGACGCGGCTCCTGGCAGAGCCGGTAGAACCACTCCAACCCACTGCGCTGCATCCAGTGCGGCGCCTGTGACTTCGTGCCGGCCAGCATGTCGAACGCCGCGCCAACGCCGAACATCAGCGTCGCGTCGAGGCGCGCAAGGTTCGCCGCCATGAAACGCTCCTGCTTGGGCGTGCTCAGGCCGACCCATAGCATGTCCGGCTTCGCGGTGGCGACCTGCGCGGTGAGCGCGGCCTGCTCCGCGTCGTTCAGCGGGCGGAACGGCGGCTCGTAGGTGCCGGTGACTTGCAGGCCGGGAAACTTCTCGGTCAGCACGGCGCGCAACCGCTCCGCCGTGCCATTCGCTCCGCCATAGAAGAAGTGCCGCCAGCCGCGCGCCACGGACTCACGCATCACCAACGTCATCAAGTCCGGGCCATACACGCGGCCCATCGGGCGATGCCCGGCCAGTCGGCCCAGCCAGACCATCGGCATCCCGTCGGGCGTGTTGAGGAAGGCGCGGTTCAGGATGCGACGGAACTCCGGGTCGTCCTGCGCCTCGCTGACGCCGTGGACGCCGGTGACGCACACGTAGCCCTTGCGCCGCTCCGCCACCGCGCACGCGATGGCCTCCAGCGCCGTCGTCAGGTTCAACACGCTGACGCCGACGCCGAGGACGTTCACGCGGGCACGGAAGGATGAAGAAGTATCGCTCAAGCGTTTAAGTCAGGCGTTCCCGCAGTTCCTGAGGCGAGACTACGCTCACCTTCAATCCCTCCACCATCCGGTCGTAAGCTGGCCCGTTGAGTGGACTGACCAGATAGTTGCGCCCGTTCGGATAGTCCGCGCGAAAGGCTGCCAGTCCGCGTGCCTCAAAAGCGTCTGGCTTCCATTTGCACTCGATGGCATCCACCGCGTCCCGCCCGCGCGGCACGACGAAGTCCACCTCGCGCTGCTGCTTGTCCCGCCAGAAGTGCAGGCGGGGCACCGTCGCGGCGATCAGCGTGTCCAGCACCAGATGCTCCCACAGCACGCCGCAGTCGTCCGAACGCAGCCGGTCCCAGCCGCGCGCGTGGCAGACCATGCCGGTGTCGAAGCCGAACACCTTCGGCTGAGCGATGATTTCCCGTCGCCCGCCGCCGGAGAAGGGCCGCACCAGATGCACCGTGTGGGTGACTTGGTAGATTTCGAGCCAGTTCATGACCGTGGGACGGCTAATCTCACTCTCGGTCGCGAGCTTGGACACATCC
>Ga0255204_1000418_pt1 | contig 12708 bp, 6 predicted proteins | sample Miss_Colum_RepC__2_FD_188418 | JGI IMG/M metagenome (GOLD analysis project Ga0255204, IMG submission 188418) | Freshwater microbial communities from Mississippi River, Louisiana, United States - Miss_Colum_RepC_8h | ecosystem: Environmental > Aquatic > Freshwater > River | place: USA: Louisiana... | reverse complement strand
CCTCATCTTCCTCAAATACATCTCCGACACCTTCGAGGAACACCGCGCCAAGCTCCTCGCCGGCCAAGGCGACTACGCCGGGGCCAATCCCGAGGACCCGGACGAATACAAGGCCGAGAACGTCTTCTGGGTGCCCGCTGATGCCCGCTGGTCGCACCTCCAGGCCAACGCCAAGCAACCCACCATCGGCAAGACCGTGGACGACGCCATGGTCGCCATCGAGCGCGACAACCCAAGACTCAAGGGCGTCCTGCCGAAAGACTATGCTAGGCCTGCGTTGGATAAACACCGCCTCGGGGAGTTGATCGATTTGATTGGCACGATCGCCCTTGTGTCACCCTCACCCCAGCCCTCTCCCAGCGGGAGAGGGAGTGAAGAAGCGCATTATCGGGGCGGTTACGACTTCTCCGGTCTGGTGGAGCGCGCGCGGGAACTCCGCAAGCAACAGACGCCTGCCGAAGACCTGCTCTGGGAACTCCTGCGCGACCGTCAGCTCTGCAACGCGAAGTTCCGCCGCCAGCATCAATTCGGCGACTACCTCTGCGACTTCTACTGTCACGAAGCCAAGCTCGTCGTCGAATGCGACGGTGCGCCGCACCACACCGCCAAAGGCAAACAGCACGACGCCAAACGTGACGCCTACTTGAAGTCACAGGGCCTGACTGTCCTGCATTTCGAGAACGACCGTGTCCTCAACGACACCGACGCCGTCCTCCGCGAGATCGCTGCTCGCCTCCCTTCTCCCCCTGGGAGAAGGGCCGGGGATGAGGGTCGTCAGGCATCGAATAACACAGACCGCTCCGCCAGCCACCGCAGCGTCGATTTGTTGGGCCGCGTCTATGAATACTTCCTGACGATGTTCGCCAGCGCCGAGGGCAAGAACGGCGGCCAGTTCTACACCCCGTCCTGCGTCGTGCGCTGCATCGTCGAGATGCTCGCCCCTTACAAAGGCCGCATCTACGACCCCTGCGGTGGCTCGGGCGGCATGTTCGTGCAGTCGGAGAAATTCGTTGAGGCCCACGGCGGACGGCGCGGCGACATCAGCATCTACGGCCAGGAGAGCAACGCCACTACCCGCCGCCTCGCGGTGATGAACCTCGCCATCCGCGGCATCGAGGCCGACTTCGGCCCCGAGCACGCCGACACCTTCCGCCGCGACCTCCATCCCGACCTCCGCGCCGACTACGTCCTAGCCAACCCGCCCTTCAACGACTCCGACTGGTTCCGTAAGGACGACGACGTGCGCTGGCAGTTCGGCGTCCCGCCCAAGGGCAACGCCAACTTCGCCTGGGTGCAGCACTTCATCCACCACCTCGCCCCGCAGGGCATGGCCGGCTTCGTCCTCGCCAATGGCAGCATGTCGTCGAACCAGTCCGGCGAAGGCGACATCCGCCGCGCCCTCATCGAGGCCGACCTCGTTTCCTGTATGGTCGCTTTGCCGGGGCAACTGTTCTACTCCACGCAGATTCCGGTGTGCTTGTGGTTTCTCCGGCGCGATAAGTCCGGGCGACCACCCTCATCCCCAGCCCTTCTCCCACGGGGAGAAGGGAGGAAAGCGGCCTTCTCTCCCATTGGGAGAGGCCAGGGTGAGGGTGCCGCAGGCATAGACCGGCGCAAACAGACGCTCTTCATCGATGCGCGGAAGATGGGAACGCTGATTGACCGCGTGCATCGCGAACTCACCGACAGCGACATCGCGCGAATCGTGGACACCTACCACGCGTGGCTCGGCCTCCCTTCTCCCACTGGGAGAAGGGCCGGGGATGAGGGTGGCCCAGCACGCGTTGAAAAGTATGAGGACATCGCCGGCTTCTGCAAATCCGCCACCACGGAAGACATCGCCAGTCATAGCTGGGTTTTGACGCCCGGCCGCTACGTCGGTGCCGAGGAAATCGAAGACGACGGCGACCCCTTCGAGGAAAAGATGCCGCGCCTCGTCGCCGAACTGCACGCCCAGTTCGCCGAGTCCGCGAAACTGGAGCAGGCCATCAAAGCAAACCTGAGGGGGCTGGGGTTTGGAATGAAATGATGGCTGCCGACATTCCAGATACGTGGCAGATGCGTTCGGTTGAATCAGTCTGCACCCGTGTAACGACTGGCGGAACGCCATCACGTCGCAGGCCGGACTTCTTCGTGAACGGCACAATTCCTTGGTTCAAAACTGGCGAGCTAAAGGACCGGCTCCTGTTTGATTCTGAGGAGCACATCACCGAAGAAGCCCTTGAGTCGTCATCAGCGAAGGTCTTCCCTGCTAATACAGTCTTGATGGCGATGTATGGGGATGGCGACACGATAACAACACTTGGCGTATTGCGTCGCCCGGCGGCAACAAATCAGGCGTGTTGCGCCATGATGCCTGATCCAGACACCTGTGATTGGAGGTATTTGTTCTACGCACTGAAGCATACGCGCCCAGCACTCCTGAGGGTTGTGGTAGGTGGTGCTCAGCGAAATCTAAGCGGGACAATCATACGGCAACACGAGTTCCCACTCCCACCCCTCGCCGAGCAAAAAGCCATCGCGGCGGTGCTTGGGGCGCTGGACGACAAGATCGAGTTGAACCGGCGGATGAACGCGACGCTGGAGGCGATGGCGCGGGCGCTGTTCCAGAGCTGGTTCGTGGATTTCGACCCCGTCCGCGCCAAACTCGACGGCCGGGCTCCATTCCCTCTCCCCGTGGGAGAGGGCCAGGGTGAGGGTGCTTCCGGCTTGCCCGCCGCCCTCGACCTCGCCACCGCCGCCCTCTTCCCCGAGCACTTGGAAGAGACGGCACTCGGCCACACGCCGAAAGGCTGGGAGGTCCGCAGCCTAGACCAGACCGCTCATTACCTGAACGGCCTCGCCCTCCAAAAATATCCGCCCGGCGACGGCCCCACGCTCCCGGTCATCAAGATTGCCCAACTCCGCAAAGGCGACTCCGTCGGAGCCGACCGCTGCAACACCGACCTTCGTCCCGAATACATCGTGCAGGACGGCGACGTGCTTTTCTCATGGTCCGGCAGCCTCGAAGTCGAACTCTGGTGCGGCGGCCCCGGCGCGCTGAACCAGCACCTTTTCAAAGTCACTTCGCCCGAGTTTCCGAAGTGGTTCTACTACCTCTGGACGCTTTACCACCTCGACGAGTTCCGCCTCATCGCCGCCGACAAAGCCACCACGATGGGCCACATCCAGCGCGGCCACCTCACCGCCGCCAAAGTCCTAATCCCGCCGCGCGCGCTGCTCGACGCCATGACCCGCACCATGTCGCCGCTCATCGACCAACTCATCGCCAACCGCGTCCAATCCCGCACCCTCGCCACCCTGCGCGACACGCTGCTGCCGAAGCTGCTGAGCGGGGAGTTGAGCGTGGCGGCGGCAACGTGTAAGCAGGAGTTACAAGTTCAACTCGGAGCGACGAAGCCATGAGCAAAAAGAAACCCACCCCCGGCGGTCGCTCCAAAAAGAAAGCCGAAGTCTCCCTGGTGCGCTCTTCGGCGGCGGAATACCTGACCTTTGTGGCGGCCAGCGGCCAGGGTGGCGTGGAAGCCGTTTATGCCGATGAGAACGTCTGGCTCACCCAGAAGATGATGGGGCTGCTCTACGCTGTGGAAACCCAGACCATCAACTACCACCTCAAGAAGGTCTTCGCCGACCAGGAGCTGGTGGAGGAGTCAGTTATTCGAAATTTTCGAATAACTGCCGCCGACGGCAAGACCTACGATACCCAGCACTACAACCTCTCCGCCATCATCGCGGTCGGCTACAAGGTGAACTCTGAGCGTGCCGTGCAGTTTCGCAAATGGGCCACCGGCATCATCGAGTCCTTCACCATCAAGGGCTTTGCGATGGATGACGAGCGCCTGAAAAACGACGGCTCCATCCTCGGCAAGAAATACTTCGAGGAGCAGCTCCAGCGCATCCGGGAAATCCGCCTGAGCGAGCGCAAGTTCTACCAGAAGATCACCGACATCTACGCCACCTCCATCGACTACGATGTCACCGCCGCCGCGACGAAGCGGTTCTTTGCCACGGTGCAAAACAAGCTGCACTGGGCCATTCACGGCCAGACGGCGGCGGAGGTCATTGTCTCCCGCGCTGATGCCAGCAAGGACCGCATGGGCCTGACTACCTGGAAGGACGCACCCAATGGGAAAATCCAGAAGTTCGATGTCGTCGTGGCGAAAAACTACCTCACGGAATCCGAAATGGCGCAACTGCAACGCCTCGTCTCCGCCTACCTCGATGTGGCCGAAGACATGGCGCTACGGCAGATTCCCATGACCATGCAGGACTGGGAAACCCGCCTCAACCGATTCATCGCCGCGACCGACCGGGAAATCTTGCAGGATGCCGGCAAGGTCACGGCCGAGATCGCCCAGGCTCACGCCGAAAGCGAGTTTGAGAAATACCGCATCGTGCAGGACCGGCTGTTCGAGTCGGACTTTGACCGCATCATCAAGGAGCTGCCACCGGAGGGAGAGAAATCATGAGCCTGAACGAATCCATCGTCGAAGACGCGGCGCTCGAATGGTTCGGGGAGCTGGGCTACTCCTGCCTCGGGGCAGAAGCCCTCGCCCCGGCCCTCTCCCACGGGGAGAGGGAGTCATATGGCGAGGTGGTGCTGGTGGGGCGCTTGCGCGAGGCCATCCGGCGGCTGAACCCGGCCATTCCCGAGGAGGCGCGCGAGGAGGCGTTGCGCAAGGTGCTGCGGGTGGGGACGCCTTCGCTCACGCAGACGAACCGGGCCTTTCACCGGATGCTGCGCGATGGCGTGCCGGTGGAGTATCCGCGGCCCGATGGCAGCATCGCGGGCGATCATGTGCGGCTGGTGGATTTCGGCGATGTGCGGGCGAATGACTGGCTGGCGGTGAATCAGTTCACGGTGATCGAGGGGCAGCACAACCGGCGCCCGGACATCGTGGTTTTCCTGAACGGGCTGCCGCTGGGACTGATTGAGCTGAAGAATGCGGCGGATGAAGACGCGGACATTTGGGCGGCTTACTGGCAGATCCAGACTTGCAAGGCAGAGATCACGTCGCTTCTGAACTATAACGCGGTCCTTGTCGTGAGCGATGGAACCTATGCCCGCATCGGTTCGGTGACGGCGAACCAGGAGTGGTTCAAGGTCTGGCGCACGATTGACGGCGAGGGCGACGCGCCGAAGACGGCGCTGGAACTGGAAGTGCTGGTGCGCGGGGTATTCGACCGACAGCGCTTCCTCGACCTGCTGCATCACTTTATTGTTTTCGAGGAAGACCCGGACTCGGGCGCGCTGCACAAGATCATCGCGGGCTACCATCAGTTCCACGCGGTGAATGCGGCGGTGGAGGAAACGGTGCGCGCCAGCGGGATGACGGAGAGCGGCAGCGTGCTGCGCGAGGAGGCGGGCACTTACTGGGCGGGCCGGATGCACGGCGGCAAGCCGGGCGACCGTCGCGCCGGCGTGGTCTGGCACACGCAGGGCAGCGGCAAGAGCTTCACCATGCTGTTCTTCGCCGCCCGCGTGATTCGCGAGCGGGCGATGCAGAACCCGACGATCGTCGTGCTGACGGATCGCAATGATTTGGATGATCAGCTTTTCGGGCAGTTCCAACGTTGCGCGGATATCCTCGGCCAGACACCCGTGCAGGCCGCGAACCGCGAGAAGCTGCGCGAACTGCTGGCCGTCGCGAGCGGCGGCGTGGTCTTTACCACGATCCAGAAGTTTCTCCCGTCCCCGGAGCGCGGGTCTGTGACCCGCAGCAGTGGCGAAACTTCCAACGCCACCGAACGTTCCAACGCTAATGACACAGCGGAGTGCAGCGGCTCACAGAGCCGCGCTCCTTCCGGAAAGATGCCCTGCCTGAGCGAGCGCCGGAACATCATCGTCATCGCCGACGAAGCGCACCGCAGCCAATACGACCTCATCGACGGGCTCGCCCGCCACATGCGCGACGCGCTGCCGAACGCGAGCTTCATCGGCTTCACCGGCACCCCGATAGAAAAGACGGACGCGAACACGCGGGCGGTCTTCGGCGATTACATCAGCATCTACGACATCCAGCGCGCCGTCGCCGACAAGGCCACGGTGCCGATCTATTACGAGAGCCGTATCGCCAAACTCGGCCTGAACGCCAGCGAGTTGCCGAAGATTGACGCGGAGTTTGAGGAAATCACCGAAGGCGAGGAGCTGATGAAGAAGGAGAAGCTCAAGACGAAGTGGGCCGCGCTGGAGGCGCTGGTGGGCGATCCGAAACGCATCGCGCTCATCGCTTCGGATCTGGTGACGCATTTCGAGAAGCGATTGGAGGCGATGGACGGCAAGGCGATGATCGTCTGCATGAGCCGCCGCATCGCCGTGGAACTCCACAACGCGCTGATCAAGTTGCGGCCCGAGTGGGAGGCGGAGACGCTGAAAGTCGTGATGACCGGCAGCGCCGAGGACGGCCCCGAGTGGCAGAAGCACATCGGCAACAAGCAGCGGCGGCGCGAACTCGCCACGCAATTCAAGGACCCGAAGAGCCCGTTCAAGATCGTGATCGTGCGGGACATGTGGCTGACGGGCTTTGACGCGCCCTGCCTGCACACGATGTATGCCGACAAGCCGATGCAAGGCCACGGCCTCATGCAGGCCATAGCCCGCGTGAACCGCGTCTTTCGGGACAAGGAAGGCGGGCTGATCGTGGACTATCTCGGGCTGGCCGGGCAGTTGAAAAGCGCCCTCGCGACTTACACGGAGAGCGGCGGGCAGGGTTCACCGAGTCACGACGTGGCGCAGGCCATCGCCGTGATGCTGGAGAAGCACGGCATCGCCTGCGACATGATGCACGGGTCGGATTGGAAGAGCGTCGTGGACGACCCGAAGAAGGCCTTTCTCGCGCTGCCGGCCTTGCAGCAGCACATCCTCGAACAGGACGACGGCAAGAAACGCTGGGTGCAGGTGGTGACGGAACTCTCGCGGGCCTTTTCCCTCTGCGCCGCGAGTGACGAAGCCACGGAGATTCACGACGACGTGGCGCTGTTCCAAGCCATCCAAGCCGCGCTGAACAAGCAGAACCCCGCCAACCGGAAGACCCCCGAGCAAATCGACGCCGCCGTGCGCCAGCTCGTGAGCAAGGCCATCACGACCGATGGCCAGATCATCGACATCTTCACCGCGTCGGGATTGAAGAAGCCCGACATCAGCATCCTCGACGACCGTTTCCTCGCCGAAGTGCGCGGCCTCAAGCACAAGAACGTCGCCGCCGAGCTGCTGGAGAAATTGCTCAAGGACGAACTCAAAGTCCGTTCCAAGCGCAACCTCGTGCAGAGCCAGGTCTTCAGCGAGAAGCTGAAGAAGACCCTCAACGCCTATCACAACCGCGCCATCTCCACGATCGAGGTGATCGAAGAGCTGATCAAAGTCGCCAAGGAACTCGACGCCGCCACCAAGCGCGGCGAAGACATGGGGCTAACGGATGACGAAATCGCCTTCTACGACGCCCTCGCAACCAACAACAGCGCCGTGCAAGCCATGGGCGACGCGAAGCTCAAAGTCATCGCCGCCGAACTGATCGCGCAGGTGCGCAAGAGCGTGACCATCGACTGGACCCTCCGCGAAAGCGCCCGCGCCAAGATCAAGGTGATGGTGAAGCGCATCCTCAACAAACACGGCTATCCGCCGGACTTGCAGGAAGAAGCCGTGAAGACCGTCCTCGCGCAGGCGGAACTGCTCTGCGCGGATTGGGTGTGAGGATGAGGCGGACTGGCGAATCGACGCCTCACCCCTGCCCAGTGCCTCGCTCGCGCTCGCTTGCTCGGCCCTGTGGGCCTTTGCCTCATCGGATGCGGCAAATTCCTTTCGCAGTTTTGCCGACGGCTCAAGTCCCCGGTCGAGGCGGAGCGGGTGGGAGCGCCATCGCATTTCGCGTTTCTGCCTTCGCACTTCCCCTGATGGTGCCGGATTGGAGCGCCAACGGCGCGGCACATGTCAGCCCAGGGCAACGCCTTGGGAGTGCGTCAACCTAGCGACAAGCCCTGAAAGGGCGGCACAACCGTCAGCTCGCCCCTTCAGGGCTTGAGATGTTTTTGGCGATTGATCCCAGGGCGTTGCCGTGGGCTGGCATCGTTCACCCCTCGGGGGCCGAACGCGTCATCTCCACGATGTGGTCATCGAAGAGGGAGAGGGACGGGCGAGTGACGACGCGGCAGCCCGCCCCGGCGCAGCCTGGCGTGGCCTATGCCGTCGTAGCGCCGGTTCAAGGGCTGCAACTGCCGTATCCGTGTGCATCCGTGTCCATCCGTGGTTCATCTCCGGCGGGCGGGTCCGTTTGAGGGAGGTCTCTGGCGCAGCGTGGGGTCGTTTTGGGGCTGGAAAGCGACGTTTGGTCGTAAGCTGCAGGGATTCAATGCGTTGGAGCGATGTTTGGCCCGCAGGAGGCTGGTTATTCCCCCGTCGAATGGCGTTCTACAGCTGTAGAGGTCGTTTCGACGGCGGGGGAAGTGGGCTTTACTGGTGCAGCGGCCATTTTGACGGCAGCGGATGGGCGTCTGGAGCGGTAGCAGGGCATTCGACCGAGGGGGAAATGGCCTTTGGGCCGCAGAACGCGAGTTCGACGGGGGCGGAATCCGGTCTGGGGGCGCGAAGGTGGCCCGGCGCGCCGGGAATCGGATTGGAGTGCGCTTCGCCGAAGTTGGTTCCGCCCGTTGAGTCCGAACTCGGGAGCAGCATCGTGGTGGCCGGCAGGGAGGCCTGACGCCACGGGGTTTCGCTGGTCGGGCTGAACTTTCAGCGCGGTGACGTTGTGCGGTGCGGACCATGCGCACCGTGGGAACCTCCCAGCGCTGCCGCATTGGCTGCGAGTGGCGGCCCCGGGCTCAGCCGTGCCGGTAGGGTGCCGAGAGGGAGAAGGTGTTGGGGAGGTGCCGCACTTCGCTCACCGCGCCGTCCGTGAGCAGCACTTCGACAATGTCGAAGCGGATTTTCACGCGCGGGTCTTTGAGCAGCCGCAGGTAATCCAGCGCCGTCTGGGACAGCAGGCGCTTCTTGCGCGCATTCACCGCGGCCGCCGGCCGGGTCCAAGTCTCCGAAGAACGCGTCTTCACCTCGACGAACACGAGGCAGTCCGCTCCATTACCTGTAAAAACTTGGCCTGCCGTGCTTCCGGCCCGAAAGATCAAATCGATCTCACCGCGGCTGGAACGAAAATTGGCAGCCAGAAACTTCATTCCCTGCTTTTGCAGAAACGCTTTTGCCGCGCGCTCCCCCAAACGACCGCGCTGCAAATGCTCCGGTTCGTCGGTTGCCGTGATTGCTTTAAGTTTCTGCCAAAGTTTCATCACTCGTGCGAGGTGAGCATACAATCGGCTGGCAGAACCGTAAATCGCAACCGAGACGGGGGCGGAAATGTTGGGAAAGAATAAACTTATTGACCACCCCGGTATTCTGGAGCGTGCGTTGGGAATCTGCGGCTATGGGTAGCTTTCGGCCACGGAGTTCGATAGGTCGTGGCTTCGCTAATTTGGAGCTGAGCTGGCGTCAAGTTAACCGACCACTCCGCCAACGCGATGAACGACCGCCACACCGAGCTGGACCGGAAGCCGCTCGGTGATGCGAGCGAGAAGCTGCCGAAGCTGGATGAAGCGTGAGAACTTGCTGAACGGAACGGCTAGTCGCGCTCCAACAACGAGCGAATGCGTTCACGCGAATTGGCACGTCCAAGCATCCTGTGTGCGGCTGGAAAAGCGCGGTAGGCGGGGCTTGGCGAGGCAGCGCTCGCCTTTAGATTCTCCTCGACCAGCCCGTGCCCCAAAAGCAGGTTGATGAGTTCCGTAATGTGCTGGTCGTTCACGCGGTGCGACTACACCCGCAACTCCGTCACCAGATCATCTGTCTGTAGGGATTGCTCGGCCAGCAGCGGCAAGGCCGTAGACCCCTTGAGCTGCGCGTGGTGGTTTTAAAGGCCGTCAACGTCCCAGTGCGAACATCACCACGCGCAGGGCGGCGCTGCGGTTTTCCACCCCGAGCTTGCTGAAGACATTTTGCAGGTGCTTGTCCACGGTGCGCACGCTGATGTCGAGGATGATGGCGGTTTCGCTGTTGGATTTGCCCTCGACCACCCAGTGCAGGACTTCTGCTTCGCGTTCGGTCAGACCAAGTCGCTCCACCAGCGCCTTCAACGAGGCGGGGCTTTCCTCGGTGAGGGTGAGGATGATCTCGTCGCCGCCGCGCTCGGTCATCCGCACCAGCAGCCGGCGGTTGTCCTGGGCGACAATCAATGGCGGGCAGGAGCCGGCAGGTGATCCGGCCCGTTGTTCGAGCCAGCGGAGAACCTCGTCGGGGAGTGAGTCACGCTTCGTTTGGGGAAAGTAAACCACGAGCCATTCCCGCGCCCGCGCGGTGATGAATTGCGGGCGGCTGTTCGCGCCCACGACCACGATGCCGTAATTGAGCGCGCTTACGCCCGCCTCGGCCCGCGCGGTCTTGAGCTGGTGGTTCAGGTTCTCCACCGCGTCCAGGTGCGGGCTGTCGGTTTGGAAGACCAGCCGGTTGTCGCCCACGCGGATCTCGTCGCCATCGCGCAGGGCCTGGGGCTGCTGGATACGATGGCCGTTGACCAGCACGCCGTTGGTGCTGCCCAGGTCCACCACCCAGTGCTGCACGCCATCCATGGAATGCACCAGCGCGTGACGGCGCGAAACCTTGCTGCCAGCCAGTTGGATCGAGCAGTCCGGCATCCGCCCCAGGACGCAACTCGCGCCTATGTCATGGCATTTGCCTTCCGCGTCTTTCAGGTGTGCGCTCATCGGTGTTGATGATTCCAAACTGGTCCTTGTTTTCAACTTCATCCTCGGTGGCAAAAGCCCCCGGTCTGGTCGCACTATTCGGGCTCCCAGATGCGCACGGCGTCGCTGATTGAGGCGCAGATCAGGCGCTTCCCGCTGGGGCTGAAGTCGAGGCGCACGGGCGGGGTGGTCGGGCCGCGCAGTTCGCGAAGTTGTTTGCCGGCCTCAACATCCCAGAACTTCACGCTCAAATCTGCGGAGGCGGTGGCAATGATGGGCTTGATTGGATGCCAGGCGATGGCGCTGATGCGTTCGTTGTGCGCGCGAAACTCCTGGACCACGCGGAGAGTGGCTGCATCGCGGATGCGCACCTTCTTGTCCTCGCCTGCTTCCGCGAACCGGTGGCCGTCGGGGGCCACGGCCAGCACATCCATCGCGCTGTGGTTCGTCACGGTCTGCGTAATCTTGCCGCTCGCGGTGTCCCAGACCACGACGCGCTCCTCGGAACCGAGCCCGCCGCGCGCCGCCCGGGCGGTGGTCAGCCCCACCAGTCGTTGACCGCCCAGCCAGCCGAGGTCCGAGAATTCGACTGTTTCCCCAAGGTCCAGTCGGGTGGGGGGCTGGTCCGCGTGGCGACCATACACCACGACTTCGGTGTGGTGAGTCTGAATGGCCGCCCAGCGATCCCCAGTGGGACTGATACGGATTTGGTCCAAAAACTTGGATGGTTTAGGGACGGCGACGCGCTCCACCTGTGACCCCGGCTGCCGCAGGAAGAACACCGCATAGTCTTTCTGGTCGCTCGTGAAGCGGCGCGGGGCGAGGACGGCGAACCGGCCATTCGCCGTGGCGCTAATCAGGTGCATTTCCGGGGTGGGTGGCTTCCACAGCAGCGTGGTCCCGTTGGGCTCCAGCCTTTGCAGTTGCCGCACGTTGCCCTTGCTCTGAGTGGGTGCGAAGACGATGTCGTCCGCCCCCCAGAAGCCGACATTTCCGGATCCCGCTGGCAGAACCCACTTGGCGGGTGGGCTGGCGAGGTCCCAAGCCCTGGTGTTGGCTCCGCTCACAAGCAGTTCGCCGGACAGGGGATGGACTTTCACGTCCCTCACCCGGCCACTGCCGCCCCGCAGCGATTGCAGCGGAATGCCCGTGGCGGCGTCCCAAACCTGCATCGCCTGCCGTCCGTCTGGCAGCGAGACCACGCCAGCGAACCGCCCGCCGTCCGGCGTGAAAGCCAGATGGGTTTCGTCCGCGCGATCCGATCTGGCGAAGCGTTGCCCAATTTGCGGTGGGTGAATCTCAAACAACACCGTCCCATCGGCCAGGCTCAACCCTTGGATGCCGCCACCGCGAAGCATGCCCACGAGCATGCTGCCATCGGGGCGGACGATGAGGTCTTCAAACGGCTGGCGGCTGATCTGACGCACCAGTGTGCCGTCCTGCGCCTGCACCAGTCGGAGGCGGTCTTCCATGCTGTGGGTAAGCACTTCTCCTTGCGGAGTAAACACCCCGTGGACGGGTTTGACCCCCGGTTCACGAGTCCAACAAAGCCGACCGGTGGTTGCATCCCACAATTTGAGCGAGGTTCTTGTTCGCTCGGTTTGAAGCAGCCAGTTGCCATCGGGACTGAACTCCAGTCGTTCGGTCATGGGCGCGGACCATCCGGCCAGCCGTTTGCCATCCTGTGCGCTGTGGATGACAATCCCGCCGCTGCCGCCCTCATGCCCGACGGCGATGCGCTCTCCGCCCGGTGAAAAAGCAAGGCGCACGGCAAAACGCGCGCCCGAGGCCAGCTTGAGGTCCGGCTGGAACTCCAGCAGGCGCGCACCGGTGCGGACTTCGAGCAGGGTGATCTTGTGGTTTGAATCCGACACGGCGAAGACCCCCGGACGCCGGGGGTGCGCGGTCACGCCCAGAATCTCGGCGGCTCCAGTGCTCACGCGGGCGATGGAATTGTCCGACTGCGCGAGGAGGTAGTTCCAGGTG
>Ga0255204_1000415_pt1 | contig 12762 bp, 8 predicted proteins | sample Miss_Colum_RepC__2_FD_188418 | JGI IMG/M metagenome (GOLD analysis project Ga0255204, IMG submission 188418) | Freshwater microbial communities from Mississippi River, Louisiana, United States - Miss_Colum_RepC_8h | ecosystem: Environmental > Aquatic > Freshwater > River | place: USA: Louisiana... | reverse complement strand
GTGCCGTCAGTGACCATGGTGGAGAGCGCGTCGACAATAGAACTGCGTGTGTCGCGCGCGTAATCGGCGCTGACCAGGGGGCGTTCCTCGTAACCGAGAATACCGGCAAGCGCGCCGCGAGCCGCCTGCGCGAACAGCGCATTGACCTCGGCGGCCGAGGTCTCACGCTTCAACTCAAACACGCAGTCGGTGAGCGAGGCGTTGAGCACCGGCGCCCGCACCGCATGACCGTTGAGCTTGCCTTTCAGCTCGGGATAGATGAGCGCAATGGCGGTGGCGCTGCCAGTGGTGGTGGGGGCAAGGCTCAGCATGGCGCTTCGCGCGCGGCGCAGGTCCTTGTGCGGCGCATCCACCACCACATTGGTGTTGGTTGGATCGTGAATGGTGGTGATCTGTCCGTGGCGGATGCCCAGATGTTCATGCACCACCTTCACGACCGGCGCAAGGCAGTTGGTGGTACAGGAGGCTGCAGTGACAATACGATGCCGGGCGGGCTGGTAGAGGTGATCGTTCACGCCCACCACGATGTTCAGCACATCGCCCACCTTCACGGGCGCCGCCACGATCACCCGCTTGGCGCCACGATCGAGATGCCCCTGAAGCGTCTCGGGCGTGAGGAACTTGCCGGTGCACTCCAGCACCAGATCAACGCCCAGATCACCCCACGGAATCGCGCCAGCGGTCGCATGCGCCGAGAACCCCAGCCTGCGATCGCCCAGCAGGACCGTGTCGTCGCCTTCCGAGGAAATGGTTTCGCGCCAGCGACCCTGCACGCTGTCGAATTCGAGCAGATGCGCGGTGGCCGCGACGCCGCCCTTCAGTTCATTGAGGTGAACGACGTCCAGGCGGTTGCCCGCGCGCGGGTCGTCGGCAGGGCGCACGACCGCGCCGCAAGCGGCGCGAAGGGCGAGCCGTCCGATACGTCCCATGCCATTGATGCCCACTCTCATCCGCGATTCTCCATTGCATAACCCAGTTGGCAAGCATCATCGAAATGCCAGATGACAAAACGGTGACAGCCGCACGCAGCAAGTCAGCTCCCGTTAAACCGTGACGACCTGTACGGCAGGGGATCAATCCGGGGTTCGCGGCCCGCAATCAGGTCGGCGAGCAGTTCCGCACTGGCGGGAGCCGAGGCCAGCCCGACATGTCCGTGCCCGAACGCGCAGAGCACCTGACCCAGCCCCTCGCAGCGCCCGAGTACAGGCAGCCCATCGGGGGTGGAGGGACGATGGCCAAGCCATCTCGGCGTGGCTGCGCTTGAGCCCGGCACTGTCAGGGTGGGGAACATCCGCTTTGCATGGCGAAGCAGGATGTCGGCACGCCGCCAGTCGGGGCCCGCGCCTCGGCTCGCGAGTTCAACCTGACCGGAGATACGAAGACCCTGAACTGTCTGCGTCACCGCCATCTTGCCATCAGACGGCATGAGGGGCGTGCGCATCGACAGATTGTCTGCAGGAAGCACCACGTGATAGCCGCGCTCGCTCTCGAGCGGAATTCGGCTGCCCGCATCCTGGGCAAGACGCGTTGAATCGATGCCCGCGCTGATCACCGCGTAATCGGTGGCGATGTCGGTGGCCCCCACTCGAACCGCCCGCAGCCTGCCCCGCTCAGCGATCAATCCAGTGGCCGAGCCGCTTACCCAGCGGGCGCCACGCGACTGCGCAAGCGCCGCAAGCGCGGCCACATAAGCGCCCGGGTCTCGGCAATGCCCGCCCGCTGGCACCTCGATGCCAAAGCCGTAAGAGGGCGCGAGCGCGGGGGTGTGGCGACGCAGTTCGTCGCGATCGATTTCGCGCCAGATCACGCGCTGGTCACGCCTCAGTTGCCACGCAAGCGATTCGGCTTCGAATGCTTTCCTTGACGGGTAGACATAGGTCAGCCCCGACTGAACAACCAGGTCGGGGACGCCCGCCTCGCGCGCGAGCGCCGCATGGCGGGCCGGTGCGTCATGAAGCAGCGCAGACAGCGCGCGCGCCGTAAGCGCGACCCGATCGAGACGGTGTCCGGCCGCCACAAAGCGGACAAGCCAGGGCGCAAGCCGCGGCAGTGCAGCCGCGCGAATGACCAGCGGACCGTCGGAATCGAGCAGATAACGCGGAATGTTTCTCCAGAGCCCGGGCAACGACATGGGCACCACCGACGCGGTGCTGAGCCAGCCCCCGTTACCGAAACTGGCTGCATGGTCGCCGCCGGGGGAGCGGGGTTCAACAACCGTCACCCGGTGACCGTCGGCGAGCAGCGCAAGTGCGGTACACACGCCGACGGCGCCGGCGCCGATGATCACGACATCACTCATGGCGGGAATCGATGGACAAGCGGCGCTGTGGGCGCTGATGGGAAGACAGCCTGGCATCTTAAGCCGGGAGCACCCAACTGGCGAAGCACGCCCAGCCCTCGGACACCCGCCGGAGACGATCACGCCCGCCATCGGCCTTTGACGTTCTAGAATCAGACCCGGCAACCCGAGTCTGGAGTGATCTGTGATCGAAACCCCCGTGCTGATCGTGGGCGGCGGGCCGGTGGGCCTGTCGCTTGCCGGCGAACTCGGCTGGCGCGGCCTGCCCTGCACGCTGCTTGAGGCCCGAACGGCACCTACCGAGCATCCGAAGGCCACCCTCCTGGGCGCCCGGTCCATGGAATATTTCAGGCGTTGGGGCATCACCGATGACATCTACCGCGCCGCCCTCCCGCCCGAGGTCAACTACTTCATCACGTTCTCAAGCCGGCTTGCCGGACACGAGCTTTACCGGATCACCTCGCCCTCCATCCGCCAGACAATCGAACGCCCGCCGGAAGTGATGGCCCGCTGGCGCGAGCTGCACTGGTCACCGTTCTACAAGACGCAGATCGGTCAGCAGGCGCTCGAGCCGGTGCTCTGGCGATTTGCGCAGTCGCAGCCCGGTGTGAACCTGCGTCACGGCTGGCGATTTGATTCTTTCAAGGAAGACGACAGCGGCGTGACCTCGCTTGCCACCGATCTCTCGAGCGGTGCGTCACACCAGATTCGCAGTCGCTGGCTGGTGGCTTGCGACGGGGGCACCAGTGCAATCCGGCGCACACTCGGCATCCGCTACAACGGCCGCGGAAAAATGCGCGCAAATGTCAGCTTCTATTTCCGATCAAGGGAATTCCTTGCGATTCACGGCAAGGGGCTGGGCAATCTCTATTTCGTGTTCGCGCCCGACAGCTTTGGCGTTTTCACGGCAATCGACGGGATCGAGCTCTGGAGCTTTCAATATTATTTTCTCGATCACTCAAAGAGCACGGAATCGATCGACGCCCGCGAGGTACTGACCCGCGCGGTCGGCCGGCCGTTCGCCTTCGAGCTTTGCGCGAGCACGCAGTGGCATCACCACCAGTCGGTGGCAAGGCAGTGGCGCTCCGCCAGCGGGCGCGTCTTCCTGGCAGGCGACAGCGCCCACCTGTTTGTGCCGACCGGCGGCGTGGGCATGAACACCGGCATCGGCGATGCGATGGATCTGGGCTGGAAGCTTGCTGCCTTTGAAGCCGGTCAGGCGGGTGAGCGCCTGCTGGAGAGCTACGAAATCGAGCGCAAGCCCATCGCGGTTCGCAACAGCGTAGTCTCGGCCAACAACTCCGACAAGATCGACATGGTGATGGACGAGGTGCCGCCCGAGATCGATGAGGACAGCCCCGCGGGCGAGGCAGCCCGCGCGCGGATCATCCCCCGCATCCGCTGGATGAGCCGGCAGTTCAACTCGGCGGGCCTGCACCTCGGCTACCGCTACATCGACTCGCCGGTGGTGGCGGCCGATGGCAGCCCCGAGCCGCCCGACGATCCCGCGCAGGTGGTGCCAAGCACCTGGCCGGGATCGCGCGCGCCACATGCCTGGCTGACAGCGGATCAGAGCCTGCGCGGCACGAGCACGCTCGACTGGTTCGGCCGCGACTGGGTGCTGGTGGGCGCATCGGAGACGGCCGCAGACACCGCCACCCCGGCGCGGACCGAGATCGATGCCGCCTGCCGTGCTCACGGGATTGAGCTTCGCCACCGCACGCTACCCGGCCCCGCGCATGACCGGCTTTACGAGCGGCGCTGGGTCCTGGTGAGGCCCGACGGACATGTTGCATGGCGTGGCGACGCGCTGCCCAAGTCAGCACGACCGCTCATTGACCAGGTCCTGGGGCATGACCCCGGCCACTGACCATACCGGCCACGCCTGCCGCCGCGATGGTTCGGCACCGGCTCACCGGCCCGCGCACAAAACCAGCGGGCCGAATTACACTCATCACTCTTGCGGCGAAACCACCCGACAAACGTGGCGCCTGACCCCATTTCGGAGACACCCATGAACCCCACCCGTCGACACCTCCTCAGCGCCGCCGGCGCCCTGGCTACCGGCTCTCTGGTTTCACCCTCGCAGGCACAATCAGGGCCGCTGGTGAAGGTCGCCACGTTTGTGCCCGAGCAATCGGTCGGTGTCGCAAAAGTCATCAAGCCCTGGATGCTTGCCACCCAGCAGGAGGTCGGCACCCGCGCCCGTTTCCAGGGTTTCTGGGGTGGCTCGCTCGGCAAGGACGCGTTCAAGCAGTTCGATCTGGTACGAACCGGAGTCGCCGATGTCGCCTGGGTACTGCCCGGTTATCACGGCAGGCAGTTCGAAGACATGCAGCTCTTCGAGTTGCCGTTTCTGTTCGAGAACGCCACCGAAGCGGCGCTGGTCGGCTGGCATCTGTGCGAGAAGAAGATGCTGCGGGGCATCGAAGATGTTCATCTGGTGGGCTTTTTCGCCACCGAGGTGTCCAATCTCTGGATGGCCAACCCGATCAAGTCGCTTGATGAACTGAAGGGCAAGAAGATCCGGTCGGTGGGCGCGGTGCATGCCGAGTGGCTCAAGGTGATGGGCGCGAGCGCCGAGACCATGGACAGCCCGGAAATGAACGAGGGTCTGCAGCGCCGCACACTCGATGGCGTGATCCAGAGCTGGTCGGGCATGCGCACTTTCAAGACCCTGCCCCTGGTTCGCCAGAATCAGCTGGCACCGATCGGGGTCATCCCCTTTCTCCTGCTCATGAATCGTAAAACCTTTGATGGCCTGCCCAAGGACGTACAGGACGCCGTCATGAAGCACGGTGGCACCACGCTTGCTCGCGGGGCGGGCGAGGCCTACGAGGGCGTGGGCCAGGAAATCCGGGCCACCGTCGAGAAAGACGCCAAAATCCAGCTCGCCGAACTCGCGGCCGCCGACAAGGCACGCTATGCCCAGCAGGCGCAGGCAGTGCACAAATGGTGGATCCAGAAATCGCCCAACGGCGAAAAGATCTATGCCGAGGCGACCGCGCAGTTGAAGAAAATCCGCGGCTGAAGAATCCGCCGTGACGGAATCGTTTGCGCGCCGGTTCGCGCGACTCACCGACCGGCTCGCGCTGCTCGGCTTCACCGGCCTGTGCGTGGCGGCAGCGCTCACCACCTACGAGGGTGCCGCCCGCTACCTGGGCTGGTCTCGCCTGCCCGGCCTTACCGACATCCTGAGCCTGGTGATGGCGGTGATCATCGCAACGGCCTTCCCTGCGGGGCTGCTCAGCCAGTCGAATGTCACCATCCGGTTTCTGGGCAAAGCGCTGCCGCGGCGCGGCTATCGCACGCTCGAGATCTTCGGGTGTTCGGTCACCCTGGTGTTCTTTGCACTCGTCACCTGGCAGTTTTTTCTGTTTGTTCTTGATCAGTATGGACGAGGCGCCACCACACGGACCATCGAGGTCCCGGTGGCACCTGCCTGGCTGCTTGCCACCCTCGTGATGGCGGTGGCAATCCCCGCCCAGATGCTGGTCATCCACCGCTGGGTCCGCGCGCTGGGCGGCCACGCCGACGAACCCGAGCACTGAACGGTCTCATGGATCCGCTTTTCACCGGCCTGCTCGGTCTCGGCCTCATGTTTGCGCTGATCGCGCTTCACGTGCCTATCGGTGTGGCCATGGGCGTGGCAGGGCTCGTCGGCTGCAGTTTCATCATCGGCTGGGAGCCCGCGCTCTCGCTTCTCTCCACCGAGCCCTCGAGCGCGCTCAGCAGTCTCGCGCTTGCGGTCATTCCGCTCTTTCTTCTGATGGGCAACTTCGCGCATGCGGGCGGCCTGTCCACCGAACTCTATCGGGTAGCCGGTGCATTTTTCGGTCATCGTCCCGGCGGACTGGCGATTTCCACCGTACTCGGCTGCGCGGGCTTTGGTGCGGTCTGCGGATCGTCGGTCGCCACCGCGGCTACCATGTCGCGTATTGCGCTACCCGAGATGCTGTCGCACCGCTATGGGCAGGGATTTGCCGCGGCCACCATTGCCACCGGAGGCACGCTGGGCATCATCATCCCGCCCTCGGTCATTCTCGTGCTTTACGGCGTGCTCACCGAAAATTCGATCACCGCCCTGTTTGTGGCGTCAGTCATCCCCGGGCTTCTGACCGTGGTGTTTTACATGGCCGCCGTGTCGGTCTATGCGCGCTTCGCGCCGGACCAGGCCCCGGTGGGCCCCCGAAGCGACTGGGCGGCACGAATGGCCACGGTCCGCGAATGCTGGGCGGTGGTGCTGCTCGCGATCGCAGTGGGCGCAGGCATCTATTCCGGCATGTTCACCGTGAACGAGGCCGCATCGGTCGGGGCCACCTTCGCATTTGCGATCGCGCTGGCAAGAAAGCGGCTCACCATGGCCCGCTTCATCGAGTCGATCCGCGATACGGTCACCTCCACCGCGCTCATCTTCGTGATCATCATCGGGGCATCGGTATTCAGCTATTTCGTCACCCTCTCGGGCATGCCCCAGGCCGTGGTTGAAGGCATTGAAAAACTGGGGGTCTCGGCGCTGCTGGTGATCGTGATGCTGCAGATCATGTATCTGATCGCGGGCGCGATCTTCGATGAAATCGCCGCCATGGTCATCACGCTTCCCTTTGTCTACCCGCTCATCATCGGACTGGGCTACGACCCCCTGTGGTGGGGCGTGGTCAATGTGGTTCTCATCAGCATGGGCATGATCATTCCGCCCATCGGAATCAACGTGTTCGTGGTGCAGTCAATGGCCTCGCACATTCCGCTCATGAGCATCTACCGTGGCATCACACCCTTCGTGTTTGCCGATATCGCAAGACTCGCGGTGATCACCCTGTTTCCGGCGCTCTGCACCTGGCTGCCCAAGGCAACCGGCTGGTCATAGCGCGCACACCGCTGAATTTCAAACCCATCCCGAAAGGACTGACCGCCATGAATATCACCCTTGCGTTCGCGCCCGGTGCCTGCGCGATTGCGCCCTACATCCTGCTGAAGGAAGCCGGGGCGTCGTTCAACACCCTCGACCTCAATCTGGGTGCGGGTGAACACCACAAACCCGAGTACCTGAAAATCAACCCCAAGGGCAAGGTGCCGGCCCTCATCGTCGACGGCACGGTCATCACCGAAAACGTCGCCATCCAGACCTGGATCGACCGGCAGTATCCGCACGCGGGTCTGATGCCATCGGACCCCATGCAGTTCATCCAGGCCCTGTCGGTGCTTGGCTGGTGCGGGTCGGGCATTCATCCCAAACTCACCCAGCAGGCCCGGCCCGAGCGCTACTGTGACGACCCCGGTGCCGCAGCGCGTGTGAAGGCGCTGGGTCATGAGGGCATGGTCGAACAATTCGAACTCGCCGAGCAGATGCTCGCAGGCAAGACCTGGTTTTTCGGCGAACGCTTTGGCTGCGCCGACGCCTATTTTTACTGGACCTTCAGGCGGGGAGGCGCATTTGGAGCCGATCTGTCACGCTTTGTGAATTGCATGGCGCATCGTGCCCGCGTCGAGGCGCGCGCGAGCGTGAAGGCGTTGCTCGCGCATGAAGAGGCGGTGAAAGCGACGTTCTGATCTGACGAGCCTGCCGGCCCGCTCGGCCTCACGCCCCGAATACAAACCGCGTCCCGGTTGACGAGCGCAACACCTTGTCACCCAGAACGTCCCGGGCAATAGCGAAAAACGGTTCGCCGCTGCAATGCATCGGAATGAGCCAGTCCGGGGACAAGGTCTTGATTGCCTCAGCGGTCTGCCGCAGGTACTCCGGCGGGTGCGGCGCCAGATGAAATCCGCCCAGAATCGCGTGCACCTTCTGAACGCCTGACACCTTCTGGGCGGTTCGCACGGAGTTGACCACGCCTCGGTGGCCGCATGAGGTCATGACCACCAGACCTTTGTCACGAACCACAAAGGCGGTGGCTTGCTCATGCTGAAAATCATCGGGAATCAACGTCGTGACGCTGCGCTTATCCTCGGGTAGTCCCTCGGGCGCACAGCCAATCCCGTCCTTGACGCCAACACTCATCCGGGTGGGGGAGAGCACCCGCTCGAAGCTGTCGGCGGGAATGCGGCCGGTTGTAAACGCGTGGCCCGCTACAAGGCTTGGCCGTTCAGCGTAGCGTACGGCCAGTTTGGCGTTCGCAATCGCCTGGCGATCCAGTGCACCGAAGCTGCCAATGTTTTCGCCAATACCGCCCTCGCGCGAGCAGAAGCATTCCTCGCCACCGAGCACAAACGGCAGCCCAGCTTTGAGACGACCCCGGTGCGCTTCTAGAAATCCCACCAGTCCGCCGAAATGGTCGTAGTGTCCGTGAGACAGAACCAAGGCGTCGAGCCGGCCAGGGTCGACACCCAAAATGTCCAGATTTGAGTTGAGTGTCGCACTGGTAAAGCCAAAATCAATCAGAACCTGCCGGCTCTCACCTGAAAGCGAAGACTCAAGATGCAGCGAGAGTCCCCACTCGTTTTGGAGCGTACGCGGCGCCGCGACCTTGCTCAGTGTGGTGCCAACCCGCTGAATTCGCACGTCGCCGACCGTCCTCGAAGGTTCGAAGGCGTGGTGATATGAATCGGTAACCACCCTGACGGCGAGCCGATCCACCGCAGGAACACCGCTTGACGGAACCGGTTCTGCGCTTGCGATGCTGCCAGACCCCATCATGCCGCCCGCAAGCGCCCATGCCAGCGACCCTGGGGCACTACGAAGCAGCGTTCTGCGGGATCGGTCGGCAAGATAAGAACTGGCGGTCATGGTCCGTCTCCAAAGCAAATCGACACGACAGCGTAGCTGCCTCCCGTCCGCTCTGGAAATACCGATTGGTTATCTTTTGATGCACGAACTGCTGGACCGACAGGCGGCGGCCGTTCAATGCCGGCGCCGGCGGCTGCCAAACACCCCGTGTTCACGTAAGTCGGGCGCCTCCACTCGGCCCGCCACCACGCTCTCAAAAAATGCCTCCAGCGTATCGGTGCCGGTCGAGGGCGTGGCTTCATCCAGATATCGTCCGCTCACCGGGTCGAGCAACAGCATCGATTCGGTTGCGTAATAGCGGCCAATCCGCGCGAGCTCAGCCTTGTCGCGCAAGGCCGGTACGATATGTCCGGCCACGCTCAACCCGCCCGCCACCGCGTCGAGCACCGCCACCGGCACCGAACGAAAACGCGGGCTCCGGCCCAGCAGTCGAAACAGCATCTCGCCCTGCTCGCGCGGGGAGAGCGCGGGCCCGGGCCCACCAATCGGCAGGATGCGGTCATGCAGTGCTGGATCATCGATGCAGCGCACGATGTAGCGCGCGAGGTCGCGGTCGCTCACCGGCTTGCAGCGCGTGAGTTCGCCGTTGCCGAACATCAGATAAGGCTTGCCCGAACGTACGCGCTCGATCTGTCCGGATAGCGATTTGAAAAATGCGGTCGGGCGGACGATGCTGTAGCAAAGCCCAGAGTCGATCAGCTTGCGTTCGAATGCGAGCTTGGCCTGCTGAAACGCAAGGAGCGGCTTTTGCACGCAGATCGCTGACAGCAGCACCATCTGGCCAATGCCCGCCTCGCGCGCCACGGATAGCGCATCGACGTGGGCCTGGTAGTCGATTCGCCATGCGTCCGCGGGCGAACCGGTTCGCGAGGCGAGGCATGAAATGAGCGCATCAAAGCGCTCGCCGCGAAGCCCCTGGTCGCGCAGGCTGGCAGGGTCCGTGGCGAGGCCGTAGCGAAGCTCGGTGCCCGCGAGCAAGACGTCGGGGATGTCGCGAGACGGATGCGCGGGCGCGGCATCGACGCTGCCGCGTGGCCCGCGCGCGCGTGCAGCGCCGGGCCTCACCAGGCACACCGCTTCGTGCCCGTGATCGAGGAGGCTTCGAACCACCGCCCGGCCGATGGTTCCGCTTGCCCCGAGCACCAGGATCCGGCGTGCGCTCATGGCATGCGCGGGCCGGGCCGGCGGCGTTCCCCGGTGCAAGTTCGCGACAGGTTTGATGACGGGCGGTTCATGGGTTTATTGTGCGGGAACTGACCCGGCACGATTGTGCCCGGACAGCGTACCGCTCCGGTCCCTGCCTCCCACTTTCCGAAAGCCTTCGCCCGCCTTGCACACCCCTTCGCTCCATCCTGGTTTTGTGGCGTTTCACGGCAACCGCATCGAGATGCTGCTCGATGCGGTGGGCGAGTTCATGAGCCGCTATCGGCTCGCGCCCCTCGAATCCGAGATCGTTCTGGTGCAGAGCAATGGCACAGGTGAATGGCTCAAGATGGCGCTTGCACAGCGTCAGGGGGTGTGCGCCGCCCTCAGCCTGCAATTGCCGGGGCAATTCCAGTGGCGGCTCTACCGACAGGTGCTGGGTGCGGACAGTGTGCCCGAGCGGTCACCGCTTGACCGCGCCACGCTGACCTGGCGGCTGATGCGTGTGCTGACCGACCTCGCACACCGCACCGACCCCGGGGCTGTGACCGCACCGCTTGCCAACTATCTGGGCGAGGGCGAGCCGCGCCGCCGCCACCAGCTCGCGCTACAGATCGCCGACCTCTTCGACCAGTATCAGGTTCACCGCCCGGACTGGCTGGACTGCTGGGCGGCCGGCGAGGACGTGCTCATCACCGCACGAGGCGCCCGCGAGCGGTTGCGGCCCGAGCATCGCTGGCAGGCACTGGTCTGGCAACGCGTGCTCGCCGACCTCGCGCCCGATGAGCGCGCGCTCATCCGGCCACATGTTCATGATCGGGTCGTCGATGCGCTCGCCCGGCACCCGCCGGGCGATTCAAGCTCGGTTACGCTGCCTCGCCGGGTGGTGGTGTTCGGGCTGACCAGCCTTCCGCACCCCACGCTGCGCCTCCTTGCCGCGCTCGCCCGGCACGCACAGGTGCTGCTCGCCATTCCCAACCCCTGCCGCTTTCACTGGGCCGACATCCTCGAGGGACGCGAGCTGCTGCGTGCCGCGCGGCGGCGTCACCCGCTTCGTGACGACCGGGATCTTGCGACAGTCGGGTTTGATCAGATGCATCACTACGGCAACCCGCTGCTCGCAGCCTGGGGGCGGCAGTCGCGGGATTTTGTGCGGCTGCTCGATGAATTCGACGACGCCGAGCAGGCGACATCGCGCTTTGACCTCAATCGAATCGACCTGTTCGACGACGCGGAGCCGGCCGGCGCATCGCTTCTTTCGCAGGTGCAGCAGCAGATTCGCGATCTGGAACCGCTCGACGGCAAGGCGCACCCGCCGGTTCCCGCTTCCGACAAATCGATCGTGTTTCACATTGCTCACGGGCCGGTTCGCGAGCTCGAGGTGCTGCACGACCAGCTGCTCGAGCTCCTCGCCCAGGCGCCCGACCGCTCGTCCACCGGGCGCGCGCTGCGGCCGCGCGACATCATCGTGATGGTGCCCGACATCAACCGCTTCGCGCCCGCGATCCGCGCCGTGTTCGGGCAGTACGCCAGCAGCGATCGCCGTCATATTCCCTTTGATATCGCCGACCTCGCCGCGCGCGGCAGCAGCCCGCTGCTGGTGGCCCTTCAGTGGGTGCTGCGTATTCGCGAAGAGCGCTGCACGCTCTCTGCGCTCTGCGCGCTCTTTGAAGTACCGTCGATCGCTGCGCGCTTTGGTGTGGAGCCCGACGGGATCCCCCGGCTCATGCGCTGGATGCGGGAGGCGGGTATCCGGTGGGGCCTCGATCGCGAACAGCGCAGCCTCCTTGGCCTGGGCGCCGCGGGCGAGGTCAACACCGCAGCATTCGGCCTGCGGCGAATGCTGCTCGGCTGGGCCGTGGGCGAGGCCCGCGCCGCCTCGGGTGAGGCGTTTGACGGCATTGAACCGTTTGACGAGGTCGGCGGGCTCGAGGCCCACCTCGCAGGCGCCCTCGCGGGTCTGCTGGAGGTGCTCGGCGAGTGGCTCAGCACCTCTGCCACCCCGACCACCCCGGCGCTCTGGGCGAGCCGCTTTCAGCGCCTGCTCACCGATCTGGTTCGCGCCGAAAGCCCCGTCGACCTCGGCATCCTGAAAGCGCTTGAAACCGCCCTTGAGCGCTGGAGCGCCGACTGCGCGGCCGCGGGTTTCGGGGAAGCGATTCCGCTTTCCGTTGCCGGCGAGGCCTGGCTCGCTGCACTCGATGCGCCGACACTTGGCCGAGCCTTCCGCGGCCGGGGTGTCACCTTCTGCACATTCACGCCGATGCGCGCGATCCCATTCGAGGTCGTGTGCCTCATCGGCATGAATGATGGCGACTATCCGCGCCGCGCCGCACGTCCCGACTTCGATCTCATCGCACTCGCCGGCCAGCGCCGGCCGGGCGACCGTGCCCGGCGCGACGATGATCGTCAGATGATGCTGGAGGCGCTTCTGTCTGCCAGGCGGATGCTCTACCTGAGCTGGACTGGTCGAAGCGTCCGGGACGACAGCAAGCAGCCGCCCTCGGTGCTGGTCGCGCAACTGCGCGACTATCTTGCTGCGCGCTGGTCTGAACAGACCGTGAACGATCGAACCACCACCCACCCCCTGCAG
>Ga0255204_1000405_pt1 | contig 12865 bp, 7 predicted proteins | sample Miss_Colum_RepC__2_FD_188418 | JGI IMG/M metagenome (GOLD analysis project Ga0255204, IMG submission 188418) | Freshwater microbial communities from Mississippi River, Louisiana, United States - Miss_Colum_RepC_8h | ecosystem: Environmental > Aquatic > Freshwater > River | place: USA: Louisiana... | reverse complement strand
GCGCGCGGACAAGACCTCGCGCATCCTCGACCTCCGCTACCACACGCTCCCTGAGAAGGGCGCGCCCACCAGCGTCACTCAAGCCGAGGCGCTCGAGTGGTCCGCCATTCTGCGCTCGTGCAGCGCGTGGGACGCTTACAAGTCCATCCACAGTGCCGAGGTGCATCCGAAACTGGTCGCGGAATTTCTCCTGCTCAACGAGGACTTCCCGCGCTCGGCCCGCTTCTGCATTCGCGAGCTGAACCTATCGCTCCGCCGCATCTCCGGCGTGGCCGCCGGCCGGTTCTCGAACGACGCCGAGAAGCTCGCCGGCCGCCTCGAAGCCGAACTCCAGTTCAGCACTGTGGACGATGTCTTCGCCGACGGGCTGCACCAGTATCTCGACCAGTTCCAGCTCAAGCTCAACGCCATCGGCGACGCGCTGTTCTCCGCCTACTTCTTCCAGTCCATCGCCAGCCTGGACGAGCAGATGCTCGTGCAGCAGGAGGAGCAGCAGCAGCAGGGGAAGTGTTCAGTAATCAGTGTTCAGTGTTCAGAAAACTGACGTGCCGACTAGCCGTGTCCCAACTCATGGAACCAACGACAGCAACCCGGATAGCACTTTCGTTCTTCTCGCTCATCGTTGGCTGGATTGGCGGCTACGGCTCGTTTTGCGTCGTTCAGGTCTTTTCCGGCTTTTACCGCGTCACGGATTTTCCAGCGATGGTGGTCTTCCCCCTCTTCTTCATCCTGGCCGGATGGACTGTTTTCGTCATTCCGCTCGCTTGGGTCGCGTCCCCTCGCAGCCAGCTATGCTCACCGCTCGTTTGCCCTTTCGCTGGCATCCTGGGAACGCACCTCGTCTTTTTGTTTATGCTCGGATGGTGGACAGAGTTTGGGACAGAGCTTTACACGCACTGGCCCTACTTTCTCTATCTCACCGTCATGGGTGCTACGGGAGGTAGCGCCTTCTCCGCAGGGATTCGCTCCAGAGCCATACTTTCGCCGCGAGCCAATTCGTTTCTTATCGTGAGCCCTCTAGTTCTCGGTGCGCTCTTCACTTGCGTCGTTTGGCACTTCAGCCGTGTTCGGTGAGGCTGACTGCCCGCCCACTGAACACTGAACACTGAACACTATTTACTTCCCCCCATGTCCATCCACGTCGCCCTCCATCACCGGACCCACTACGCCTACGACCGCCCCGTCACGCTTGGCCCCCAAATCGTCCGGCTGCGGCCCGCGCCGCATTGCCGCACGCGCATCCTAAGCTACTCGCTGCGCGTGCTGCCGGAGCCGCACTTCATCAACTGGCAGCAGGACCCGCAGTCCAACTACCTAGCCCGCCTAGTCTTCCCGGAAACGACCCGCGAGTTCTGCGTCGAGGTGGACCTCGTGGCCGAGATGTCGGTGCTCAACCCGTTCGACTTCTTTCTCGAGCCCGACGCGGAGAAGTTCCCTTTCCACTACGACCCCATGCTCGACCACGAGTTGGAGCCCTTTCAACTCAAAGGCCCGCTCTCGCCTAAATTTCAGGCGTATCTCGCCACCGTGTCGCGTGAGGCGCTGGGCGAGAACGTTACGTTCCTGAACCGACCCGCACTAGGTAGGAGCCGAGGTGACGAGGCTCTAACTTCTTCTGAGCTGCCTACTGTTCACGACACGCAACCGGATAGTCAGAGGCTCCTCACGTCGTCTCCTGCGAAGGACACACCTGACACGCGCCCGCGCACGATTGATTTCCTCGTGGCCGTCAACCAGCGGCTGTGGAAGGACATCAAGTATCTCATCCGACTGGAGCCGGGCGTGCAGACGCCGGAGCAGACTTTGACCACGTTGAGCGGCTCGTGCCGTGATTCCGCTTGGCTGCTCGTGCAACTCTTCCGTCACCTCGGTCTCGCCGCGCGCTTCGTCAGCGGCTACCTGATTCAGCTCAAGCCCGACGTGAAGTCGCTCGACGGCCCCAGCGGCGCGGAGCAGGACTTCACCGACTTGCACGCGTGGTGCGAAGTCTATCTGCCCGGCGCGGGCTGGATTGGCCTCGACCCGACCAGCGGCTTGCTCGCCGGCGAAGGCCACATCCCGCTCGCCGCCACGCCCGACCCATCGTCTGCTGCCCCCATCAGCGGCGGTGTGGACGAGTGCGAGTGCGAGTTCAAGGTGGACATGAAGGTCACGCGCATCCACGAGTCTCCGCGCGTCACGAAGCCTTACACGGAGGAACAGTGGAAAGAAATTGAGCGCCTCGGCCACGCCGTGGACGCCGACCTCCGAAAACACGACGTGCGACTCACGATGGGCGGTGAACCGACGTTCGTGAGCATTGATGACATGGACGGCGCGGAGTGGAACATCGCCGCGCTCGGCCCGACGAAGCGCCCGCTCGCGGATGAACTGATTCGCCGCCTCCAGCGCCGCTTCGCCCCCGGCGCGCTGCTGCACTACGGCCAGGGCAAGGCCTATCCCGGCGAGTCGCTGCCGCGCTGGGCCTTCGCCTGCTACTGGCGGCGCGACGGCCAGCCCGTCTGGGAAAACCCCGCGCTCATTGCCGACGAGAAAACCGCTTACGGTCACACCACCGACGACTCCGCGCGCTTCATGGCCGCGCTGGCCGACCGCATCCAAGCCGACCCGCAGTGGATTATGCCCGGCTACGAAGACCCGTTTTACCACCTCTGGAAGGAGCGTCGGCTGCCCGGCAACGTGGACCCGCACAAGGCGAACTTGAAGGATGAGGAAGAGCGCGCGCGCCTCGCGAAGGTGCTGGAGCGCGGGTTGGACCGCGTCGTCGGCCATGTGCTGCCCGTGCAACGCGCGTGGCGCAACTGCTTCCCGGTCTGGGCCAGTGGCCCGTGGTTTCTGCGGTCGGAGAAGCTCTTCCTGTTCCCCGGCGATTCGCCGATGGGCTTCCGCCTGCCGCTCGATTCGCTCCCGTGGGTGAGCCAGTCGGACTATCCCTATCTCAACGAACCCGACCCGACCGCCGCGCGCCCACCGTTGCCGGAGCGCGCGGAGTTCCGCCAGCGTTACCTGCAAGTCAGCACGCCCGCGCGCAAGAAAGCCGCCGCCCAGCGCCGTCGCGGCCAGACCGAGGAAGAAGCGCGCAAGGCCGAGTTGCTCGACGACCCGACCCGCGAACCGGCCGTCGGCGAATCCGCCGCGTGGATTATCCGCACTGCGCTGTGCGTTGAGCCACGCGGCGGACGACTGCACGTCTTCCTGCCGCCGGTCGCGACGCTGGAGGATTACTTGGAACTCGTCGCCGCCGTGGAGGACACCGCCGCGCAGTTGAAGACTCCCGTCGTCATCGAAGGCTACACGCCGTCGCACGACCCGCGCCTGAGCGTCCTCAAGGTGACGCCCGACCCCGGCGTCATCGAGGTCAACATGCACCCGACCGCGACGTGGGATGAGATGGTTCAGCAGACCACGACGCTCTACGAAGAGGCCCGGCAAACGCGGCTCGGCACGGAGAAGTTCATGATGGACGGCCGCCACACCGGCACGGGCGGCGGCAACCACATCGTCATTGGCGGCGCGACGCCGTCCGACTCGCCGCTGTTGCGCCGGCCCGACCTGCTCAAGAGCCTTCTCGCCTACTGGCAGAACCACCCGTCGCTGTCGTTCCTCTTCAGCAGCCTGTCCATCGGCCCGACGAGCCAAAGCCCGCGCATAGACGAGGCGCGCAACGACTCGCTCTACGAGCTGGAAGTCGCCTTCAAGCAAATCAAGGACTTCGCGCCCGTGCCGCCGTGGTTGACCGACCGGCTGTTCCGCAACCTGCTCATTGACGCCACCGGCAACACGCACCGCGCCGAGTTCTGCATTGATAAACTCTACTCGCCTGACAGCAGCAGCGGACGGCTCGGGCTGCTGGAGATGCGCGCGTTCGAGATGCCGCCACACGCCGAGATGAGCCTCGCGCAGCAGCTTCTCCTGCGCACGCTGGTCGCGAAGTTCTGGCAGCAGCCTTACAACGCGAAGCTCGTGCGCTGGGGCACGCAGATTCACGACCGCTGGATGCTGCCGCACTTTGTCTGGTCGGACTTGCAGGATGTGGTCGCCGACTTGCAGGCCGCCGGCTACGCGATGAAGTCCGAGTGGTTCGCGCCGCACTTCGAGTTTCGTTTCCCGCAGTTTGGCGACATTGAGTTGCGCAACACCGCGCTCGAACTCCGCCAAGCCCTGGAGCCGTGGCACGTTCTCGGCGAGGAACCCGGCGGCGGTGGCACGGTGCGCTACGTGGACTCCTCGCTCGAACGCGTGCAGATCAAGGCGCGCGGCCTCACCGACTCGCGCCACGTCATTACCTGCAACGGCCACGCCATCCCGTTGCACCCGACCGGCACGCACGGCGAATACGTCGCGGGCGTCCGCTATCGCGCGTGGCAACCGGCGAGCTGCTTGCAACCGACCATTGGCGTCCACGCGCCGCTGACCTTCGATGTCGTGGACACTTGGAATGGCAATAGCATCGGCGGCTGCCAGTATCACGTCGCCCATCCCGGCGGGCGCAACTACACGAGCTTCCCGGTAAACGCCTACGAAGCCGAGAGCCGTCGCCTCGCGCGCTTCTTCCGCCTCGGCCACACGCCCGGACCGGTGAAAGTGAACCCGGCGAACGTGAACCCGGAGATGCCCTTCACGCTGGACTTGCGGAATGTGTGAGGCTGCGAAGGCTTGGCAGAGAATGCATGGTGTGGTTCCTTAACGACATGAAGACAGCAACAATCGAGCTGCCCGACGCAGTTTTTCACACCTTGGAGGGCGAAGCGGCTCGGCACCAACAGACGCTGACCAGCTACATCGCCGCTCTGCTGGCGCGGGACGCGACCTCGTCGCCCCCAGCCGCCGTGCGGAAGGAGCTGGACTTGCCGTTGATTCGGTCGAGCGCTCCCGGCACTGCCCACATCACGAACGCGCTGCTGGCCGAAATCGAGGCCCAAGAGGACGCCGAGCATTATGGCCGCTTTGCCGGACGTTAATTTCTGGCTGGCGCTGGCTTGGGAAATGCACGATGGCCATCCCGCTGCACGGGCTTGGTGGCAGACGAGGCGGAACGAGCGCATTTACTTTTGCCGTGTTACTCAGGCAGCGCTGCTGCGGTTGCTCACGAATCGCTCGGTGATGAAAGGAACTCCCAAATCACAGGCGGAGGCATGGCAGATTTTCGACGCTCTTCGCGGTGCCCCGGGCGTGGAGTGGGCGGGTGAAACCGAGGGGCTGGAGAGCGAATGGCGGCGGTTGTCCTCGCGGGCGTCTGCTTCCACCGAACGGTGGACCGACGACTGCCTCGCCGCTTGGGCGCGGCTGCTCAATTTCCGCGTGATCACCTTTGATGCCGGGTTCAAGGACTATCCCGGTTTGCAGTTGGAGCTTCTGTCCACGCCCGCCCCGGCCAGCGCGCCAATCGCATGAGCGACCCCATCGCGCCAGCGCACGCCGAGCGCCACTTCGACTTGCTGGCGAACTACGCGCCGGCGAACGGAGCGTTTGATGAGTTGCTGTCGGCCGCTGGCGAGCCGCGCGCACACTATCTCCCGCTGCTGGGCCACTTGGATTCGCTCGGCCCGGAGGAACTTCGCCGTCGCGCGGACACCTGCCGGCGTCTGCTGCACGAGGGCGGCATCACTTACAACGTCTATGGCGACGCGCGGGGCATGGAGCGCCCTTGGCAGCTCGACCCGGTGCCGTTCGTCATCGCCGCCGACGAGTGGCGCTCGCTGGAAACTGCGCTCATCCAGCGGGCGACGCTGCTCAACCGCGTGCTCGCCGACTGCTACGGCCCGCAGGAACTCATCCGCTCCGGTCGCCTGCCGCCCGCGCTCGTCTTCGGGCAGCCCGATTTCCTCCGGCCCTGCCACGGCATCAAGCCGCCGCGCGAGAGCTACCTCCACTTCTACGCCGCCGACCTCGCCCGCTCGCCGGACGGGCAGTGGTGGGTCGTCTCCGACCGCACGAACATTCCCACCGGCGCGGGTTACGCGCTCGCGAACCGGCTCATCACCTCGCGCCTGCTTCCGGACCCCTTCCGCGACGGCCACGTGCAGCGGCTCGCGGGTTTCTTTCGTGAAGTCCGCAATTCCCTCGCGCACCTGGCCGCGCGCCACACGGACAACCCGCGCGTCGTCCTGCTCACGCCAGGGCCTTACAACGAAACTTACTTCGAGCAGGCTTACCTCGCCCGCTACCTCGGCTACATGCTGGTCGAGGGGCAGGACCTCACCGTCCGCGACGACCGCGTGTATCTGAAAACGCTTTCCGGCCTCGAACCGGTGGACGTGATACTGCGCCGCGTGGACGAGGACTTCTGTGACCCGCTCGAACTGCGCAACGACTCGATGCTGGGCGTGCCCGGCCTGGTCGAGGCGATGCGCGCGGGCAACGTCGCGGTCACGAACTCGCTCGGCAGCGGGTTGCTGCAACAGCCCGCCTTCCTCGGTTTCTTGCCAGGGCTGTGCCGCCACTTGCTCGGCGAGGATTTGAAGTTGCCGTCCGTCGCGACCTGGTGGTGCGGCCAGCAATCCGCGCGCGACTACGTGCTGGAGCACCTCGACGAACTGTTCGTGAAGCCCGCCTTCCGCAGCCGGCGCAAAGGCTCCAACCCCGAGCGCGAACTTACCCGGGCCGAACGCGAGGCGCTGGCGAGCGCCATTCGTTTCCAGCCGCACCAATACGTCGCGCAGGAGCGCGTGGTGCTGTCGGTCGCGCCTGCGTGGGGCGACCACGGGTTGACCGCGCGGCCAGTCGCGCTGCGCGTGTATCTCGTCGCCACGGAGCACGGCTACCGGCTCATGCCCGGCGGCCTGACGCGCGTGGCGAGCGAAACCAGCGGGCGATTCGTCTCGATGCAACGCGGCGGTGCGAGCATGGATACTTGGGTGCTTAGTGACGAACCGGTCGAACCGATGTCGCTCCTAAGCACCGCTGGCAAGCCGATTGAACTGCGCCGCGTTGGCAACAACCTGCCCAGCCGCATGGCGGACAATTTTTACTGGCTGGGCCGTTATGCCGAGCGCGCGGACTTCACCGCGCGAATGTTGCGCGCGGCGCTGCTGCGCTTCGGCCCGGAAGCGCCGGGTGGGGCGTTGCCCTTTCTGGAGCCGCTGCTACGCACCTTGGAGACGCAAGGCCAGCTAACTCCCGGCGAGGCTGGCCGCGAAGTTCGCGCCCACCACGAGTCGCTCGAAGCGGATTTGCTCGCGGCGATTTTCGACCCGAAGCGCCCCGGCAGTCTGCGCCGCATCGCGGAGAACCTTCAGCGCCTCGCGATGCTCGCGCGCGACCGCACCTCGAACGAGGTCTGGCGCGTGCTCAGTTCGCTCGACGATATGCTGGCGCGGCCCGCCTCCAGCCTGATGCTCACGGGCGACGCCGTCGGCATCCTGCATCAGGCGATGGTCACGCTCGCGGCCTTCAGCGGTCTGGCGCGCGAGAACATGACGCGCGCCCACGGCTGGCGCTTCCTCGACATGGGCCGGCGCATCGAGCGCGGCGTTTACCTCTGCACTTTTCTGGAGAACGCCCTGCGTTCGCCGGAAGCGAACAATCCCAGCGTGCTCGAAACCGTGCTGGACGTGTGTGACTGCGCCATCACCTATCGTGCTCGCTACAACCTTCTGCCGAACATCGCCGCCGTGTATGACCTCGTGCTGCTCGACGACACCAACCCGCGCTCGCTGCTGTTCCAACTTAACCAACTCGTGAAGCACTGTGACCGCCTGCCGCAGGAGCGCGAGAGCGCGCTGCCCAGCCCCGGTCAGCGCGTGCTGATTGAAAGCCTGGCCCGTCTGCGCCTGCTGGATCCGCGCGAGTTGAACACGCTCTCCGGCGGCTGGCACGACTCCGAGACCGGCACCGTCATCAGCGCCACGCTGCGCGACCTGCCACGCCTGAGCGATGCGATTGCGGTGAGTTATTTCGCCCACTCCACGATTTCCCGCGCCGACCAGGGAGGAGGCTCGCCGTGAACTACCGCATCGTCCATCGCACGACTTACGATTACAGCGAGCCGGTCACGGTCTCGCACCACGCGGCGCGCGTGAAGCCCCGGATGCTCGACCACCAGCAGCGGCTCGACTTCGCCTTGCGCATCACGCCCGAGCCACCGGTGCGGAAGGTGCGGACGGACTATTTCGGCAACAATGTCTGCTTCTTCAGCATCCAAGAGCTGCACCAGCGGCTCGAAGTCACCGCCGAAAGCCTCGTCAGCGTGACCGAGACGACTCCGCCTGCCGCTGCGCTTTCGCCGCCGTGGGAGCAGGTGGTCAGGCTGTTCTCTGACCCGGTTTCGCCCACCGTCGCAGACCCTTATCAGTTCTGTTTTGATTCACCCGGCGCTCACGCCATGCGGGAACTGGCGGACTACGCGCAGAAAAGTTTTTCGCCCGGCACGCCCCTGTTGCAGGCGGTGGCAGACCTCAACCGCCGCATCCACGCGGACTTCACCTACGACCCGGTCGCCACCACGGTGGCGACGCCGTTGGAGGAGGTCATCGCCCAGCGACGCGGCGTCTGTCAGGACTTCGCGCATCTGGCGATTGCCTCGTTGCGCTCGATGGGGTTGCCGGCACGCTATGTGAGCGGCTACTTGCGCACGCGGCCCCCGGAGGGGAAGGAGCGGCTTGTGGGCGCGGACGCTTCGCACGCGTGGTTCTCTGCGTTCTGTCCGGACCTCGGCTGGGTGGACTTCGACCCGACGAACAACGTCCTTCCCGCGGACGAGCACATCACGGTCGCGTATGGTCGTGACTTCGGCGATGTCAGTCCTGTCAGCGGCATCCTGACCGGCGGCGGCGAGCACATCGTGAAAGTGTCCGTGGACGTGGCCCCGGCGTGAGCGCACGCCACTTACCTTCATGAAGTGGGAAATACTCCATCGCACCCGTTTTAACTACGCTTTGCCCGTCCGCGACAGTTTCAACGAAGTTCGTCTCCAACCGCAGGCCAACGACCAGCAGTCCCTTGATTCGTTCCTGCTGAAAGTGCTGCCAGCCGCACGGCTGCGGCACTATGCGGATTTCTATCACAACACCATTCACCACTTTGAAATTCCCGAGCCGCACACCTCGCTGACCGTCGAGAGTCACGCGCGCGTGACGACGCGGCCCGGCCCGGTGCTGGCGGCGAATGCGACGCCCTTTCCTTTGGAGCGGATTGCCGAGGCGCTGCGCTGGGAGCGGAGCTATGACTTCCTCCAAGCCAGCCGTTTCGTGGACATGACGCCGGAGACATGGCGGCTCGCGTTGGACGTGCTGGGCGACCAACGGGACACGTGGCAGGCGGCGCTGGCGCTCATGCGCTTCGTTCACACGCACCTGAAATACGAACCGGCCTCGACGCACGTCCACACGCACATGAAGGACGTGCTTGCCCAGCGGCGTGGCGTTTGTCAGGACTTCGCGCATGTGCTGCTGGGCTTGTGCCGGGCGGTGAAAATCCCGGCACGATATGTCAGCGGCTATCTGGCCACGGAGCAGGCCAGCGCCACCCACGCGTGGATGGAGGTGCTCATCCCGGAGATCGGCTGGCGGGCGCTGGACCCGACGCACGACTGTCAGCCCGGGGAGAACTATGTGAAAATCGCCGTGGGCCGGGACTACGCGGATGTCGCACCGGTCAGCGGGCACTACGTGGGCACGACTGAACGGCAGTTGGAGGTCGTGGTGCGTCTTCGTCCCTTGTCGGGTTAGGGCGCAGCTTGCCAATGCCCGCGCTCCGCCAACTCCGGGGCCGTGGCAAGATCCGCCCGTTGGATTAGGCCTGCGGTTTCCAGGCTTGCAATGCCGGACCGGGGGCTTTACGCATCCCCACACCAAAATGAAAAGCGGCCGACAACAGAACCCATTGCGCTGGTTGCGTCATGGTTTGCTGTTGTTGGTGGCGATGGTGGTCTTCTCCGCTGGCTTCCTGGCCGTGACGCCGTCGGCGCACGCCTGTTTGCACGCGGATCACGACCAACCCGAGCACCAGTGCTGGCTCACGCATTATCTGGACCAGCCGGTGCTGCTGCTCGCCGCTGGCCAGCCGCAGCCGCAGCCGGGTTGTGAGGTTTTCCTGCCGACAACGCCTGCTGACGGCTTTGTCCGGCCGTTTGTTTTCCCTGGCCCATTTCCTCCCCGCGGTCCGCCCGTCTCCGGTCCCTCCCTCGCCTAGAGACGGGCGGCGTCGTTTCTCAATGAGCTGGATCGTGTGATCCGGCGCGGTGTCGTCCGTCACAGTGCGTCTGGCAAAATTGCTGTTGCTGGATGCCATCCGTGTCGGTTCTCAATTCAACACCTTGTCTCATGAAACGTTCGCTCTTGTCCTACTTGTCTCCGTCTGTCCGTTCCGTCCGCGGTCCCCTGTTGCTGGGCTTGCTGGCTCCTGCTGGTGGGTTGCTGGCGCAAACTGTGCCGCCCGCCGCGCCCGCTTCCACCAACCAAACCCACAACGTCCATGCCGAGCTGCCTCCCGTGGTCGTCACCGCCAGTCCGATCCCCAGTGCGCTCTTTGACCTTGCGCAGCCGGTCACGGTGCTGACGGAGGAAAAGCTCCGGCAACAAATGACTTCGACCCTCGGCGAGACGCTCGCGCGGCAGCCAGGCATCAACTCCACCTACTTCGGACCCAACGCCAGCCGGCCTGTCATCCGCGGCCTCGGTGGCGACCGCGTCCGCATCCTGCAAAACGGCCTGGGCACGATGGATGTGTCCAGCACCAGCGACGACCACGCCGTGGCCACGGACCCCATCGCCCTCAAGCGTGTCGAAGTGGTGCGCGGCCCGGCGGCGCTGCTCTACGGCCCGAACGCGGTCGGCGGCGTGGTCAACCAGATTGACGGGCGCATCCCCGAGCAGCGGCTGGACCGGCCCTTCTCCGGTCGCGCGGATGTGCGGGTGGATTCGCCGACCAGCGGCAAGGTCGGCGCGTTGATGGTCGAGGGCGGGGCGACGAACGGCTGGAACTACCACCTCGACGGCTTCCGGCGGGAGTCAGGCAACGTCAGCATTCCCGGCTTCGCGCAGACGGCCGCGCAGCGACTCACGACCGGCGACACCACGACGGGCACGCTGCCCGGCAGCCAGGCCACGGCGGACGGCGGCGCGGTGGGCACTTCCTATGTGTGGGACAAGGGGCATATCGGTGCCTCGTTCCAGGGGCTGAACAACAATTACGGCGTCGTGAATGATCCCGCGGTCAACATCCGCCTGCACCAGCGGCGCTTCGATCTCGCCGGCTCCTTCCTGCAACCCTTCGACGGGCTGCAATCCATCAAATACAAGCTGGGTCGCGCCGACTACCGGCACACGGAATACGACGCCGGTGCGGTCGGCACAGTCTTCACCTCCGAGGCCTACAACGGCCGGCTGGAGGCGTTGCACAATCAGGTGGGCCGGTTCGAGGGCGCGGTGGGCTACGAACTGCGCCATGAGAAGCTCAATGCCGTGGGGGACGAGGCGTTCCTGCCGCCCAACAGCACGGTCATCAACTCGCTCTTCTTCTTTGAGGAGGTGAAGTGGGATACCTTCCGCATCCAGTTTGGCGGGCGCGCGGACCTGGCTTCCGTCAACGGGGAGGCGGTGGCGGGGAACGCCTTCCTCACCGGCGGCAACCGCGAGTTCACCACCGGCAGCGCCTCGGCGGGGTTGGTCTATCGGCCTGTCAAGGAATGGTCCGGGGCGGTCAATGTGTCCTATACCCAGCGCCCGCCGACCTCGCAGGAACTCTACGCGGGCGGCCCACACGCGGCCACCGGGACGTTTGAATTCGGAAACCCGAACTTCAAGTCCGAGGGCAACCTCGGGATTGATGTCACCCTGCGCCGCGAGACCGGCCATGTGACCGGGCAGGTGGGCTTCTTCTACAACCGCTTCAACAATTTCCTCACCCTCGTGGACGCCGACCTCGATGGCGACGGAGTTGCTGACCGGGTGGACGAGACGGGCGCGGTGGACAACGTCACGCCCGGCGACTTCCGGGCGATGCGGTTTATGGGCCAGGCCGCCGAGTTTATCGGCGGCGAGGGCCTCGTCACCTGGCACATCATCGAGGACGATACCCACGCGCTGCACCTCGACCTCAAGGCTGACTACGTGCGGGCGCGTAACCGCCAGACAGGCGCGGCGCTGCCGCGCATCTCGCCCCTGCGCTACGGTGCCGAACTGGGCTACGAACGCGGTCCGGTCAGCAGCGGATTGGAAGTGCTGCGCGTGAGCCGGCAGGGCAGCGTCTCGGCCGGCGAGCGGCCCACGCCCGGCTATGTGATGCTCAACGCGGAAGTCGCCTACAAGTTCGGCACCTCGCCTAACTCGCTGGAGCTGGCCTTGCGCGGACTGAACCTGCTGGATCAGGAAGCCCGCAACCATGTGTCCTTCCTCAAGGAGGTGGCACCCATGCCCGGCCGCGGCGCAATGGTCTCACTGCGCGCGACCTTCTAGTCGTCGTTGGTCTGCGTCCCCGGGGCCATCTGCTGGCGTTTGCTGGCGGATGGCCCCTTGTTTTTTCTGGGTGTTGCGTTGCAATCAGCCAGCCGGCTTTTATGCTGCGGCCGTTACACGCGACCTGTGTTGACTGCCGGCCAAATCCTGAAGTGCCGAACCGCTCCCTCCGTCAGAGGACGCGTGCCCCTCATCGTCTTCGCCATTCTATTTGGATGGCTCGCCCATGTGGGGCATGCCGATGAACTGGCGGACGCGCGGAAATTGCTCCTCACCGGGAAGTATTCGGAAGCCATCGCCGCCGCCGAGAAGGGCGCGAAGGAAGAGGAGGGCAGCGAGGACTGGCGCGTGCTGCTCGTCGAGGCGCACATGGCCGTGGGGCAGTATCAGCAGGCTCACACCGCGCTCACCAACGCGCTGTCGCGCTACCCGCACTCGTCGAGCATCCGGCTGCGGTTCGTCGGTCGCGA
>Ga0255204_1000397_pt1 | contig 13016 bp, 12 predicted proteins | sample Miss_Colum_RepC__2_FD_188418 | JGI IMG/M metagenome (GOLD analysis project Ga0255204, IMG submission 188418) | Freshwater microbial communities from Mississippi River, Louisiana, United States - Miss_Colum_RepC_8h | ecosystem: Environmental > Aquatic > Freshwater > River | place: USA: Louisiana... | reverse complement strand
GGTGCCAGAAGCAGTTGGCCGCGAACCGTTTGCTTCGTGCGCGATGTTGCTTTCGGCAACCAAAAGTTTGACGATGGCGACTGGCATTGCGTCGATGCATGCTCGCAGCGCAACAACAATGGCCGCCGGTTGGAAGACACTTGCCGAAAAATTTGGAGACAGATTTTTGTTGGGCATCGGCGCAAGTCACCAGCATTTGGCCGAAAGGGTGCATCAAAGCACATACGACAAGCCATATTCGGCAATGGTCGAGTATCTCGACGCGATGGATAATGCTGTGTATTTTGCCGCGGCACCCGCAACAGCGCCGCGTCGCGTTTTGGCGGCGCTAGGTCCGAAAATGTTGAAACTCTCGGCACAACGCGGTCTTGGAGCGCATCCATATTTTGTGCCAGTTGAACATACGGTTGGCGCGCGACAAATTTTGGGAGACGATGCATTACTAGCGCCCGAAATTGCCGTCGTTTTTGATACGAATGCAGAAAGTGCGCGAGCGACTGCGCGTAAACACATGTTGACCTACAACCGTTTACCTAATTATGCGAACAACTTGTTGCGATTGGGATACAGCCAAAACGACATTGCTGGGTCAGACAAAATGCCAAGCGACAAAATGGTCGATGCGATTGTTGCTTGGGGCACGCTTGAAACAATCGTCAAGCGAATTGACGCTCATATCAATGCGGGCGCGAACCATGTTTCGGTGCAAGTTTTGCCAAACAAAGATGGCGAGATGCCAGTTGCCCAATGGCGCGAATTGGCAAGCGCACTAAAAAGTTTTAATTAGCGGAAATCGTTCGTCAGTTAGCAAGTCGCCGGGCTTTAGTTCTCTAGGTTCGAGTGGCGGTGAAGTCTTCCATGGTCGTGTCGACCAAACAGCGTCGCTGTCGACATACCGAAAGCTCACCACACGACGACGATCTGGATAATTAGTAGTTGAAGGTGCGCTGTGTAGCGTTCGAAAATGAAACGCGACGAGATCGCCAGGCATTGCCGCAAAACTTTCGATGTTGTCGGCAACATCAAGCTGCTTCGAATCGGGAAGCGGCTCGTACTCGCTGGCACTAGCAACATACGGCGATTGATCCACGAATTTTCGTGGAATGAATTTTTTGCCCCACTTGTGACTGCCAGCGATTGCTCTCAATGCAATTTTTTCTGGAATTGGGTCGAGCGGTACCCAAAGACTGACATTGTTGATTGAGTCGATGCCGTAATAAGGCTCATCGTTATGCCAAGGCGTCACTTGATTGTTGCCCGACTCTTTAACTAAAACATGCTCATGAAAAAATCTTCCTGATGTTTTTTGCATTAGTGCGAGAGCTATTTGCGGTAGGACGCCAAATATCGCATGAGTTTTGTAGGCATCGAAGCGCGACCAGTTGACATAATCGTCAAAGAAACGACCTTGTTGTGAGTTGGCTGCATATTCGTTTGCCCACGGACCGGGGGATTGCATGTTTTGAGCAAGGGCGTCCGAAAGTTCAGCAATCACGTTTTGCGTGAGCACATTTCGCAACACGATTACGCCGTCGCGCTGATATTTAGTGATGTCGCTCTCTGAAACTAATGCATGCGTTTCTGACTTGTTCACTTTTGTTTTAGACACCGAGTGTTCGTAGCTGAAGTTTGCGCATTCCGGCCAGCCATCGCTCGTGTTCGTTGGCTTTTTTACTGACGAACTGGGCAACTTCTGGGTGCGGCAAGATCAGAAAAGTCTCTTGGCGCAGTGTCTCGACAACAATTTCGGCGACTTGTTCCGGCTCAAGTACAGCACCAGATGCTCGCACTACATTGCCGTTGTCGGCAGCCGTTGCTTCGTCTGAGCGCCGCAACATATTGGTGTTGACTCCTTGTGGGCACAGACAACTCACTTTGATACCGCGATTTCCGTAGGTAATTGATAGCCATTCAGCAAATGACAACGCCGCGTGTTTGGTTAGCGAATAGGGTGCCGAGCCGATCGCTGTTAGCAAGCCGGCCGCCGATGCGGTGCTGACAAAATAGCCCCGACCAGCAGCAAGCCAGTCGTCAATCAGATATTTGACTGCCCAACGGTGTGCATGCACGTTGATATCAAAAGATATGTTCCAGGTTTCTTCGCTGGTTGTTAAGTCGGTGCCCATCGCCACGCCGGCGTTGGCATAGAACAAGTCGATGAATCCCAGAAATTGTTTTGACTTTGCAACAAGTTCTGCGTTAGCAGCTTCTGTGGATAAATCACACGCCACAGCCAATGCCGAATTAGGGCGTTTGGCGTTGAGTTTTTCGACAACAATGTTTAGAAGTTTCGCGTCGCGGTCGGCGAGCACGACTCGCGCACCTTGCGTGTGAAACTCTTCGGCTACTGCTTTACCGATGCCGTTTGCGGCACCTGTCACAACGGTGGTTTTATCTTGAAGTTCCACATTGTGATGTTACGCACAAGCGCGGGTGAGATGCCATTTGAGAAATTAGTCTGTCGACCGTGACACATGCTTCAGGCATGATTCAAGTAAATGACGAGGTCTGGTGCGCGGGTCGCACTAGCCTTCGCTTCATTGAACTAACCAGATTCAAGGCAACGAAAGGCGCAACCAAATGACAGATTCACGTGAGACAGCAGTTATTGGCGAAGCACTCAGCGTGATCGACAAGGCGCTTCGCGAAATGTTGCAGCGTGAGCTTGTGTCAACCGGCGAAGTTGCCGACTTACTTTTAGATGTCCGGTCGCTACTAACCGCTAGCGCGACAACCTCAACCCCCGAAGCCTAAATTTTCAGTTCGCAGTGCGAACTTAAAAAAGTGAAATTGCGAGGTGGGCGAGAAGGCCCATTGCGGTGCCGATGAGAGCGCCAGCAAAAATGTCTGTGGCGTGGTGAATGCGCACGGCGACTCGGCTCGTGGCGACGATAACTGCAAACACAAACCAAGCTGCGATTGCAGGCCCCGAAGACCAACGCGTAAGCACGACTGCAGCAAAGAAAGCAGAACTCGCGTGCCCGCTAGGAAAACTCGAAGTTCGAGGCTTGCGAATCTTGAATCGCGAGTCGCCCTTGACGGTCGGTCGTTCGCGCTTAAAAAACGGTTTGATACCTTGATTTAAAAGCAGACTCTCGACGCCCATAAGTGCCGAAAGAATCAGTGCTTGTTTGACGCGCGAAGTGTCTGCAACTGTGCGAACGATGCCAATGATGTGCCACAGCATGCCGAAGTCGCCGAGCGCAGTTGCTGCTGTGAACAGCCAAATTGTTGGTTTGAAGTTTCGTGTTGGTTCTAGGAGTCGATCGAACCAGGCATCGAACGCGGCGAGTCGCGAAGATCGAGAACTAGTCACGTTTACTAAAGTTAATCGCGTTCGAAAGTTGGGTAGATGTTTGGTGCTTCGATTTTTGCCAGTGAGTCATCGCCACCGAATTCTGGGCACCATTGTTTGTACGCACAAAAATTGCATAGCCCCGATTTTTTCGTGGCAAAAATGCCAGATTGGCACGACGCATCGATCTGATCGAAAGTTTCAATCGCTGCCGCCTCGCAGGCTGCATTTGACTCAGGTGTGACTTCAACTTCGATTGGTGTGCTCGACTTGAGATACATCAGGCGTAGGCGCTTTGGCAGTTCGCCTCGCTCACGCAGGCACAGCGAGGCGTAGATGTGCATGTTGTCCATTTTGTTGGCGCCAAAACGTGCGTCTGGCACTTTGCCCGTCTTGTAATCGCTGACAACTAATTCGTTTTTTTCGTTGTACTCAAGTCGGTCGATGATGCCGCCAAGTTTGAACTTGCCAAAGTCAGAATCAAGGCGAAGTTCGAGGCCAATAATTTTTGCGTTGCGGGGGTTCTCCATGCGGTAGTAGCCGTTGACAAGCTCGCGTGAGTCTTTGAAGAATGCTTCGCTCGCATCAGGGCTAAGGCCAAGCGCTTTGAATCGAGCACTTGGTTCGTATTCGGCTCGCGTTTCTTCGAAGGCTTTGCGCGCCGCCTCGACGGTTCTATGTTCTGGTTCGTTGCCAAGCAAAAGTTCGAGCACACGGTGAACGAAGTTGCCCTTGACTAAATGTATTTGCGGTGGCTGCGGAAGTTTTTCGATCGAGGCAAAACGAAACTGCAATGGACAAGTTCTGAAGTTGCTGATGCGTGAAGGTGACAGAGTCACAGGCGTTTGATAGATGGCAGAAGTCACGGCACTGACAATCTAGGCACTAGGTGTTCAGTGAAGTGAGACCATCAACTTCACGAATCAGTTGAGCGAGTTGTTCAGGTTGTTGCATTGGTCCGAAGTGACCGAGGTCTTGCCATTCGACGAAATGTGAATTGGAAATTTGCTCAGCGATGTTTGCAGCGAACCCCGAAGGCTGGCCTGGCTGCTGTGCGCCACTGACGACCCATGTTGGTACTTGCAAGTCTTTGAGCTGATCCCAGGTCTCATGGATCGCACCCATCTCGAAATTTCGGGCCTCATGCTCGGGTGCACATTTGAGTTCGATGTGATCTGATAAATCTCTGAAGCCATAGTCAACAAACGCATGCAATGCCCGCGGATCAAACGCATTCATTGGTGGCTTCGATGCGTAATTGGCATATGCGTCGGCGCGAGTTGCAAAAGTTTTTCGCCGCCGCCGAGCACCTTCGACGAGCGGACTAGGGCCACTATTTTTTGATGCAATCTCGCGAATTGCAGGCGGAAAGATTATCGGTTCGTAGAGAATCAACGCGCGAAAGAGTTTTGGCTCGACAAGTGCTGCCATTACAAGAGCAGCACCACCCATTGAGTGACCAACCGCGATAGTTGGTTTAGCGATGCTCTTGGCCATCGCCAGCGCATCGTCGCCGTAGCCTTGCCAAGCCACTGACCAGTCTGAACTGACTGCCGAGTCGCCGTGGCCACGCAAGTCGAACGATACGCAACCGTAATCGGCGACCAGAGTCTCGATGACAGGGTCAAAACATCGCCCGTGAAATCCGTTGGCGTGCGAAAAAAGAATACTCGTTGCAGACGCGCTCGAATCGACGACGTATTTATATGCGCTTAGTTGCACATTGTCAGATGAACTAACCGAAAACTTGAGAATTTGCACGCTATTGCATTGTGGCAGGTCGGCGCACTACCTTAGGCAAATGGCATCACGCAAAAAATCAAAAGGCAAGAAAGCAAACAAAAAACGCGCGAAAAAGAGCGCTAAAAAAGCTGTCAAAAAGAAGTCTGGCAAGAAGAAGGCCGCCAAGAAAAAAGTCGCGAAGAGGTCCGCGAAGAAGAGCGTCAAGAAGTCCGGCAAGAAGAAAACTGCCAAGAAAAGAGTTGCGAAAAAATCTGCGAAGAAAATTGTAAAGAAGTCTGCGAAAAAGTCGGCGCCGGGCTTGAAAGTTGGCGACGTCGCCAGCATCGTTCGCGATAATGCACGCAAGCAGCCGAACGCAGTCTCTCTTGTTCTAGGCGACCGCACCTTAACTTGGGCCCAACTTCTGTCGCGCTCGGCGCAAGTGGCACAGGGTTTGCGTCGCGCGGGTGTCAAGCCGCAAGATCGTGTTGCATTTTTAGATAAAAATGGCATCGAGCACTTCGAAGTGTTCTATGGATGTGCATTACTCAACGCAGTAAGTGTTGATGTCAACTGGCGCCTTGCCGCACCAGAAGTTGCCTACATCGTCAATGACTCTGAGGCAGAAGTTTTGATCGTTGGGCAAGAGTTTGTCGCAATCTTGGATGCGATCGTCAACGATCTCGTAAATGTGAAGACGATCATCGTCATCGGTGGCCACCCAAGTCATAACGATTATGAGCGCTGGGTAAGTGCACAGTCAGCGGTGGATCCAAAAGTGTCGACCAAGCCGAGCGATATTGCATTTCAGTTGTACTCAAGCGGCACCACTGGTCGACCAAAAGGTGTAATGCTGACCAACGACAACTTCTTTGCGTTGTTGCCGGCCGCCCGTGATGTTTGGGGCATGTCAGAAAAAACAGTCAATCTCGTTGCGATGCCGTTGTTTCACATCGGTGGCGGAGGTTGGGCGACAGCGGGACAATACGCAGGTGCAAAATCGATCATCATGCGCGACGTTGATCCTTCGGCGATGTTGACACTGATCGAAAAGCATCGCATCACTCACGCGTTCGCTGTACCTGCTCTATTGCAGTTTGCACTTGTTATGCCGAACATTGGTACGACTGATTTCTCGAGCCTCGAGTTGATCGCATACGGAGCTTCGCCAATTTCTGAGGCGGTACTCGAAGGTTCGATCAAGGCGTTCAAGTGTCCGTTCATGCAGGTTTATGGTTTGACCGAGACAACTGGTGTCGTAACAGTTCTTGGGCCAGAAGATCACGACTTGAGTTCAGCAAACAAAGGTCGCTTGCGTTCATGCGGTAAACCGTTTACAGGCATCGAATTGCGAATCGTCGACTCAGACACAGGCAAAGACATGCCAAATGGTGAAGTCGGCGAAATTTGGATTCGTTCGCGTCAAATTATGAAGGGCTACTGGAAGATGCCTGAAGAGACGGCCAAGTCAATCGTCAAAGGTGGATGGTTTAGGTCGGGTGATGCTGGCTATTTTGACAAAGACGGCTACGTCTATATCTTCGACCGAGTCAAAGACATGATCGTGTCGGGCGGTGAAAATGTCTACCCAGCAGAAGTTGAGAATGCTCTTATGGCTCATCCAGCGATTGCGGATGTGGCCGTTATCGGCGTACCCGATGAGAAGTGGGGTGAGGTGCCGATGGCTCTTGTCGTGCGCAAACCCGATACGCAAGTTACTGAGCAAGAGATTATTTCTTTTGCCCGAGAGCGACTTGCTGGATTCAAAACTCCGAAATCAGTTGGCTGGGTTGATGCTTTGCCGCGTAACCCCAGTGGCAAAATTCTCAAAAAAGTATTGCGTGAGCCATACTGGGTAGGTCACACTCGACGCGTTAACTAGATTTCGCGACAGCAACAAACAGAAAGTAGTTATATGAAATTATCAATGATGATCAACTACATTTCTGATTTTCAAACATCAGCAAAGCGTGTCGTCGAACTTGAAAAAGTTGGCCTCGACATGGTTTGGGTCGCCGAGGCTTATAGCTATGACGCGATTTCGCAGATTGGGTATTTGGCTGCGGTAACTGAGCGAGTACAAATTGGTACCGGCATCATCAATGTGTTTTCGCGAACTGCTGCGTTAACAGCAATGACGGCAGCAGGTTGTGACTATGTCAGCAACGGTCGATTTGTATTGGGTCTTGGCGCTTCGGGTCCGCAAGTCATTGAGGGCTTTCACGGTGTGCCGTACGAGAAGCCGATGCAACGCACGAAAGAATACATAGAAGTCTGTCGCGAAGTGTGGCGTCGAGAACAGCCGCTCAATTACCAAGGTAAGACGGTGCAAGTTCCGTTGCCAGCAGGACAGGGCACGGGCCTTGGCAAGGCTTTAAAACTTATTAATCATCCGGTGCGAAGCGAGATACCGATTTGGTGGGCATCGCTCAAAGATAAAAGTGTTGAAGCAACTGCAGAAATAGCCGATGGTTGGATGCCAGTTTTCTTTTTGCCAGAGAAGTTTGAAAATGTTTGGGGCAAGTCGCTAAAAGCTGGTTTAGCCAAGCGCAGCGCAAATTTGAAACAACTTGATGTCTCGGCTGGTGGAATGTTGCATATTGATGAGTCGCTGACACCGACAAAACAGCATGAGGTTTTAGATTTCGCTCGACCAAGCTATGCGTTGTATGTCGGTGGCATGGGCGCCCGGGGTAAAAACTTTTATAACGACATGTGTCGCGACTACGGCTACGAAAAAGAAGCAGTTGAAATTCAAGATCTGTATCTTGACGGCAAAAAGAAAGAGGCCGCTGCGGCGATACCTGCTGAGTGGTTAGAGCTTTCAAATCTTGTCGGGCCGCGAAGTTATGTCAAAGAACGAATTGGCGCCTTCAAAGAAGCGGGTGTGACTGTACTTCAGGTGAACCCAGTTGGTCCTGACCCTGTGCGCGAGATTGAAACTCTTCGTTCGATTTTGGACGAAGCGTAATTTTTATTGAACTAGCTAGTCACTGCGTTCAGTTTTAAGTTGGCTCGAACATTTCGCGTTGCCAGCAAATAGACAAATGACGAGCAAATTGCAATTACTGCAAACACTGCGATCGTGCCACGTGCACCGACGTATTCAGAGACGACACCAGCAAGCAGACTGCTGAGTCCGAGTGAGAGCGTGATCAATGCGAAGTCGCCGGCTAAAACTCGTCCGCGCATTTCGTCGGGACAACGCACTTGTAATCCGTATGTTGAGAGTGTCCATTGGGCGCCACCACCTAAGTGGGCAAGCCCAATAAAGAAAGCCGCAATAATCAGAACTGGCGAGGCGGCAGCAGCTAGATAACCACCGGCAAACCCAAGGCCTGCAACGCCACAGACCAAAATCACGCGAGATAAATCGTTTTTTACAAATCGTGCGGCAACCAATGGCCCAAGGGCGCTGCCAACTCCGCGCAAGCCAAGCATCAAGCCGCGGCCCGCATCGCCACTATTAAATGAATCTGCAGCAAAAACCGCAAGTTGGCTTACGACGCCGGCGCCAACGGCAAAAGTCATCTTTGACATGAGTAGTGCCATGATTGCTGAGTCTGATTTTGCGAGATGCAACGCTTCGCCCATATCGCGAATTGGGCGAATGCGTCGGGTCTGAATTTTTGTGCGGGCCTCTTGCATCGGGCGAGTGACTAGAGCAATCAGAAGTGCTGCGACAATAAATGTGGCGACATCAGCGATGAATGCCGCGTTACGACCAAATGCTTGGGAGAAAAGACCACCGATTCCGGCTCCGGCGGCCAACATTACGCCCCAGCTACTGCCAAAAATTGCATTCGCTTGTCGCAGTTCGTCGGGGGTTTTGGCCAAATTTGGTATCGCGGCTTCGAGCGCGGGGCGAACAAATGCGGCGAGCGCAGCGATTGAACCTTGGGCGACAAACGCAATCCATATTCGAGAGTCACCGATCAACAAGAAACTAGCCGCAGCAATTGCTTGAAAAATTGAAACGATGATCAAAACTGTGCGACGGTCGTAGCGGTCGGCAACTGGACCGCCGATTGGAGATGCCAAGAACGACGGCAATGAAAATGCGACGAGTAGCAGCGAAACAAGAAATTTTGAGCCAGTGAGATCTTGAACCAAACCAGCAAGTGCAACGAAGGTGAACCAGTCACCCATAAACGAAAGATTTTGGGCGATAAATAACAGACGCAACTCACGGTTGGTCTTTAAAACTTTGAACATTTGATTGATATTTTATTTGCCGAGAGATTTCAAGATTTGTTCTGCTTGATCGACGATCTGTGTCACAATTTTTCCGGCCGGTATTACCGCATTGATTGAGCCCGTGCCTTGACCAGCGGGGTAGAACTCACGCGAAGTGTCAACTTGTGTGCCAGACGGATAACCGAGGTGGTTCACGTTTGCTTGAGTCGAAGCGATTGCCTGCAGCGGAAACGTTTGAATCTCTTGTGGATGTTGTTCGTAGTGGTTGGTCCATTCGTTGCGCACGACTCGACATGGCTTGCCCGTATACGAGCGGCTAATGACTGTGTCGTCTTCGCGGCTAGCAACGAGCGCTTCTTTGTATCCGTTAACCGCTCGTGCTTCGGGTGTGGCAATGAATCGGGTACCGACCCAAATCGCATCAGCACCGAGGGCGAGTGATGCAGCAAGACCGCGACCATCGAACAGCCCACCAGCAGCGACAACTGGCACTTGCGCCGAGACAGCGTCGACGACTTGTGGTACCAGCGCCATTGTTGCAACAAGACCCGTGTGGCCGCCGGCTTCGGTGCCTTGAGCAACAACGAAGTCGCAACCACTGGCAACTGCGGCGACAGCGTGTCGAACTTTGCCACACATCGAGCCAACCAAAATATTGTGACTGTGCAATAAATCAATGGCATCACGAGGTACGCCGAGACCCGCAACAAAAATTCGCGCACCGCCATCAATTACATCGCGAATGCCTTGCTCAAAATGTTGCGGTAGAGCAGTTAATAGGTCAACACCGAATGGCTTGCTCGTGAGTTTTTTGAGGGCGCTAATTTCTTGGGCGAGTTCGCCTTCGCGCATCGTTGACGCGCCGAAAGTGCCAATACCTCCGGCTTCACTTACCGCAGCCACGAGTTCGTGATACGAAACACCGCCCATGCCCGCCAACATCACGGGGTGTTCTATTTCGAACAAATCAGTTATTCGAGTGCGCACGATTAACTAACTTAGTTCGTCCTGGGCAATTGACTTGCTTTGAACGCACCATCACGCTTCAGGAATTTGCGGTGCCAACGCCAAGGTGTCAGCGCGGCCGCCCGTGGTTCGTCTTCAAACATCCACCGAACAAAGTTGCGCCGTGTCCAGTCTGATGCGCCTGCGAGACGCAAAACGCCGCGCGTAAGTACAGCATTTTTTAAAATCTTACCGAGCACGAAACTCATTCGGTGATCGGCGAAAAATTCTCGCTTGACTTTTCGAGCGTATGATTTGCAGATTTTGTATTGGCTGTATTGCGACGAGCTCGTAATCGCTTCACCAGCGAGCACGCCAGTGAGCAAAGCCTGACCGATACCTTCGCCGGTCATCGTGTCTGCGGCGCAAACTGCATCGCCGATAAACAATGTGCGCCCCGAGAAAAGTTTTGCCGATGTGATGCGTGCAGGAATTGGCCATGCCGTGTGTCGACCCTCAAGCATTGCGTCTTGACCGAGCGCCGACGCAATATGTGGGCGAGTGAGAAGTTCGACCCAAAGCGCTTTCATTTCTTGCACCGTGTATTTTGATCCACGCAAAATGCCAAATCCGATGTTGGCGCGACCGTTTGGCAACGGAAATGACCAGGCATAACCCGGTAACAAGTCTTTTTCGAACCAAACGAACAGCCGCTTGCTGGCAGGGCCGGTGACATTGCTGACATATTGGCGAAAAGCGTGCCACTCGCCGAGGTAGCCACTTTGTGCGACACCAAGTGATTTTCGCACGGGTGACCACATTCCGTCGGCGGCGATCAAAAATTTAGCTTTGATCTCTTTGAATTCGTTTGGCGAATCAGTGTTGACGATAATTTCATTCGAATTTTGTTGTGTAACTGAGACAAAGGCGCAATTTTCGACGACCCGAACACCACTCGCTCGTGCGTGTTGCACAAGAGCATTGTCAAGCTCGATTCGTGGAGCAATCGCAGCAAATTGGCCGACGCTACTTTTGCGCACATTTGGCAGGTCTAGTTGAATTTCGCGACCCGACGGTGAGCGCAGTGCAACTTCGTCACAGATTTGATAATTCGCAACTGTGCTCGGGTCGAAGCCGAGCATCTCGAGAATTCTTAGCGCGCCAGTTGTGAGACCGTCACCGCAACATTTGTCGCGCGGAAAAGTGGCTTTGTCGATGATCAACACATCTTTGCCACTGGCAACGAGGGTGAGTGCTGCCGCGACGCCTGCCGGACCTGCGCCGACTATTAATACGTCGCAGTGGCTTGTTGCTTTTTGTTGCAAAATAGCATTGACCACGAGCCTCAGGCTAGAGTTCTCGGCGATGAGTCGCTTATGTGAAGGTCGAGTAGTAATTGTCACTGGTTCAGGTCGCGGAATTGGTCGGGAACATGCCTTAAGCCTCGCCAAGCACGGGGCTTTCGTTGTCGTCAACGATCTCGGCGCGGGCGTCGATGGTAAAGGTGGCGATGCATCACCAGCGCAACAAGTCGTCAATGAAATTGAAGCGATGGGTGGCAAAGCGATAGCCAACGGTGATGACATCTCGTCATGGGATGGTGCTGAGCGCTTGATCAAGACCGCTGTAGAAACGTTTGGCGATTTGCATGCGGTGGTTAACAACGCTGGCATTTTGCGTGACCGAATGTTGGCCAATATGAGCGAAGAAGAATGGGATGCCGTAATTAAAGTGCACCTAAAAGGCACGTTTGCGCCGTCGCGTCATGCGGCTGCATATTGGCGAGACCAAAGTAAAGCCGGCAAACCAGTTGACGGTCGAATCATCAACACAAGTTCGGTGTCTGGCATCTACGGCAACGTAGGTCAAACAAATTATGGTGCGGCAAAAGCCGGCATCGCCGCGTTCACAACAATTGCATCACTCGAACTCGCGCGATACGGAGTGACTGTAAATGCAGTTGCGCCAGTTGCGTTGACGCGAATGACAGAAAATCTCGGACCTGCACCAGAGACTGAGGCTGAGCGTGAACAACGCTCACCAAAGTGGATTGCTCCAATCGTGACTTGGTTGGCTTCAACTGAATCGGCTGGCATAACGGGTCGCGTGTTTGAAGCAAGCGGTGATGTGTTGGCAATTGCCGAAGGTTGGCACCGTGGGCCGACTCATAAACCGGTAGATGACCCCACAAAACTTGGACCAGTTGTTGAAGAAATGATGTCTAAAGCTCGGTTGAATGCGGGCATGGACGGTCGTGACGGCACTTGGCCACAGCCGCAAAAGAAATAATTTAAAAGAGTTTTAACTCGTCGGTTTTTTTGCCGCGTAGTTCGTCGTAATTAACTTCGCACCAACCGATACTTCGACTTTCGGCAAGCACGCGTGCTTGTGGCTTGATTGATTGCGCGACGAAGATGCCTCGAACATTGCCGAGCGCCGAATCGGCGTGCAGACAATCGATATAACGCGTGAGTTGCTCGACGCCGTCGATTTCGCCACGACGTTTAATCTCAATAGCCACGGTTTGACCCGCCGCATCGCGGCACAGTAGATCAACTGGCCCAACTGCTGTCGGGTATTCGCGCCGAATCAAAGTTAAACCAGGTTCGATTGTCTGTGGCATTGCAGCAAGCAAAACTTGCAGATCGGCCTCAACGCCATCTTTAGTCAGACCAGGGTCTTCGCCAAGTTCGTGTGAAACATCAGAAAATATCTGATGCAGTTGAATCGTCAGAGTTTCACCTTTCGGGTTGCGAACAATCAAGCGATCTGCGAGTTCTTCGAATGTGTTCGGCGCGTTCATCCAATTGAGCGGCTTGTAGGCGCCACCGTCAGCGTGAATTGCCACGCAACCGTC
>Ga0255204_1000395_pt1 | contig 13050 bp, 12 predicted proteins | sample Miss_Colum_RepC__2_FD_188418 | JGI IMG/M metagenome (GOLD analysis project Ga0255204, IMG submission 188418) | Freshwater microbial communities from Mississippi River, Louisiana, United States - Miss_Colum_RepC_8h | ecosystem: Environmental > Aquatic > Freshwater > River | place: USA: Louisiana... | reverse complement strand
ATGCTGCTGCTGGCGGCGTGCGGGATGTTCGAGTTCTACGGCTTGGTGCGGGCGCGCGGACTGGTGTGCTTCCGCAAGTTCGGCATGGCGGCGGGGCTGCTCATGGTGGCGGGAACGTTCCTGCATTGCGCGGGCAAGCTGGGCATCCACGACTCCCCGGCGCGCGTGAACGACTTCGAGACGATCTTTCTCATCCTGTTCGTCCTCGGCCTCTGCATCCGGCAGTTCATCGCCAAGGACAACCCGCACGGCATCGTGGCCATGGCGACGACGCTGCTCGGCCTGATGTATGTGCCGTGGCTGCTGAACTTCATCCAGAAAATCGAGTTCTTCCGCTTCCCGGCAGGAGCGGCGGCGGACGCCGGGACGTTCTATGTCCTCTACTTCATCCTCGTGACGAAGTTCAGCGACGTGGGCGCGTATTGCACCGGCTCGCTCATCGGCAAACACAAGATGATCCCGCGCATCAGCCCGGGGAAGACTTGGGAGGGCTTCGGCGGCGCGGTGGTGATCTCCACGGGTGCGAGCGTGGCGTTCGCCCACTTCGCGGGAGCCAAGCTCTACGGCATGAACCTCACGCACGCGCTCATCCTCGGCGTGGTGTTGAGCATCGCGGCGGTCATCGGCGACTTGATTGAATCGCTCTTCAAGCGCGAGGCTGGCGTGAAGGACTCCGGCGGCTACTTCCCCGGCATCGGCGGGATTCTGGACTTGCTGGACAGCCTGCTGTTCAATGCGCCGCTGATGTATTTGTATCTGCGGCATGTGTTGACGCACTGAATCTGCCGCCTCCTGCTCTTACTCTTAATCCTAATCGTAATCTGCTTCCCCGGCGGCGCGCAGACAGAACAGAGCAGGATTAGGATTAAGAGTAAGATTACGATTAAGAGAGAACCAGTTTGATGAAAAACGTCGTCCTTCTCGGCTCCACCGGCTCCATCGGCACCAGCACCCTCAAGGTCGCTGATGACCTGCCCGACCGCCTGCGCATCATCGGCATGGCGGCGGGCGGCAACTCCGAACTGCTGCTCGCGCAAACCCTCAAGTATCAGCCGGCCGCCATCTCCATCACTGATCCGGCCAAGGCCAACGAACTCCAGGCCAGCCTTGGCACCAAGGTCACCGTCCACGCCGGCAATGAAGGTCTCCTCAAGCTCGCCACGATGCCCGAGGCCGACATCGTCCTCATCGCCATTGTAGGCACAGCCGGATTGCAACCCGCCCTCGCCGCCATTCGCGCGGGCAAGGACATCGCCGTCGCCTCCAAAGAAATCCTCGTCATGGCTGGCGAAACCGTGATGAACGAGGCCCGCAAGCACGGCGTGAAAGTCCTCGCCGTGGACAGCGAGCATTCCGCCATCTTTCAGTGCCTCGATGGCAAGCCGCCCGCCTCCGTCCGCAGTCTTTGGCTCACCGCCAGCGGCGGGCCTTTCCGCGACAAGGCCCTGCACCCGAAGGAATCTTTCGCCGACATCACCGTCGAGCGGGCGCTGAAGCACCCGAGCTGGGTCATGGGCCGCAAGATCACGATTGATTCCGCCACCCTCTTCAACAAGGGCCTGGAGATGATCGAGGCCCGCTGGCTTTTCGACATCGGCATGGACCGCGTGCGGGTCGTGGTGCATCCGCAGAGCGTCGTCCACTCGATGGTCGAGTTCGTGGACGGCTCCATCATCGCGCAGCTCAGCACGCCGGACATGTGCCTGCCCATCCAATACGCGCTCACCTATCCCGAGCGCGTGGGCAGCGACCGCGTGCAGACCAACTTCGCGAAGATCGGCAGCCTCACCTTCGAGGAGCCGGACACCGACCGTTTCCCCTCGCTCAACCTCGCGCGCCGCGCGGGCGAAGTTGGCGGCACCCTTCCCGCCGTGCTCAACGCTGCCAACGAAGTCGCCGTGGAAGCCTTCTGCAACCGGCAAATCAAGTTCACCGACATCTCCGCCGCCGTCGCCCGCACGATGGACGCGCATCAAGTCGTGGAACACCCGACCTTGGGGCAAATCGTCGCAGCCGACGTCTGGGCCCGAAAGAACACGCAGAACGGCTGACGGCCGGAGCGCTTGTGGTTTCAGCTTCCGCCGTATAGTTTCCTGCCATGATGATCGAAGTTCAGGACGCGCAGTTGCAGGGCCTCGAATTGACTCAGGCTGAGGCGCTCGTGGACTTCGCCGTCGGGTTGTTCACAGAACGTCGAGTCACCTTGGGCCGCGCTGCTGACATCGCGCGACTGACACAACTGGACTTTCAGCGTGAGTTGGCCCGGCGGGACATCCCCATCCACTACGACGTGGCTGATTTACAGGCCGATGTGCGCACGCTCACGTCGCTGCGTGAGTCATGATTGTCGTCAGCGACACGTCGATCATCACGTCGCTGATTCAAGTCGGTCATGTTGAACTGCTGCGACTGCTTCACGGGACCGTCTTGATTCCTCGTGCCGTGCAACTGGAATTACTCCGCACCCACGCCATCGTCCCCGCATTCATCGAAGTGCGGGACGTGGCAGGTCGCGCCCGGGTCGCGGACTTGGAGGCCGAATTGGATTTGGGTGAAGCCGAGGCCATCGTGCTCGCCAAGGAATCAAATGCCGACCTTGTGCTGATTGATGAGAAGCTCGGACGGCAAGTCGCACTGCGCGAAGGCCTTCGCATCGCCGGGCTGATGGGCCTGGTGGTCGAGGCGAAACTGCGCGGCCTGATTGGTTCCGTGCGTGAACTGGTGCGCCAGCTCGAAGCAGAGGCGGGCTTCCGGGTTTCCACTGCCGTGAAAGCAGAAGCGTTTCGTCTGGCTGGCGAATAGTGCGGGGGGATTCAATTTGGACTCGCTTTCGCATCTACCGAAAGGCCTGCCGCCTGCCGCCCGACGAGGCATAGGGAAGGCTATTCGGCAGGCGGTTGGCTGATGTCCCGCCCTGAACGCAGACAGCCGGTTATCACCGACTAGGTTTGAGAGCGGCCGCCGTGAGCGCGCAGCTTCAGGCCGGGAGATGCTTCCGCAGGAAGTTCAGGAAGTTGCCGGACATGATGCCCGCAATCTCCGCCGGCTTGTAACCCCGCTTTTTGAGGAGCGCAGGGATTTTCTGGAGGTCGTAAATTGTGTCCATGTCCATGGGCGTCTGCTCGGTGCCGAAGCCGCCGTCCAGATCGGTGCCGATGCCCACGTGCCGGGCGTTGCCGGCGAGCTGGCAGATGTGATCAATGTGGTCGCAGATGCGCTCAATCTTGAGCTGGAAGTCGGCGGCCTTGCTGCGGTGATGCACCCATCCGGGCACCATCATGATCCCGTCGAACGCCATGCCCAGCACACCGCCGCGATCAATGACCGCCTTGATCTGGTCGTCGGCGAACTGGCGGTTCCACGGGGCGAGCACACGGCAGTTCTGGTGGCTGGCCCAAAGCGGCCCCTGGAAAATATCCAGCGCCTCCCAGAAGTTGGCGTCGTTGAGATGGGTGGTGTCGAGGATCATGCCTAGGCGGTCCATCTCCTTGAGCAGTTCCTTGCCGCGGGCCGGCATGGGCTCCACGGAGTCGGTGCCGTGGGCGTAAACTCCGGGGCCATAGTGCGCGGGTCCAAGGGCGCGCAACCCATCGGCATAGCTGCGTTCGAGGTGCTTCAGCGTGATGAGCGAGTCAGCGCCTTCGAGGCTGAGGACATAGCCGATGGGCGGTTTGGCGGCGGTCCGGCGGGATTCAACATTGTAGGCCTTTTGGTCCGGCGGTGGAAGTTTCTGCCAGAGCTTGAAGTGCGCTTCGAGCTGCGCCCGCGTGCGGATGGACACCAGCTCGCCGGCCTCCTCCATCGCGCGATACCACGCGAGCTGGCCCTGGGTCTGCGCCCACGCCTGATGCGGCGAGTTCCAGCCGGGCAGCCGGTGGAAGTAGGGCGAGTGCCGGGCGATTTGGGTGGCCACGCACAAGCCGATCTCGCTGCGGCGCATCTCCGGGAAGCTCACGGTGCCATTGACCCGGTCCACCTTGTCCTTCTTGCCGAGTTCCCAACGGCGGATGCGCTCGATGGACCACGTGAGGTCGCGGTTCCATTCCAGCGCGTTCATGGCGAGATCGAGATGGGCGTCGAGGATGAACATGATTTTTGTGGCGGAAAGTTAGGCGCAAACGACGATGCCCGTCAGCAGGGAATTTCCAACTAGAAATATCGGTAGAACTTGAGTTGCAGCAAATACACCGCAACAAAGCTGGCAGTCGCCCAAAGGAAGACTGTCAGAATTGTGCTACAGGCAAACCAGACAAGCTGCCGCAGTGGGCAATTCTCCTCGCGCAACAGACGGCCCGCCCAAGCCAAGACCGCCAGTGGAATCGCCAAGTTCAAGAACTCAACCCGCCTGAAACTTTCGCAAAAGGAGGGAAATTCAGATTTCTCCTTTTCAACCACTTGCTCGAAGTGATGAAACTCGCTCCATGTGACCGACCAGCACATGAAGCACGTAACCAACGCTACAAGCGTCAAACTCGCCACGATAGGGGCAGCGAGCTTTTTCGCCACAGATTGCTTGTTATCGTCGGCCATGCGAACCGAGCTGGTCAGACACTCTGCTTCGTTGCTTCCCACGCCCGGCACCACGCCACGGCACGCGGAATGCCCTGCTCCAGCGGCACCTGCGGCACATAGCCAAGAAGTTCCTTTGCCTTCGAGATGTCGGCGACATAACGCGTGACTTCGCCGAGCTGCGTCGGGGCGAGCGTGATTTGCGGCGTCTTGCCCAGTGTCTGCCCGACCAGCTCCGCCATGCGGACCAGCGTATTGCCCTGGCCACACGCGAGATTGATGGTCTCGTTCTTCACCTTGCCCGCCGCCAGTGCCGTCACACCGCGCGCGATGCCGTCCACGCAGTCGTCCACGTAGGTGAAGTCGAGCACCTTGTCCGCGCCGAAAATCGTGATGGGCTGATCTGCCGCGATGCGCCGGATGAAGAGCGGAATCACCCGCTCCATGCGCTCGATGTCATTGTCGAATCGGCCATAGACATTGCTGAAGCGGAAGACGAGGTAGGGCAGCCCGTAGCAGCGGGCGTAGGAGTAAATAAGTGCCTCGCCGGCAATCTTGCTCGCCGAGTAGGTGCTCTCCGTGTAGGCAAAGTCCGCGCTCGCCTCCGCCGTGCTGAAGCGGTGGATGTCCCCATACACCTCGCGGCTGCTCGAGAAGACGAGCGGCGTGCGCGAGAGCCGACAGTATTCCAGCACGTTGAAGGTGACGGTGATGTTCTCCAGTGCGCGATGCGGCTCCTTCACAAGCTGGTGAACCTTGGCATTCGCAGCGAGGTGAACCACCACGTCGGTCCGAGGATATTCCGCATCGCCGATGCCGGTGGACGCGGCAGGATAATTACCGCTGAGGTCTTGGAGCAGCGTGGGGAAACGGTTGGTCCAGGTATTCGCGCGCTTGTCCACACCGAAGACCTCGTGCCCGTCGGCGAGCAGACGCAGCGCGAGATTCGTGCCGATTTGTCCGCTGGAGCCGAAGAGGAGAATGCGCATGGTGAACGTTGCGAACTCAACCACGAATGGACACGAATGGACACGAATTTGTCGGCATGGCGTGGGACTTCAGTTCGCGTGAACGTGCGCGGCTCGATGCTGCTACTTCCCCGCCGCCAGGAACTCACTGATTGCCGCGATGACCTCGTCCTGCTGCGGCACCGTCAGTTCGGGGAAGATGGGAATGCTCAGGACTTCCTCCGCGAGCCGCGCAGATACCGGCAAGTCTGCGTCCGTCTGCCCCAGTGCGGCAAAGCACGCCTGCGCATGGAGCGGCACCGGGTAGTAAATCTCCGAACCGATCTGCCGCGCCGCCAGCCAGTCGCGCAAGGCCTCACGCCGACCCGGTCCCGGCAGCCGCAGCGTGTATTGGTTCCAAATGTGACCGTTGCCGGGCTGGGCGGAGGGAAGCATCAACCTCGTGCCGGTTCCGGCCAGCGGGGCGAAGTGTGCGGTGTAGCGCGCCGCGTTGGCCGCCCGCCGCTGCGCATAGGCATCCAGATGCGGCAGCTTCACCGCCAGCAGCGCGGCTTGCACGGCGTCGAGACGGAAGTTCCCCCCGACGAACTTGTGATAATACTTCGGATGTGCGCCGTGGGTGCGCAGCAGACGCGCGTGTTCCGCCAGATGATCGTCGTTGGTCGTGAGCAGGCCCGCATCACCGAAGGCCCCGAGGTTCTTGGTGGGAAAGAAACTGAACGCGCCAAAGTCACCGAGGCTCCCGGCACGCCGGCTCCCTTGCGTCGCGCCGACCGCCTGCGCGGCATCCTCGATCACTTTGAGCCCATGCTTCCGCGCAAGTGCGTTGATGGCCTCCATGTCTGCGGCCTGGCCGTAGAGATGCACCGGCAGGATGGCCTTGGTGCGCGGGGTGATGCGGCGCGCAGCATCGGCCACATCCAGATTGAACGTATCCGCTCGCACGTCGCAGAAGACAGGTTTGGCCCCCGTGCGCGCAACACAGCCGGCCGTCGCGAAGAAGGTGAAGCTCGGGCAAAGCACTTCATCGCCCGGCCCGATGTCCAACGCCATCAGCGCGAGCAGGATGGCATCGGTGCCGGAGGAAATCCCCAGCGCATTCCGCACGCCGAGATAATCAGCGCACTGGCGTTCAAAGGCCTGCACCTCCGGGCCAAGGATGAACATGCCGGAGGCCAGCACCCGGGCGAAGGCGGCTTGCAGGTCGGCGGCCAGGGCGTTGTTCTGGATTTTGGTGTCGAACAGAGGAACAGCCATAAAGCGGATTCAGTCGCGGCGCGGATTGACCCCGGTTTTGACGAGGCTGTTCTGCGCCAGTTCGGTTTCAACCGGGCGGCCGAGAAACTCCAGCAGCACCCGCACCCGGTCCTTGGCGGGCAGCAACCGTTGCACCACGGCCGTGATGCCCATGAACGTGCCGTCGGCGATGACGACCTCGTCGCCAGGCTGCACCGCGTCCGGAAACACCTTCAGATCCGTTTCATCCAGCCGGGTGCGCAGGTCGGTGATGACGTCGTCAGGCACGGGTGCGAAGTAATCGCCGAAATGCACGACTCCTGCGACGCCGTGGGCGGCCTTGATGACGCGCAAATCGCGCAGCTCGAAGCGCGCAAAGAGATAGTTCGGGAACATTGCCTCGGTGAACCACACCTTGCCCCGCCGAGTCGCACGCTGGAAACGCACGCGCGGGCAGAACACATCCACCCCCGGCAACTGCCTCAGATGCCCGGCGGCGATGTGCTCGTGCTTGATTTGCGACCGCACGCAAAACCAAGCCGGCGCGGCTTCCGAAGCATCACTCATGTGTGATGATCGTAGCCCGGTGCGTTTCGGGGTCACAAGCCTTTTGCCGGGCGGCCATGGCGGTGGTCTTACCGCGAGCGAAGGGCGAAGACGTCGTTCTTGTTGGTGGCAAAATCGGCATACGGCCAAGCCTCAATGTGGCCGTCCACGAAGCCTACGTTGGCCCGGAAGTTGTGCCGGCAAGCTGGCTGTTTTGCGAGCGTGTGGGGCGACCAGCCAGTTTGCGGATGCGGTGCGAAGGTCACCAGATCGGTGCGGTAACCGCTATCCGGCACGCGGTTCCTGTTCTTGGGAATGCCGACGTCGCCGACGAGCCAGACCTCGCCGCTACGGTGAATCTCGGAGAGACGACAGCTTCCGGTGGGGTTGCCATTCCCGTCCAAACCGTAGCGAATGATCGCGGGGAGGCCAGGAATGTAGGCTTTGCCCTCGACCGGACCGTAGCCTTGCACCTTGCTACCGAAGGCGGTGCTCAACTCGGAGTCCGCAACCTCGGGGCAGCGCCACACGCCGCCGTTGGTGTGCGGCGGCAGGTATTTCTCATTTGCCACGATGCGATACCACCAGTTGGTCGGGTTGTGCGGAGTGACGGGGTGGTTCCACGGGCCGCCACTGTTCAATGGCGGCAGTTGGTCGCTGTTGTCGCCGGCGAAGAGCAAAAACGCGGTCGCGACCTGCCTCGTGTTGCTGATGCATTTGACACCCCGTGCCTTTCGCTTCGCCCCAGCCAGAACTGGCAGCAACAGCCCCATGAGCACCGCGAGGATGGCGATGACCACCAAGAGTTCGACCAGCGTGAACGCACCGGTCCGCCGGTTATGAGACAGAGCAACAATCCGGTTAGTCATGCGCCTTGATGGTCCACATGCCGAGGTGGCGTTTGGGATCGTCGCCCGCGACGCCATTGGGGCCGACAGTCTGGCTCGGGGAAATCAACTCGACGCGGCCGTCCACCTGCAAGTAGTTGAAGCGCCCCTTGTGGTAGAGGTGTGCCGGGAGCATGGCGGGATCGGTGTGGGTGCTCGCGCGGTCAATCCACGCGCCGGCCGCGTTGGCCACAATGTTGTTGGTCCAAGCGTGCTCGGCTAGAAACAGGGTTTCCGAGGGCTGAAGGATTATGGCCATGCGCACTGCCGCCTGCGGGCCGTCGGAGTTGTAAATCTTGGGACTGGGCGGGTTGGTGCCGCGCGGTCCGAAGGACCAGTTGATGCCGAGGCCGGTCGCATTGGCGGAACTAGGCGGCCAGTTCTGCGGACTCATGTTATGCCGGGTCATGGAGTAAGTCCGTCGGTGCAATTTGTATTTCTGCGCCCATTCTGCTGAAGGAATGGTGTCGGCCGGGCAGAGCAGGAGTCGGTTAGCCGAAGCGCCATTGGTCCCGCCCGTGTCAGGCGTGGCCGCACGCAGTGCTGGCCGCAGTAGGGTGTCCCACGAGATTTGCGATGGGTTGCTCATCATCAGGAACGCATAGGGCAGCCGCGTGTCGTTCTCGCCCGCGTAAACAGCCATCGCTGCGCCCAACTGCCGGAGGTTGTCCTTGCACACAACCACACTTGCTTTGCTGCGAGGCCGGGTGACGAGCAGCACCACGACTCCTACAAGCAACCCCACCAATCCAAGCACGACCAGCAGTTCACCCCGTGTGAATGCGGACTTGCTTGCGGGGGCGCCTCTTACCGTGGAAGTCATCTTTTGGAAATACCCAGCTTGCAACGGAGTCACAAGACTTTTGCGGGTGCGCGCCCCGCCTCGCAAGTGCCGCCAGCGTCCCGCTTGCCTCCAAGCATCTGCCTCGCGATAGTTCGCCCCTCGTATGCGCTCACTGACTCTCCGTTCGCTCTGGCTGTGCGCCTTCTGCGCTTCGCTGTTCATCACCTCGTTGCTCTCCGCCCAAACCCTTGACGCCGACCTCATGCAAACCCGCGAGCAGTTCCGCACCCAGCTTACCAAGCAGGTTGATCTCGGCTACCTGCTTTACCTGCCGCCCGGTTACGATGCCAAGGCCACGAAGCGATGGCCGCTCATCCTGTTTCTCCACGGTGCCGGCGAGCGCGGCACGAATCTAGCCATCGTCTCCGCCCATGGGCCGCCCAAGCTGGTGAAAAAGAGCCCGCCCGCGCCCAAGAACGAGAGCGAAGCCGCCCGGAAGGATCGCGAAGCGGCCACCCAACTGCTCAAGGAGAAGTTCATCATCGTGTCGCCGCAATGTCCCACCGGGCAACGCTGGGAGAACGAGCACATCATCGCTCTGCTCGACGGCGTGCTGGCCAGCCACAAGGTGGATTCCGCCCGGGTGTATCTCACCGGTTTGAGCATGGGCGGATATGGTTCGTGGGCGTTGCTGGCCAGGTTCCCGGAGCGCTTCGCCGCCGTGGCCCCCATCTGCGGTGGCGGTGAGCGCATTGACATCCTGCTGGCCGCGCGCGAACGGGCGGCGGCCCTGAAGTCACTCCCCGTCTGGGCGTTTCACGGCGGCAAGGACCCGGTCGTCCCGCTCATCGAGTCAGAACGGATGGTCGAGGCGCTGAAGAAAGCCGGGGTGAAGGACGTGCAGCTCACGGTTTACCCCGAGGCGCAGCACGACTCGTGGACGGCGACTTACAACAACCCGAAGCTCTACGAGTGGTTCCTCGCGCACGAGCGGAAGTAATCCTAACGGCCGCAGTTGCGCCCGCGAAAGACACGAAAGGAGAGGCCGTTGCGAGCGCGGGGGCTTTCACCGGGTGGGTGAACGGGTGGAAGCGGCCAACGCCCGGCCATTTCGTGTGTTGAGTGTGTTTCGTGGGCTGGGCTCCAACTCCTGAATCCAGGGTAATTGCGACCTCCATTCACGTCTCCAGCGGTGCGCCGAGGTTGATCCCGTGCTTCCGGCAGAAGGCGCCGTTGGCCACGTATTTCTCCGCCCAGTATTTCAAGCCGGCCCGCTCCTCGGGCTTGAGCGGTCGCACCACCTTGGCTGGTGATCCCAGCACCAGCGATCCCGGCGGCACCTTCATCCCGCCCGTCACCAAGGCGTTCGCGCCGACGATGCTCTGCGCGCCAATCTCCGCGCCGTCCAGGATGGTCGCCCCCATGCCGATGAGGCACTCGTCGCCCACCGTGCAGGCATGGACGATGGCCGAGTGGCCCACCGTGACCCATTCACCGATGAGGCACGGGAAGTCGTCCGCGAGATGCACCACGGCGTTGTCCTGGATGTTCGTGTTCGCGCCGACCACGATGCGGTTGATGTCGCCGCGCAAAACCGCGCCATACCAGACGCTGGCATAGTCGCCAAGCGTGACGTCCCCGAGGACCACGGCGGTCTTGGCGAGATACACCCCGTTGCCGAGGACGGGCTTCTTGCGGAGAAAGGTGTCGAAACGTTCTTCCAGTGTCATGGCGGGATGAAAGGGCGCAGGGCCTCCGGTGCAAAGGCAAAACACGCAGACGGCCGCCAGCATTGGCCAAGATTGGGCTTGGTCCGGGCGGGGGGAGAGCGTAGATAACCACCAACACAAAGCCTTCGCATGAGCAGCGCCACTGGACATTCCGAAACTGGACGGGGCCCGCGCCGCAAGCTGCCCAGGTCCTTCAAGGAACTGACGCCCACCAAGGCCTTCAATCCGCGCACGTTCTTCCGCGAGATGGTGTGGAAGGCGCTCGTCACCCGGCGGGCCGGCGAACACCAGCCCCCGAGCTTTCCCAAACTGGAAACCGGCAAGCTGGCGTTGACCTGGATCGGTCACGCCTCGTTCCTGGTGCAGTTCAATGACCTCAATGTCTTGATTGACCCGAACTTCGCCAACTGGCTGTTCTTCCTGAAGCGGCTGCGGCGCTCCGGACTCAAGCTGGCCGACCTCCCGCCCATCGACCTCGTCCTGCTCACCCACGCGCACTTCGACCACTTCCACAAGCCCTCCATCCGCAAGCTGCCGCACCCCAAGATCGGCGTGATGCCTTGGGGCATGGGCGAACTGGCCAAGGGGCTGGGCTTCAGCCGCATCATCGAGCTGCAATGGTGGGAGAGCTTCAGTCACGGGGATTGGAAGGTGACGCTCACCCCTTGCAAGCACTGGGGGGCTCGCACGCTGCACGACCACCACCGTGGTTACGGCGGCTTCGTGCTGGAGCACCAGGGCCGCACGGTCTATCACGCCGGCGACAGCGCCTACTTCGAGGGTTTCAAGGAAATCGGCCAGCGTCTGGCCCCGGAGATCGCGCTGCTGCCCATCGGGGCGTATTACCCGGAGAGTTTCCGGAATGTCCACATGGGCCCCGACGAGGCGATGGAAGTGTTCCACGACGTGAAGGCAAAATGGTTCGTCCCCATGCACTACGGCACGTTCAAGCTGTCCTTTGAGGAAATGGACGAACCCCCGCGCTGGCTCCGCGACCTGTCCCGGAAGAACGGCACCGCCCATCAGGTGCGGATTCTCGATGAAGGCGTGCCGGAGGTGTTTTAAGGGAAGTAATCAGTGGTCAGTATTCAGTCCCTTCCAGCAGCGGTGCCCCGCTGTTCACTAAACCTAGGCCTCTGAATACTCCCGCTTGCGCCGAGCGCCCCGGATCCGCACCATCCGCCGCTCTGGATGCTTACACTGTCTGAAATCTCCAAGTCCTTCGGCGGACGCACGCTGTTTAGCGATGTGTCGTTGCAGGTGAACCGCGGCGACCGAGTCGGCCTCGTCGGGCCCAATGGCGCCGGCAAGTCCACGCTGTTCTCCCTCATTCTTCAGGAAGACACGCCGGACGATGGCGACGTGAACTTCGAGCGCGGGACCACGCTGGGCTTCCTGCCGCAGGAGAGCGCCCCGGCCGGGGACGAAACCGTGGTCGAGCTCGCCACCGCCATCACGCCGGACTTCATCGAGCTGAGCCGCAAGCTCAAGGCGTGGGACACGACACACCCGGACGACATTGACCCGCACGACGATGTGCATACGCGCTTCAACGACCTCGGCGGCTACCAGATCGAGGCCAAGGCGAAGAACATTCTCAAAGGCCTGAGCTTCCGCGACTCGGACTTCGACCGGCCCGCCCGCGAGATGTCCGGCGGCTGGGTGATGCGCGCCCACCTCGCGCGGTTGCTCACGCAAGAGCCGGACCTCCTCATGCTGGACGAGCCCACGAACCACCTCGACCTCGAGGCGCTGCTCTGGTTTCAGGAGTATTTGAAGGGTTATCCCGGCGCGATCCTGATGATCTCCCACGACCGCGAGTTCCTCAACCAGCTCGTGGACAGCATCATCGACATCCGCCACGGCAAGCTCACCCGTTACCGTGGCAACTATGACGACTACCTCGTCCAGCGCGCCGCCAAGGACGCCCAGCAGCTCGCCGCCTACAAGAACCAGCAGAAGGAAATCGCGCACCTCCAGGAGTTCGCCGACCGCTTCCGCGCCAAGGCCAGCAAGGCCGCGCAGGCTCAATCCAAGCTCAAGCAAATCGAGCGCATGGAGAAGATCGAAGCGCCCGTCGCCGACGATGCCACGGTCGGCTTCAGCTTCCCGCAGCCGCAGCGCAGCGGCTTGAAGGTCGTTTCGCTCAAGGGCGTGGACTTCAGCTACGGCGCGGCCCCGGTCTATCGGAACCTGGACTTCCAGGCGGAGCGCGACGAACGCACCGTGCTGGTCGGGCCGAACGGCGCAGGCAAATCCACCTTGCTCAAGCTGCTCGCCGGCGTGCTCACCCCGCAGGCCGGCGAGCGCGTGCTGGGCCACAACGTCCAGTCCGGTTACTTCTCGCAGTATCGCACCGAGACGCTGGACATGTCGCGCACGGTGCTGGA
>Ga0255204_1000394_pt1 | contig 13082 bp, 12 predicted proteins | sample Miss_Colum_RepC__2_FD_188418 | JGI IMG/M metagenome (GOLD analysis project Ga0255204, IMG submission 188418) | Freshwater microbial communities from Mississippi River, Louisiana, United States - Miss_Colum_RepC_8h | ecosystem: Environmental > Aquatic > Freshwater > River | place: USA: Louisiana... | reverse complement strand
CGAACGCCGCCGACACCCCTGAACAGTTGAAAGGCAAAAACCGGTCGAAAACGAGTGCTGCAACGAGCCGTCCGCAGAGGCAAAACGCCTAAAATCGAATCGTGGAGCGCCGTCGTGGAGAGGCGGATTTTTGACCTCTGCGACCAGGTTTCGTCCCGAGGTTTTCGCCGAGGAGTTGAGCCGGCAACGAACCGAAAGTTTTTGCGGCCTGGTGAAATCGTGGGCCAAAGCGATTCGATCGAGGGCAGCTTCAACGGGTTTCTGACATTGGTGAACAGCGGAAAACATGGCTGATGAGGTTGAATCTGTTATGCCAAACAGTTATGCGAAATCCGTTCAATTTTGCAAATCATTCAGTAAACCAATTGAAATAAGGTGCATTTGGAAGTGGCGGAGAGAGGGGGATTCGAACCCCCGATACGGCTTTTGACCGTATACCGGTTTAGCAAACCAGCGCCTTCAGCCACTCGGCCATCTCTCCAACCGTTTTGTTTACAAGCACTTAACTAGCGTTCAGTGCTTCAAAGCCTAAATTTGACTCGCAAAGTTGCAACAATCGTGCAACACTCAACCCATGACCAACAAACCATCACGAAAGCCGATCCAAGGTGAAGCCTGGCCGCGCAAAGTTTCCTTCGGGCGCGAAACCGTCACCGTTTATCGTCGGCTTACCCCTTCGGGCAATCCGGCTTTCATGGTCGCCAACTATTCGGGCGAAAAACGCCGTTTCGACTCCTACAGCACCGAAACCGACGCCATCGAGGCCGCGAACAAGCTCGCCCGGCAATTGAGCCAGAGAGATGTGCTGAGTGCAAGCATGACTCGTGAGCAATCCATCGAATACGCCAGCGCCGTCCAATCCTTGCAACCCCTCGGCATCACCCTCTCGGCTGCCGTCGCCGCGCTGGTCGAAGCCGTCAAGCTCACCGGCGATCTAGCGAGCGTGGCGGCGGCGGTGCGGTTCTACAAAGCCAAACACAAGGCCATCACGTCCAAGAGCGTCGCGGAGGTTGTCGCCGAGTTACTCGCGCTGAAAAAATCTCGCGGTGCGTCGGCACGGTATCTTGAGGATTTGAAGTTCCGGCTGGAAAAGTTCGCCGCTGCGTTCAAATGCAGCTTCGGCAGTGTGACCACCGCCGCCGTGCAAGCGTGGTTGGACGGCCAAAAGCTTTCGACGCAGAGCTACAACAACAACCGCCGCGTGGCGCATCTGCTCTGCGCGTTTGCGGTTTCCCGCAGCTACGCTCACGACAACCCCGTTGCCAGTGTTGACAAGGTGAAAATCAGCAACGGCGACTGCGAAGTGTTCACGCCGGACGAAGCCGCCAAGCTGCTTGCGTCCGCCCCGGAGGATTTTTTGCCGTGCCTCGCGCTGGGATTGTTTGCCGGGATTCGCAGCGCGGAGCTTGAACGGCTGAACTGGCAGGACATTGATTTGAAGGCGCGGTATATCGTTGTCGGCAAGAGCGCGGCCAAGACGGCTTCCCGCAGGATTGTGCCGGTTGCGGAGAATCTGGCCCTGTGGCTCGCGCCTTATGCGGGGCGGCAGGGGAGCGTCTGGCCGGAGGGCCGAATTTGTTTCCACAAGCGCCAGCAAGCCACCGCAAAGGCCGCTGGCGTCCCTTGGAAGCGCAATGCCATGCGCCACTCCTACGCCTCTTACCGCTTCGCGCAGACCACCAACGCCGGGAGCGTGGCGGGTGAACTCGGCAACTCCGCCGCCGTCGTCCACCGGCACTACCGCGAGTTGGTGAAGCCTGCCGACGCGGAGCGGTGGTTTTCGGTCAAGCCTGACGCGGAGGCGAACGTCGTGACCATGCCCCTTGCGGCAACCGCCTGACGCCTCACCCCAGCGCCCGTGCCAGTGCCTTCGGGTGCGCTGATTGCACCGGCGGCAGGTCCGCATCTTGGAAGGCCAACGCCAACCCCTCCGCGTCCGCGTTCAGCAGATGCTTGTCCGACGTGACCAGCAGCGGGATGCCCGCCAAGGCCGCTTCGCCCAGCAACACCGCGTCGTGAAATTCCTCTGGCGGCAGCAACCCCTTGCGCAGCACTTGCTCCGCGAACCGCTCGGCAATCGCCAGTTCCGTGTCCGTCAATTCCAACGGCAGAATGCGCCACGTCAGCAGATTCGCCAGTGCCACCCGTGCTTGCTCGCGCTTCCGTGCCGTCGGCCCGTTCACGAATTGCTCGTGCAACTCACCCGCCGCCGTGGGCGGCAGACGCAATGCGTAACCCGCCCGTTGGAAGGACTCCCTGAACTCGTGCGCGAAATCGGCGTCCGCCGCCAGGTCGAGGACGACGTTAGTGTCCAGCGCCAGTTGCTTTCGTGGCGTGCTGCCCCGCATAAATCATCGCCATCGCCTGCCGGAAGTGTTCCCGGCGTTGTTCGCCCGTCTGCCCATTGGCCCGCCGCCGCGTCTCCGCCGCCGTGCGGCTTCCTTCGGATTCCTCCGGGTAGGACAGCTTTTTCTTTTTGACGGGCGACGGCATTGGCTTTTACGTGCGGCCAACCTCTCCGAAACCCGGCCCGAAGTCAACGCAGCGCAGGGAAACCCTTTGGACGCGAATAGACACCCGCTTGACGACCATATCGGCACCCGATACGGTGCCGACGTGATCGCGAGTTTCGCCTGCAAGAAAACGGAACGCCTTTGGCAGCGCGTCCGCAATCACGGCCTGCCGCCTACGATTGAAAGCGTGGCCCTGCGGAAGCTGACCCAGTTGCACGTTTCCCGTTCCCTGACGGACTTGCGCGTGCCGCCGGGCAACCGGTTGGAAGCCTTGAAAGGCGCACAGCAGGGCCGTCACAGCATCCGCATCAATGACCAATGGCGGCTCTGCTTCCGCTGGCAAGGCGAGGACGCGCACGAAGTTGAAATTGTGGACTACCACTGAACCCTATGAAAACGAACCAACTGCCCCCGGTGCATCCCGGTGAAATCCTGTGGCACGACTTCATGGAGCCGCTGGGCCTGAACCAAAACGCGCTCGCCAAGGCCCTTGGCGTGACCCCGATGCGCGTGAGCGAGATTGTGCGCGGCCAGCGCGGGATTACGGCGGACACGGCCCTGCGCCTGTCCCGCTACTTCGGCACGCGCCCGGCATGGTGGCTCGATTTGCAAAACCAATTCGACCTCGCCACCGCTGCCGATGAGTTGGAAGCCAAGATTGCCCGCATCAAGCCCTGCGCGCTGCGCCCGGTGGCGGATGCGGTGGCTGCTTGAACTGCGCTTTGACCTTCTGCCTTGCCCCTTCTGCTACCGTGTGGTGAAGAGGCTGTTTCCTCGCTCGTCCGTCGGCGGAACTGCCATCCAAGGCATCCTCGCGGGCCAGTCGCCTTGACCGGTTCAGGCCGAATCCTTTTGAAGTCACACTTTGGCAAGTCTAGCGCGAGGCTGAGGTTCCAACTCTTGCTCTGGCTGGCCTTCACGGAAGCCGAGACGGGGCCGGATTTTCCGGGTGCGTTGTAGGGAGTCATGTGGAAAGATTATTGCCAATAATGACCCTTGGTAGGGTGAACGCCTGCCGGGGGGATTTTCCGCAATCCAAGGACAACCCCTCATTCATCTGGTTCCGAATCTTGCACACCGTCACACGGCAGCGGCTCTGTGTCAAAAGCTCGAAGGCTCTAAGTCGCACCGATTCGCCACACTCCCTCCCCAGTAGGGCGGCTACTTGCCCCGGTTGCAATCGCCCGTGCGGACGAAACACGGCGGCATCGGGAAGTTGGGCCGCGAATTCGTCGAAGACTTCGGCCAGCTTGGCCCAAGATGTTTCCTGCTCAAGCCCCCGCTGCTCGACGGCCCGCTTGCGCAATCGGATTTCAAGACGGCTTGACGGCCCCGCCAGCCGGTGCCGCTTGGCCGCGTCATAGAGTTGCACCTGAAAGTCCGTGCGTCTGTTTCCCCAGCGGATACTTGAATCGTCGTCCGCCACTTCGGCCGCTTTGCGAATACCGGGGAAGCGAAACTGGCGGCAGGCGCGCACAAGGGGAACCGTGGGTTCCGCCACGTCATAAGCCAGGTCGAGCCGGTCAAACCGCCAGTTTCCAAATTCGGCGATCCTGCCGATGTCAGCCAGCGCGCACTCCATTGCGGCGGCCAGCTCGCCTTTCGTCCGGGGCAGCCTCCCGGCATTGTGGCGGGCCAAACTCCCTTCCGCTCGCACCAGCCATCCGTCACGCACCCGCGCCTTCCAATGGTCGCCAACCGTAATCACCCGTGACCCCAGCCGGGTGAGCGAGGCATCCCGAAGCCGCCCTTCACAGGATATGCCTATCGTGTCGAGCATTTGTCTTGGCCCTCTTGACGTCTGGCCACGCCCGATCACGATTGCGGCGAAACTGGATTGACCGAGCCAAGGCGGCGCGTGCCGAATCGTTCCTTCATCCAAGCATCCGCCTCGGCAGTGACGAGACGCACGCGCCTAGGACCGCACTTCAAATGCGGCATTCCTTGCGCTAGCAAGTTGTCAATGTGCCGCACCGAGAAGTGCCAGCGTGCTGCGTAGCCGCGTTTGTCAGTTACGAACGCCCCAGTCTCGGCAGCGTGCAAATTCTGCGGGTCGGTTCCAAACGGGCCTTCCAAGGGATTTTTTTGGTTTTTCATTGGGCTGTTGTTTTGGAGCAGCGCTTACACGCGCAGCCTTATTGTCCGAAGACTTTATCGTTAATCCTGATAACGTCAAGCACGATAAAAACCTGTTGGTGCGTGACCAACTCAGTCGCCGTTCCTTGTTCACGCTGCCTTCGCCTTCGCCGCCGCTCGCGACGCCGCTTGCTGGCAATTGAATCGAACCGAGCGCGAAGTGCTGGACCTGTTGGAGGGATTCGAGGAAGTGGCCGCAACCGGCCAGCCAAGCCGCGTGGAAGCGTGAGTGGTGTGCCTTCCGCTCCGCCATTGGCGGGGCCAGCGCTGCACGCGATGACACCCAAAGGCGGGAACGCAAAAGGTCTGTCCTACGTCAGGACACAGGCAGCACCGACCCTGAGCTTCGCTTCGCTCACTCCGCCTTCCGTTGCATGTCCACGGTGAAAATGGAGAAAGTTACCAGCCCAGCCGCCACCAAATCTACTGGCTGCCAAATTTCTCGGCCCAAATGGACTGGTAGAACGGGATTGAAGAGCATAGCCAAGACGCTAAGAATCCAAACCCAGCCTGCCTTTTCTTTGCCCAAAGCATCGAGCGCAGCGTAGGCGCAGACAGGGCAAACGACCCATCTTAACAGAGTGTAGAACCCGTAAGTGTGCCCTCCCGTCGCGGCTGTTCCCAAAAGCACGATTGCAACGACTTTTGCAGCAACAATGCCGGTGAGCTTCATGCCTTGATTACTTGATGCGCTGTTTCCCTGCCTTGTGGCGAACTCTGCTCTAAGATTGAAACCATAACGATTGCGCTAAAACTTTTGCGCTTCACCAGTGGTTTAGATGGCACATTCAAAACAAGCTTAGAACCCATTTGAAGAACTTTAACGCCAGCCAGCAAATTCCGCCGAACAAAAATAGCTGGAAAGCGATGATGAGGACGGGGACCAAGCATATCAGTGCAGTCCTTGCCAGCGTATAGAGCAGTTCAAGGTATTCCCTTCGCTCGCTGCCCATGGGAACGCAATAGCTAAACATCAAGCAGAAGCTAGATATGCCGAGCATGCGCCCGAAGTAGTCCAAAGCGAGGTCAATAGATACCATTGCCACTAAGGCCCAAATGGCGATGATTCCGAAGCCTACCCATCGCCAAGGGTCTCGCGCTTTTACTGATTGACCTTGTATTTGAACCGGCGTAGGCGTGGTAAGTGGTTGACTCAAACTGAGGATCTGATCCAAACGCTTCCAATCAGCCAACCCTTCTTTCCAAGCAGAGGTATCTCGCTGCAATCGCCCTTCCTGCAACATCTCAAGCACCTGCTGTTCCGAGAGCGGTCCCATTTGTTCCCCGTCAAGAATTACATAGAGATGCTGAATTGATGAAGCAGGCATAATCAGAGAGGCGCACTTCTCTGACGGGATCTAAAGGGGCGCGAACCTAGCGCACCCTGGTCCGAGGCACCGCGAAGCGCCTTTTACACGAGACACGCCAAGCCGCGCCCGGTGGGGCGCGTGCTCAGTCGGTTCGTGTAAACGGGCTTGGAAAATTCGCGGTTTTCGGACCAGCCCGTAGCCGAAGCTACGCAAAGGAGGTTAGGGAAAGGCTACATAGGTTCTTTGTTGATTCCGGGCAACTCTTGCGCCAAGTCCCCGAGCCGGGCAACCAGATTCAGCGCGTCAGCACGAGGTAGCCAGCGGCGGAGCCACCACCGCCCTCGCATCAAGCCGCTGCTGCATCCGCCCCACCTTGTCCCTCACGTCCGGTTGCAACGCACTCAGCACGCTTTGCAGAGGCTCCGTCGGGAAATCGCCGGGCCGGAAGTAAAACCGCTCGACCAGTTGCACCACCCGCCGCGCCGTCGCGCACGGCCTGCGCTTGCCCTCCTCCCAGCGCCGTAGGGTGTGCGGACTCACCGCCAGCAACGCCGCCAGCTTGCCCCGCGAGAACCGGTGTTCCCGCCGCAATCGCAGCAATGTCTGGCGCGTCTGCCCCGCGTCCGGCAGAGCGGCCATGGCAATGAGCGCGAGGCCATCGCCCGGCATGGCATCCGTCACCCCGGCCGTAGTCAGCACCAGCTTCCCATGCGGGCACCGTGGAATGTCTGAGTTTGGCATGGGGCCACTGTGCCAGATTGGCGCACCACATTCAATCCGAACGCTCCCCGTGCATTCCCGCTAACGATGGAGGGTGGCGTTCGCGAGTTTGCTCGACAGTCTAAGCCCGTAAAACATCGTCGTGGGAGACAATTGAGCACGTCTGCAAATGGTTCCTGGAAAACAACCCACAGTATAAGCATCAAATCAAACGTGTCTGACCATGCAGCCATCGCTAAGGCTGTTGAGGCCAGCAAGTCGAAGGTTGACGGCCGCAACGCCGACTCTACCAGTTGAGTTGCGGTGCATAAAATGGTGTTTCAACGAGTTCCCGCCAGTTTTTCGGAAAGACACCTCCGTTTGCAGCCAGAAGTGACTTCGTCGTCCTCGCACAGCGGGTTATTGGAGTTTCGACATACTCCACTTCTGTGCTAGCGGCCCGGTCGGCTTGATTCATCAGTGTAGCGTCGCAGTGTTCAGTCATAAGGGCGACATACGCCTCTGCCTCCCTGATTGCCAAAAGCGATTCTGGCGTGTTTTCTTGGAAATTATTTCTCGATGCGAGAATTGCCCACATTAAGCCCTGCTTGCTCGCAGAACTTACCAACTCCTGTAGAGGCACGCTTCGGCCAATCCATGTCCGCTTTGCTTCAGTGCAAGCTTGCTGATAGCTGAGAATGTCAACCATGAACCATTGCGCCCTGACTGCACCTTGCAGGGCTGCCGCTTCAGCTACAGAATACAATGTGGAGGCCCGTTTACTTGCATTTGGATTATCGGGCCGTGACCACGTAGATCGCCCCCAAATCCAATGCTGGGCTAGTTCAACTTGTGCTTCTTTATCCCCAGCCAAGGCCAGTCTGAGAAGAAGATTTTCGCGAAGATCGTAGTATTCCTTATCACCCACGACTTTTTTCAACGAATCGCTTATAGCCTCAGCTCTGGATTTTTCAGCTTCGAAAAGGTCGGCCAGCTCTACTAGGCGACGTTCGGAACATTGTTTCGCGAGCGCTACTTTCCCTAAGTCTCTGAGGGCAGCCAAGTCCCCTAACTCATAGGCAAGCGTTAGGCAGGCTTCCGCCCTATCTAGGTCAGGAGCCACAAGCTCTCCGTCGTAATAAAACTTTCCCAAGCAGCAAAGACCGATAGGATCGCCAAATCTTGATGCAAAATCGAGAAATGCGAGAACCTCGGCACTATTTTTGCGCACGTGCCTCCGCTCTGCATACTCCCATCCAGACGGGTTAGAGCATGGCGGAAAGGATGCCGAGAAAACTAGGGACTTCCAAACAAACTGCCTGCGAACCTCCGGCCCTGCGGCATTACTAAATAGGCGCTTCAGAATGTTCATTTGTCATTTTTGTCGCGACCTGCTGTTCACCTCGTTCCGTGGTGATTCGTCTCGACGACGCCAGCGAAGCTGTCGCATTGGACGGCGAGCTAGTTTAATGATGGCTTGCCCGCTACCCCACCGGGATGCTGCCACGAGGACACCATCCGTCTTGCGTTGCTTAAAACGCAAGGAATTCCGTTCGATATAGAAAACCCAGCCCTACCTTGTGACGGCGCACCCCCCTGCCACCCCCAAACCCTGCCCACCCCCTGGCCGAACACCGGAGCCGCAACAAACCTTCTGTAGCTTGCGCCCCAATTGCCCCGCAGACAGTCACCGAGTCCGTGAGGTTGCTCCTTGGTGCCGACAGCGAGCGCGGCCGAACAAAGCACGGCGCACCCGTGCATTGGAAAAGTGCAACAGATTGCAACAGTGCGAGTGCGTAACTGTGCGCTTTTGCGACATAAACCCGTTTTGGGCGAAGTGCGAATATCTCCTTTATTCATGCAGGTTTGGTGCGTGTTTGCGCCTCCGTCGCGCAATGCCAGTTTGGATTAGCAAACCAGCGCCTTCAGCCACTCGGCCATCTCTCCTGCCGTCAAAACGCGATCCGAGGGGAGCAAACCAGACCGGCTGAGTTTGGACCGCACTCGGAAACAGCGGGAGACGTATAGACCTCGGCACGAAAGCGGTCAAGGTGCTAGCTGCGAGCGCGCGCGAAAATTTACGGTTGCTGGATCCTCGGGCGGCCGGCGGTTCGGGGCCAGTTGCGGCGGTTCAAGCCGTGCTGCTTGACACCGGAGTTCGGTCCCGGCTTTATCCGTCGCGTCACCTTATGAACTCCAATTTCCTCACGTCTCGCCGCCGCTTCGTCTCCGCCGTTGCCACCACTGCCGCCGCGCTCGCCGCCCCGCGCGTGCTCACTGCCCAGAAGTCCGACAAACAGCTCGTCATCGGCACCGGCGCGCATCGCTACGAAGTCCTCCACAACTGGGCGCAGCTCCCCGCACAATACTCCTGGCAGACCACCCACAACGTCGCTGTGGACCGCGACAACAACCTCTACGTCATCCACGAAGGCCGCGAGAACCTCAAGGACCACCCGTCCATCTTCGTCTTCGACCCTCAGGGCAAGTTCATCCGCGCCTTCGGCAAGCAGTTTCAGGGCGGCGGCCACGGCCTCGAAGTCCGCACCGAGGGCAAGGAGCAGTTCCTCTGGGTCACCGGCTATCAGCAGGTGAAGAGCTTCGCCAAGCTCACGCTCAAGGGGGAGACTGTCTGGCAGAAATACGCGCCCATGGACGCTGGCGTTTATCTCAAGGACGAGGACACCAAGCCCATGAAGCGCTGGGGCCGCGACGCCTTCATGCCCACCAACTATGCTTTCCTTCCTGACGGCGGCTTCTACCTCGCCGATGGCTACGGCTCGTATCGCATCCACCGCTTCCACAAGGATGGCAAGTGGCTCGCGAAGTTCGGCGAACCCGGCACCGGTCCCGGCCAGTTCAACACCCCGCATGGCATCTGGCTTGACGACCGCCCCGGACGCAAGCCCTCAGTTGTCGTCTGCGACCGCGCGAACAAGCGCCTGCAATGGTTCGACCTCGACGGGAAGCACCTTAAGACCCTCGACGGCTTCATCCTCCCTGCAAACATTGATTCGCACAAAGACGTTCTCCTCGTCCCCGACCTCAGCGCCCGCATCACCCTCCTGGACAAGGATGACAAAGTCATTACCCACCTCGGCGAAGACCCCGAGTGGCGCGCCGCCGTGCTCAAGGACGGCATGAAACTCCGCCGCGAGGAAAAGGGCGAAGGCTGGGTCTCCGGCAAATTCCTCCACCCTCACGACGCCTGCTTCGACGCCGCCGGCAACATCTTCGTCGCCGAGTGGGTCAACACCGGCCGCATCACCAAGCTGCGCAAGGTGAGCTAGCCCGTCAGAGTCAGCGGGCCTTTTCTGCGGTGACGATGCTGCGGTCCGCCGCCGTTGGCTGGTGCTTCAGGTTTTGGAAGCCCACTTGTGCGAAGAGTTCCGCCAGCTCGCCGAGCGAGTAGCATTTTCCCTCGGTCGAGTGCATGAGGATCACGGAATACTCGGCCACAGGCAGCGGACCGGTCTTGTCCGCGTGGAGGTGCATGTCGTGGATGATCAGCAAGCCGCCGGGAGCGAGCGCGGCGAAGGACTTCTCCAGCAACTGCTTCACCACCGGTGTGTCCCAATCGTGCAGCACGTTCGAGAACAGATGCATGTCGAAGCCCGTGGGCAGCGGGTCGCGGAACATGTCCCCGGGCAGCACGTTGACGCGCCCGGCGAAGCCGCGCTCGGCGATGTGCTTGGCGGCGACGAGGTCCACGGGTGGTTTCTCGAAGACTGTTGCGTGCACGTCAGGATGGCCTGCCGCGATGGCGCACGCGTAGATGCCGGACCCGCCGGCGATGTCGAGCAGCCGCGTGCGTCCACCGGGGGCGAGCGTCTTGGCCACCGCACGCCCTAGGTAAATGCCCCGGCAGTCCATCGCCGCTGTGAAGCGCCGCGCGAAGTCCTCGTCCTCCATCGCCTTGCTCCACTCCTTTTCGGACTTCGAGCTGCCCCAGTTCGCAGGCTTGTCAGTGCGGAGCACCTTGAGCATGTCGAGCGTGACGGGCCGGTCCTTCAGCGAACCAAAGTAGGGGCCGAGAAACCACGGCGAGCCTTGCACGAGATGTTCGCGTGCGACTTCGGTGACGTGGTGGACACCATTCGCCTCGCGGACAAAGCCGTTGGCCTTGAACAGCGTCAGCATTACGTCCACCGGCCGCGCCGCGAGCTGCAACTCACGGCAAATCGTCGCGGCGTCAGAGGGATAGGCGGCGAGCCAGGTGAAGAAGTCGAGGTGGACCACGGCGGCGTTGAGCAGGTCCACGGCATAAATGCCGTCACGGTAGCGGTAGAGGCGCAGCGGGTCGGAGGATGGGTCGCGGGTTAAATCGAGCATGGGGAGAGGGTGCGGGAGGTGGAGCGTTGCGCAAAGCGCGAAGTGAGACGGAGCGACGCCGGCACGGGTTCAGCATTGGCAAACCACCGGCTCGCTCCTAGTTTTCCGCCATGTCTCTGAACCGTCGCCGTTTCTTCACGCGCACCGGCTTGCTGGCGGCTGTGTCCACCGCCGCTCCGGCCGTCGTCCACGCCGCCGAACCGGGCAATGCCCGGGCTGGTCAAAAACCCCGGCACATCATCCACCTGGTTGCCGATGGCATGGCGATGGCCACGCTTTCCATGGCCGACCATCTTTCGCGTGCCGTGCGCGGGCGCGGGCTGTCTTGGATGAACCTCTACAACCGGCCCGGCACCGTTCCCGCCTACATGGACGTGCGTTCGCTGAACTCCGTCGTGACTGATTCCTCGGCGTCCGCCTGCGCGTGGGGCAGCGGTTCGCGCATCGTCAACGGCACGGTCAATATCCTGCCCGACGGCACGGTTTTGACCCCGCTTTACACGCTCTTCGGCCAGCAGGGCTGGAAGCGCGCGCTCGTCACGACCACGGAAATCACCCACGCCACCCCCTCCGGCTTCGCGGCCAGCGGGCTCAAGCGCGAGGCGGCGGAAAGCATCGCCGTGCAATACCTGGAACGCGGCGTTGAGGTGCTGCTGGGCGGCGGGCAGAAGTATTTCGACTCCGCCAAACGCAAGGACAAGCGGGCCTTGCTGCCGGACTATCAGGCCGCCGGCTATCAGGTCTTCAAGACGGCGAAGGAGTTTGCCGCCGCGAAGAACGAGGAAAAATGGCTGGGCATTTTCGCCAACAGCCACCTGCCGTTCACCGTGGACTGGAACCACGACACGAAGCATCGCGAGACGGTCCCGCATCTCGCCGAGTTGACCCGCAAGGCGCTGGCGAAGCTGGAGAACGAAAATCACTTCATCATGCAGGTGGAGGGCGGGCGCGTGGATCACGGGGCGCACATGTGCGACGCGGTGGCGGCGCTTTACGACCAGATCGCTTTCGATGAGGCGCTGGATGTTTGCCTCGACTTCCAGAAGCGCCACCCGGACACGTTGCTGGTCATCACCACGGATCACCCGACCGGCAATCCGGGTCTCAGCGGCATCGGGCTCAACTACGGCTTCAGCTCCGCGCTCTTCACCAACGTGCAGCGGGTGAAGCAGTCGTTCAGTGAAATTTTCAAGCGGCTCAATGTGCCCGGCCCGGACAGCCTGCCGCTGCCCTTTGGCACCCCGGTGCCCCGCATCGTGGACGACCCAGCCGTCATTGCCTCGGTCATCCGGGAGGCGACCGATTATCGCGTGCCGCCCGAGAAGGCGGCTGCCTTCGCGCCCTTCCTTACTCGCAAGGGCAAGGCGCAGTTCACGGTGATGAACAGCAATGTCGCCCAGCTCGGGCAGCTCATGGCCAACCATCTTGGCATCGGCTGGACCGGCACCGCGCATTGCTCGGACTTCGTCCCGCTGGTGGCGACGGGGCCGGGAGCCGAACGCTTTGGCGGCTTCATCCTGAACACCGATGTATTCCGGCATTACACCGAGTTGGCGGGGATTGATTTCAAGAATCCGTCCGTGCCGATCAAGGAAGACCTCAAGGTGGGGCCGGACTTGGACTTGGAACTGCAAAAAGAACGGGAGAAGGAAGCGAAGCAGAAGTCCGCCGCGCTGTGGGCGGAACAGCATTGGGTGGCGGTGTAAGGCTGGTGGTGGTCCACGTTTGCCCTCACTTCTCGCAGCATGCTTGCCCTGTTCCTCACCGAGCTGACCGCGTTCCTCACGCATCCGGTGGGCTGGCTGATCATCGGTTTTTGCCTGTGGATGCTGGTGGACGCCTTCCGGCGTGAGGAGTGGATGTGGGTGGCGTTCATCATCCTGTTCCCGTTGCTGAACGCGGTGCTCTACTTCTTCATGGTTTACCGGGGCGCGCCTTCGCTCGGCGGCGGTGGTGGTTTCACTTTGCCGGGCCAGGCCACGCGCGGGCGCATTGCGGAGTTGGAGAAGCAGATCCAACTGCTGGACAAGGCGCATCACCATTCGGAGCTGGGCGACGTGTATTTGAAGCAGGGCAAGCTCAAGGAGGCCGA
>Ga0255204_1000390_pt1 | contig 13249 bp, 11 predicted proteins | sample Miss_Colum_RepC__2_FD_188418 | JGI IMG/M metagenome (GOLD analysis project Ga0255204, IMG submission 188418) | Freshwater microbial communities from Mississippi River, Louisiana, United States - Miss_Colum_RepC_8h | ecosystem: Environmental > Aquatic > Freshwater > River | place: USA: Louisiana... | reverse complement strand
CACGCTGTCGTTTGATTCCGGGATGATGTTCGAGCGGCCGTATAACTACGCCGGGCGCGATATCACGCAGACGCTTGAGCCGCGCCTCTTTTACGTGCGAACCCCCTATCGCGACCAGAGCGCGTTTCCGGTTTTCGATACTGCGCCTGCCGACTTCAATTTCGCGCAGCTGTTTTCGGACAACACCTTTATCGGGAACGACCGGATTGCCGATGTGAACCAGCTGACTGCGGCGGCAGTATCGCGGCTGATCGATCCTCAGACCGGTGCCGAAGGGTTGCGTTTTGCGACCGGTTTTCGCAGCTATTTTTCCGATCAGCAGGTGTCGATCCCCGGTGTTGCGCCACGCACCGACAGGCGCTCGGACCTGCTGGTGGCCGCAGCGGGTCCCCTGGGCTCTCACTGGTCCATCGATACCGGGCTCCAGTACAGCATGGCCACCACGGTTCTGCCGCGGTTCAGCGTGGTGGGCCGTTATCTCCCCCCGGACGGTCGGGTGTTGAATGCCGGTGTGCGGTACCGCCGGGACCAGCTGGGGCAAATCGACGTCTCCACCCGATGGCCCATTGTCGATGGCTGGAGTTCCCTGGTTCGGCTCAACTACTCTTTCCTGTCCGAAGGCTATGATCCAGTCAGCCGGGTGGAGAACACCCGCGGGTTCGTCGAGTCGCTGATGGGCTTCGAATACACGGCTTCATGCTGGGCATTGCGCGTGCTCACCCAGCAGTTCCGAACCGCAGCCAACACCAGCACCACCGCATTTTTCCTTCAGCTCGAGTTGAATGGCCTTGGCACGATCGGGCAGAATCCGTTCCTCGTGCTGCAGCGGAACATTCCCGGATACCGCCTGCCTCAGGGCACGCTGGAACCGGGTTCTCGTTTTTTCGGGTACGAATGATGGATGGGGCCATGCTGAATCGTCCGCGGATTGGGTTCATTGCGCTGTTGCTTGCGTGCGTCTGCGGGCTCGTGTCGGCTCAAACCACCCGCAGGCAGGATCTGGGTTCGCTCGACTCGGTGGTGGCCGTCGTCAACGCCGAGGTCATCACCCGCCAGGAACTCTCACGGCAGATCGACCTCGTGCGCCGCCAGCTCGAGAGCCGCAAGATCGAAGTTCCGCCCGCCGAGGTGCTTGCATCGCAGGTGCTCGAGCGCATGATTCTCGATCGGGCGCAGTTGCAGACAGCGCGGGATGGCGGAATCCGGGTCGACGACGCGCAACTCGAACGGGCCATCAGCGGTATTGCGAGCGAGCGTGGTTTGTCGGTTGCCGAATTTCGCAGCCGCGTCGAGCGTGAAGGCATTGCCTGGGAACGTTTGCGTCGCGACATTCGCCAGGAACTGATCCAGGTACGGTTGCGCGAACGAGAAGTCGACAGCCGTGTCCAGATCAGTGATGCCGATGTGGATGCCTTCATTGCCGAGCGCGAGCGGCTTGCCAGTGAAAACGCCGAATTCGATCTGGCCCAGATCCTCGTGCGGGTGGCTGAAGGTGCCTCGAGCGACGAGATCCAGCGGCGTCGCACGCGGGCCGAGGAAGTGCTGTCGGCGGTCTCGCGTCCCGGCAGTGATTTTTCGGCGCTCGCGGCGTCCTATTCCGATGCTGGGGATGCCATGACGGGCGGCTCGCTTGGCTGGCGCAGCGCCGATCGCCTGCCGCAGATTTTCGTCGAGGCAGTGAAGACATTGCAGCCCGGTGGTGCCACCATCGTTCGAAGCCCCAATGGTTTTCATGTGCTCAAGCTGGTCGGCAAACGCGCCGCTTCGGCGGTGGGGTCGGGTGATGCCACCGTCACGCAGACCCGGGTCCGGCACATCCTGATGAGGGTGAGTGACAACCAGAGTGAAAGTGAGGCAAAACGCCGGATAGACGACCTGCGCGCGCTGATCGAACGCGGCGCCGACTTTGCCGATCTTGCGCGTCAGAATTCATCAGATGGCACTGCAGGTCGCGGAGGCGATCTTGGCTGGATCCTGCCGGGAGATACGGTGCCCGATTTCGAACGCGCCATGAACGCGCTCGCACCCGGACAGACCAGCCAACCGGTTCGCACGCCGTTCGGCTTTCATCTCATCCAGGTGCTCGAGCGCCGGCAACAGGCCGCCTCAGGCGAGCGCGCACGCGCAGTGGCCAAGCAGGCGCTTCGCGAGCAGCGGGGCGAAGAGGTCTGGCAGGACTGGCTGCGCCAGTTGCGCGACAGCACCTACGTCGAATATCGGCTCGATGAACGCTGAGCGGCGGGCTGGGGCCCGGCAGCGGCCGCCCAGGGCCGTGGCCGGACACGTTGCTCGCAAGCGGTTCGGCCAGCATTTCCTGGCTGACCGATCAGTCCTGTCGGCGATTGTTCAGGCGATTGCGCCCGCAGCGTCCGACGGATTGCTCGAGATTGGCCCAGGGCTTGGCGTGCTCACTGCAGAACTGCTCCGGGCTGTTCCGCGCCTTGCAGCCGTCGAGATCGACCGCGACCTGTGTGATCGGCTGCGCCGTCGCTTCGGGCCCGAGCAACTCAGCCTGTTCGAGGCCGACGCGCTGCGATTCAATCCCGCCGATGCGGTGGCCGCGCTGGGTGTGTCGCGTCTGCGCGTGGTGGGCAACCTGCCCTACAACATCTCCAGCCCGCTTCTGGTGGCGCTGGTCGAAGCCCGTCACCTGATCCGCGATCAGCATTTTTTGCTGCAGAAAGAGGTGGTCGAGCGGATCGCTGCGGCGCCAGGCTCGACCAGCTTCGGTCGCCTGAGTGTGATCCTGCAGGCCTTCTATGAGGTGGAGCTGCTGTTTGAGGTGCCGCCCGAGGCGTTCGATCCGCCGCCTCGGGTCGATTCGGCAGTACTGAGAATGGTCACCCGCGCGCATCCGCTCACCGACGATCTGGCCGCGCTTCAGGCGGTGCTGACCCCGGCCTTTGGGCAGCGGCGAAAAATGCTCCGCTCCACCCTGATCCCGTGGCTTCGCGAGCGCGGGGTGGACGCGACGAACCTGAGTGGTGAGTGCCGCGCCGAGGAGATCAGCGTGGCGCAATACTGCGCGCTCGCCGGTCAGCTGCGCTCGATCAGTTCAATCTTGTAACCGTCGGGGTCCTGCACGAAGGCAATGACCGACGTGCCGCCCTTGACCGGGCCCGCCTCGCGGGTGATCGTGCCGCCGGCGGCGCGAATGCGTTCGCAGGCTGCTGCGGCGTTGTCGACTGCAATGGCGATATGTCCGAACCCGGCGCCCAGATCGTAGCGATCCACACCATAGTTGTAGGTGAGTTCGAGCACCGACTCGCTGGTCTCGTCGCCGTAGCCGACAAAGGCAAGCGAATATTTCTGCTCAGGGCGATCGGAGGTCCGCAGCAGTTTCATTCCCATCATTTCGGTATAGAAATGGATGGAGCGTTGAAGGTCGCCGACCCGGATCATGGTGTGCAGGATACGCATGGTGAAAGTTCCTGGAGGAGAAAACCGGAGTGATCAGCCCTCGGGCATATCGTCGTAATGATGCTTGAGCGTGTCGCGCACACGCTCGTAGTCTGGAAAGAGGCGTTCAACCACCGCCCAGAAACGCGGTCCGTGGTTGAGTTCGATCAGATGGGCGAGTTCATGCGCGATCACATAGTCGACAACCTCGGCAGGGAAGTGAACGAGTCGCCAGTTGAGCCGGATCGCGCCGTCTGGGCCGCAGCTGCCCCAGCGGGTGCGCGCCGACGACAGTGCCCAGCGTGAGGGAGCCCGGCCAAGCCGCTCGGCGAAAATCGGGATCTGCCGGGCAAACACCTCGCGGGCCTGCTCGCGCAACCATTTCTGGAGCACATCGCGAATGGCCTCGGCCGTGGCGTTGGCCGCCAACCCAACCAGCAGGCGCTCGCCCTCCCGGCGTACGCCGCTCACCGCCGGATCGAGGGTGAGGGTGAGCGTGTCGCCAAGCAGCCGGATGGGTGCGCCGTGTTCCCAGCGCGGCATCATGTCCTGGCGGCGCCGCTCGTGATCCTGCCACTCGGCGAGTTTGCGCAGAATCCAGTCGGCCTTCTCCTGCAGCGCGCGCTCGATCTCCCAGACCGGCACCCAGCGTGGGGCGCTCACGCGAAGGCCCCGGCTGTCGATCTGAAAACCGATCGTGCGACGTCGACTGCGCACCAGGTCCCAGCGGACCGGCTGATGCCGGAGCATGGCAAAGCGCCGGCTCTGGGGCGGCGGCGATGCATCGGGCGGGGCGTCGAATTGCAGCGAGAGCTGGCTGGCGGAGGGCGTTACCGGGCGAGGTTTGCGTCTAAAAAGAGAGAGCACGTTCAAGAGACTTTCGATTCCAGGTCGGTGGCAGCAGGGAGGTAGCGTTCGGGACTCAGGCGTCGCATTTCGGATTCGATCCATTGCTCGACTGCCCGATTGAGAGCATCCGGGCTGAGACCATCCGGTGCGATGGGTGGGCCGATCGATACGGTGATGGTACCTGGACGCTTGATGAAGGCTTTGCGCGGCCAGCATTCACCGGAATTCACGGCGATGGGAACCACCGGCGCACCGGTGCGCACAGCAAGGCGCGCGCCGCCCGACTTGTAGCGGCCTTGCGAGCCGACAGGCGTTCGCGTGCCTTCGGGGAACATGATGATCCAGCGCCCCTGCGCGAGTTTGGTCGCGCCCTGAGTGGCGACATGTTCGAAGGCGTCGGCGCCTCGCCCGCGATTGATGTGGATCATGTCCAGCAGTGCAATACCCCAGCCGAAAAAAGGCAGCCACAGCAATTCGCGCTTGAACACGAAGCAGAGTTCGCGTGGCATGTAGGAGGGGTAGAACAGGGTTTCCCATGCCGACTGGTGCTTCGACAGCAGGATTGCCGGCCCATCGGGCAGGTTGGACATGCCTTGAATTTCCCAGCGGATGCCGAGAATGGCCCGGGCTGCGATCACTTGCCAGCGCGGCCAGGCGACCGTGATCCGGTAGCGAAGCGGTCTGGGAAGTGGCGCCATCAGGAGGCACAGAAACGCCATCGGAACCACGGTCACCGCCTGAAATATCAGAAAGGTGACAGCCCGCGCAGCCCCAAGCGCAGGCGGCGGGGATGGCATGGATGAGACAGGCTCAGCCAACCGAGAGCCTTGAAATGTCGGCGACCCCGTTCATCAGGGCGTGCAGGCGGGCAAGCAGCGCAAGCCGATTGGCGCGCAACACCGGGTCGTCAGCCATGACCATGACTGCATCAAAGAAGCGATCGACAGGTTCGCGGGCCTCGGCGAGCAGGGCAAGCGCAGCGCCATAGTCGTGCAGGCCCAGCCGCGCCGAGACCTCGGGCTCGAGTCGCGAAACCGCTTCACCCAGCGCCACCTCGGCGGGTTCGACGAACCGCGCGGGGTCGGTGACAGGCGCAGCTTCGGCGCCGGATTTCCGCAACAGGTTGCCGATTCGCTTGTTGGCTGCAGCAAGCGCCTGCGCCTGCGGGAGCTGCGAGAACGCGCGTACGGCCTCGAGCCGGTCGGGCACCCGGGCCAGATCTGCCGGACGCTGTTCAACGACCGATGCGGTCTCCTGGGCGTTGTAGCCCCGCTCGCGCAGGTAACCCGAGAGCCGTTCGTGGAGGAAGGTTTCGAGTTCGACGGGCGCGGGCTTGACGCGATCGCCGAAGGCCGAGAACGCAGCGTTGATGAGGGCAGGCAGGGAGAGCGACAACCGCTTTTCGATCAGGATGCGGATCACGCCCAGCGCATGGCGCCTGAGTGCGAAGGGGTCTTTGTCGCCGGTGGGGAATTGTCCGATTCCGAACATGCCAGCGAGCGTTTCGAGCTTGTCTGCGAGCGCGAGCAGCGTTCCGCACTCGGTTTGCGGGAGCACATCGCCAGCAAAGCGCGGCTGGTAGTGCTCGACGATCGCCTGAGCAACCTCGGCCGGCTCGCCATCATGGAGCGCGTAGTAGCGGCCCATGACCCCTTGCAGCTCGGGGAACTCTCCCACCATGCCCGTGAGCAGGTCGGCTTTGGCAAGGAGCGCTGCGCGGTCGAGCGTCTGCGCGTCGCGACCTGCGAGGCTGGCGAGCGCGCCGGCGATGGCGCGCACGCGCTCGACCCGTTCGGCCTGTGTGCCAAGCTTGGCGTGATAAACAACCGACCCGAGCTGGGCCACCCGCGCGGCAAGCGGCGCCTTGCGATCCTGTTCGAAGAAGAATCGCGCATCGGCCAGGCGGGGACGAACCACCCGCTCGTTACCATCGATGATGGCAGAGGGGTCGTCCGCCTCGATATTGGAGACGATCAGGAACCGCGACAGCAGTCGACCTTCAGCATCGAACAGCGGGAAATATTTCTGGTTGGTGCGCATGGTGAGGATCAGGCACTCCTGCGGCACCTGCAGGAACTGTTCCTCGAACTTGCCTTCATAGACCACTGGCCACTCGACCAGCGCGGTGACCTCGTCCAGCAGCGGCTCAACCTGCGCCGCCTCGCCAAGCGAGGCGCCGAGTGCCTGGGCGCGGGCTTCAAGCGCATCCCGGATACGATCGCGCCGGCGCTCGAATGAGGCGAGCACCTTGCCGGGTGATTCGAGCGCCGCTTCATAGCCCGACGCGTCGCTGATGGTGATGGGCCCATTGGACAGAAAACGGTGACCTTCGGTGATCCGGTCAGAGACGAGCCCGAGAGCGTGTGCCTCGATCACGTGAGCGCCATGCAGCACCATCAGTCGGTGCGCGGGGCGGACGAAGCTCACACTGGTGAGGCCGTCGGCCAGCTGGTACTGCATGACTTTCGGAATGGGGAGCGCGGTGAGCGCGGTGTTGATGAGTGCGGTGATGCATTGCGCGAGCGTGTCGCCAGGCACGGTGCTGCGCCAGTAAAAGCACTCTTGCTTGCCGTCGCTTGCGCGCGTGAGCGCCTCGATGCTTGCGCCCTGGCGCTCAGCCCACTTGAGGAGGGCCTGGGTGGGGGTGCCCGCTGCGTCGAGTCCAACCTTGACCGAGGGGCCCTTTGCCTCGACCGTGCGCTCGGGCGCGTGGGCGAGCACATTGGCGATCCGGACGGCCAGTCGGCGCGGCGTGGCGAAGCGCTCGGTGCGCGTGCCCGCCTCGGCAAGGCCCCGCTCGACCAGTGAATTCAGCAGGCTCTGGGAAAAAGCCTCGCTGATACGCGACAGCGCCTTGGGTGGAAGCTCTTCAGTGAAGAGCTCGATCAGCAGCGGTTGGGTCATGGGTCAGGCCGCCTTCGGCTGCGGTTTCAGCATGGGGAACCCCAACCGTTCGCGCGACTCGTAAAACGCCTGCGCCACCGCGCGAGCGAGGTTACGGACGCGACCAATGTAGGCCGCACGTTCGGTGACCGAGATCGCCCCGCGGGCATCGAGCAGATTGAAGGTGTGCGAGCACTTCATGACCATTTCATAGGCCGGCAGCGCGAGCTGTGCCTCGATGAGCTTGCGGGCCTCGGCTTCGTATTCGCCGAAGTGCCGAAACAGCATGGTCGCATTCGAGTGCTCGAAGTTGTAGGTGGACTGCTCGACCTCGTTCTGGTGGAACACATCGCGGTAGAGGATGTCGTCGGTCCAGCGCAGATCGAACACGCTTTCCACCCGCTGCAGGTACATGGCAAGGCGCTCCAGACCGTAGGTGATTTCGCCAGTCACCGGTTGGCATTTGAGCGAGCCCACTTCCTGGAAATAGGTGAACTGCGTGACCTCCATGCCGTTCAGCCAGACCTCCCAGCCCAGGCCCCACGCACCGAGCGTGGGCGACTCCCAGTCGTCTTCCACAAACCGTACATCGTTGGACTGCAGATTGATGCCAAGCGCTTCCAGGGACCCCAGGTAGAGCTGCAGGATGTTGGGGGGCGAGGGCTTCAGCACCACCTGATACTGGTAGTAGTGCTGCAGCCGGTTGGGATTGTCGCCATAGCGGCCGTCCTTGGGGCGGCGCGAGGGCTGAACATAGGCCGCCCGCCAGGGCTCGGGGCCGATGGCCCGCAGAAAGGTGGCGGTGTGAAAGGTGCCGGCGCCTACTTCCATGTCGTAGGGCTGAAGCAGCGCGCAGCCGTGACTGTCCCAGTATTGCTGGAGCCGGAGAATGGTTTGCTGAAAGGTCTGCATGAAGAGGGGCCGCGGTCGCTGCGAAACCCGTGATTCTAGCGGGTCTCCTCTGCGCGACGGATGGATTCCCGCTGCCGAACCCTCAGGTGAGTCAAGAGCGCTTGCGCAGCTCAGCGACGCCGTGCGAGCAGGCTCGCCGACACCAGCAGCGCAAGCGCGGTCAGCCACGCTGGCAGATTGGCCCAGCGCGCGAAGGGTGTGATGCCCTGGGTGGGCGTGATGGTGAGGCGCAGCGCACCGACCTGCTGGCCCGGCAGCCGGTCGAGCACCACACCCCGATGGTCGATCGCCGCCGTCACGCCGGTATTGGTGGCGCGGAGCATCGGCCGCGCCAGTTCACGCGACCGCATGCGCGCGATCTGCAGGTGCTGTTCCTGGGCATGCGAATCGCCGAACCAGGCAATGTTGCTGACATTGATCAACAAGTTGGCGCCCGCTCTCACCTGGCGCGCGAGTTCGTCGCCAAACAGGTCCTCGTAGCAGATGTTGAAAGCAATCAGATGGCCCGTGATGTCCAGCATTGGCTGGCTTTCGCGTCCGCGACCAAAGTCGCCCAGCGGGATGTTCATCATGGCGACGAACCAGCGAAACCCCCACGGGATGAACTCGCCAAACGGCACCAGATGAGTCTTGTCGTAGCGGCTGACGATCGTACCCTCCGGGCCGATCACCGCGACGCTGTTGGTGAGTTGCCGGACATTCTCCTGAGCGACCAGCGGCATGCCGATTGCGACCCTTGATCCTCCGGTGAGCGCTCGCCGGATTCGCTCGGTGATTTCAGGCGGTGTCAGGTGCCAGGGAATGGTCCAGGCGGTTTCGGGCAACACGGTGAGGTGCGCCCGGCCGGGCTGCAGCGCGTCGGCGTAGGCGCCCATGGTGGCGCGCGCACGGGTCGCGTCAAACTTCATGTCCTGCGCGACGTTGCCCTGGATCAGATCCACATGAAGCGGCGTGGTCGCTGCCGTTTCCCACTGGAATTGCTCAGCGAGCCAACCGACCCCGGCGAGCGCAATGGCAATGACGAGCGGCGCCCCTTGCAGTGTGCGGCGTTGCAGCGCATCACGGACCGCGAGTCCGGTGAACGCGGCGCTCAGGCACGCTGCTGCGCCCACACCGAAGACACCCACCAGCGGCGCAAGCCCGCCAAAAGGTCCGTCGGTATGCGCATAACCGGGCGCGAGCCACGGAAATCCGGTGAAGAGCCATCCGCGCAGCAACTCGGCCAGGGTGAAGGCACCCGCCAGCGCACAGGCCAGCGCAGTCGTGCACAGGCGGCCATTCGGGTGGGCGCCGCGAGCCCGGCTGAGCCACGTGGCGAGTGCGTTAGCGGCTGCAGGAAAGATCGACAGATACGCACAGAAGAGAAGGAGTGCCAGCCCGGCGAGCGGCGCCGGCATACCGCCATAGCGGTGCATGCTGATGAACAGCCAGCAGACGCCTGCGACAAACCAGCCCAGCCCGAATGCAAACCCGAGCGCAGCCGACCGGCGTGTGCGGCGGTGTGTTTCGCCCTGCGAAGCGGTGAGCGCGGCAAACAGGCCGAAGGCCAGCCACTGCAGCCACCAGGCGCCCGCCACCGACAGGGAGAGCGCGTGGATCAGGCCGAGCGCAAGGGCTGCGAGCAGCGCGGGCGTGAAGCCGCGCTCAGTTCGCATCGTCCGCGACAGGCGCCGGCGCCGCCGCGGCGGAGCGCTCAACCAGGAACAGGTGCGCCTGACGCGCGTCGGCGCGAAGCACCTCAAAGAGCATGCCGCCTATCGTGACCCGTTCGCCGCGGCGGGGCACGCGCCCGAGGCGATCGGTGACCAGTCCGCCGATGGTGTCGAAGCCCTCGTCGGCGATCTCGGTGTGCATCGCCGCGTTCACCTGATCGACCGAGGCGAGCGCGCGTACGCGAAAACGCGGACCACTCGCACCAGGCTCGACCGACACCACATGATCGGACTCCTCGTCGAAATCGAACTCGTCTTCGATATCGCCCACGATTTGTTCGAGCACATCTTCGATCGTGATCAGGCCCGCCGATCCGCCGTATTCATCGACCACGATCGCCAGGTGGTGCCGGCCGGCGCGAAACTCGTGCAGCAGCACGTTGAGCCGCTTGGACTCCGGCACAAACACAGGCGGGCGCAGCAGATCGCGGATATCGGCGGCAGGATCGATCTGCAGGCGCAGAAGATCCTTGGCGTGCAGGATGCCGATCACGCGATCGCGATCGCCATCGACCACCGGAAAGCGCGAATGCGCCGTTTTGACCACGCGTGGCAGAAACTGCTCGGGGGTTTCGCGGATCTCGATCACTTCCATCTGCGCACGCGGCACCATGATGTCGCGAACCGACAGTTGAGAAACCTGAAGCACGCCCTCGATCATGGACAACGCCTCGGCATCGAACAGAAAACGTTCGTGCGCGCGGCGAAGGAGTTCAATCAGTTCGTGTCGATCGTCCGGCGTGCGCAACAGCATCGCGGACAGGCGTTCGATGAAGGTTCGTTTTCGTTCACCTGCCGGCAGGGGGTCTGACATGGATCCGATGGGTTGTGACGACGCGTAGAGCATACACCGGCAACCCGGTGCTTTCCATGACTGCCCTACGGGGTCTCGGCATAGGGGTCGGGGATACGGAAGCGCCGAAGGGCAAGGCTCTCGAGGGACTGCATGCGGCGCGCGTCTTCATCCTGTTCGTGGTCGTGCCCCTGCGCGTGCAGCACGCCGTGGATCACCAGATGCGCAAGACGCCACGCGAGCGGCCAGCCCGCGCGACGGGCCTGTTCGCGCAAGACCGGTACGCAGAGCACGATGTCGGCCTGAAGGCGGGGGCGTGGCTTGCCCGACAAATGAACCCGGGTGCGCGGCTCGGTGTTCTCGTAGATGAACGTGAGCACGTCGGGGGCGTAGCTGCGCTTGCGATAGCCCGCATTGAGCGCGCATGCCTCGGCACGGTTGACGAACCGCAAGGTGAGGTCGGCATCGCTTTCAAGCACCGCCAGCACCCAGCGACGGAATTGCGCGCGCGAGGCGGGGAGGGCAGTCACCCCTGAACCGGTTTGAAGCGCAAGCGTGAGCGATGCGGCAGCGGCCCGCGCGCGCTGCCGCTGCGGTCTAGCGCGTGGTGGGTGGGGCGTGCTTTTCATAAGCCTCGACGATCCGGGCCACCAGCGGGTGGCGTACCACGTCGGTGCTGTCGAAGTGCGTGAAGGCGATGCCGCGCACACCAGCGAGCACGCGGCGGGCTTCGATCAGACCGGATGCCTGGCCCTTGGGCAGATCGATCTGGGTGGCATCGCCTGTCACCACGGCCTTCGATCCAAACCCGATGCGGGTGAGAAACATTTTCATCTGCTCGGGGGTGGTGTTCTGGGCCTCATCAAGAATGATGAAGGCGTGGTTGAGCGTTCGGCCGCGCATGTAGGCGAGCGGCGCAATTTCAATGGCCTGCTTCTCGAACATTCGCGCGGTACGATCAAATCCGAGCAGGTCGTAGAGTGCGTCGTAGAGGGGCCGAAGATAGGGGTCGACTTTCTGCGACAGGTCGCCCGGCAGAAAACCCAGGCGCTCACCGGCTTCCACTGCGGGTCGTGTGAGCACAATGCGTTTGACTGCGTCGCGCTCGAGCGCATCGACGGCACATGCCACCGCGAGATAGGTCTTGCCGGTGCCCGCGGGCCCGATGCCGAAACAGACGTCATGCGCGAGGATGTTGCGCAGGTACTCGCGCTGCCTGGGGGTGCGGCCCTGCAGATCGGTGCGGCGGGTGTGCAGAACCGGTGAGTCGTCGGTGCCGGCGGGCTCGGCGCCGGCTGCTGCCGCACTGGCGCGACCGCGAAGCTCGACCAACCCGAGCTGGATGTCGTCCAGTGACAGTGACCCCGCCGACAGTCCGTGGAAATGCATGATCGCATCGCGTGCCTGGCGGTTGGCAACGCCCGGGCCTTCAATGGTGAAGTGCGCATGGCGGCGGCTTACCTGCACGCCATAGGCAGCAGCAATTTGCGCGAGGTTGGCATCGAGCGGGCCACACAGGTTGGCCAGACGCTGGTTGTCGCCTGTGCTCCCGGCGTCGGTGAGATCGAATTCGAGCCGCGCGTCGCGCCGTCCGCGTGCTGCACCAGCACCCCGCGGGGTCAGGGCCTCAGTCATGGATGAGCACGTCTCCACGCAGCGAGTGCGGGAACGCCGTGGTGATCCGGATATCGACGAACTGGCCAAGCAGACGGTCGGGCCCCGGGAAATTGACGATGCGGTTGTTGGAGGTGCGTCCGCTCAATTCGGTGGCGTCTTTTTTTGCGCGACCTTCAACCAGCACCCGCTGAACGCTGCCCACCATGGCAGCGCTGATGGCGCGGGCCTGGGTGTCGATCTGGGCCTGCAGCCGCTGCAGGCGCTCGAGTTTGACCGCCTGCGCTGTGTCGTCCGGCAGGTCGGCAGCGGGCGTGCCGGGGCGCGCGCTGAACACGAACGAGAACGATGCATCAAAGCCGATGTCTTCGATCAGCCGCATGGTCTGCGCGAAATCGGCCTCGGTCTCGCCGGGAAAGCCGACGATGAAATCGGACGACAGGCAAACCTCGGGACGCGCCACCCGAAGCTTCCGGATGATGGACTTGTATTCGAGCGAGGTATAGCCCCGTTTCATGGCGGCAAGGATTCGGTCGGAACCCGACTGAACCGGCAGGTGAACCTGGGTGGCGAGTTTCTCGATTGCGCCATGGGCGTTGATGAGGCGCTGCGAGAACTCGCGCGGATGCGAGGTGGTGTAGCGGATGCGTTCGATACCCGGGATCTCCGCAACATATTCCAGCAGCAGCGCGAAGTCTGCCTTCTCGGCGGTGTCGCCCATCGGTCCGAGGTAGGCATTTACGTTCTGGCCCAGCAGTGTGATTTCGCGAACCCCCTGGTCGGCGAGTCCGGCGACCTCGGTGAGTACATCGTCAAAGGGACGGGAGACCTCCTCGCCACGGGTATAAGGCACGACACAGAAACTGCAGTATTTGCTGCAGCCTTCCATGATGGAGACGAAGGCGGTGGCACCGTCGGTTCGGGCCGGCGGCAGGTGATCGAATTTTTCGATTTCAGGAAAGCTGATGTCCACCTGCGAGCGGCCGGTCTGCGCGCGCTCGCGGAGCAGCTGCGGCAGCCGGTGCAGGGTCTGGGGCCCGAACACCACGTCGACAAACGGCGCGCGGGCAACGATGTTGGCGCCTTC
>Ga0255204_1000389_pt1 | contig 13287 bp, 13 predicted proteins | sample Miss_Colum_RepC__2_FD_188418 | JGI IMG/M metagenome (GOLD analysis project Ga0255204, IMG submission 188418) | Freshwater microbial communities from Mississippi River, Louisiana, United States - Miss_Colum_RepC_8h | ecosystem: Environmental > Aquatic > Freshwater > River | place: USA: Louisiana... | reverse complement strand
GCGGATTACTCTGCCTTCAAGCCCTCCATCGCCGCGTCCGACAAGGACCTGACCGACTATTTCGAGCAGGCCGGCAGCCGCTACGACATCCCCCCGCAGATGGTGGTGGAGATCCTCGATTTCCCCGCGCTCGACTTCCTTTCCAAGGTCACCCTCGCGGATTCCGACGTGCGCGCGTTCTACGACGCCAACCCGTCGCGCTTCCCGAAGCCGGCGGACCCGGCCAAGAACGACCCGACCAAGCCTCAGGTTACCCCGCCCGCGGACCCGGCGGCGGACTTCGCGGCTGTGAAGCCCCAGGTTGAATCGGCCCTGCGTTTCGAACGCGCGCAGAAGCTTTCCGCCAAAGCGGCCAGCGACCTCTCGCTCGCCCTTTTCGAATCCAAGGCCCGCACCCCGGAAGCGGTCGCGGCCTTCATCGCCTCCCGCAAACTCACCACCAAGCCCGTGCCCGCGTTTTCGCGCGAAGGCTCGCCGGCGGAGCTGGGCGGCTCGACCGAGGCGGTTTCCGAGGCTTTCCGGCTAAACAAGGACCGTCCGGTGTCCGACGCCATCACCACTCCGACCGGTTCGCTGATCCTCGTTTGGAAAGAAACCCGCCCCAGCCGCAAGCCGCTCTTCACCGAGGTGAAGGAAAAGGTGACCGCCGATCATGCCGAGGGCGAGCGGCGCAAAAAGTTCATCGAGCTGGGCAAGACCGCGAAAAGCGCCTACGAGGCCCGGATCAAGGCCGGCGAGACACTCGAGCAGGCGACGACCGCGGTGGCCACCGCCACCGGCCTAAAACTCGAGGCGAAGGCCGTTCCCGCTTTCACCCTGAGGAATCGCCCGCAGGATCTCGACTTCAGTGTGCTCGGTGCGCTGGAGCGCCTCGAGAAGGGCAACCTCTCCGACATGGTCGTGACCGGGGACAAAGGCATCTTCGTCCTCGCCGTCGACAAGCAGGCGCCCGACCTGACCGACAAGAACCCCCGCTTCAACGAATCGCGCGACCAGATCGCCTCCTTCACCGCCCGCATCGGTGCTTCCGCCGTTTTGTCCGAACTGGTGGAGGAAGAGCTCAAGAAGACGACCCCGCCGGTCGCCCGCTGAAGCGGGTGACGGCGCGGCGCGATCCGGGCGAGGCCCACCCCGGACCAACGAAATCGCATGCCGCTCCGCCGCTACGCCCCGTTGAAGCCGCCCTGCCGACTCTGCGGCGAGGGTTTTGACCACATGCAGCCGGCCGGCACCCGGGATCTCGACGCGTGCCCGCGCTGCGGACTGCAGGTCAGGGGCGTCGGGGCGCAACCCGTGAATTCCCCGCAACTTTCCGCGCCTCTCTCCGTCTCGCGCGCCAGACAAGCCGGCTTCAAGGTTTTCAAACGCACCTCGGGCGGGGAATTCGAACTGCAGTAACTTTTTTCCCGACCGGGTGTTTTTTGGCTCGGCCGCCGCCGTCTCTTTAACTGAATTTCAAGTCATGCGCCGTCTCCCCGCCTCCGCTCTCGTTCTTTTCTGCACGCACCTCACGGCCGCATTCGCCCAGCCGATGGCCCCGGGCGGCGCCCAGATCGTCATTTCGCCCGACAAGGAGTTCACCCTTGAAGAGGCGGTGGCGCTTGCGCTCCAAAAAAACTTCAATCTCCGCATCCAAGCCGTCTCACGCGACAACGCGAAGGCGAACGTCGAGATCCAGGAGGCGGGCTTCGACCCGACCCTCACCGCGAGCATGAATCGCTCGGTCAACCAGTCGGCCTCCACGACCAGCCGCCTCGACGGCACCACCTCGCAGGGCCCCCGAAACGACAACACCGTGATGCGGGCCGGCGTGAACCTGCCGCGGATCTCGGCGACCAACGCGACCCTGGGGATCTCCACCAACCTCTCGCGCGGAGCGACCAACTCGGTCAACTCGCTGTTCAACCCGGCCTACAACAATGGCGTCTCCGCCACGCTGAACCAGCCGTTGTTCCGCGACTTCGGACGCAAAGCCGCGCTTGCCGCGCTCGACAACGCCCGCCTCGGGTTCGCCATCGCCAACATCAATTACAAGGGCACGGTGCTGAACACGGTCAGCACCACCGAGAACCTCTACTACAACCTGGTTGCCGCCCGGGAGGCCCTCCGCATCGCCCAGCTCAGCCTCGAGAGCAGCCAGCGACTGTTCGACGAGAACAAGGCTCGCCGCTCCACCGGCGTGATGACCGATCTGGACGTGCTCAGCGCCGAGGTCGGCGTCGCCCGTGCGCGGAATACCGTCGTTCAGCGCGATCAGGCGGTGCGTGACGCCGAGGAGCGACTGCTCAACCAGATCAATGCCGCCGGGCTGGACGCACGCATCGGACCGGTCGCCTTCTCCCCTTACGCGGAGGGTTCGCCCAACTTCGCCTCCTCCTACAAACTGGCGCGCGACTTCTTTCCCGACACCCTTTCCCAGGAGCAGACCATCAAGCAGCTCGAGATCAGCCTCGACACCGCCCGTCGCAACCTGAAGCCCAACGTGGATCTCGTCGCCAGCCTCGGCTACTCGGCGCGCACGACCAACGCCAACTACCAGCAGGCCATCGCTAACCTGCCCAATGATCATGGCAACAACTGGTCCCTCGCCCTGAACTATTCCGTGCCATGGGGTCAACATGCGGAGAAGGCCCGTGAGCGGCAGGCCTCCAACAGCGTGTCCTCCGCCCGCCTGCGCCTGGAGCAGCTCGAGGCCCAGCTGATGCTCGACGTGCGGCTGGCGGTGCGCGCGGTCGAGACCAACCTCGTTTCCGTGGAGATCGCGGCCAAGGCCACCGAGCTCGCCTCGCGCCAGTTCGACCAGCAGAAGGCGCGCTTCGACGCCGGCCTCTCCACCAGCCGTATCGTGCTCCAATTCCAGGATGACCTCGAGAACGCGCGCATCTCTGAACTGCAGGCCAAGCTCGCGCTACGCCGCGCCGTCGCCGAGCTCCGCCGGCTCGAGGGCACCTCGCTGCAGCGCTTCCGCCTCCCGGTGGAATAGCGCGTGTCCGCCGGTCTCCTCCTCCGCATCCTGCTTTGGGGCTGGTTCGCCGCCGCCATCCTGGCCGGCCACCGGCTGACACTCCGTCACTTGCCTCCGGCCGCCCTCGCGGGCATGGTGCCCGTTCTGGCCGGACTGGCGTGGATGCTCACGCGTCGGCTTTCATCACTCCGCGCCTTCTGTGCCGAGGTTGATATTCGCGCGCTGGTACTGCTGCAGGTCGTGCGTGCCTCCGGCCTGTACTTTCTTTTCGGAGAGGGCGCGGCCGGCCTTCCGCGCGGGCTCGCCCTCTTCGCGGGCGCCGGCGACCTGATCGTCGCCGTGATGGCCCTGCCGGTCGCTTTCGCGCCCATGGACGGGGAAACCCGCGCGCGCGCCATCCGGATCTGGAGCGTCGTCAGCCTGCTTTCCTTGCTCGCTTCGGCCGGGCTGCTGCTCCGGCTGGCCCTGGGCGAGCCCCTGCAGTTGCTGCCTTTCGCCTACCTTCCTCTCAGCCTCTATCCGACTTTCCTCCTGCCCCTTCTGCTCGCGGCGCAGGCCGTTCTCCTCGGCCGGGCTCTCGGCCGCGGGGGCAGCGGGTCCGACCGTTAGGTCGCGTAAGCCGGAGGGAAAATCGCGTCGACGGCGGCCAGTTCCGCCACCGACACCACCCGGTGGGACGGCAGCTGGGTCCGGAACCACGTCCGTTGTTTTTTAACCAACGCGCGGGTGTTGGCGATGATCTCATCCCGCAAGGCCGCCATGGGTAGCTCTCCGGCCAACGTTGCCAGCACCTCGCGGTAACCGATGGCGCGCGCCGCGCTCGGGTTCGCGGCCAATCCGAGGGGAACCAGCCGCTTCACTTCCTCGACCAGCCCCGCCGCCAGCATCGCATCGACTCGCTGCTCGATCCGCCGCGTCAAATCCGCCGGTTCGCGCTCCAGAAGCGTCAACTCCAGGCGAAACCCCGCGAAGGCTCCGGGCCGGCGGGCAAACTCCTCCGCCAGTTCCAGCAGGGTTCGGCCGGACACGAGGCAGCGCTCCAAGGCCCGCGCCACCCGCCGCGGGTTAGCCGCATCCAACGCACCCAGCCCTTCCGGGTTCAGCTCCCGGAGCCGGGCAACGGCTTCCGGCAGGGACATCACCGCGACCTTGTCCCTGACGCCCGGCTCGACCGCCACGTCATCCGCCACCGGGGCGAAAAAAGACCGCAGGTAAAAACCGCTCCCCCCCGTCACCAGCACCCGCCTTCCCCGGCGCAGAATGTCGTCCACCGCCCGCCGCGCCTCGTTGACGTAGCGGACGACATCCATCGGTTCCCGAAGATCGCGGCAATCCACGAGATGGTGGGGCACCCGCCGCAACTCGTCCCGCGTCGGCTTGGCCGTGCCGATGTCCATGCCGCGGTAGAAAAGCAAAGAGTCGCATGACACGATCTCCGCGCCGTGGCGCTCCGCCCAGCGCAAGGCCCACTCGGTTTTTCCCACGGCGGTGGGGCCCGTCAGGAGGTGGAGGGTCGCGGGGGCGGTCACAGTCTTGAAATTCATCCGTGGCATCCGCCCGCGCGGCGGTCAAAGAGTAACCCCGTTGAAGACGCGTCTTATTGCGAACCCGCGCTCCGGTGGCGCCTCCCGCGCCCTCGATCCGGCCAGGAAATTCGCCGCGGCCGCCGGCGCGGAGGTGCGCCTGACCGCCCGGGCCGGACACGCGGGCGAGTTGGCGCGCGAGGCTCTGGCCGACGGCTGCGAACTCGTCGTGGCGGTCGGGGGCGATGGAACGATCAACGAAGTGGCCGCCGCGCTGGTCGGCACCGGGGCGGTGCTCGGCATCGTCCCCGGCGGTTCCGGCAACGGCCTCGGGCGCGCGCTCGGGCTGGGGCTCTCGGCCGTGCGGGCACTGGAAATCCTGAAACAGGGCCGGCCACGCTGGATCGACACGGGGCTCGCGGACGGTCGACCGTTCTTCAACCTCGCCGGTCTCGGCTTCGAGGCGGAGATCGCCGCGCGATTCAACCGTTCCTCGCACCGCGGGCTGACCGGTTATCTCCGCGTCGCGGCGGGCAGTCTGGATCTGCTACGGGCGTCGCGTTTCACGATCACCACGGAAACGTGCCGCCGGCAGATGGCAGCCCTCACTCTCACGGTGGCCAACGGCCAGCAGTTCGGGGGCCACGCCCTGATCGCGCCCCGGGCGCGACTCGATGACGGCCGGCTCGATCTCACCGCCGTGCCGCCGCCGACCGTCTGGAACGCGCTGCCGTTGGTCCTCGCGCTCTTCCGCGGCACGCTCGCGAAGCGCCGCGGCGTTGTGATGACGACCGGCGCGCGGTTCGTCGTGGAACGCCCTCGGCCAGGCCCATTGCACACCGACGGAGAGGTGCACCCCGCCGGCACCCGGATTGTTTTCGAGGTACGCCCGGCCAGTCTCCGAGTCATGGCTCCGGCCGGTTGAACGGCTCGCGGTCCCGCCGCCGGGACTTCGCCAGGGCGCCCTTGCGAACCATCCCGAGCTGAGCACAAGAAATGCTAAACAGCATCATGCCCCCCGCCACCGCGCCGAAAAGACGACCGACCTCCGGTACCGTCGTGGTCGAGCGCGGGCTGCGCGCATGGACCTTGGCGGTGTTGGCGTTTCTGTACCTCCCGATCGCGGTGCTGGTGGTGTACTCCTTCAACGCCTCCCGCCTCAATGTGTCCTGGCAGGGCTTCACGCTCGATTGGTACCGCCAGCTCGCGGTGAACGCCCCTCTCAAGCAGGCGGCTTGGAACAGCCTCGTCGTGGCGCTGGCCACCACGGTGCTCTCCATCGTGATCGGAACCGGCGGCGCCTGGCTGCTCCACCGCCACCGCTTTCCCGCGTCACGGCTCATCCAGACGCTGGTCGCGCTACCCATGGTGATGCCCGAGATCCTGCTCGGCATCAGCTTGCTGGTGCTTTTTGCCACCGCCGGCGTGCCGCTCGGTTTCACCACGGTCATCATCGGCCACGTGACCTTCAGCTTCCCGTTCGTGCTGGTGGCGGTCCAGGCCCGCCTGCGCGGAATGGATCCGGCGCTCGAGGAGGCCGCGCTCGACCTCGGGGCGACACCGTGGCGGGCGTTCCGGCTCGTCATCCTTCCCTACCTGCGGCCCGCCATCGCCGCGGGCGGCCTGATGGCCTTCACGCTGTCGTGGGACGAGCTCATCGTCACGTTCTTCACCGCCGACGCGGCCTCCGCGACCCTTCCCCTGCGCATCTTCGGCCTCGCGAAGGTCGGGCTGAATCCGATGATCAACGCCCTCTCCGCGCTCTTCGTCCTGGCCACCGTGGCCTTTGTCATCTTTTCCGCGCGTCTCCGCCGCGATGCCGCGGCGAATCCCCTTCCACCATGAAAACCAAACGACTGCTCGCCCTCGCCGCCGGCTTGCTCGCCGGCCTTGCCCCCGCCGGAGCCGCCGAACTCAACCTGTTCGGCTGGTCGGAATACGTCCCCCAGAACGTCATCGAGGCCTTCACCAAGGAGACCGGGGTGAAGGTCAACTTCGAGACCTACGCGTCCAACGAGGAGTTGATCGCCAAGCTGGTCGCCGGAGGCGGCCGCTACGATCTGGTGCAACCCTCCGACTACGCGGCGGAGGTGATGATCCGGCAGAAACTGCTCGCTCCGCTCGATGCCGCCAAGCTGGGCAACCGCCGCAACCTGCTGCCTGAGTTCCGGGGACGTCCGCACGATCCCGAGGACCGCTTCACCGTGCCCTACATGTCCGGCACCGTCGGCATCGTCATCAACACGGACAAGGTGAAGACTCCCGTGCGCAGTTACCGCGACGTCTTCGACGCGCGCTTCGCCAACCGCATCGTCGTGCTCAACGACAACCGCGAGATCGTCAGCTGGGCCCTTTACTCGCTCGGAATGCCGGTGAACAAGATCGACGCCGCCGCGCTCGCCAAGGCGCGGCCCGTGATCGCGGAGTGGGTCAAGCGGGTGAAGGTGTTCGACTCCGACAGCCCCAAGACCCCGCTGCTGAACGGTGACGTTGATCTCGGCATCGTCTGGAGCGGCGAGGCCGCGCTGCTGTGGAAGCAGGACCGGAAGTTTCAGTACGTGATCCCCGCCGAGGGCGCGCACCAGTTCATCGACGTCCTCGCGATTCCCGCGAACGCGAAGAACAAGGATTCCGCCCACCGCTTCATCGACTTCATCCTGCGTCCGGGGATCTCGAAGCTCATCTCCGCCGCCTTCCCTTACACGAACCCGAACGCCGAGGCCCGGAAGTTGCTCTCACCGGAGGAACTCGCCAACCCGGCGAGCTATCCGAAGGGCGGCAAGCTCGAGACCTTCCGTGACATCGGCAAGGCGGCGGCCGACATTGACCGGCTCGTCACCGACCTGAAGAGCGCGAAGTGACCGTCCCCGCCGGAGCGCCGTCGCCCGGTTGGCGAGCCTGGGTGCTGCTCGCCCCGCTGCTCGCGTGGGTGGGCATTTTCGTGGTCGCGCCGGCCGCGCTACTGCTCGTCTACAGTTTCTGCGACCGGGACGAGCTGGGGCGGGTGGTGTTCGACTTCAGCACGGCGGCGTACGCCCGGGTGCTGGATCCGATCTACCTCGGGATCTTCGCCCGCTCCCTCGGCTACGCGACGGCGACGACGGTGCTCTGCCTCGTGATCGGCTTCCCCGTCGCGTGGTGGATCGCGCGCACGCCGGCGTCGGCCCGCGGGCGGTGGCTGCTCCTCGTGATGGTGCCGTTCTGGACGAGCTTTCTCGTGCGCACCTACGCCTGGATCATGATCCTGAAGCAGGAAGGCCTCCTCAACGCCGTGCTCCATTCACTGGCGCCGGGGACCCCGCCGCTCGAGCTGCTCTACACGCCCACCGCGGTGATGATCGGGCTCGTTTACGCCTACCTGCCCTTCATGATCCTGCCCATCTACGGCAGCGCGGAAAAACTGGATGGTTCCCTCATCGAGGCCGCGCACGACCTCGGGGCCGGACCGTTGCGCGTTTTCTCCTCCGTGATCATCCCGCTCACGCTGCCGGGCATCGCCGCGGGAGCGTTGCTCGTTTTCGTGCCCTCCATCGCGATGTTCGCCATCACCGACCTCATGGGCGGCGCGAAGGTGCCGCTCCTCGGCAACGTCATCCAGAACCAGTTCCTGCAGGCCCGCGACTGGCCGTTCGGATCCGCGCTCGGCGTGGTCTTCATGGCGCTCTTCGCGCTCAGCTACTGGATTCTTGTGCGTTTCCAGGACCGCGGGGAGGCGGGCAAGCGATGAGCGCGAACGTCGGCCTGCGCGGTGTGACCAAGCGCTTCGGCGCGTTCGAGGCGGTGAGCGAAGTCTCGCTGGAGATCGCGGCCGGCGAGTTCCTCACCCTCCTCGGCCCCTCGGGCTGCGGCAAAACCACCCTCCTCCGTCTCATCTCCGGCTTCGAGCAACCGACATCCGGCACCGTCTGGCTGGGCGACACCGAGGTGACGCACCTCCCGCCGTACCGCCGGCCGGTGAACCAGGTTTTCCAGAGCTACGCGCTGTTCCCCCATCTCACCGTGGCCGGGAACATCAGCTTCGGCCTCCGGATGCAGGGCGTCGACGACACCGAGGCCAGGCGGCGCGTGGCCGAGGCGATCGGATTGGTCTCGCTCGCGGGCCTCGAGGACCGGCACCCCCACCAGCTCTCCGGCGGCCAGCGGCAGCGCGTGGCGCTCGCCCGCGCCCTTGTCTGCCGTCCGCAGGTCCTGCTGCTCGACGAACCGCTTTCGGCGTTGGACGCGAAACTCCGTCTCCAGATGCAGCTCGAGCTGAAGCGCCTCCAGCGCCAGCTGGGCCTGACTTTTGTATTCGTGACCCACGACCAGGAGGAGGCCCTGACGATGAGCGATCGCATCGCGATCGTGAACCGGGGTCGCATCGAGCAGCTGGGCACGCCGCACGAAGTCTACCACCGGCCGGCGACGGCTTTCGCGGCGTCGTTCGTGGGAGAGACCAACCTTCTCGCCGGGGAGATCACCGGCCGGGACGGCGACGCGCTCCGTGTCCGGCTGGAGGGCGGGCTGGAGATCGCCGTGCCCGCCGAACGCTGGCCCGCCGGTGGTGGCCGCGCCCTGGTGCTCATCCGACCCGAGAAGGTGCACGTGAGCCCGCGCCCGGCGGCGCTGCCCGGCGCGTTCGAGGCCCGCGTCGAGGAGGAGATCTTCAAAGGCGCCACCGACCACCTCGTGCTTGCAACACGCGCCGGCACGCGCCTCCGAGCGGTCGTGGCCAACGAGAGCGCCCACGGCGACATTCTCCACGCGGGCGACACCGTGCACGCCAGCCTGCACGCCGACGACATCGTTGTGTTGCCGGCATGATTCCGGCGGCCCGGTGCAACCGCACCGCGAAGAAACCCCGGCACCGGCTGGAATTTCCGCCGAAAGGAGGGGGCCGTCGAGGTTCGGGCTTTTCCTCAACCGCGCGCCAACGCAAGCTGGCGCAACTTTCCTTCCATCATGCCCCAGAAGATCAATATCGCCATCATCGGTCTCGGCTTCGGCGCCGAGTTCATCCCCATCTACCAGGCCCACCCCAACGCCAATCTGGTGGCGGTCTGCCAGCGCGACCCGAAGAAACTGAAGGCCATTCAGGAAGCCTTCGGCATCCCCAAGGGCTACACCGACTACGACGAGCTGCTGCGCGACCCGGACATCCACGCCGTCCACATCAACACCCCGATCCCGGACCACGCGCCCCAGACGATCAAGGCCCTGAAGGCCGGCAAGCACGTCGCCTGCACCGTGCCGATGGCGACCTCGGTCGAAGACTGCCGCCGCATCGTCGACCTGTGCCGCCGTACCGGTCTGAAGTACATGATGATGGAGACGGTCGTCTACGCCCGGGAATACCTCTACATCAAGGAGCTCTACGACCGGGGCGAGCTGGGGAAGATCCAGTTCCTCCAAGCCAGTCACCAACAGGACATGGACGGCTGGCCGAACTACTGGCCCGGCCTTCCGCCGATGTGGTACGCCACCCATTGCGTGGGGCCGATGCTCGCGTTGACCGACGCCACCGCCGAGTACGTGTCGTGTTTCGGCTCCGGCACCATCCGTAAGGAACTGATCCGCAAGTACGGCTCGCCGTTCGCGGTCGAGACCGCGCACGTGAAACTCAGGGACTCCGATCTCACCGCGCGCATCATCCGCTCGCTGTTCGACGTCGCCCGCCAATACCGCGAAAGCATCGACGTCTACGGCTCGAAGAAGTCGTTCGAGTGGACGCTGATCGAACACGAGCCGCACGTGCTCCACACGGCCAAGCTGCCCGAGCCCAAGATCCCGCGAAAGGTCCAGGTGCCCGACTACGCGCACCGCCTGCCGAAAGGCATCCGGCCGTTCACGACCAAGGGTGTGTACGATCTCGGCAAGAAGACGCACCTCAGCTTCACCCAGGGCGCGGGCCACGGCGGCTCCCATCCCCATCTCGCCCACGAGTTCCTTACGGCGCTGGTCGAGGATCGCGACGCCTATCCCAACGCCAAGAAGTCCGCCAACTGGACCTGCGTCGGCTTGTGCGCCCACGAGTCGGCGTTGGCCGGAGGGAAGATCGTGAAGCTTCCCGCCTTCACCCAATGAACACCGGAGCCCGCCGGCAACGCGCATGATCGAGGTCGACGGGCTTACCCGCGTATTCCGCACCTACCGGAAGCAACCCGGCTTCTGGGGCGGCGTGCGCGGCCTTTTCCACCGCGAGTACGAGGAGACCGCCGCCGCGAAGGATATCTCCTTCCGAATCGGAGAAGGGGAATTTGTCGGCTTCCTTGGCCCCAACGGCGCCGGCAAGACGACCACGTTGAAAATGCTCTCGGGACTCATCTTCCCGACCAGCGGTTCCGCGCGCGTGGCGGGATACGATCCCACGCGCCGCGAAAACGCGTACCGCCGGATCTTCGCCCTCGTCCTCGGGCAAAAGAACCAACTGTGGTGGGACCTGCCCGCCATCGAGTCCTTCAACCTGCTGCGCGCCATCTACGCGCTGCCGGCGGCGCAATACCAGGAAACCCTCGACGAGCTCGTCGCCCTGCTCGGCGTGGGCCCCAAGCTAAACGTCATGGTCCGCGAGCTGTCGCTCGGCGAACGCATGAAGATGGAGCTCATCGCCGCCCTGCTCCACCGGCCCCGCGTGCTCTTCCTCGACGAGCCGACCATCGGGCTCGACGTGGTCTCGCAGAAGAACGTCCGGCAATTCCTGCGCGACTACAACCGGCGCCACCGCGTCACTATCCTCCTCACCAGCCACTACATGGCCGACATCCAGGAGTTGTGCGAACGGGTCATCGTCATCCACCGCGGCCGCAAGATCTACGACGGCGCCCTCGACCGGCTGGAAAACGCCGGCGGCGCCCGGCGCAAGAACATCACCTTCCTGCCCGCCGTCTCGGGGGGCGCGGAGCGCGCCTTCCCCGCCGACTGGCGTTCGCGCCACGCGCTGGCCACCACGCGGTCGGAGGACGGGAAATTCACCCTCCAAGTGCCCGTCGAAAGCGTCGTCGCCGTCTCCCAGGAGATTCTCGGCACCGGACCGGTCGCCGACATCACGATCGAGGACATCCCGCTTGAGGACGTCATCGCGGAGCTATTCTCCGCCCAGGCGTAACCCGCTCAGTTCCGGCCAGCGCCACGCGTCGCCGAGCAGGGCGGCCACCAAGCGGCGGTGCGCGGCCGCGCAGCGCGGAAGCGCCGCGCGCAAGCTCTCCGCCTCGGGCATCGCGCGCACCTTGACCTCGTCGGCCAGCGGCTCCGCCAGAAACTCCAGTCGCCGGCCGTCGGGGAAACTTGCCTCGCCGCGTCGCAGCCGGAGCTCGTGCAGCAGCCGGAGGTTTACCTCGGCGAGCTGATGGTGCAGCCAGCGCTGCGCCGCGATCCACTCTCCCCGCTCCACCTTGCGCCACGTCGAGACGTAGTCGCACACGAAACCGTCGGCCTCGAGACGCACCGCGGCGTCGTCGAGCCGCGCCATCGGAACCTCGCTGGCGATCCGCGCGAGCAGCGCACCGTGAGACGCCTCGCCTTTCAGCACGCGGTATCCTCCGGCCAGGACCGTCGCGAGATCGGTCAACGCCGGGAGCAATTGCGGCGGCCAGGTGGATGAGGGGCGACTCATCGCCGCGGTCAGCACGCGCAGGGCCTCCGCCGGTAAGATAACCAGATCCAGTTCACCTCGATCAGTGACCGCGCTGATCTTGGCGGAAGAACCCAGACGCCCGATGCGCACCGCGTAGGCGTGGACCTCCACGCCCAGCGCCGAGAGCCACGTGGAGCGGTCGAGGATTTCCGGCCGGGAGGAGGCCAGTTGGAAATCCCAGTCGGAACGACAGTCCGCGGCCCCGTCCGCCCCGGGAGCCCGGACGCGCGAACCGATGGCCACGAGCAGCTCGACGTGGACTTCCCGTCGGGCCCAAGCCTCGATGCGTTCACCGAGATCGCCGCCGTTCACAGGTGACGGATGGAGATCAGGATCTCCGTTCCTTCCATGCCGGGACCGGCGTGGATTTCCCCGTGATGCAGCGCGAGGATCTCACGCGCGAGCAGCACCTTGAGGTGCCCGTGGTTAGGCACGGCATCCTCGGCGGGCGGCGGCAACACTCCCTCCAGTTCCAACGGGCGGCCCTTGAGTGAGACCAAGGCAATCGTTTCCGGGCCGTCACCGGCGCGACGCACCTTCAGCGCCAGCTCCCGGAGGCCAAGTTCGCCGCGATTCTCACCCACGGTTTCAAGGATCGAGCGTAAGGCGAAGTCCAGCAGCCGCCGGTCCGCGTTGAGCACCGCCGACTCCGATACGGCCTCGACCCGCAGTCCGAGCGAGCGCCCGATCTCCTGCGCGAGCTCCCTCACGTCGACCGTGCCAGACTCGGCCTCATGCATCGTCTGCATCAGGCCAAGATGGGCGTTAAGCCGCTGCAATCGGCCGATGTCGGCCCGCATGGTCTCCAACATCGCCGCCGTCAGCGGGCGATCCGCGCCCGCTTGTCGGAACGTGGCGAGCGAAACCAACGCGTTGCCCAGCTCGTGGCTGAGCGTGAGCGCCAGTTCCCGCAGCAGACCGCGCCGGGCCCGACGATCACTCTCGCGGTTCGCGGCGACCTCCGCCGAAGCCTCCTCCCATCGCACCCAGACGTCGCGCCCCCCGGGTACCAGCCCCGCGCGCACCCGGTAGGGCTGCTCCACCCCGGGCTCTCGGCGGCCATCCGCGCCCTGGTGTCTCACCTCCCCGACCACTTCACGCACAATCAAAGGCAAGGAGCCGGAAGGTTCCTCGTCTGCGGCCAGCAGCAAAGCGCCTCCTGGATGTTGCTCCGACAACACGGCGCG